>Ga0302319_10005711_pt1 | contig 24879 bp, 24 predicted proteins | sample Bog_T0_2_FD_203319 | JGI IMG/M metagenome (GOLD analysis project Ga0302319, IMG submission 203319) | Peat permafrost microbial communities from Stordalen Mire near Abisko, Sweden - Bog_T0_2 | ecosystem: Environmental > Terrestrial > Soil > Wetlands > Peat | place: Sweden: Abisko, Stordalen Mire...
GCCGAACCCATGGGCAAACCGGGATGGCCTGAGTTGGCCTTCTGCACCATGTCGACGGCCAGGAAGCGGAGCGTGTTAATGCACAGCTCATCTAGTGCGGGCGGTGCAATCGTCGGCGAAAGTGTCGCAGAGGATGTCATGGAGTGTTTTGCCCTTGACTTTTTTCAGACGGATGAAACTTCGCGCAGAGATTCGAGACTCACAGTTGAGTCAGGAGTCACCGCACGCTACATCTTGAGGCCAACCTCGTTGCACTCCGGGTGCTTGCATTGGCAGGTCAGTTCGGGTGTCTTCTCGGGTGTCTTCTTCGCATCGGCGCATGTATCGCTGCAGTGATTCTTTCCGGGTGCTGCCGTACAGTTGCAAGCTGGGTGTTCGCATTTCTTTGTCGTCGTCATGAAAACTCCTTGTACGTTAAGTTGGCTTCTCTCGTCTGAAGGTCCCGTTTCGCGGGAACATGCTCGCCAGTCGGAACTGAGTGGGCACTCCGCTCTCCAGCGGATTTTCATGCGCAGACACATCTAGAATTCCATGAGCGGCTGCGTCTATCTGTACGGTTTTGGACATTATCACCGTATGCCCATGAGTCGAATTGACCAGCTTAATCTGCTCTCACCGAATTTCCAGGCTAGAAGACAATCCCTACCCTCATGCCCAAGAGAGGTGACGTAGCCTTCATGAAGATTTCTCAAGTCTCCGGTAGCGCCGGATAAGGGTATTGGTTGAGCTATCGTGCTGCAAATTGAGCCCTGTCTTGTTCTCGAGTTCAGGGATGATGCGCTGAGCCAGAACCTTCCCTAGCTCGACGCCCCACTGGTCGAATGAATCGATCCCCCAGATCGTGCCCTGGGTAAAAACGCTGTGCTCGTATAGCGCGACAAGCTTCCCCAACGCCGCGGGAGTCAACTTCTCAAGCAGGATCGTGTTTGACGGCCGGTTACCCTCGAAGGTGCGGTGAGGCGCGAGCCAAGCAGGTGTGCCGTCTGCCTCGACTTCCTGCGTCGTCTTGCCAAATGCCAGTGCCTCGGCCTGAGCAAAGACATTGGCTAGAAGAATGTCGTGATGGCGGCCGATTCGGTTCAACGGCTGGATAAACGCGATGAAGTCGCAGGGGATAAGCCTGGTTCCCTGGTGGATCAGTTGATAAGAGGAGTGTTGGCCGTTCGTACCTGGCTCTCCCCAATAGATCGGCCCGGTCTGATATTCGACTTCCGTCCCATCCAGTGTGACGTGCTTGCCGTTGCTCTCCATCGTCAACTGCTGCAGATAGGCTGGGAATCTCTTCAGATACTGTTCATAGGGCAGGACTGCGACGCTTTGCGCTCCGAGAAAGTTGTTGTTGTAAATTGCCAGCAGCGCCATCAGAACGGGGAGATTGCGCTCAAAAGGGGCAGTGCGAAAATGGACGTCGATCTCGTGAAAGCCGGCGAGTAGTTCGCGGAAATTGTCCGGGCCGATCGCGATCATAGTTGAGAGTCCGATCGCCGAGTCCATTGAGTACCGTCCACCCACCCAATCCCAGAACCCGAACATGTTGGCCGTGTCGATGCCGAACTTTTCGACCTCTGCGGCATTGGTTGAAACGGCGACGAAATGTCTGGCTATCGCTGCTGAGTGCTTTAGCGTTTCAAGCGCCCAGACACGTGCCGTGTGCGCGTTGGTCATCGTCTCAAGAGTCGTAAAGGTCTTTGACGAGATGATAAAAAGCGTCTCCTCGGCGTTCAGGTCGCGCGTCGCCTCGGCGATGTCGGTACCGTCAACGTTCGAAACAAACCGGAAATTCAGATCGCGCTGGGAATAATGGCGTAGAGCTTCGTACGCCATGACTGGGCCAAGATCGGACCCGCCAATGCCGATGTTGATGACATTGCGGATCGGCTTTCCTTTGTAGCCCTTCCACTCTCCGCTGCGCACGCTGTTCGAGAAGACGGCCATCTTGTCCAAGACGGCATGTACCAATGGCACAACGTCAACTCCATCGGCGAGAATCTGGTCTTCGATTGGAGCGCGCAAGGCCACATGCAGAACCGAACGCTTCTCGGTGACGTTAATCTTTTCTCCTCGAAACATTGCGTCAATGCGCGAACGCAAGCCAGACTCCTCAGCAAGTTGCAAGAGCAGTCTGACTGTTTCGTTTGTGATGCGGTTCTTTGAATAATCGAAGTAAATGCCTGCGGCATCAACTTTAAGGCGTTCCCCTCGTGTTGGATCCTGAGCGAAGAGATCTCTTAGTTGAAGAGTGCGGTTGGTCGCGGCATGGGCCTCAAGGGCCTTCCATGCCCCGCTTTCAATGAGTGATGTAATGCCTTCCGTCATGTTCAATCCGCCTTCGATCGATCGTTATACTGAGGTTCTGAGTCGCATCCCGCATCTGTTCTGGTCTGAGTGGCGGTTATCACGCTGTCGGCCAAGCTCAGCAACATGCGTAGAACGGGAAAATGAATGGATCGCAAGCATCCACTCAGCACATTCACGTGGTCTTTGCGGATCCAAGTCATGTGCGAGACCAGCATTTCATCCGCAAACTTGCAGATCTGCTTCTTATTGCTCATGCATCTTGCGTGCCGTGCCTGGGCGTTCTTCAATTGCTGAGCGGTGGGCGAACGACAGTCACGGAGCATCCGGCTCGACGAGCGACCGACTCCGCCACGCTGCCCAGTAGGAGATCGTGGATGCTCCTGTGCCCGTGCGAACCGACCGCAATAAGGTCGGCATGCCATTCGGCTGCTCTGTCGAGAACGGTCTCCGTTACGTCTCCAATCCGTACTTCGGATTGTGCCGTGAATCCAGATCTTCGCAGTTCGCCCGCAATCCGCTCGACCAATGCACGAGCTGGCTGCATCTCACTTTCCAACTCGGGAGCATAATCCTGGGCCATCTCTGGCGGAGGCACTGGCTCAACTGGCTGCAGCACATGTAAGACCAGAACCTCGGTATTTTCATGCCGGATCCAGGTTTTGACAGCACGAATCACGTTTTCAGAAAACGTTGAATCGTCAATTGCGATCAGGACTCTCATAACTCCTCTTCTTTCACTCACGATGGGCTGCGCGACCAAGTGCTGGTGAACGCGGACAGAGGCAGTTTTTGCGTTATTGTCTGTCGACGGGATGCCTATTCAAAGCCAGCCAAATTCTCTCGCATTGCGGGGCGAGTATCGAACAGGCCAGCTCGAGAATGCAGGTCATAATTGCTCATCAGAGAGTCCGATATCTCGGTGCAGGGGTTCACTGTGCCGGAAAAAGAAGAACATCAGACGCATTGGACTGGAACTGTCCAACAGAGGACAGTCTTTGCATTCACTGGAGAGAACAAAGGTTGCTGAGCCGCGACTTTGTTCCAGCAAGGAGATTGTGATGTCTGAACGCCCTGCTTTGAAGTCAATTCCGACAAAGATTTTGTTGCCTATCGACTTCAGTCCATCGTCTCAAGAGGCGTTAGAGACGGCGGCTGACCTGGCTTTACACTTCCACGCCGAGCTCTTCCTGGTAAATGTCATCCCGCTCTTCACGACCTTCACCTCCGAATATATTGCTCCTCAGGTGCAGTTTCAACAGGAGGCGAAGACGCGTGCCGAGCAACATCTGGCGAAGGCGCAAGCGGTTCTCACGAACCGGGGGTTAAAGGCAGGCACCAGCGTCGAGGCCGCAAATGACGTAGCGGGGTGCATCATGGATGTGGCAGAGCGCGAGCATATCGACTTCGTCGTGATCTCGACTCACGGTATGTCCGGCTGGCAACCACTCGTGTTTGGGTCGATTGCCGAGAAAGTCATTAAGCTCGTGCCGTGTCCCCTCTTGCTTCTTCACTCAGCAAAGCCAGAAACCAGAGTAAAGACTCCTTCAGACAGCTCCACGGAATGGTGGTAGTGAGCATAGCAGCAAAGGCCAAGTTAATATCGTGAGTGCAAGGGATGTTCGGCAGCGCCATGCTCAACTCAAGCACACTCTATTTCTGTTTTTTGGGGGGGTAGGCACGTGCCGATTGACCATTTGCGGCTGGCATCCAACTTCCGACTCCTTCCGCCCCTAGAAGGGCAAGTCTCGATTGATCCTGCGATATCGAACAAGGGAGCAAAACTGACCAGAAGTTGAACGGAATACGGTTCATCGTGATCACAGGAGCGATCAGCAATGGCGGAACAATTTGAGAATCCAGAAGTGACAAAGCTCGAAGACGAAACGGCCTCGGATACAACAGCACAGAAGCACATTGAGCGTGTTGCCGAAAAGGCAGCGGAGAAGCCCTCGCGCACGGAGCAGGATTACGATCAGGGTCACCGGATCATTTCCAAATAGAAAACATCAAGGACCCCAACATCCAACGAAACTTCAGGTCCGGGCAGAGTCCTGGGTCCCAATGTCTAGTGCCGTCGATCAATCAATGGGGCATCAATGTTCCGGGAGGTTTCCCCGACAAATGACCTTCTTACCGATCAAAGGCTTCCTCGCCAGAGTTGGGAGACCTGAATTGAGGCTTCTGTGGCAGTCGGACTTCAGGACAAAGCGGATTCTCCCAATCTCGGGTCGATCGTCTCGGTGCGCGGCGGCGTTGTTGATGTGAGATTTGATCGCGACCTGCCTCCAATCTTCTCCGTTCTCCACGCTGGGGCCGAAGGCAAGATCATCGTCGAAGTTATGGCCCAGCTTGACGCTACTCGGGTCCGGGGCATCGCGTTAACGCCAACGGAGGGACTTGCCAGAGGAATGCAGGTTGAAGATTCAGGCAAGCCGCTCGAGGTGCCGGTCGGCAAGGAAATCATGTCGCGGATGTTCGACGTTTTCGGCTCCGCCATCGACCGCAAACCGGCGCCGCAGAACGTCCAATGGCGGACCATCCATCGGACTCCTCCGCCGCTATCAGAACGTTCGACAAAGTCCGAGATCTTCGAGACGGGCATCAAGGCGATCGACGTGCTCGTGCCGCTGGAGCGCGGAGGCAAGGCTGGATTGTTCGGTGGCGCGGGTGTGGGTAAAACGGTGCTTCTCACCGAGATGATCCACAACATGATCGGCCATCAGCAGGGTATGAGCATTTTTTGTGGAATCGGCGAGCGTTGCCGTGAAGGCGAAGAGCTCTATCGCGGCATGAAAGACGCCGGCGTTTTGAACAACATGGTGATGGTCTACGGCCAGATGAACGAGCCGCCGGGCAGCAGGTTTCGTGTTGGTGCCGCGGCCCTGACCATGGCCGAGTATTTTCGGGACGATGAGCATCGCGACGTTCTTCTCTTGGTCGACAACATCTTTCGCTTTATTCAAGCCGGCATGGAAGTCTCCGGCCTTCTGGGCGAAATGCCTTCAAGACTTGGCTACCAGTCAACCATGGGCACTGATCTATCGGGCCTTGAGGAGCGCATTGCCAATACTCATGCAGGAGCCATCACTTCGATCCAGGCTGTCTACGTGCCGGCTGACGATCTGACCGACCCCGCCGCAGTACACGTGTTTTCGCACCTCTCGGCCTCAATCGTTCTGTCACGCAAGCGGGCAAGCGAAGGACTCTATCCCGCAATCGACTTGCTCCAGTCAAGCTCGAAAATGGCCACGCCCGGCATCGTAGGTGATCGTCATTACAACCTTGCGCAGGAGATTCGCCGGACTCTGGCGCAGTACGAATCCCTCAAGGACATTGTGGCCATGCTTGGCATGGAACAGCTTTCCCTGGAAGATCGAAACGCCGTTGCACGGGCTCGCCGGCTGGAACGCTTCCTAACGCAACCGTTCTTTACTACCGAGCAATTCAGCGGGATGAAGGGCAAACTTGTGAGCCTGAAAGACTCACTGGATGGCTGCGAACGTATTCTCCGCGACGAGTTCAAAGACTACCCAGAGAGCGCACTCTATATGATCGGCGCAATTGGAGAGGCCAAGAAACCGGAGGCCAAGAAACCGGAGGCCAAGCAGCCAGAGGCGAAGAATCCTGAAGACAAACAGCCAACGGCAAAGGAGGACGAAGCGAACAAACCGGAGGCAAAGCAGCCCGATGCACAGCAGCCCGAGACAAAGAAGCCGAGCGAGAACAAGCAGGAAGACCAGAAAACCGATCCGCAACCAAAGGCCGCGACTGCGAGTCCCCATGAATCTTAGAATCCTGGTTCCATTTGGTGTCTTCGCCGAGAAAGCCGATGTGTTGCGCGTCGTCGCTGACACCACCGATGGGTCCTACGGTCTGCTGCCAAACCGACTCGACTGCGTTGCGGCCCTTGTGCCCGGGATTCTCACATACGAAGCCAAAGACGGTGGGACGGTCTATGTTGGGATCGACCAGGGTGTGCTGGTGAAGGCGGGGGCTCAGGTGACCGTATCCGTGCGTCGCGCCATTGGCGGTTCGGATCTGGGACAGCTCAAAGACGCAGTCGAGCGCGACTTCCTGAAACTGGACGAACAGGAGCGCAATGTTCGCACCGCGGTCGCGAAGATGGAGAGCAGCTTGATGGGGCGTCTGGCGGAGTTTGAAAATGACCGATAAGAGAGCGGATCAATCCTTATCTTCCGACAGAGACTTTGTCGGGCAGGTTAGCGCGAAGGCTGCCCGCAAACTCCGCGCGCAGAAGAATGGTCAACAGACTGTCTGGTTCGGTCTCGGCATGACAGGACTGATCGGTTGGTCGGTCGCAGTGCCGACGGTCTTGGGCGCAATGTTCGGTCTGTGGTGGGACAACCATCATCCTGGAGCTCATTCATGGACACTCATGTTACTGACCATTGGTCTCTGCGTGGGTTGCGCAAATGCCTGGCATTGGGTGGATCAGGAGAACAAAGCGATTCAAAATGAACAGGAGGACAAGCATGAATGAAGCTCTGATTCTGGCCGGGAGTCTGTTCGCCGGTATTCTGCTTGGCACATTCTTCTTCGGCGGACTTTGGTGGACGATTCGATCGGGTTTCCCATCGCAATGGTCCGGTCTATGGTTCTCCGCGAGCCTTATACTCCGGATGGCCGTCGCCATCACCGGGTTCTATCTCGTCTCTCATGGTGAGTGGCGGAAGCTCGTGGCTTGTCTGGCTGGCTTCTTGGTTGCGCGCATTGCCGTAACGCGACTCATCCGCCTCCCGGCCGCCAAGAGCACACGCATCCTGCAAGAAGGTGGACAATGATCATCCCCACGGTGCACCTCACCTCCGACCAGCAGATTATCTGGCAGCATGGCTTTATCAAGCTCAACGGAACCATCGTGACGACCTGGGCCATGATGATTGCGATGACATTGGGCTCCAGGTTGATTACCCGAAAGCTTGCCACCGAGCGAACCATTTCGCGCTGGCAAAGCGCGCTTGAGATGATCGTGACCGGCATTGAGGGGCAGATCAAAGAGGTTGGTCTCGACGAGCCGCGAAAGTATCTCGCATTTCTAGGCACTCTCTTTCTGTTCATTGGAACCTGCAGCGTGTGCATCGTCATTCCAGGTTTCACTCCGCCGACAGGCTCGCTCTCAACCACGGCAGCCCTCGCACTGTGCGTGTTCATTGCTGTTCCACTGTTCGGAATCCGGGAGCAGGGCATCTCCGGCTATCTCAAGACATACATCAAGCCGACCGTGATCATGCTGCCATTCAATATCATCAGTGAGCTCTCGCGCACACTGGCTCTCGCCATTCGTCTCTTTGGCAACATGATGAGCGGTGTCATGATCGTCGGTATCCTTCTCACCATTACGCCTTTTATCTTCCCCATCGTCATGACGCTGCTCGGTCTGCTGACCGGATCGGTCCAGGCCTATATCTTCAGTATTCTTGCGGCCGTCTATATTGCCGCCGCCACACGTGTAACCAAACCCAAGCCTGCTGTTGAGGCCCAGCCAGAGCCGAGACCTGCATAATGGCTCCGATCATAAGAAGGACTCCCAATGGATAGCGCCACCATCGTTGCAGTAGTATCCATCGCCACCGCCGGCATCACCACAAGCTTCGGCTGCATGGGGCCAGCGCTTGGAGAAGGCCGTTCTGTGGCCTCTGCCATGACCTCTCTGGCGCAACAACCGGACGCCGCACCCACCATCACCCGCACACTGTTTGTGGGCCTGGCGATGATCGAGTCTACGGCCATCTACACCTTTGTCGTCTCCATGATTCTCATCTTCGCCAATCCGTTCTGGAACCACTTTCTGTCGCAAGCCGGAGGGAAATGAGCGATGCTCATCGACTGGTTCACTGTCGGAGCTCAGATTGTCAACTTCCTCGTCCTGGTGTGGTTGTTGCAGCACTTTCTCTACAAACCCGTCCTCAATGCCATCGACGCGCGGGAGAAGCGAATCGCCGCTGAGCTTGCGGACGCCGATGCCAAAAAGGCCGAGGCTGAAAAGGAGCGTACCGATTTTGAAGATAAGAACAACGTATTCAATCAACATCGGAGCGCCTTGCTCAGCAAAGCCGCGGACGAAGCGAAATCCGAACGCGAGCGCCTCATCGATCAAGCCAAAAAGGATGCGGAAAGCTTGCGGGTAACCCAAGCGGATGCGCTGCGCGCGGATCAAATTCGACTGGGCAGTGAAATCACCCTGCTGGCCGAAAAAGAGATCTTTGCAATTGCGCGAAAGGCACTCACAGACCTCGCTACAGTCAGCCTTGAAGAACGGGTTGGGGAGATATTCACACGCCGTCTGCGGGAATTGGATCCGAAGGCAAAACAATTACTAGGTGACGCTCTCAAGAATTCATCACAACCGGCTCTGGTGCGCAGTGCATTCGAACTGCCAGCCGACCAGAGGGCTGCAATTCAAAATGCCCTCAACGAGACATTCTCTGCAGTGGTTCGGATCAAATTCGAAGAATCGCAGGACGTAATCTGCGGCATCGAACTGACCGCCAATGGCCAGAAGGTTGCGTGGAGCATATCGAGCTATCTCAATGGGTTGAGCAAGAAAGTCAGCGACCTCGTTGACACACAATCCCCACCTGCCAGCAAAGCCGCACCGAAGCCAGAAACGGCGAAAGCGCCCGAGCCCGAACCTGTTGCGCTCGTTGGGGCCAAATGACTGCATCAGCCGGAATCCTGCAACCCGCAATAGATTGCGCCTTCGCGCGGCTGCATCAGGGCCGCGAGGAGTTCACGGCAAAGCTGACTCCGCATGAAGTGGGAATCGTCACAAAAGTCTCCACCGGAATCGCAACGTTTACTGGACTTCCCAGCGTTGGTTACGAGGAGATCGTGACGTTCCCCGGCGATCTGCTCGGCATTGCATTCAATATTGATGAAGAAGAGGTTGGTGTCATCCTGCTCGGGGACTACCAGAACCTGCACGCTGGCGACGAAGTCGAGCGAACTGGCCGCGTGATGGACGTTCCCGTGGGAGACGGTTTGCTGGGACGCGTGATCGACCCCCTGGGCAAACCGCTGGACGGCAAGGGCTCGATCGCTGCGGAGAAGCGTCTCCCCGTTGAACGTCCTGCTGCACCTATCATGGATCGCGCGGCGGTGAGCGTGCCTTTGCAGACCGGTCTCAAGGTGGTCGACGCACTTGTCCCCATCGGTCGTGGCCAGCGCGAATTGATTCTCGGTGATCGCCAGACCGGCAAGACTGCCATCGCCATCGACACCATCCTCAACCAGCACGGACAGAATGTGGTGTGCGTCTACTGTGCCATTGGCCAACGCGCGGCCGCTGTGGCTAAAGTGGTGGCTAACCTCGACAAGCAGGGTGCGATGGACTACACCGTTGTGGTTGTCGTAGAAGATAACAATGCGCCCGGCCTCGTCTACATCACGCCTTATGCGGCAACCAGCATTGCAGAATACTTCATGGAAAAGGGGCGCGATGTTCTGATTGTCTACGACGATCTCACCCATCATGCCCGCGCCTATCGCGAACTCTCACTTCTGCTCCGCCGTCCTCCTGGACGTGAAGCCTTCCCCGGCGACATCTTCTATATTCATTCGCGAATGCTGGAACGCTCGACCCACCTCAGCAAGGAGCGGGGAGGCGGATCTCTCACGGCGTTACCCATCATCGAAACCGAAGCGCAGGATATATCCGCTTACATCCCGACGAACCTGATCTCCATCACGGACGGTCAGGTATACCTTTCCCCCACTTTGTTTCAACTGGGAATCCTCCCGGCGGTCGACGTTGGTAAGTCGGTTTCGCGCGTCGGCGGAGCGGCGCAGAGGGCTGCATATCGCGCAGTCGCAGGCAGCCTCAAGCTTGCTTATTCACAGTTCGAAGAACTGGAAGCCTTCGCGAAATTCGGAACCCGCCTCGACGATGCGACGCAAAAGACAATTGACCATGGACAGCGCATTCGCGCCTGCCTTAAGCAATCTGAGTCTCACCCGGTTTCCATGATCGAACAGATCATTGTGCTCCTCGCGTTGACTGCGGGACTCTTCGATACCCTGCCAATCGACAAAGTGAATGACGCCGAGCAGGCGCTTCAGAAAGCCACGGCTGATATTCCAGCCGAAGTGGCGGAGCGGTTAACCTCGTCTGACAAGTTCAGCGACGACGATCGCAAGGCGATTCTCGAAATCGCTCAAAGTGCTTTGGCTCCGCTCCAACCGGTTCCAGCAGCCAAACCTGCTACGAAGCCTGCGCCATGAGTGGAACCATTGAGAGCCTTACGAGGAGGATCTCCGGAGCAGGGGATCTAGAGGCAGTCGTTCGTTCAATGAAGGCGCTCGCCGCATCGAGCATTGGACAGTATCAAAAGGCAGTCCACTCGCTCGATGAATATACAACCACAGTGGAACTTGCGTTGACCGCGTGCCTTCGTCAAGCCGGACCAGACTACGACACGACAGAAACAGGGTCACCGAAGAAGCGCGGCATCGGAGCAATTGTCTTTGGTTCGGACCAAGGTCTCGTTGGAAGGTTTAATGAGGTGATCGTCGAATATGCCGTCAACACACTCAAAGCTCTCCCCGGCACAATCACAAAGATATGGCCCCTCGGGGAACGCATCCACGCCCTTTTGGCCGATACCGGACAGCCAACTGCCGGGATCTTGCCCGTGCCAGACTCTGTGAATGCCATTCCAGGGCTCGTCGGACAGATTCTGATCGATGTCGAAGCCACTCGGGAGCGCGGCGAGGTTGTGGAGGTGTATCTATTCCACAACCACCCCAAATCGGGATCGGTCTACGAGCCCATCGGCAAGCGGTTGCTGCCTTTGGATCTCGCTTGGCAGAAACAGCTTGCCGCTGCTCCGTGGCCAACCAAATTGCCTCCGGAAGTCATCCAGGGAACCACGTCGCCACTACGCGCATTCATCCGCGAATACCTGTTTGTCCTTCTGTTTCAAGCGTGCGCCGAGTCGCTTGCCAGCGAAAACGCCAGCCGGCTGGCAGCGATGCAGCGAGCGGAAAAGAACATCGACGGAATCCTGGAAGACTTGAACCTCAAATTGCATCGCATACGCCAAGAGTCGATTGACGAGGAACTTTTTGATGTCATATCGGGTTACGAGGCCCTGAATGCTGTCCACCGGACCCGTTGATGCAGTGCGATTGTGGCTCGCGACGCTTCCATTCGCGCTTCCCGTCTGACACCCCGCGGGCTCTCTTAAACAGCTTTATCAAGGCTCTTTCTTCAGCTTGCCTTGAGCACAACTGCTCAGATTCCCAATCAATCCGAGTCGATACTGATTCGGAGAGTTTCAACTACCGATGTGACTCATTGTCCCGCCTCCAGGCCATGGGACGGATTGTCTGCAGCCAACCAAATTTGCAGTGGTAGGAGAATACCATGACGATCGACTCGAAGACCTACCACGTGCCGCCAGGTAAGAAGTTGAGCCTGAGCGATTGGCCAACGGCCGCACCGGCACTGACCAAATCGAAAAAGCACTATCAAAAGCTGCTTGAAGAACACGTGAAGGATCTCAGCGCATTGCAGCAACTTCACTACGCATCCAACCGCCATGCGCTTCTGCTGATCTTCCAGGGCATGGACGCTGCCGGTAAGGACGGCGCGATCCGGCACGTCATGTCCGGGATCAACCCGCAGGGATGCGAAGTTTCCAGCTTCAAGCAACCCAGCGCCGAAGAACTGGAACATGATTTCCTCTGGCGCACCACGTGCCGTCTGCCCGAGCGCGGCCGCATCGGCATCTTCAATCGCTCTTACTACGAAGAAGTACTCGTCGTCCGCGTCCATCCGGAGGAACTCCGCAACGAAGGGCTATCAAAACAGCTTGAGGATGATAAGTCGAAATGGGACGATCGTTATCGCTCCATTGTGGAATTTGAAAAGCACCTCGACCGGAACAGCACGCGGGTCGTCAAAATATTCCTGCACATCTCGAAGGATGAGCAGCGAAACCGGTTCCTGGCGCGCATCGACGATCCTGAGAAGAACTGGAAGTTGAGTCTGGCAGATATTCACGAAAGAAAGTTCTGGAAGGACTACGAGAAGGCTTACGAAGAGTGCCTAAGCGCAACCAGCACGCATCACGCTCCCTGGTATGTTGTTCCCGCAGACGATAAGGACGACGCTCGCCTGATCGTTTCTCAGATCGTTCTTGACGCGCTGAGAGGACTGAAACCGTCCTATCCCGCACCAACCCAGAAGCACCGGGCCGAATTGAAATCAATCCGCAAGATGCTAGTCAAGTGAGGCCGTGCCATATCACGGTCAAAGCTAAGCAATTCGACGTCTAAAAGCCGCTGCAAGGATCTGAGCAGTTATTAGAAAGGATGTGTTGCGATGGCCACCACCGAACTCCCCATCAAAGTTGAGAACAACGATACGCCTCAACCCTTCGCCAAGAACTTCGATCAGTTTGGCATTTCATCAGGGTTTATCTTCGACGTGAGTCTGTCGACCGCAATCGCTGCCGACAGCAAGACCGAAGAAAGAGCCCCCAAGCCCAAGGGACCGCTGTCTCCTGAGATGCTCGACAAGATGAATCGCTACTGGCGTGCAGCAAATTATTTATGCATTGGCCAGATTTACCTCTTCGAGAATCCTCTCTTGCGCGAGCCGCTCAAGGCAGAACAGATCAAGCCAAGGTTGCTCGGTCACTGGGGAACCTCGCCTGGGCAGAACTTCATCTACATTCATCTGAATCGGCTGATCAAAGAGCATGATGCGGACATCATCTACATCTCCGGTCCGGGACACGGAGGCCCTTCGCTGAATGCCTGCTCTTATCTGGAAGGCACCTACACCGAGGTTCACCCTGAGATCACTCACGATGAAGATGGCCTCCGGCTTATGTTCCGCAAGTTTTCGACGCCGGGCGGAGTGCCCAGCCATTGCGGGCCGCACGTCCCGAACTCCATGCACGAAGGCGGTGAGCTTGGCTACTCTCTGGTTCATGCATTCGGCGCTGCCTTTGATAATCCCGACCTGATTGTCGCCTGCGTCATCGGGGATGGCGAGTCCGAGACCTGTCCGCTGGAAGGAAGCTGGAAGTCGGTCAACTTCGTCAATCCCGTGCGCGACGGTGCGGTCCTGCCGATCCTTCATCTCAATGGATACAAAATCTCAGGGCCAACGGCCCAGGGACGCACGAGCGATGCAGACTTGACGGCGCTCTATGTAGGACGGGGTTACAAGCCCTATTTTGTCGAGGGCGACGACCCGGAAGTTGTGCATCAACTTCTTGCTCAAACACTTGAGGATTGTTATGCCGAGATTCGGGGAATTCAACAGGAGGCTCGCAAGAGCGGATTCAAGAAGCAGCCGGTCTGGCCCATGATCATATTCCGCACGCCCAAGGGATGGACTTGCCCCAAGGAGGTGGATGGGATCCCGATTGAAGGCACTTTCCGCGCGCACCAAGTCCCGCTCGCAACAGTCCGTGAAAACCCGGAGCATCTCAAGATTCTTGAAGCCTGGATGAAAAGCTACAAGCCTGAGGAACTCTTCGATGCAAACGGCGCCTTCATCGAAGAATTGGCGGTTCTCGCGCCTGTCGGCAACCGGCGCATGGGAGGCAACCCTCATGTAAATGGGGGGCGATCGCTTATTACGCTCGCTCTGCCCGATTTTACTGACTATGCACTCGAAATCCCTGGTCCGGGTCAAGTTCTAGCGGAGGCGCCGCGCAAACTGGGAGATTTCTTCCGGGACATCTTCAGAATGAATCTGAAAAACTTTCGCATGTTCTGCCCCGATGAATCGAATTCCAATCGTCTGAACTCCATCTTCAAGGCTACAAAGCGGTGCTCGATGGCCGAAATTGTCTCGATCGACGATGATTTGGGCCCGGACGGGCGCGTCATGGAAGTTCTCAGCGAACATCTTTGCCAGGGATGGCTTGAAGGCTACCTGCTAACGGGCCGCCATGGAATGTGGTCCTCATATGAAGCCTTCGCGCAGGTGGTTGATTCGATGACCACCCAACACGCCAAGTGGCTAGAGCAATGCCGCGACTATCCCTGGCGCAGGCCACTCGCGTCTCTTAACGTTCTCCTCACAAGTCACGCCTGGCGGAACGACCACAATGGCTTCAGCCACCAGGCGACCGGGTACGTAGACAATGCGCTGGCGCGAAGGAGCGAAGTGATCCGCGTGTATTATCCACCGGACTCCAACTGCCTGCTCAGTGTCTTCGACCATTGCCTGCGAAGCCGCGATTACGTGAATGTCGTCACCTGCGGGAAACAGCCGCAACTCCAATGGCTGAACATGGACGAGGCTCTCGAACACTGCTCACGCGGGGCGTCCACATGGAAGTTTGCAACCAACGATGAAGGCGGCGAGCCAGATGTTGTAATGGCCTGCGCCGGCGATGTGCCAACCATCGAGATCTGCGCGGCCTCGTGGCTGCTGCAGAAACACGTTCCGGGCATCAAGGTGCGCGTCGTCAACGTTGTCGACTTGATGACTCTGATGTTTCCCGACAAGCATACGCACGGGATGGACGAAATGTCGTTCAACGCACTGTTCACCGAGAGAGCGCCGGTGATCTTCGCCTTCCACAACAATCGCTGGCTCATTCATACCTTGGTTCACGGGCGTTCCAATGAAGCTCGCTTCCATGTGCATGGCTACATGGACCGCGGAACGACCACCACACCCTTCGACATGGTGGTTCTCAACGAAATGAGCCGCTTCCACCTTGCGCTCGACGCATTGAAGCATATCCCCCGCGTCCGTTTGCAAGCCGAGGATGCAATCAACTTCTTCAATCAGGAGTTGCAACGCCACCAAGTCTATATCCGCGAACACCTGGAGGACATGCCTGAGATCAGAAACTGGCAGTGGACGAAGGACTTTAGTGATGCCACAGCCCCGGCTCCGCTTGCCAAGGGACATCCGCAGAAGGCCATGTTCACCGACAGTTAGGTTCCATCTAGCTGGAATCAAAGCGGCGGCCGCCATCGCACAAGGATTGCGATCGCGGTATCCGCTTCTTGGACTCGGTACGCAGGAGGAGATATTGAGTGATCCGAAGGCACCATCCGATTGGTTGAAGGTTGATGGAGTTGATGCGCTGGTTGAGTTGGCGCTCAATCTTCACTGGTCCTGGAACCATGCTGCGGATGAGTTGTGGGAAGGGCTCGACAAGGAACTCTGGGCAACCACGCAAAACCCATGGGTCATCCTGCGGACTATCTCTCGCGAGAAAATCAAGGCGGCATTGAGCGATGTGGGGTTCCGTGCCCGTCTCGACAGTCTGCTTCAGCGCAATCGGGAATCCTATCAAGCTGACGCATGGTTCCAGCAGAAGTATCCGGGCGAAGCCCTCACAACGGTCGCCTACTTCAGCATGGAGTTCATGTTGAGCGAAGCACTGCCCATTTATTCAGGTGGTCTGGGCAATGTAGCAGGCGATCAGATGAAGGCGGCTAGCGACCTGGGTGTTCCGGTCGTAGGGGTAGGGCTGCTCTATGGTCAAGGATATTTCCGTCAGGACTTCGATTCGGAAGGCCGTCAGCAGGCACTTTATCCGGTCAATGATCCTGGCCAGTTGCCTATCCGGCCGCTGCGGCAGAAGAACGGAGAGTGGCTGCGGCTGCAGATCCACCTGTCGGGGGCACTGATCTGGCTTCGCTGCTGGGAGGTCTCTGTTGGCCGGACCAAGCTTTACCTGCTCGACACAAACGACTTCGCCAATACTGCTGCGCATCGGGGAATCACCAGTGAACTCTATGGTGGCGATGCGGAGATGCGGCTGAAGCAGGAGATCATTCTTGGGATTGGTGGATGGCACTTGCTACGCGCGCTTGGCTTGCAACCCGAAGTCTGCCATCTCAATGAAGGCCATGCGGCATTTGCTGTGCTCGAAAGGGCGCACTGCTATATGGAGGACCATAATACGCCGTTCGATCTAGCTCTGGTTGTTACCCGGGCCGGAAATGTTTTTACGACACACACTGCGGTTGCTGCTGGGTTCGATCGCTTTGACCCGCAACTCATTCGGCAGTATCTTGACCACTATGCGCAGGATGAACTTCGCATCTCGGTCGACGATCTGCTGAAGATTGGAAGGCAAAACCCAGGCGACAATCGAGAGCCCTTCAATATGGCCTATCTCGCTCTCCGAGGCAGCGGCCGTGTGAATGGCGTGAGCAAACTGCACGGAGAAGTGAGCCGGCAGATATTCCAGCCGCTTTTTCCGCATTGGCCACAGGCAGAAGTCCCGATTGGCTCAGTGACCAATGGCATTCATGTGCCGACCTGGGATTCGGTCGAGGCCGATACGCTGTGGACCACAGCTTGCGGCAAAAAACGCTGGCGCGGAGATCGTGCTCTGGAAGATGAAATCCGGAACCTCACCGACGAACAAATCTGGCATATGCGATCCACGGAGAGAAAGACACTGATTGACCGATTGCGTAATCGGTATGCCCGACAGCTCGCTTCAGAAGGCGGGGATCCATCGGACGCGAATCAGATCTTCGACGGAAATGCACTGACTCTGGGTTTCGCCCGACGCTTTGCGACGTACAAGCGCCCCGATCTCCTCTTGCTTGATTCTGAGCGCCTGGTTCGCCTTCTCTCTGACCCACGACGGCCGGTTCAACTGATACTTGCCGGCAAAGCGCACCCTCATGATTTGCCTGGACAGGCATTGATCAAGAAGTGGAAGGATTTCATCCGGCGTCCGGAAGTTCGTTCGAGAGTCGTCTTTTTAAGCGACTACGACATGATGCTGGCGCAGCACATGGTTCACGGGATCGATCTTTGGATCAATACACCGCGCCGCCCGTGGGAGGCCTGCGGAACCAGTGGTATGAAGGTCCTTGTGAATGGTGGCTTGAACTTATCGGAGCTGGACGGATGGTGGGCTGAGGCTTACTCCCCTGAAGTGGGATGGGCCATAGGTGACGGCAAAGAGCATGGAGACGATCCTGCCTGGGATCGCACTGAGGCTGATGCCGTGTATGCTGCCTTGGAGAATGAAGTCATTCCGGAGTTCTATGAGCGGAATGAAAAGGGCCTTCCGCTGAGATGGTTGGGACGTGTCCGCGAGAGCATGGCACGGCTTACTCCAGAGTATTCAGCGACACGAGCCATTCGCGAGTATACCGAAGATCACTATCTTCCCGCGGCATCCGGCTTCCATGATCGCGCAAGCGACGATAGCGCAGTCGGCGCCAGTGTATCAGACTGGCAAAAAGCCATCGCTCACACTTGGAGCGAAGTGCATTTCGGGAAGGTGAAGATTGAGACGCATGATGGTTGGCATGATTATGAGGTACAGGTAGCTCTGGAGGGCCTCAAGCCGGATGAGCTGAAGGTTGAACTCTACGCGATGGCCATTGAAGAGAATGGGCCCACCATCGAACCGATGACTGCATCCAATTCGCGCACTGATTCTGACGGCTATCTCATTTATTCTGGAAAGGTGCCTGCAGCTCGTCCGGCAACAGACTATACTCCGCGTATCGTTCCCTGCCATGCAAACGCTTCTGTCCCGCTTGAGGCAGAACAGATCCTGTGGCAACGCTGATGACCAATCTCGGAATCATGGAACGGGCGCGGAAACTACTGAATGCAGCAAGTCGTCGTGCCTCGAAACAGGAGGCAAGGAACAGTAGAGTCACCGGAGCAACCAAGGCGAAGCGCAGTCACGACGCTGCGCGATCCAATCCTCCGCCCATCTGGATGGAAACTGAGGCCAGAGTCAGAGAGTGCCATCATGAGCCTACCAGGCTCAGGACGTTGGTCCAGCGAGTCACCGAAGATCCCGACAACGTGATCGTCTCCTTCACCTACTACGCACACGCGCAAATTTACTACGACCAATTCAGATCTCAAGTCGAAAGAGCGCAAGGTGAAGCCTTCCCTGTTTACTACAACGCTCTGAATCCCCGACAGAACACTCGCTTGCCATCAAAGTTCACGAACAGGCGCGCACTGTCGGATATCGCCATCCTTGGCTTCATACTCCTCTCGGTTCTTTTCCTTGCCATGGCGCGTGGGTAAGACAAGCGTTCAAGGTTTGCACCCCGCAGCACTACTGAGCTGAGACAAGTCAAATCCACAAGCACACTTGCACCCAAGCCAATGTTCCGCCTGAAGCAGAATCGTTCAGGCAACGAGCCTGGGAGATCTTAGAGGCGCACATGCTGCAGTTCATTCGGCATTGAGTCCGAGATACGATAGCTTGGATTGGGTTGATTTGCAATCAGTATGAAGAATGCCGCGAATTCCCAGTCCTTCCGCGATCTGAACGAACATCGGGGTATTGTCGATGAATACAGCCTGCGCAGGCTTCACCTGAGCTATATCTAGAGCCATCCTGAAGATATCCGCGTTGGGCTTGCGAATGTGAACAAAGCAAGAGGATATGAAGCAGTCAACCAACCTGTCCAGGCCGAACTTATCAATCCGATATGCATTCAGTTCGCGTGCCTCATTGCTGACGATCGCTATCTTCAACCTCAGATTAAGCTTGAGCTTAGTGACAAGCTCGATCATTTCAGGGAAGGGCTTGGACTGCGCGAACATATAACTCCGAAACTGATTGCGCGTGAAGCTCCGCTTTTGGTGGAACACAACCATGCTCAAATACTCTTCCAACGTAATCCTGCTCTCTTCGAAGATCTCGAACATGAGCTGATGGCGACTCTCCATCTCGGCCCACTCCAGTTTGAACTTCTTCGCCGCTCGTCTGCGGGCCAGATGATCCCAGCCATCGGTCAGCAGGACGCCACCTATATCCAGAAATACGCATGTGATTCCAGTTGCTTTCTTCATCCTCTATCCTTCTGTCGGCCTATTCGAAAGGATCTCCTTCGAGTTCTTGATTCCTCAGCGCCTTACACCTTTGCCTCAGGCGCGTCGGCGACTGCCTCTGCCAGTATCTGTTTCGGCAAGTCAAGACGCGCCACACCAATCCGCTTGTCGGCCATCCCATAGTAGACGTCGAAACGATCAGGTGTGCCAAGATCGTCGCGTCGGTCAATGCCGGTTGGGAATACAACATTGGCGACAATTCCCTGGCGCTCCTCTTGCGATTTCGGCGTCAGTACTGGCTCCTTCGAACGGTAGGTGATCTCAAGCGGATGCTCCTTGGAGAAGATCATTACTCCTGCCGAATAGCATAACGAATGACTGTCGCAGTCAGGTTTTTCGATTTCGCTGACACCGTGATAGATGATCAGCCATCCGTGCGGGGTCAAAATGGGCGGCGTGCCGCCGCCGATTTTGAGCCGTTCCCAGGGCGAGACTGGAGATGCCAGCCGATGGTGAAAGGTAAACTTTCCGGTGCGAAATGGCTTATGGTTGAGTGTCATTTGACAGTACGAAATCCAGATGCTCTCCCGATCAATATCCACCTCGCGGGTCGCAGGACTACACGCAGTTTCCTCTGGGCGAGTGCCTGGAAAGAGCGGCCGGTGGAGCAATGCCAGCTCCGGCTGCCCGGATGGATCGGGAATGACGGCTGGGAAGAGACTGGCATCCTTGTCGTCTACGTTACCGAAGTCGAGCCCGTCCAACGAGGTAAAATCAGCGAGCCCCAGGCGTCTCCAGTGGAAGAGATCGTCCGACGCTGCCAGGGCAATTCGTGGACCGTGGGAAGACCAGGCCGTGTAGGTCATCAAGTATCGCTGAAGAGGCTCAATAAACGTAACGCGTGGATCCTCACAGCCGCCACTGCCATCGGACCGGCGCTCGTAGTCAGCTTCAGGCTCCAGTGCGATTCCTAACCGCTCGACGCCTTCCGGATCGCCGGTTTCATTGAACTTCACCCTTGCAATGCCGATGCGCGAGTAATTTCCCGCCGCAACTAGCCGCGGAAAGAGGTAGAGTTCTCCGTCAGGACCGCGAACAGCAGCAGGGTTCAGGACGCCTTCGACTTCCTGGGGATTGCCGGGTTGCGGCTCCATCAACATTCCCAGACGGCGCAGCTTGAATTCGCTCATCTATACTCCTCAAGAAGTCGCATTCGCCACCTCAAAGGTTCGCGCCTGTTCGCCGTCGTCCAAGCAAGCGATGATCGTTTCGATCACCCGCTTGGTCTCATTGGGACCTCGAACCGGAATGGAAATAACACCTGCCCGTTCAGCCGGATAATCGTTTCCTCCCACAAACAAGGCATCTCCTACGTAGATCATTTCTTTTATAGAAATTCCAAGAGTCTCTTGCAGCTTTTTGATTCCGTAGGCTTTGTCGATGCCGGGCTTAGTGACGTCAATCGATGTCGAGCCACCGAGCCGTACCGAGAACTCGGGAATCAGAGTGTCGAGGATTGTCTTGATCTTCTTCCGCTTGGCGAAATCCGAATCCCATTTCTCTTTCTCTTCTAAAGGCGCCTGCTGGCCAAGCGCTGAATACGTTACCTGGCTTCCACGATCCTCAATGGTCTCTCCCCACGTCTTTGCGACAGAGAAACCTGCCTCTTCGGTGGCTTTCTTTAGAGAACTGACGATCTTCTGCTTTTCTTCCGCGGTAAGATCTTCTGAATAGAGCTTCTTCCACTCCCCTGTATATTGAAAAAACTCTGTTCCACAGGTGGGAAGAATCGATAGCTTTGTCAGAGAGTCGTCCTGCGGAAGATGGGAGAGCACCTGCTTTTCAAACTGTAGCCAAGCGCCTCCAGAGATGATCGCAACCTTGACCACGCCAAGCAGGTCATGGAGGAGTGACGACATCTCGGCATCCAGTGACGACTTGCTTGCGGCGAGCGTTCCGTCGAGATCAAAGACAATCAACTTTTTTATCATTCATCCACCTCAATATTCTTCGAGTATCACTTGGAGTCTTCGTCACGCTGACTCTCTCGTTATTGAACTGTTGATGACGATTCAGGCAGCGCGATCTCCAACAAGGTCACTGCGTCTTTGGGGTGAAATTCATACGCGCCGACCACCGCGGGCAAGAGCCATACTTCGCCCTTGTCGACGCCATACGTGGAGCCGCCGCCTTCGAACCACCCCGAACCTTCAAGGCAAACAAGCACGCGCGGCATCTCCGCGGCGCCGACGCTAAACGGCGATTCTCCCCGCAGGCGCCATAGCAGAAAATGTTCACAATCAAAGAGTTTTTCGCGCTCCACGGGAGTGGTGCTCACCACGGTGGGAGTCACGAGGCTACTGTTGCGGTTTGCAAAGTCAATGCTGGCAAGCGCCTGATCGATCTGGAGTGGCCGTGGCTGCCCCGTCTTCGCGTCGACATGACCCCAATCGTAAAGCCGGAATGTCACATCGCTGTTTTGTTGGATCTCGAAAACAACTACATCGCCGCCCAAGGTGTGAACCGTTCCAGCAGGAATGAATACGCTGTCGCCAGGCTTCGGGACGATACCCACGAGGTGGTTCGCGATTGTCCCGGTGGCAAGTGAACGTCGCAGATCGCCGGCAGTCGTGCCCGCTTTCAGACCCGCATAGATCTGGCTTCCATTTCCTGCTTCGATCACGACCCATGCTTCAGTCTTTGCCGTATCGCCCGCTGGAATCAGCTCAGGGTGCGCGTCACTGGGATGTACTTGAACAGAAAGCATAGCGTGCGCATCCAGAAACTTGAGCAACAATGGGAAACGGCGAAAGCGCGAAGACAGCTTCCCCATTAGCTGTTCCTGGTATTGTTCCATCACTTGTCGAAGCGTCTGGCCCTTCAGCGGTCCATTGGCAACTAGGCTTTGGTGGTCGGTGCGGTCGCTCAGCACCCATGCTTCGCCGATAGGTCCATCGCCCGGAAGCGGCGCGGAGAGCAAGCCAGACAAGCGCCGCCCACCCCATAACCGATACTGATAGATTGGGTCGAACCGCAAAGGGTACAAACACACTTCGCTCATTGCTAATCACCCGGCTCTCACACTTTGCGATTAGAGGTAGATGCTTGTCAGCTGCGACCGGTACGGTTACCAGTGTGAGCGAGTTTTCGGCGGCGGATCTGCAACTCAGGGAAACTGGTGGCCGTGCGGTACCGACGCCAGATTTTCACTGAAGATGTAAACCGCGAGCGCTGCCGCCATGAAAATCGCTCCTATCCAGAATCGCCAATCACGATGCATCCTTCTCCAATAAGGTCCTGGATCCGGCTCACCGCTGTCGCTACTATTTCCTTCGGGGTTGTGCTTGTTTCCGGTCATTTCGTCTCCAACTTCTGGGAGTATTCACCACGCCGCGCAGCCTGGTTGCAGCGTGCGCGATGAACCAAAGCCTGTTGTGCCGCCAATACATTGGCCTCCTGGCCCTTCCAAAGCTCCAGGGCCGGCTGCTGGATGGCGCGGGCAAACGAAAATGCCAACGCCCAGGGTAAGCGCGACTTGAATCTCGCATTCATCGCATTCAAACGAGCCGAAGCTAACTCTGCGGATTGGCCACCTGACAAGAACGCAATCGCCGGAACGGCAGCGGGGACGGCCCGCAAGAGACAGTTCACCGTCGCGTCCGCTACTTCCTCAACAGATTCTTGCTTGGGGCAGGCCGATCCTGGAAGAACCATATTGGGCTTCAGGATCATTCCTTCCAGCATGACTCGCTGCGCAAACAGTTCGCCGAAGACAGTTCGCAGCACTTTGTCTGTCACTTCGCAACAATGGCCCAGCGAATGCTCACCATCCATGAGCACTTCAGGCTCAACGACGGGGACGAGACCTGCCTCCTGGCACAGCGCCGCATAGCGAGCCAGAGCATGTGCGTTGGCATGAATGCAACCCCAACTGGGAATACCGTCAGCGATGGTGATGACTGCGCGCCATTTGGCAAACCGGGCGCCCATGCGAACATATTCAGCAAGTCGGTCGCGCAATCCATCCAGCCCTTCGGTCACTCTTTCACCGGGATGCGCTGCCAATTCCTTGGCGCCGGCATCCACCTTGATTCCAGGAATGATCCCTGCGTCGATGAGGACTTGGACGAAAGGAGTGCCGTCGCTCTTTTGCTGACGGATCGTCTCGTCGAAGAGGATCGCGCCGCCGATGCACTCTCCTAGCCCTGGAGCGGTCACAATCATCTCCCGATAAGCGCGTCGAGCCGCGACGGTCTGCGGAATCCCAAGGCTGGCAAATCGTTTGTTGCAGGTCGGAGTGCTCTCGTCCATCGCAAGCAAGCCCTTATCGCCTGCGACGAGGGCCTGTGCGGTATCTCTCAGCATCTGCGAATTCATTTGAGCCTACTCATTTCCTGTTTCGGCTCTGGATAGCCGCAGCAGCCATTGCCGGTTTTCGGTGCCGCTGTAGACTTGCCCCCGTATTGGGCTGAATTATGATCGAACTTCTCTTTGCACTTGGAGCCGCAAAAGTAGTAGGTCTGTCCTGCGTGGTCGGTGTGTCCAGCGGCAGTGGAAGTGTCTATGTCCATGCCACAAACGGGGTCTTTCACAACGGTTGTGCTGCTCATTGGGATCTCCTTAGTTTTTGAGTCTGACCGATTACGGCTAAGAGATTGAGTTGTGGACTTCAGAGGCACATTTGTCTCTTGCATGAAACCTTCGCCTCGTTCACCAACGGCACCAATAGAAATTGTTCCACTTCACGGATGACGAAGTCCGGTCGTTATTGCTCTGGACGGCGGATTGCACCGTGTTCGCACTTTCGAGAGGAGGGTCACTCGCCACCAGCAATTCATAGTTTCGTCGTCCGCAGTCTCAGCGCGTTGGCGATCACCGAGACGGAACTGAAGCTCATGGCAGCAGCGGCGATCATCGGGTTCAGAAGCAGTCCGAAGCCAGGAAACAGCACACCCGCAGCGAGCGGTATCCCGACGGCGTTATAGACGAAAGCGAAGAACAGGTTCTCGCGGATGTTGCGCATGGTTGACTTGCTGAGATGACGAGCGCGAAGAATGCCGCGCAGATCGCCCTTTAGCAGCGTGATCCCTCCGGCCTCCATCGCCACGTCGGTGCCGGTCCCCATGGCAATGCCTATGTCAGCCTGGGCGAGCGCGGGTGCATCGTTCACTCCATCTCCGGCCATCGCGACCACAGAGCCTTTTTGTTGGCACTCTTTGACTACCTCTGCTTTCTTTTGCGGCAATACATCGGCATAAAACTCGATGCCGAGCTTATCCGCGACTGCCTTGGCCGTCGTAGCGTTATCTCCCGTGACCATGACGATCTTGAGGCCTGCCGTCTTCAGCTCGCGGATCGCATCGGGCGTGGATTCTTTGATCGGATCAGCGACGCCAACGATGCCCGCTGCCTTTCCATCTACGGCGACCAGCATCACCGTCTGGCCCTCTTTGCGTAGTGCTTCAGCCCTATCGAGCAATGGGGTCGGATCGACAGAAAGGTCGCGGAACAGTTCTGCATTCCCGACTGCGACCTGTTTGCCAGAAACCGTCCCCTTCACGCCTTTCCCGGTCGTTGAGTTGAACCCAGCCACATCAGTCAGGACGAGCTTCTTTGCTTCCGCGGCTTTCACAATGGCCGCCGCCAAAGGATGTTCGCTGGAACGTTCAAGGCTGGCGACCAGTTGCAGGAGGCCGGATTCGTCGATGCCCGGCTGGGGAATAACGGAACTCAGCGTCGGTTTGCCTTCGGTAAGGGTTCCCGTCTTGTCGATGATGAGCGTGTCAACCTTGCCAAATGTCTCAAGC
>Ga0302319_10005712_pt1 | contig 24879 bp, 22 predicted proteins | sample Bog_T0_2_FD_203319 | JGI IMG/M metagenome (GOLD analysis project Ga0302319, IMG submission 203319) | Peat permafrost microbial communities from Stordalen Mire near Abisko, Sweden - Bog_T0_2 | ecosystem: Environmental > Terrestrial > Soil > Wetlands > Peat | place: Sweden: Abisko, Stordalen Mire...
ATATTACAACGAGTTCATCCACGCACCGACCACACTCAGCCCCATTCAAAATACATAGGCTTCCCTGTGGGCGGCTTCCTTCAAGTCGCTGTATCAGAAGCGCCCTCGCAAAGCGCATGCGAATTCAAACTGTGCGCGCGGGCGCTCCAGATACAGCACTAAGACTTATCGGTCCCGATCGCCGCGGAGCTGATTCGGATGCGCCTACCGGAATGCCTTCCAGAACATGCAATCTGTCTCCGTACTCGCCAGGATGGTGAGCCGCCGTGAGATCTGTCCTTCCGGTTGATTGACCTGGATGCGAGGTGGGCGCGCGGGTACATCTTTTGATCGCATCTATTGCGTATATTCTGAATTTAGAAGATGCTCATAAAATGCAAGAGACGCTGTGGACATACGAGGCCAGCATCTTCCAGGCTCACTCCCATCCCGCCCGCATCGCCATCCTTGGATTGTTGTGCCACCGGGAACTCTCCGCGGGGACCATCCAGGAGAAGCTCGACGTCGAACAGGCGAACTTGTCTCAGCACCTGGCGAACCTGAGAAGCCGTCAGATTGTGACAAACCGCAAGGACGACAGCCAGGCCTTCTATTCCATTCGAAATCCGGTGCTCGTCGAGGTTCTCGACATCATGCGCGGGTACTTCCAGACCAACCTCGCCGACGCCATCCAGATGTTCGGGGAAGTGGAACGCGAGGCGACTGTCCGGTGATCGCCGATCTGTATCTAAGCGGAATCGTCGTGTGGCTTGCGGGCGCCGTGGCGAGTCTGGCCCTGTGGCGCCAGCCGGCCGCCGCGCGCCGGGTGGCCTGCGGGGCAGCACTGGCGGGTTCGCTCCTCGATCTGGCTGGTTCGGCGGCCTCCATCTTCAGCGGCGGCCCCACCGCGATCGGCCTTCCCTTCGGCAACCCGGTGTTCGTCTGGGCCGTTCGCCTGGACCCGCTGTCGGCATATTTCAACGTCACGCTGGCGGTGCTGGCGGCCGCCGTTTCGTTGTACTCTTTCGGATACCTGAGGGAGATGGAGGGCCGCCGCAACCTGGGCGCCTTCGGGTTCTTCTTCAACCTGCTGCTGCTGAGCCTGGCGCTGGTCTTCACCGCGTCGAACGCTTTCTTCTTCCTGGTGGCGTGGGAAGTGATGGCACTCTCGTCGTTCATCCTGATAAGCTTTGAGCACGAAAAGGAAAAAACGCGCAAAGCCGGGATGCTTTTTCTGATCATGTCGCACGCCGGAACCGGCCTGCTGCTGATCGCGTTCCTGGTCCTCGCGTCCGCCGGCGGCAGCCTGGATTTCTCCAGCTTCCACCTGCTGGCTTCGCGCATGGCGCCGCTCGCGCAAGGAACAGTTTTTCTGCTTTTTCTTTTTGGCTTCGGCGTAAAGACCGGCCTGGTTCCCCTTCACATCTGGCTTCCGGAAGCCCACCCGGTGGCGCCCAGCAACGTTTCGGCTCTGATGTCGGGCATTGTCATCAAGACCGGCATCTACGGCATGGCGCGCGTCTTCTTCGATTTCTATGGCGCACCTCCCATTTGGATGGGAACTGTGGTGCTGGGGCTGGGCGTGGCGTCGGCTTTGCTCGGGGTGCTCTACGCACTGATGGAGCACGACCTCAAGCGCCTGCTCGCTTGGCACAGCATAGAGAACATCGGCATCATCCTCATGGGCTTCGGCGCGGCGCTGATGTTTCGCTCGCTGGGGCAGCCGAATCTCGCTGCCCTGGCCCTGATCGCAGGCCTGTATCACACGTTCAACCATGCCATGTTTAAGGGGCTGCTCTTCCTTGGCGCCGGTTCGGTGGTACAGGCCACGCACACGCGCAACATGGAGAAGATGGGCGGGCTGATTCGGCGCATGCCGATGACGGCCCTGTGCTTCCTGGTGGGCGCGGTAGCCATCTCCGGGCTGCCTCCGTTGAACGGATTCGTGAGCGAGTGGCTAACCTACCAGGCGCTGCTGGCCGGCTTCGGCACCACGCAAAGCCTCACGCGACTGATGTTCCCCATCGCCGGCTCTCTGCTGGCGCTTACAGCGGCCCTGGCGGCGGCTTGTTTCGTCAAGGCTTTCGCGATTCCGTTTCTTGCGCTGCCGCGCGGCGCGGAGGCCGCGGAAGCGCGCGAGGCCTCGTTGCCGATGCGCGCCGGGATGGCGGTACTGGCGGTGGGATGTGTCGCGCTGGGTCTTGGCGCAACCTGGTTCGTGCGGGTTTTCGATCCCATCACGCAGCAGGCCCTCGGCGTTCGCCCAAGTTCGGCGCTGGTAATGGCTCGCGGCTGGGCGCTGTTGCCGGGAACCGCACATGGCGGCACCATATCGACGGCCGGAATTGCGCTGCTCTTTTTGTTTGCCGGCGCGGCATTCGCGCTTCCGCTGGCCATGCGATGGAGGCGTCGCAGCGTCACCGGGCCGTCGTGGGATTGCGGCCTGCCGGGCTTGACCGCCGACAACGAATACACCGCCACGGCTTTTTCAAAACCGTTGCGCATGATCTTCTCCGCCCTCTATCGCCCGCGCCGCGAAATCCAGGCGGAGTATGAAGTGTCGCCCCACTACCCCAGCGCGATCCGCTTCGAAAACGAGATCGAACCCGCGTTTGAAAAGCATCTCTACGGTCCGCTGTGGGAGCGGATTATGGCGGCGGCGAACCGCATGAAGGGCATTCAGGCGGGCAGCATCAACCTTTACCTCACGTACATTTTCATTACATTGATTCTGCTTCTGTTGTTTGGAGTGCGCGGATGACTGAGCGGATCATGACTGGGCTGATCGAGAACGCAGCGCAGCTTTTTCTGCTGCTGGCTTTGGCGCCTCTAGTGACGGGAGTCATTCGAACGCTGAAGGCGCGGCTGCAAACACGGCGCGGCCCAGGCATCATTCAGCCATACAGGGATCTCCGCAAACTCTTTCGCAAAGGCATGGTGATTCCAGAGACCGCATCCTGGATCTTCGCGGCAACGCCCTGGGTCGTTTTCTTCAGCACGCTTTTGGCGGGACTCATGATTCCCATGGTTGCCGCCGAGGCGCCGCTCGGTTTGTTCGGTGGCGTGCTGGCAGTGATCTACCTGCTCGGGCTGGGCCGCTTCTTCCTGGCGCTCAGCGGGCTGGATAGCGGCAGTTCATTCGGCGGTCTCGGGAGCAGCCGCGAGATGACCATCTCGGCCTTAGCCGAACCGGCCATGATGCTGGCCATCTTCACGGTCGCGATCGGCGCCGGCTCCACTGGCCTCACTGAAATCGCCGGAGCCGCCATTGGGCAAAACTGGCGCTTTCTTGCTCCAGCGCAGATGTTCGCGTTCGCCGCGCTGGCGCTGGTGCTGATCGCGGAGACGGGCCGGATCCCTGTCGACAATCCAGACACTCACCTGGAACTGACCATGATCCACGAAGCCATGATCCTCGAGTATTCCGGTCCCTACCTGGCCCTCATTGAGTGGGCAGCCTCCATTAAGCAGCTCGTCTTGATGACGCTGTTGATCAACTGCTTCTGGCCGATTGGCCTGCAGCCCACATGGTTCGGTTGCGGCGCGTTGCAGGGGATCGGCTGGCTGCTGGCGAAGCTGCTTCTGCTAAGTTGCGCAATTGTTCTGCTCGAGACCGTCAACGCCAAGATGCGGCTCTTCCGTGTACCGGAACTGCTGGCTGTGGCCTTTACCCTGGGGTCGCTGGCACTCGTTTCAACATTTCTGTTCTGATGCTTATGATGCCTTTTCTCAATCTTCAACTCGGCGACCGAATCGTCACCCTGATGGCGGCGCTGGTGCTGGTTCTGCAGATCGCGATGGTGACCCAGCGCTGGATTGTCCTCCACATCCGCATCTTCGCGGCTCAATCGTTATTCCTCGCCATGATTGCCGCCACCATCGCCTGGTTTAACCACGCGCCGCATCTCTACATCGCCGCCGCGCTCACCTTCGTGGTGAAGGTGATTCTGGTGCCCATCCTTTTTGAACGCCTCGTGAAACGCATGAAGATTTATGAACAGATTGAACCGATTGTGAACGTGCCGATCTCTGTGGCGATTGCGGGCGGACTGACGCTGGTGGGCTATGTAGTCGCTGCGTCGTTTTATCGGCCGGACGAGCCCGGCCTGGGCCACAACGCGCTGGCCGTGGCCATCTCTCTTTTCCTGATCGGCTTTTTTAACATGATCAACCGGCGCAAGGCTCTTACGCAGGTGCTGGCGCTGCTGTCGCTGGAAAACGGGCTGTTTCTCGCCGCCATTTCGCTCACCTATGGGATGCCGCTAATCGTGGAATTGGGTATTTTCTTCGATGTGCTGGTGGCGGCCATGGTGCTGGGCATTCTGGTCTACCGCATCCGTGAGACCTTCGAGTCGATCGATGTAAGCCGGCTGCGCAGGCTGAGAGGATAGGATGCTGCTGGTCGCTCTATTGTTCGTCCCCTTTGCCACCACCGCCGCGGCGATCTTCGTTCGCCGGCGCGCGGCAATGGAAGCGGTCAACCTGGCTGGGTTCGCTGCGGTCTTTCTCGTCGCCGTTGCGCTGGCCGCGCGGGTGCTGGCCGATGGCACGGTCTCGCTGGGGAACGGCTTCTTCTATGCCGATTCGCTCAGCGCGCTGGTCATTCTTCTCACCGCGTCAGTGGCCCTGGTTTGCTCCGCATACTCGATCGGCTACCTGCGCGATGACCAGCTGAGCGGAGCGCTGGGAGACGACGCGAGCGGCATGGAGCAGATCGCGCAGATTCGCATGTACTACACGCTGACGCCGCTGTTTGTCTTCTCCATGCTGTTCATGGCGGTGGCCAACAATCTGGGCGTGATGTGGGCGGCGATGGAAGTCACTACCCTGGCCTCCATCTTCCTGGTGACCTTCTATGGGAAGGTCACCTCGCTGGAGGCCGCCTGGAAGTATGCCATCATTGGCGGCGTGGGTCTATCGATGGCGCTGTTCGGCACGTTGGTGGCCTACTACGCGGGACACCGGCTGGCTGGTTCCGAATCTCTGAGCGGGTTGAACTGGTCGGTGCTGGTGCAGCACGCCGCCCAACTCGACAAGACCTCGATGCGGTTGGCCTTCGTCCTGATTCTCCTCGGCTATGGCACCAAGGCCGGCCTCGCGCCGATGCACACCTGGAAGCCGGATGCCTATGGCGAGGCCCCCGTGCCCTCCGCCGCAATTCTTTCCACGGCGCTGCTGAACTGCGCCCTCTACTGCCTCATCCGTTTCTACATTCTTGCCAGCCGATGCCTTGGCGCGGAGTACCCGAGCCGCCTGCTGCTTCTCTTCGGGTTGCTCTCGATGGGCGTCTCGGTTCCGTTCGTGCTGGTGCAGAAAAACTATCGCCGCCTGCTGGCGTATCACACCATCGATCATGCCGGCATCATGGTAACGGCGCTGGGACTTGGGGGCGCGTTGGGCAGCCTCGGCCTCATGCTGCACATGACCTTTCACACCATCGCGAAGTCGCTGCTGTTTCTGTGCGCGGGCAACGTCTCTCAGCACTTCCGCACCGACTTGTTCTCCAAGATCAAAGGCAGCGTGATTCGGGCCATGCCGCTGACCGGCGTGGTGTTTCTCATGGCCATGCTGGCGATTATCGGTATGCCCCCTTTCAGCCTCTTTCAGAGCGAGTTTTTGATTTTGCGCGCGGCCTTCGATGGCGGGCATGTTCTTACGGGCGTCCTGTTCGTGCTGTTCGGCACGGGCGTCTTCACCGGCGCGCTGCTGCATGTGGGAGGCATGATCCTCGGCCCAGGCGGTGATACGGCGGTGGCGGCGCGCCGTCCCTGGCGCGATGGTTCGGTGCTCGCTCTGGCCGCGGTGCTGGTTGTAATCGGATTCTGGGTGCCGGCTCCGCTATTTGACCTGATTCGCGGAGCGGCGCGGGTGGTGAGCGGACAATGATATATCTTTGCCAAGAACTTCGCGGGCGTTTCCCTCGGCAGGTCCGTTCCGTGGAAGAACCGGTCCCCGGTCAATTCACAGTGCTTTTGAACGGCCCCGACGCCACCGCCATAGCCCGGCACTTGCTAACCGAGCGCCAGGCGAGGCTGGTAACGGTTTTCGCCGAGGATCGGGTGAACGCGGAAGGCGTTTTCTACATCTACTATCTCTTTGACCGGCTCGGCGACCCTGCCTGGGTGATGCTGAAGGCTCCCATCCCAGCGGATCATCCCGCGTTCCCCTCACTGGCTGCGGAGTTCCCGGCCGTTAACTGGCAGGAGCGTGAGATTCAGGACTGGTTCGGCCTGGAAGCCGCCGGGCATCCGAATCCCCGGCGCGTGGCGCTCCACGATAACTGGCCCGACGTGCATCCGCTGCGCAAGAGTTTTCCTCTCGACACCGTGCTGCCCCCGTTTGAGGGGGAGCGGCACGTCTATCGGCCCACGCACGGAGAGGGCGTCTTCCACATTCCCGTCGGCCCGGTTCATGCCGGCATCATCGAGCCAGGCCACTTCGACTTCGCCGTCGCAGGCGAGCCTATCCTTTACCTCCAGCTCCGCATGTTCTACACGCACAAGGGGACCGAAAAGCTCTTCGAGAGTATTCCCGTCCACCGTGCAGTGTTTCTGGCTGAAAGCATTTCGGGCGATTCGGCGTTCTCTCACGGCGCTGCATTCTGCCAGGCCATCGAGCTGGCAGCGGAAATCGAAGTCCCGGCGCGGGCACAGTTCCTACGCACCATTCTGCTTGAACTGGAACGAATTGCGAATCATATATCCGATATCGGGGCCATCGCCAATGACGTGGGATTCGTGATTGCCAATGCCCATTCAGGTCGCGTGCGCGAGATCGTGTTGCGCCTTTGCGAAACCCTGACCGGAAGCCGCGTGTTGCGCGGAATGGTGGCCATCGGCGGTGTGCGCGGAGACTGGCGGCGGCCGCAAGTCGACGCTATCGAGAACACGCTCCAGGTCGTGGAACGTGAGTTCCGCGATCTGGTGGCGATCATTCAGTCGTCCAATTCAACCCGTGAACGTCTGCAGCACACCGGAATCCTGCGCCCGGACAAGGCGTCAAAGCTAGGAATCGTCGGCGTTGCAGGACGCGCCTCCGGCGTCGATCTCGATCTTCGCCGCGATCACCCGTACGAGGCGTACCGCCACCTGACATTCAGCGTGCCAGTCTACCAGGCGGGAGATGTTCGCCACCGCATGCTGGTTCGCATTGATGAAGTGCGAGAGTCGATCGAGATCGTCCGCGCCGCGGTTGCCCATATGCCAGGCGGTCCGCACCGCGCCCCCTCTAAGCCCATTCCGCCGGACCGCTGCGCGCTGAGCGCGGTGGAAGGGTGGCGTGGCGAGATCGTTCACTGGGTGCGGACCGGCGACGGCAATCGCCTCGAACGTTGCAAGGTGAAAGATCCATCCATGAACAACTGGCCGGCCATCGTCGAAGCAGTGGAAGGCAATATCGTTGCGGATTTTCCGGTGATCAACAAGAGTTTCAACTTGTCCTACTCGGGGACGGATCGATAACGCGATGTTCAGAATCCTCCAAAAGACGCTCAGCGTTGGTGCCGCGACGGCCGACTATCCGCGCATTGCGCCCCGCCTGGCCGAGCAGTTTAGGGGATGCCCGGAGTTCGACTTCGAAGCCTGGACCGACGCACGTCCCGCCGCCGATGCGTGCCCCACCGGGGCCATCGCCGTTTGCGACCGCGACGGCCTCCGCCAGGTCACCGTGGATTACGGCCGCTGCATCTTTTGCGGCGAATGCGCCGAGGCCTCGTCCGATGGAGCGGTACGCATGACCCAGCGGTTCGAGCTTGCGGCCGCCGATCGCCGCGACCTTGTTCTCAGCGCCGAATACACGCTCTATCCCGATGGAAGCCACGCCGCGCTCCAGTCGGCCACAAGCGGTCCAAGTGTCGAGGGTCCCGGCAAGCGAATCGAAGCGGCCATCCAGAACCTGCTCGGACGGTCGCTGGCGATTCGCCAGGTGGACGCCGGCTCATGCAACGGCTGTGAGCAGGAGATCGTTGCGCTGAACAACCCGGTTCACGATATCGAACGGTTTGGCATTCATTTCGTGGCCTCACCGCGCCATGCGGACATGTTGCTGGTCACCGGTCCGGTGACGCGCAACATGGAACTGGCATTGCGCAAGACCTGGGCCGCGACTCCGGACCCGAAGATCGTCGTAGCCGTGGGCGCCTGCGGCATCAGCGGAGGCATCTTCGGAACCAACTACGCCTCGCTGGGCGGAGTGGATGCCGTCATTCCCGTCGACGTCTACATCCCCGGCTGTCCGCCCCGGCCGGAGGCGCTGCTCCATGGCATCCTGCTCGCATTGGGCCAACTGCGGCGGCGCGCAGTCTCCCGTCCGCGCAGTTGAGTCTTGCGCAAGACCGCCTCCAGAGACGCCACCGGATCCGATGATTGGAGAATGACTCGCCGCAACACGATTCTCGCGAATCCTTCTCCAATCATCGGATCGGAACCGGTACAAGTCCCTCCGAACAATAGTATGCGGATTCCAATAGTATGCGGGCTCCTTGCAGGATAGGTCCCCGGACGAGTAAATTCTTCCGCGATCCACTCTATTGGGGTTGCGGAGCTATACTACGCCGGGGAATCTACGGGTTTTCAGGCTTCCATAACGTCAATAATGACTGCCCTCGGTAGGGAAAACGCATGTACCCCCGGTTTTAGTGTCAAAACGAGCGCGTAAAACTCACACGCCCGTTTTGGAGCCCCAAAATCTGTCGATCGGCTTAGAACTGTCCCTCCGAGAATTTACAGGCTTGCGCTAAGCTTCTTTACACTCTCGAATTCGCCGGCGGAATTTGGGCCCGAGTTATCGCGCGGAAGGCCGGCGGACGCCGAGAGCTGATATGGTCTTTACTTTCCTGAGTTTAGTGGAATAGCATTCAGCGCATATTGACTCACACTTGGGAGGGACATGAAATGGTGCGAGTGGCGCTTGTAACCGGTGGGACACGAGGAATTGGCGGCGAGATAAGTCGTGCCTTGCAGAAAGCCGGGCGCACAGTAGTTGCCAGCTACCTCGGCAACGACCAGGCTGCGGAGGGATTTTTGCAGGAAACCGGCATCAAGACGTACAGATTTGACGCCAGCAAGTTTGATGAATGCCAGGAGAGCGTCCTGAAGATCAAGAAAGAAGTGGGGGCCATAGAAATCCTGGTGAACAATGCCGGCATCACGCGGGACAGCACCCTGCAGAAGATGGACCGCGATATGTGGGACGCCGTTATGGATACCAATCTGGGCTCCTGCTTCAATCTGTGCAAGCTGCTCTTTCCCGAGATGCGGGAAAAGCACTTTGGCCGAATTGTCAATATAGGCAGCGTGAATGGACAGGCAGGTCAGTATGGCCAGGTCAACTACGCCGCGGCCAAGTCTGGAATCCACGGGTTTACCAAGGCATTGGCCCAGGAAGGTGCCCGGTTCGGGATTACGGTCAACGCAGTAGCGCCGGGTTACGTGGATACAGATATGGTTCGCAGCGTGCCGCCCGACGTGCTGCAAAAGATCATTGCCCGCATTCCGGTGGGGCGGCTTGGAACCCCCGAAGATATTGCGCGCGGGGTTGTCTTCCTGACTGCCGATGAAAGTACTTTCATCACCGGGTCCACTCTGTCGATCAATGGCGGCCAGCATATGTACTAGGCCGCCTGCGCTTGGTGGAAAAGGTCCAAGCGGATGAGAAGCTCCCCCCGCTCCACTGTCTAAAGGCAATCGAGTTGGGGCAGAACTTTAGGTACCGATCACCATGCCGCCATCCACGGAAAGGACGGCCCCATGCACAAAGCTGGCCTGGTCTGAAGCAAGCCAGAAATAGGCGTTGGCCACATCTTCCGGTTTGCCCACACGCCTCATCGGTGTGTGATCGATCATGTTGTCGAGGATATCCGGGGGCATGGACTTCAACATGTCCGTAGCGATAAACCCTGGGGCGACAGCGTTCACCCGAATGTTGTGTTTGCCCAATTCACGAGCCCATGTGCGGGTCATACCGATGACACCGGCCTTCGATGCCACGTAATTCGTCTGTCCAAAGTTTCCGTTCAGCGCCACTACCGACGCGGCGTTGAGGATTACTCCACCACCATGGCGCATCATGTGTGGAACCACGGCGCGGGTGGTGATGAAGACACCCTTCAGGTTGACATCGATGACCGAGTCCCAGGACTCTTCCGGCATGCTTTTCACCGTCCCGGTGCCGTTCATCTTTACCAGTTGAGCATCGCGCACAATTCCGGCGTTGTTCACGACAACGTCCACGGTGCCCCACTTCTCGACGACTGCATTCACGGCCGCTTCCACAGCCTGGGCGTCGGTGACGTCCACGACTTGAAAGAGCGGCTCGCCGCCCGCCTGCCGTATCTCCGTTTCAAAAGCTGCGGCTGCCTTATCCGAAACATCCCACCCAACTACGAATGCGCCATCCGCGGCAAAGCGGAGAGCCGTTGCGCGGCCGATACCGGCGGCAGCACCCGTGACTATGACGACTTTACCTGGAACCTTCTGCTCTTCCATGACACCCTCGTTGAATCATCTGTCCTGTGGGCGATTGTGCATGCACCTTCTCGAAGAGCGGAGGGGCCTATGCAATTGCTTGCTCCACATCTCTGGGAGATGCTAACATCAAGACTAGAGGAGTTGCTGCACTGCGTCAATATCTGCAGCAAAACTTGCGAGTTCGGGTTCCTGTTTTGGCGCCCTTCCCTTCTCGGGAGGGCCGGTCTCCAAGGTCGGCCCTCCTGGATCGACCGAGGCGGATTGGCCCGTTTAGCCGCGATTCGGCGGCGCTCGGAACCCTGTAGCGGACCGCAAAGTTCAAATTTGGTGCAGGGGCATCGCCCCGCCGAGACTCAATTCATAGAGTCGATTTCACTTGCCTGCAATTCGCGGCGCATTACCTTGGGTGCGCCCTTAGCCATGACTCCCAATCAACTCGCCATTGGATGAGAGCCATTCATCATGGAGGAGAGTACATATGCCAGAAATCGTGATCACCGCAGCAAAGCGCACGGCAATTGGCGCCTTTATGGGTAGTTTGAAAGACGTATCCGCCGTCGATCTGGGGGTGGCAGTGATGAGTCAGATCTTGCCCGGCCTCATTCTGGATGACATTGCGGATGTGATCGTCGGCAATGTTCTCCAGGCTGGTCAAGGCATGAACCCGGCCCGCCAAATTGTGATCAAGGCAGGCCTGCCGCTGAAGACCCCCGGCCAAACCATCAACCGTGTGTGCGGCAGCGGGTTGCAATCCGTGGTCGGCGCCGTTCAGGGAATCAAATCCGGCGATGGCAATCTCTACATTGCCGGGGGCATTGAATGCATGTCGCGCGTGCCGTATCTTCTTCCGGGCGCCCGGGCAGGCAATCGTTTTGGGCATGTAGAGATGGTGGATGCAATTCTGTGCGACGGGCTGACAGACGCTCAACTGAATTACGCCATGGGAATCACGGCTGAAAATGTGGCGGAGCGCTGTAAGATCACCCGGGAAGATCAGGATGCGTTTGCTCTGGAGAGCCAGCGGAGGGCCGCGGCCGCCAAAGCAGCCGGTGCTTTCCGTGAGGAAATTGTTCCGGTCAACGTACCCGGCCGCAAGGGGGTGGTGGTGTTCGCAGAGGATGAGCACGTGCGTCCGGACACCACGGCGGAAGCTCTTGCCAAGCTGAGGCCGGCATTCAAGCCTACGGGCGGAACCGTGACCGCGGGCAACTCGAGCGGCCTGAACGATGGTGCCGCCCTGCTTGCAGTGGCGACGGAAGACTATGCCAAGGAGCATGGCCTCCCGGTCCTCGCCAGGATCCTGAGCTATGCCACGGTGGGTGTTGAGCCAGCGGTGATGGGAATCGGACCCGCTGCCGCCGTGCCTGCTGCGTTGAGCCGCGCCGGGCTGAGCTTGTCCGACATCGATCTGTTCGAATTGAATGAAGCTTTTGCCGCACAATCGCTGGCGGTAATTCGCTCTCTCGAACTGGATCAGGCAAAGGTCAACATCACCGGCGGAGCGGTCGCTTTGGGTCATCCCATCGGCGCATCGGGCGCCCGCATACTGGTGACGTTGATTCATGCGCTGCGGAGAAGTGGCAAGCAGCATGGCGTGGCTAGTCTCTGCATCGGCGGCGGCATGGGAATCGCCATGGTGATTTCCGCTCAGTAGCGGTCTCGGCTCACAGCACCACGCCTGGGCCGGGCTTTGCGATTCAATGTACCGGCAAACCTATCGACGCTTCGTCTTGGTCGTCTTCTTTGACGCGAGCGAAGCAACAAGCGCTTCCAGTTCTTGCACTCTCCGCTTCAGTTCGTCCCCCCCACCGGCTTCGGAATCCGACGCCGGGGGGGCTGGACTTTCACCAGTCTGGCTGGCTGTCGAAGGCACCTTTACGCCGCCGGGAGCGGCGTCTCTTCGCTGGATGAATTCGAAGGGGTTCAACGGCGGCGTCATGACTTGGTATGTGTTCTGGTAGATGTCAAGCATTGCCTTCATATAGCGCAGGGCACTCTCCTGGCTGGCGCGGCCTGAGGCAACCACCATCTGGCGCAACACATCGAGCGGAAAAGTGGAACCCGGCGTCTTGGCGTCTTCGACAATGATCTGGGTGAGGATCAGCCGGGTAATGTCCTCCCCCGTTGCAGAATCGACCACCTGAACATGGTCGCCATTCTGCAGCATCGCGGCGACCTCGTCGAGGTTTACGTACCTGCTGTTGGTCGTGTCGTAGAGGCGCCGGTTTTCGTACTTCTTGATGAGGACTTTTTTGGGCTGCATCACGACTTCCATAATACCCCTTGACAAGATTCTGAATTGGGGTATGATCAATTTATGCTGCATTGCAGCACAAATTGCAATAATAACCGAGTCCAAAGGAGGACGATATGAGCACAACCAAGAGAACAGCAGGTGGGCCGGTATCGACTGCCGCAGCTGAGAAGACTGAAGTAGTGGAAACGATCACGAACCTCTGCAGCAAGAGCGTTGAGAGGATCGCGGAACTGCAGAAGAAGGGGATCGACGTGGCTGTGGAGCAGAACGCGGAGCTCCTGAACGCATGCAAGAAGGTGTCGCAATCCGTTCAAGGAGCGTCGAGCCTTTTCATGCTCGAATTGGCGGCCAATGCGTTTGCGCGGTACGCAGACACGCAAAAGGAAGCAATTGACCTGGTTCTTGAGCAAAGCCATGTGCTGGCCAGTCTGGTCAAGGAGCACGCAACCTCGACCGTCAAGGCTGGCGAGGGCGCAACCGCGGTCCTGCTTCAAACCGTGGAAAAGTCTGTCGTAGCCCAGAAGAAGGCTCTGGATAACTCCGCGGCGCAGGGCAAGGCTGCCTTTGAAAAAGCCAAGCAGTATTGGGGCTTGACAGGCACTCCGGCCGAACAGGTGGCGGAGTCCTTCCAGCACGGAGTGGACAGCCTGATCGCGACCCAGAAGGAGCTGCTGGACATCGCCGCCAAGCCTTTCACCGCGGTGAACTAGCGGAATCTCTCAGTCCGAGCAGTTAAAAAGAACGCCGAGGACAGCCTCGATTTCAGGGTTCTTCAGCATGGGACAGCCGGATGCACTACCCTCCGGCTGTCTTTCGGTATAACCTTCAAGTGATTGCCAGAAATGGAGCCAGAGATGGGCGAAGGTCAAGCCGGGGGGTCGAAGCCGCTCGATCCGCTCGAGTCGTTTCGTGGACTGCGGGATATCTACCTCGATACCATGGCCAAAGCCATGGTGGAAGCAGTCAACACCGAAAGCTATGCCAAGGCGAGCGGGGCCATGCTCGACACAACCCTGACCCTGTCAGCGCCATTGCGAGAGGGGCTGGAGAAGTCCATGCTGCAGGTTCTTGAGCAGCTCTCTCTGCCCTCGCGGCAGGATATAGTCGCGTTGGCGGAGCGATTCACCAATCTGGAGATGCGTCTCGACGACATGGATGCCAAGCTGGATCGCATCCTGGGTTTGTCACATCCCGCCCAACCAGGGGTTCCGACCGAATCGGCCGCAAAGTCCGTTGCCCAGGCTGCACCCCGTGTTAAACGCGGTCCGGCTCGCACTCAACCCGCGTCTGCGGCAAAGTCCGCAGCCCGGCCAGGCCAGGCAGCACCCGCCAGGAAAGCTGCGAAGACATTGCCCGCCAGAAAAGCTGCCAGAAAGGGTACGAAATAGACATGGAGCAGGCTCCGGCTATCACAGAACAGGTTGCACTTCTTCAGGAACGCTTTCGGACCCTCAACAAGGTGATGACTACCAAGGCGTCGATTGCACAGACGCCGAAAGAACTTGTCTGGACGCTGAACAAGGCCAAGCTTTACCGCTACATTCCCGTGGCCCCGAAAGAAAAGCGGCATGCCATTCCTCTGCTGCTGGTTTTCGCACTGATGAATCGACCCTACATTCTGGATCTTCGGCCCGGCCACAGCTTTGTCGAGTTCCTGGTGAGCCGCGGCTATGATGTCTACCTTCTGGACTGGGGTGTCCCTGGGCCGGAAGACAAGCATCTCAAGTTCGACGACTATGCCCTTGACTACATTCCTCGCGCTATTCGCAAGGTCAAAGCCATCTCAGGCGCGGAAGAGTTCAGCATGCTGGGCTGGTGCATCGGCGCCATTCTCACCACGATCTATGCATCCGTGCTGCCCAACGACGGGCTGCGCAACCTGATCCTGCTCACCGCCCCGCTGGACTTCGGCAACAAGCAGGACATCACTTTCGCGCGCTGGACCGACGAGAAATACTTCGATGTCGAAAAGGTCCTGGCAGCCTTTGGGAACATGCCCGGCGACATGATCGACTACGGCGCCAAAGCCCTGAAGCCAGTCGAGAATTACATCGGCAATTACGTCAAACTGTGGGACAACCTGGATAACCCCCAGATCGTCGAAGCATGGCATGCGATGAATACCTGGGTGACAGACAATATCCCACTTGCCGGCGGAGCCTTTCGGCAACTGATCGTGGATCTTTATCAAAACAATCGCCTCATGCTGGGGAAAATGATCATTCGCGGCCAGCGCGTTGATCTGGGGCAGTTGCGCGCGAACCTGCTCACTGTCATCGCTGAGGGAGATCACATTGCTCCTCCATGCCAATCGGAGGCTATCCTGTCGAAGGTAGCCAGCCGGGACAAGGAGATTTTTCGCGTCCCGGGAGGGCACATCGGCATTATGGCGGGCGGCGGCGCACACAAGCTCACTTGGCCACATATCGACGGATGGCTAGGCGTCCGATCAAGCCAGAAACTGGATAGCAGCAATTGACTAGGTCGATCTATTGCAGGGAAAGATAGCCAACCAACCGGAAATCTGCGTTTTTGGACCTGTTTCTCGCCACAACTTGATCCGGAGGCAAAATGGACCCCGGTCCTGAGTTCAGCGCGCGTTGCAGCGATTGTTTTCGGCTGCCGAGGAGTTGCCCGGCGACCGCAGAGCACAAATAGGACACTACCCCAGGCCGAGATGAGTTCTGTCGTCGTGGTAGTATCCGATGTAATTGGCCATGAGCCGTTTCAGATGCCGAACATTCAGAGCGATCACATGGCCGAGCAAATCGCGATGGCAGTTGCCGACGAAGCGCTCGGCGACGCCGTTTTGCCACGGGCTGCGGAAGCTGGTTCGCTTTGGCTGAATGCCTTCACGGCATCGATCACATCCGCATTGAATCTGGAAGCGCGATCAAGGATCAGGTAGCCAGGCGCAGAGTCGTAAGGGAATGCCTCGCGCAATTGTTGAATGACCCAGCCACTCATCGGGTGTTTTGTCACACTGCATTGAAGAATGCGCCGCCGGTCATGCGCAATAACGAAAAGCAGTAAAGAACGCCGAATGTCAGCGTCGGCACGGTGAAAAAGTCCATGGCTGCGATCATTTCCCGATGATTGATCAGAAAGGCCGCCCATCGCTTGGCAGGCTCAGGATTCCGGGGTGCTTTGCGCATCCAGCGCAGCACTGTACGCTCCGAAATATCGAAGCCAAGCATCACCAACTCGCCATGAATGCGCGGCGAACCCCAAGTTGAGTTCTCGGCAACCATGCGGAAGATGAGTTCACGCAATTCCCTGCTCACAGGCTTTCTTCCCACACGGGTCTGATGCCGCCAGAGCCACGTCCAATAGAGCTTGAATCCTGCACGGTGCCAACGAACGACGGTCTCCGGCTGGACAAGGATCAATGCCCGACGCCAGCCGGACCAGAGCCGCCGCAAGACAACCCAGGACAGCCGCTCAGAAGCTTCAAGTCGCGGATGAGGATGCTTCTGTTTCAAAACGCCGAGTGGTTGCCGCAGCGCCAGATTTTCCAAGACCAAATCGCGGCGAGAACAAAGATTTCCAGTAGAGAGAACAACCAGTAGCCTCAGGAGGCTGAGCATTCGAGCAGTTTTGCACGGGAACAGACCAAATCGGACACCCCGTTTATGTACTTGCCTTGACAGCAGTTCGTTATTTTGGCGAGGGACAGGCAAACTTCTACTGTCCGCATGGGAGGAATGCAGCAGTTCTCAGGGAAATGCTCCTGGCCAGGCATGGGTCTTCGGCGTCGGTAGTGGAAAGCACTACAGATTGGCGAGTTCAGCGTACTGGACAGCTTTTCCCGAAGGTTTGATCTCTCTCTTGACTCCTTTTGCCCTGCCTTCTAGAGTCCGCACATCGACAAAACAATTCCATCGTCTGAGGAGGAGAATATGGCGTACTTTCCCCACCCGAGGCTCTTCAAGCCAGGGATACCAGATCGGAGGACACGCAGTCGGTCTCTGTCCAGCAGCATCAACGATCAGCACAGTGCCACGTCCTTGGAAGCGGTTCGCCAGATTTCTGAAACGCAATTGTGCATTGCGTCGCCTGATTCGCGGAGCCATCTAGCCAGAGTATTGCCGACCATCAACGGAATATTGCTGGCAGCATTCAGCCTGATCTGGCTCTCATCGGCGCTTCCTTGCAGGGGCCAGGCGACCACAGGGAGCATCGTGGGGACGGTTACGGATGCGGCGCAAGCTGTAATTCCACAAGCAGAGATTACGGCAGCAAATGTGAACACGGGAGTGTCCAGTAAAACCACTTCTGACGCCTCCGGGCATTATGCGTTCCTGTCCCTGCCGGCGGGTCAATATGAATTATTCGCTGCTCGCGCGGGTTTCGAGACGACGAGGCTGTCAGGCCTCTCCCTCAGCCTCTACCAGCAACTCACGGCAAATATCACGCTCAAGGTTGGAGGCGAAAAGCAATCGGTTGTCGTAACCGCTGCCACAGATCTGGTGGATACGTCCAACGCGAGTCTCGGTACTGTCGTCGGCGAAGAGCAGATCCTGAACATGCCTCTCAACCTCCGCGAAGTTGGCGCCCTTGCCCTGCTTGTTCCGGGAACTGTCAATACGACCGGCAGATCACTGGCCACTGGAGCCGCGAATGGCTCGGGGTTCAACGATATCGGCTACAGCGGGTCAGGAGGCGGTTCGGGCGGCAATCTTCTGCTGATCGATGGAATGATCTCACGCGCGCTGAACAACAGCAGCTTTTCCCTGGATCCGCCGCCAGAGATGGTGAATGAATTCAAGATTCAGAATAATGTCTACGATGCTTCGTTTGGATTTGCATCAGGAACGGTCATGAACCTGATTACCAACTCGGGCACGGCGAAGATACACGGCTCTGCGTGGGAGTATGTGAGGAACAGCGTACTGGATGCCAGCGGTTACTTCGCACTTACTCGGCCGGAGCTGTCAAGAAACCAGGTGGGAGGCGAAATAGGTGGGCCGATCCTCAAAGACAAGATATTCTACTTCGGAAGCTACGAAGGATTGCGCTTGACTCAAGGCGAAGTTTCGCCCAGCGTTGTTCCAACAACCACCGAAGCGGCTGGTAATTTCAGTTCGTTCCTTACTGGAACAACCGCAAACCTGTGCGCATCCAGTGGATCGGCTGCCCCGTCAAATCTCAGCTTCGACACCGGCCAGTTGTTCGACCCTATGTCTGAGTATAACTACACATGTCCGGTCAACCCGGCAAACCCAGGTGCAGGGCAGACGACGATCCTGGTGGGAACACCGATACCTGGAAATGTGATCACCACAATTGACCCCGTTGCCCAGAAGGTGCTCTCCTTGTTTCCAAAACCGAATACGCCTGGAGTGGTCAATTACACGAACGAGTCTCCGCAACAGCAGCAAAACGATCAATTTGACGGACGCGTCGATGGAGTGCTTTCAGCCGCCAACACGGTCTTTGTTCGCTATCTCCTGGGCAATTCAAACATCCTGTTTCCCGGGGCTCTTCCTGCCTTCATCGGCTACCAACATTTCAGAGGGCAGAATCTGGTTGGCGGTTGGACTCGAGTCATGAGCTCCTCATCGATCAACGATGTGAGGATCGGGTATCAGCGCGACTATCTGACCTATACCTGTGCTGGATGTCCTCTGCCAGCGGGGACGTTGGCCAGCTTTGGTATCGCCGGATTGGAAGATCCGCTCCCGCAGTTCAACCTGTATCCCAATATCAGCTTCCAAAACTTTCCACTGTGGGGAGACGGGTTCCCAGGATACTTCCCGGTAACAGCTCCCGACACGATCGAACAATACGAGGACACATTTACAAAGGTTTTTGGCAGGCATACCTTGGCTGCCGGCACTGATTGGGACTTTTGGCAAACCAAAGGAGTTACCGATCCGCTGCAAGCCAATGGAATATTTGACTTCAATGGTCAATACTCATCGCTTGCAGGTGAGCAACCTGGTGTGAGCACGGTCTCTGATCTCGTGGATATGGAGCTGGGGTATCCCTCGGGCGGAGAATTCACCAAGAATGCAATTGTTACGAATCTGGTCGGAGGGCGGTGGATTAGCGCGTTTGCTCAAGATAGCATTCGCGTCAATCCGCGTCTCACGGTGCAAGCGGGCCTGCGGTGGGAGTATCGCCGCCAGCCAATGGACCAAAAGAATGAAATAGCGGCCTTTTACCCATTGTCAAGAGACTCTACGCCCGGGGATGCGCTCCTGATTACCCCGTTGCCGAACGCCGCCAATGACGCGCTCTGCTCTAATCCCTACTTCATTTCCGCAACCGGCCAGTGCCTGATCATGTCCTCCAATGAGAGGGCAGCGAAGGGGTTGACCGGCAATAAAGGCAGGGAAGTGAGCTTTGGACCCGGATGGGGTTACTTTGCTCCGCGCATGGGTTTGTCGTGGCAACCGCTGAAGTCCGACAGGCTGGTTGTGCACACAGGTGCGGGGATATTCATGGACCTTCCCAACACCAACCGCATGGGTTCGTTTGCCAACAATAACCCGGTGTTCACGCAGACGCCGAACTATGTTACTTCCTTTGGCGCACCGCCCCCGCTGACCAATGGTGCGCCAACGACCACGCAGCAGGTGTTTGTCAATGCGCCGTCCATTTCGTTGTCGGGCATCACTTCGCAGGTCATGCCAAGTCCCTTTTACAAGACTTCTGAGACCTATGAATGGAGTCTCAGTTTGCAGTCTCAGTTGGCAAAGGACTGGGGAATTGAAGTCGCATACGTGGGCAGCAAGGGTGTCCACCTCGACTACATTCATAATGTCGGCAATCAGGCCGCGCCAGGCGTCGGAGCGTTGCAAGCCCGCAGGCCCTGGCCCGACTTCGGCACGATTCTCTTTGATGACTACCAGGGCTTCTCCAAATATAACGCGCTCGATGTGAAGCTGGAGAAGAAAACATCCTATGGGCTTTCAGCTTTGATCTCGTATACGTATGCAAAGAGCCTGGACAACCAGGGCGGCGATATCGACGAGCAAAGCCTGGATCAAAACGACAACAACCCGAATGCCGATTACGGTTTGTCCGACTTTAGTGTGGGACAAACTCTTGTCGTAAGCACGATCTACCAACTACCGCTGGGAAAGGGTCAACAATTTCTGGCGGAAGGACGCTTCGTCAATCTCATTGTTGGTGGATGGCAGGTCGCGGGAATCATCACCGCCAACAACGGACTCCCCTTCACCGTAACAAGCACGCAGGACTTTTCCAACACCGGCTCAACATCGCCAAGGCCTGATCGCGTGTGCAATGGAAGTGGTCCGAAGTCGATCTCGGAGTGGTTCAACACGAGTTGTTTTACGACAACTGCCCTGGCGAATGCCCTCGCGGCCGGCACGCCTCGATTTGGGACTTCCGGTCGAAATATCCTGCCCGAACCGGGGGTCCAAAACTGGGATATTTCGATGACCAAGAAAGTAAAGGTCCGTGGCCCAATTGGGGTTGAGTTCAAGGGAGAGTTCTTCAACACCTTCAACCACACCAACCTTGGCGCACCGGGTTCAGTTATCGGAACGGCCACGGCGGGGTTGATCTCGTCGAGCGGGCCGCCCAGGAACATTCAACTCGCCGTCAAACTCAGTTTCTAATTGACTGAGAGGTCATGTTCCTATATGAAGTAAGTCGATGCGCGCGGAGGGATAGCTCCCGATAACTGGCCGCTCGCTTGAAATCGGAATTACTAAGGTGGTCCGCAAGCGCAGCCTTTCATGTCTATCTCTCAGCGCAGCCTCCACACTTATCGTCATGTGCGAGTCCGGGTGATGAGTTGATTGATTATTGAGAGTATCCAGCCTGGTGGACGCTGTTCCCCGAAATGGCAGGTCTCGCATTGACTCCCATTTACGAGGTTGAGAGGATACCAGCGAAATGGTTGGCCGAAGTTTAACGCATTTTATACAAGGGAAAGCGGCGAACACGATGGAACGAAGAGCGGTGAAGCACCCCGACAAGTCAGCCAGTACAGGCTCGTACTCCGCCGGCGTCTGTTGCGATGGATGGCTGTATGTAAGTGGCCACGCCTCTCAGGATTTGAGGACCGGCGCTGTGCTCAGCGGAACAACTGCCGAGGAGACACGCAGGACACTCGTCTCCATTGGAAAAGTATTAAAGGAGGCGGGCTGCACATTCGATGACGTGGTGAAGTGCACATGCTACCTGGCACTCATCGAAGAATTCGATGAATTCGACAGGGCGTACTCGGCCTTCTTCACCGGGATTGCGCCGGCGCGCACGACGGTGCAGGCGGTTCTCTGGGGCGGACTGAAAGTTGAGATCGACGCGATTGCGCGGCTTCGAGGCGAGGAGAAATAGGACGATGCGATACATGAGCGGGCTTCCGCGAATGCCCATCGGCGGACGTTATATTTCGCGGACGTGTGTATGGTTGGCGATCTTTCTCGCACTCGTTGCCAGCCGGGGGCACAGTGCCAATCTGGCCCATTGGCAGTTACGCCACCGATGGGATGGAATAGCTGGAATCACTTTGGAGCCAAGGTCTCCGATGCTGACGTTCGCGCTACAGCCGATGCCATGGTTGCCAGTGGAATGCGCGACGCGGGATACACCTACGTAAACATTGACGATGACTGGGAAGGCGTGCGGGACGCGCAGGGAAATATTCATGGTAACAGCCGATTTTCCGACATGAAAGCACTTGCCGACTATGTGCACTCGAAGGGTTTGAAGCTGGGGATTTATTCCTCTCCCGGACCTCAGACCTGCGAAGGGAACGAGGGCAGCTATGGCCATGAGCAGCAGGACGCGGACACTTATGCCGGCTGGGGGGTGGACTTTCTCAAGTACGACCTGTGCAGCTACATGGGTGTGATGAAGTTGCACGATCCCAAGCAGGATCCGCGGGTGGCTCTGACCATGATGAAAGAGGCCTACGCGAAGATGCACCGCGCGCTGGTGAAAACGCACCGGCCAATCGTAACAGCATTTGCGAATATGGCGTCGGCTCGGTCTGGGAGTGGGGTCCAACGGTGGGAGGGAATCTTTGGCGCACGACCGATGATATTCGAGATAACTATCGGAGCATGGCGTTGATTGGGTTTTCTCAGGCCGGGCTGGAAAACTTTGCTGGGCCAGATCATTGGAATGATCCAGACATGCTGGTGGTGGGTAGCGGCGGAATGACCGCTGACCAGTCCCGCACTCAAATGAGTATTTGGTCGATGCTGGCTGCGCCGCTGCTTGCAGGCAACGATCTGAGCAAGATGGACGGGGTAACAAAGAGCATACTGATCAACCGTGAAGTGATCGCGGTTGACCAGGACAAGATGGGAATCCAGGGATCGCGAGGTGGGCCGCCGCAGATTTGGATGAAACCACTGAGCGGCGGTGCAAGGGCCGTTGCAATCTTCGACAACGTCACCGATGGTGAGGCCGAACCGCTCACGCTTCAATTCAAAGATGTGGGGTTTGAAGGCCCGGTTCATGTCCGCGATCTATGGGCGCACAAGGACCTCGGGATTCTTGACGGTTCCTATACGGTCACCGTTCCTGAGGGAGGGGTCGTGATGTTGCGAATTTGGAGATAGCGGGTCATCGCAATCATCAAAGCCTCGCGGAGAGCAAGAGAATGAGATATCGCAAGCAGCATTGTGTCACTCAGTTCGATGCGACAGCGCAAGCCGGACATCGATTTCTAAAGAAGGATCTATGGTCGTTGTTCAGACCACGGCAACCTCTACGTTCAGCGGGATGAACACAACCGTTTTCGCCGGGATCTTGCTGATTGACGCAAGGAAAGTCCAACTGTAGGATCAAGTCCCAGATGGAGACCACCATTTCCGTTCCCCAGAAAAGCAACTCCGATTCGGCCCAGCCGCAATTGCTCTTTGCGAGAAAGCCGATGGTCGCGTTTGGCGTACTGATCGCCGTCAATGCAATGTGGGCTTTTCAGTTCTCAGGAGCGCGGATCGCCACCAGAGAGTTGGGTGCTGTGCTCGTGACACTGCTACCCATGGCGATTGCCACCCTGCTCGTGGCGCCGTTTGCTAAGCTCAACCTCGACTTGTTTCGCGGCGAGAATCGGTCGATTCTGATTGATATTGTGTTGCTGGGCACCCTTGGGATCGTGCCCGCGCAATTAGGCTTAGTATTCGGAGTGGAACGGACACTTGCTTCCAACGGCAGTGTGCTGGCACTTACGGTGCCGGTCCTTACGGCCCTCAGCGCGTTCCTTTTCCTCCATGAGCATATGACCAGGCTGCGCTGGTTGTCGTTTGCCATTGCGATTCTTGGCGTCTACCTGATCTCGGCCAAAGACATTGAGCATGCAAGGCTCTTCCACCTGGAATACATGGCGGGGAATCTGCTGATCCTGGCCAGCTGCATGGGCAGTGCGTTTTACAACTCCTTCAGTCGCCGGGCGCTGGCACGATTCTCTGCGGCGCAGGTCCTGGTGTGGAGCTTCATTGTCGCCGATCTGGAATTGCTGGCATTGCTTGCGGCAGTGGAGCGGGGCAGCTGGCGGCAACTGGCGCATCTTGAAGCTTCAGTATGGTGGAGCCTGATCCTGGTTGCGGTGTTCAGTCTTGGTCTTTCCATGCTGTTGTATTTCCTGGTGATTCAGTCGGTGGAGGTGATGCGGGCGGCTCTCTCCATTTATATGTTGCCGGTCTTCGGAGTGCTTTTCTCCGCGATTCTACTGGGCGAAAAGTTGACGCCTATTTTAATTGCAGGCGGCGTGTTGATTTTCGTCAGCTGCTTTCTGGTAACCGTTTACGAGGAAAGACAGCGCCTGCGCACGGTGGATGGCGGCGGGAATGTTTAAGGTTGACGGAATTGTCCCGATTGTCCCAACACCGTTCACGCGGGAAGGCGGCATCGACCTGGCTGCGCTTGGCTTCTTGCTTGAGTTTGCGGTCAATGCCCGTGTCTGCGGAGTGTGTCTTCCCGCATACGCCAGTGAATTCTACAAGCTGCTCGAAAGAGAGCGCCGTGAGCTTGTCTTCGAAGCAATCCGTATTCTCGACGGCCGGCTTCCGGTCGTGGCGCAGGTAAATCATAGCTACGCATCGTACGTGGCAGAGACTGCGCGGGAACTTGAAGATGCAGGAGCTTCGGGCATCTCGGTCGCGGTCCCGCGAATCTTTCCGCTGCCGGAGCGTGACCTGCTGCGCTACTTCGATCGAATTCTCGAAGCGATTACGATTCCGCTCATCATCCAGGATTTCAATCCGGGAGGCCCGACTGTAAGCCAGGAGTGGGTGAGCAGCCTCCACCGCCAACATGAGAACTTTCGCTACTTGAAACTCGAAGAACCACTGATGGCTGGGCGGGTGCGGGCCATTGCCGATCAGACCCATGGCGAGGTGGGGGTGATAGATGGGTGGGGCGGCACTTTTATGCTGGAGTTGATGGATGCCGGCATTTGCGGGGTGATGCCGGGCCTGGCCGTCGCCGATATTCTGCGGGCGGTTTGGGAACTTGGGCAAGCCGGCAACAAGAACGCTGCATACGAATTGTTCCAGTGCGTTCTTCCCCAGATCACGTATAGCCTGCAGAGTCTTGAATTCTATCATCATGCTGAGAAGGCCCTGCTGGTCGCGCGCGGTGTGCTGCAGCACGCCGCAGTGCGTGACGCCACGCTCACCGTCCATGAGTCAGACCGGTTACACCTTGAGTTTCTCAATCAAAAGATTGTGGAACTGCTGCGCGAGCGGGAAGTCGGCGTCCCCATTGCCGGCTTGCCCTTTGAGGTGAAGCCGTGACGCAAAAAGCTAGCCTCCTTCTCGAAGGCGGCAAGGTGGTTGACGGCACCGGCGCTTCGCCGTTTTCGGCCGATGTGGTTCTTCAAGGCGGCCAGATCACTGCCATCCTCAACCCGAACGGCAGGACAAATCATTCTTCGGAGTATGCGGATTTCGATGCGATCGATTGCAGCGGCTGCATGATTGCGCCCGGATTCATCGACGTACACAGCCACTCGGATCTTCAAGTGCTGGAACATCGCACTGAAAAGCTGTTACAGGGCGTGACCGCGGAAGTGGTTGGAAACTGCGGCTTCTCAGCGTTTCCGTTGCCTGAGGATCCGCAGATCCTGCGCGATTTTGCAAACGGCATCCTTTGCGGGGATGACAGTTGGGGATGGAACTCTGCCGCAGATTATCTAGCCAGCGCGAGCAGGTCGCCGGTTGCCGCAGTTGCGTCGCTGGTTGGCCA
>Ga0302319_10005713_pt1 | contig 24876 bp, 17 predicted proteins | sample Bog_T0_2_FD_203319 | JGI IMG/M metagenome (GOLD analysis project Ga0302319, IMG submission 203319) | Peat permafrost microbial communities from Stordalen Mire near Abisko, Sweden - Bog_T0_2 | ecosystem: Environmental > Terrestrial > Soil > Wetlands > Peat | place: Sweden: Abisko, Stordalen Mire...
GGCACGCCATGCCCCACAGCAAGGTCACAGCATAGTGTATTTTTCGCCCGCGCATCGGAGTAATATTCATTTGCCCTTTGCCACCCGTTCGCCAACACAAAACTCGGGTGGCTTCAGTTTAGACGATTTCAGCCCCCGATTTGTTTGCCGGGAATCGGACAGTTGCCGGTATTTTCTTCGCCTCTTAATTCTCCGTGGGAGTCTTCAGGGCGCTGTCGATCATCAGAAGATCCACCGGCCCCTTCCGCGCATCCAGACGCAAACCCAGTTGTTCCTGAAGCGCAGTAAAGACGGTTGCCGATTCTCCGGCATCCTGCTGACCGCCGCCCGGTCCGCCGCTGCCGGGACCGCGGCCTTCGGGCCCCATTCCCGGCGGCGGACCCACACCCATTGCCGCCATTCTCGCCTGCATGATGGCCGGATCGGGCGCGAAGTCGAGTTGAATATCGTATTTCGCCGTAAGGCCGGTCATATCGATCACCGGCCGATCCAGTTGCATCGACAGGGTTTCCGTGAAGCTCGCGATGGTCACACCGTTGGCCACCATCCGCATTTTGCCGCCTGGGGCCATCATCATGATCCCGCCGCCTCTGCCCGCGCCCGGCGGCACCTTCGGCATGCCGTCTTTATCCAGAGTCATTTTTCCGCTACGCAGGGGCGCATCCGGAGGCCCTGCCGAGTCCGTTTCGGGAACCGCTGCATCGGCGACCGATTCCTTCAGCTTCGGTCCGTTCTTTGCGACAACGAGCCCATAGATCGATGCCTCTTTCGACGCATGATGCAACACGAGCTTGAAGCGTTCGGCGAGAAGATTCTGCAGCATGAGGCGGGACTGTTGCTCCGTGACGCCCGCAGGCAACTTTGCGGAAATATCGAACCGTGCCGATTCCAGCCAGTTCGGTCCGGTGACTTGATAGCTCTTCACGTCATACGCGTCCTGAATCAGATCGGCGAGCGAGACATTCGTGAAATTCATGTGAGTGGAATCGGGAGTTCCCGGGCCGCCGGACATGCCGATCATCATGCGGCCCTGCTGCATCGGCGCCGCCGGCTTGATTGATGCCGCTTCAAACGAAGGAGAAGAATCCGGCCTCTGCGCGAGTGCGCTGCATACAAGAAGACCGGCGATAACGAAAACCCGACTCATGGCGATAGCTCCTGTTTCCTGATACGACGCGCACGCCTGCAGAAAGGTCCCGCCGTTAATTCTCCGTCGGCGTTTTTTCCGCTTTCTCGATCACCACCATATCGAGCGGCATTTTCTGCGATTCCAGCTTCAGCCCCAGTTGCTCCTGAATCAGCGTGAAGATCGACGTGCCGAAATCGCCCTTGTTGAGCGCGGACATCATTTCTTCCTGCGTGCCGAACAGAGTCACCGTGAAATCGTAGCGGCCCTTAAGGCCGGTGTTGTCGACCACCGGGCGATCCATCTCGGCCGAGCGCATCTGCGACATGTAGTCAACAAGTTCCGGCACCGTTACGCTCTTGAAGACGACGCTGCCGCCATTCATCCGCATGTTGCTGCGGCCCGGCGTGTCGGTCTCCTTCAGCTTCGTGCCCGCCTTGCCGACCACGAGCGCGTAAACCGGAAGCTCCCGCTTTTCCACGTGCAGCGTCATTTCAAAGCGCGAGATCAGCAACTTGCGCAGCATGAGCCGCAGAGGCTCGGTGAGCACGACCGCGCCCGGAGGCGCATTCTCCGGCGCGGGCGCGTCGGCAACTCCGTTGGGTACGGTCGCGGTCACATCGAAGCGTTCGGTGCGCATCCAGTCGGGGCCGGAAATCTGGTAGGCCTTCACATCGTAGGCGGCCATCAGGCATTGGTTGAGCGTAACTCCGGTGAAAGTAATGCGGCCCGGGCTTGCCACCATTTGGCCGCGTCCGCCGCCTGAGCTCGGCTTAATCGAGGCTGCGTCGAACTCGGGAGTCTGTGCGAAAAGTATGCCGGCGAGGGCGGCGAGAAGAAAGACGCGCGTGAAGCTCATACATTCAGTCTATCGGGCGTCGTACCCGGGTTGCGAATGGAAAAATGTCGTGCCGGCCCTAATTCTCCGACGGCTTCTCCGCGTGATCGATCACCAGCACGTCCACCGCTTCCTTCGCCGGAGCCAGTCTCACTCCCAGTTGATCCTGAATCGCCGTATAGATCGAACGGTCCGCATCCGGACTATCCACCGGCGCCACGTCCGGATTGTTGCGCGTAAACTCCAGCGTGAAGTCCCAGGTTCCCGTCAGGTCCGTCCGATCCACAATCGGCCGATCCACATTGCTCTTCAGGAAATTCACCAGATCCGCAATCGGCCATTTCGCGGCGCTGAATTTCATCGCATTGCCGTCCAGTGTGACGGGATTGGCCGGAACGCTGCTGCGTTCCGTGCTCGGCTTCAGCTTCGACCCGCCCTTTGCGACAACCAAATCGTAAACGGCAAGTTCTCTCGGTTCGCGATGGAGCTTGAGTTGAAAGCGTTCCGCCAGTAACTTTTGCAACATCTCCCGGACCTGCTCCATCGTCGGCGTATCATCGCCCGCTACCTTGGCCGCAACGTCGAAGAATTGCTCCTTACCGAACTGGTCGCGCAAAACCGGAACTCCCGAAATCTGAAGTTCCTTTACGTCGTACGCGTCACGGATCAGCGTGCCCAGGGTGGCCATATTTAAGGTAACCCTGTTGCCGCTGATTTGAATCTTACTCGTGTTGCTATGAAAACCAAAAGCGTTGCGCGGCAGTTCATGCGCCTTGACCGACGCCACCTCAAATGCCGGAGCGGCAGCGAAACTCAGGACCCCCATGAAACACATCAGTGACAACGCGCGAACATGCATAGCGTTCCCAGTCTACCCGAATCTGCCGCCGCCTTGAAAACGCCGACGCCTGGAGTTTCCACATTCGGCGCCACGGCCCGTGCCATGCCAGGTAGCACATGCTTCAGCTTGTGGGTCGAGCGGCGCGTCCGCGCATGATTGTTGCGCAGCAGCATCGTGAGCATCCCCGCCAACGCTGCAAACATCGTCGATTGCACAAGGTGATCCGGCAGAGCGGGCATCATCAGATCAGTTCTCCGACGGCTTTTCCAGATGATCGACTACGAGTACTTCAATCGGCGTCTTTGTGGCTTCCAGTTTGAGCCCGAGTTGTTCCTCGATAGCGGTAAAGGTGCTCACATCCCCAGGCTGGGGATTGTTGTTAATTCGGAACTCGGGGGTTGCCTCCAGTTTGATGTCGTACTTACCGGTCAGTCCGGTTTCATCTACAACCGGCCGATCGATGAATAAAGACCGCGGGATGCCTTCCGCGAGTACATCCATCGTCCCCTGGACCAGTTCAATGCTTTGATTGCGTCCATAAACGCCGTGGAACTGTTTCGGAAGCTCATCCGGCGCGCTTTCCTTAAACTTAATTCCGTTCTTCCCGATAACCATCGCATAGACCGGCATCTCCCTCATCTCACGATGAGCCGTCAGCCTGAATCGGTCCGCCAACATTGCCTGCAACATCTGCCGGAATTCGATCCTCGTCGGAGCGCCATCGCCTTCCGCTTTCGCCATGGTGTCGTAAACCGTGCCCACAACGCTTCGCAAAGAGTCGGGAATGATTACCCGATAGCCCTTCAAACCATACGCCTCGGCAATGAGTTCCGAGACGACCCATGACTCCAGCGTGAGCCGCGGACCGGAGGCCGTATAGCCCATCCTCACGTGCCACGGTCCCGGATTCTCCCGGATCGAAGCAACCTCGAATACGGGCGGCTTCGGGGGCTTAGCCGGGGCGGATGGAACGGGAACCGCGCGTACCGGTGGCGGCGGAGTCGCCTGCGCAGTCACCACGGGCGAAGGCGCGGTCTCGATCGGCTTCGGAGGCGGGGTAGCCCTCAACTGAGCGCGAACCTCATGAACCGCGAACATCCCCGCGGCAATCGGGACCACCAGCGCAAACGACCCCGCAGCCGTCAATAAGAGTCTCTTGCCCACACTCAGTCGAGTCACAAGCGGATAGCTCATGATGCCCTCGATTCTCTTCCCCAGATTTGAGCCGCTGATGCCCGCGGCGCACACCAGGGGCGATTCCAGGTAGAGCCTGCAAATCTTCAGAATGCTCTCCGCATAGATTTCCGGCTCTCCACCCAGCCGAACAACATCCTCATCGCACGCGCGTTCGCGTTCTTCCACGAGTCTCGCCCCGATGAACCACACCAGAGGATGGAACCACAACATCGCCTCCACCACCATGTGAACAGCGGCCGCCAGGTTGTCGCGATACCGCACGTGGCACAACTCGTGCGCGAAGACGGCGTCCAGCTGTGCATTGTTCAGGTGGTCCGCGATTCCCGCGGGCAAACAGAGCACGGGCCGAAAAACCCCAAAAACCCCCGGCTCCATCTGCGTCGGTGAAACGATCACCTCAACCCCAACATCCCGCCCCGCATCCCAGGCCGCCCCCGCCCTCACAATGGCCGCAACGCGCCGCCATCGCACGAACCAAAAGATCAGCACCGCCGCACATCCGCAAGCCCACACACCCGTCAGAATCATCGGCGCCATCGACGGCGCACTCGCAGCAACACCAGACGCGACGACTGAAGAAGCAAACGGCTGACTGACCTCACTCATTACATAAGCCAACTGAGGCTGCGTAATCAGCGCCGCGCTTTGCCAACTCAACCGATGCCCCAACTCCACAAACAGCGAAAGCGGAATCAGGAACTTCATCGACGCCGCCAGCCACACCCAGTAGCGCGTTCGCGCATGGTTGTTGCGCAGGAACAGCGTGAGCGATCCCGCCACCAGAGCAAACACCGTCGATTGCAATAAATGATTCGCCAGCGTCGGAATCATCGCGTCCTATCCTTTCTTCTTCGAAAGCCGCCGCAGCGTCTGCTCGGCCTCTTTCACGTCGTCCATCGTCAACCGCCCCGATTCGATCAGATGCGCCATCACAGGCTGCGTCCGTCCGCCGAAAAGGCCGAGCAGTTCGTCGATCAGCCGTCCCTGCGCCGCGTTGCGCGAAACCACCGCTTCAAAGATGTGAGCGTTGCTGATCTTCTTCACGCGCCGCACAGCATTCTTCCCTTCCAGGCGATACACCGTGGTCTGGATCGTGGTGTATGCGGGCCGATCCCGCTCAGGGAACGTCTCCTGGATCTCGCGTATGGAAACCTTCCCGTGATCCCAAAGGGCCTGCATGATTTGAAGTTCGAGCTTCGTGAATTTCGTCCGCGTCATTTCCGTTCCTACTATTCCTGTATGCGATTCTACGACTTCCGTATTTCGGAGTCAACAAAAAAAGATCTGTGCTCATCTGTGTCCATCTGCGGCCAGTTTTTTTCAGTCACAAAGCTTGAAAATAGACTTCGGCAGACCGCATCTGACTGATCTAAAGGCACGTAACCCAGACGACAACCCGACCGATAGCCTCCCCACGCCCCAAGACCAGCGCGACTGCCCGAGAGGGCGGATGGTCGAAATGAGGGCCGTGCCCGCGGATCACACCGCGGGCCTCCGGCCTCATAGATCGCCGGTCGATTCATGAGCGGAGGGACACGACGGACCAACAATCCGATCCCCCTCCGCAACGACGTCTTACCCACGTTACGGTATAAGTGTCTTTGAAAATACCCGATATGCATCTTCCCATCCGATTTCCTCTGTGTTTATCCGTGGCGGCTCTTTGCCTTTTTGCGCAAACCACCGAAACCGAATGGGAGCAGCAGGCCCGCGCCATCCCGGACGCCGCACGCATCCGATCCACCATCGAAAAGCTCTCCGCGCAACCCCACCTCGCCGGCACGCCCGGCTCGAAGCAGACCGCCGACTGGCTCCTCGCGCAACTGCGCGAATTCGGCCTCGACGCCCACGTCGAAACCTTTGAGGCGCTGCTCCCCACGCCAAAAACCCGAATCCTCGAGATGACCGCGCCCTCGCAGTTCCAAGCAAAACTCGAAGAAGCCAATACCGCCGGCGTCCCGCCCTACAATGCCTACTCCGGCGATGGCGATGTCACCGCGCCCCTCGTCTACGCCAACTACGGCCTCCCCGCCGACTACGACACCCTCAAAGAACGTGGCATCGACGTCAAAGGCAAAATCGTCCTCGTGCGCTACGGCGCGGCCTTTCGCGGCGTGAAGCCGCGCGTCGCCTATGAACACGGCGCAATCGGCTGCATCATCTATTCCGATCCCCGCGACGACGGTTACTATCGCGGCGACGTTCTCCCCAAAGGTCCGTACCGCCCCGCCGATGGCGTGCAACGCGGCAGTGTGGTGGATCTCGGCATTCAGCCGGGCGATCCGCTTACACCCGGCTGGGCCTCCGAGCCAGGCGCGAAACGCCTCACGCTCGCCGAAGCGAAGACGATGCAGCAAATCCCGGTGCTGCCCATTTCCTGGGGCGACGCTCAGCCGCTCCTCGCCGCCCTCGGTGGGCCGGTAGCGCCGGAAACATGGCGAGGTGCTTTGCCCAACACTTATCATCTGGGGCCGTCGGTCGCCAATGTTCATCTCAAAGTCGAAATGGACAACGGAATTCATCCGCTCTACGACGTCATCGCGACGATCCCGGGCACCGAGTTCCCCGATGAGTGGATCCTGCACGGCAATCATCACGATGCCTGGGTAGGCGGGGCGAGCGATCCTCTGTCCGGTGCCGCGCCATTGCTCGAAACCGCACGCTCGCTCGCCGAGCTTTCGCGAAGAGGCTGGAAGCCGAGACGCACCATCATGCTGGCGTTCTGGGATGGCGAGGAGTTCGGGCTCATGGGTTCCACCGAATGGATGGAGGAGCATGCCGACGAACTGAACCGCAAGCTCGCGGTCTACATCAACTCCGATTCCAGCGGCAAAGGAACGCTGAGCGCCGGAGGGTCGGATACACTCGACAGTTTCGTGAAGGATATCCTACGCGAGGTCAAAGATCCCACCACCGGCAAATCGCTGCTCGATGCCTATCTGGCAACCGGCACGAAGGAAAAACCCCTGGAATTTCACCTGTCGCCGCTCGGCTCGGGCTCCGACTACACGCCGTTCCTGCAGCATCTGGGTATCGCATCTCTCAGTCTCGGTTTCGACAATGCCGCGGGAGGCGGCGTTTATCATTCCGCTTATGACGATTTTTCCTGGTTCAGCCGCTTCGAGGATACCGACTTCACTTACGGGCGCGCGCTCGCGCAAATGAACGCGACGGTCGCGGTCCGCCTCGCCGACGCGCCGGTACTGCCACTTGAATTCAAACGTCTTACAGCGTCGGTAACCACCTGGCTCGGCGAAATTGAGCGCAATGAAAAAAACAAAGCCAATTTCGACGCCGTTCGAAAGGCCAATGCGAAGCTCGCGGAAGCCGCCGATAACCTGGACAAGGCCCGCGCCCACGCATCGACGCGGCTCGCCGCCGCAACTCCGGCGAAGCGGGCCGAAATCGACCGCATCTTCATCAACGCGGAACACGATCTCACGCTCGACCCCGGCCTTCCCGGCCGTCCGTGGTATCGGCATCGGCTCTATGCGCCCGGCAGATACACAGGCTATGCCGTGAAGACACTACCCGGCATCCGTGAAGCGGTCGAAGCCGGCAACTCCGCGGAAGCGGCCGAACAGGCGAAACAGGTCGCGCAGGTCCTGCAGACGCTGGCCGACCACGTAACTCAGGCCGCTAAACTCACAGAAAAGCTATGACACTCGAAATCGCCGATGCCCACGTGCACTTCTTCTCGCCCGCATTCTTCCGTTCGCTCGCCGATCAGAAGAAGGCCCCCGAGGTGGGCAGCCTGCTCGGCTGGGATGTACCCGAATCACCCGAAGCTCTGGCGGATCGCTGGGTTGTCGAAATGGACCGCCACAACGTAACCCAGGCCATGCTGATCGCCAGCATCCCGAGCGACACCGCATCGGTGGATGCCGCGGTAGCCCGACATCCGGCACGCTTCCGAGGAGTGAGCATGGTCAATCCCCTGCTCCCCAACGCCATCGAAGAAGTTCCCGCGGGCATCTTCCTCTTTCCCGCTATGCATCGTTATTCGATGCAGAACGATCGCGTCTCCGAAGTCATCGCAAAGGCGAAGCTGGTATATGTCCACTGCGGCGTGCTCAGCGTGGGTTTTCGCCGGAAACTCGGTCTGCCTTCGGTGTTCGATATGCGCTTCTCGAATCCCATCGACCTTCACGCTGTGGCTCTAAAGTTCCCCGACGTCCGCTTCGTGATCCCGCACTTCGGCGCGGGCTACTTCCGCGAGGCTCTCATGGTGGCCGATCTCTGTCCCAATGTTTACCTCGATACCTCGAGTTCCAACAACTGGATGAAGTATCAACCAGGAGCAATGACGCTCGAGGATGTCTTCCGGCGCACTCTTGACGTAATCGGGCCGCACCGAGTTCTCTTCGGGTCCGACTCCTCCTGGTTCCCACGCGGCTGGGTCTCTCAGATCTGCGACAATCAGGTGCATGCCCTCACGAAGGCAGGTGCCAGTACCGAAATGATACAGGCAATTCTCGGTGGCAATCTCCGCGCATTAATTGCTGCGATTTAGTTGAGAATAATTCCGAAACGCCGCACTATCTGCTTTAGACCGCAGCACTGTGACGTTTCCATCCTTCCGGCTCCTGCGCCGCCCGTGCGCTGTTGCCACCGACGTCCTTGGCCGGAACGGCAAGGAAATTTTCCGTTCTCCCCTTCCGCATTGTGGACGCCTCGCAAGCCTGAACGCGGAATTCCTGCCGAACGCCGCTATACGTGCTTTCGAGGCGAACGACATTCGGGGACTCCTCGATTACGCGCCCGAATCTCTGGCCCTGCCGCTCAACGATGCCCTCTCGCTGGCCGACCAGAAACTGCGGGGACTGGTAGAGTTGCCGAGTCTGAAGTACGCCATCGTGGTACTCACATCGGTAGAGCCGCCGGATTCCACGATCTTTGCGCCGCACCACCGCGACCTGCTGTGGAAAGCCTTCGGCCTTCCGGTTTTCGAACAGCTGCGCGGCTGGGATTCGAGGGTCATCGCCCGCGAATGCGAAGTGCATGACGGCCTGCACTTCTCTGCGACAACTCTGGAAGGCTTAAGCGATGGCGATGCCCTGGCAACGATGGGCATAACCGCAAGCCTGCACCCGGAAATCGTCCGCGAACACTGCGAATGCGGCATCGAAGCGCCGCGCCTGCGCTTTCTCCCCGAAGCCCGCACACGCGCGGCCGTCGCCTGACAAGCGGGCCAGGTTGGCAAGCGTCAGGCAAGCCATAACGCTGTTCATTCGGCGCCCGGAATCGCCGCAGGCCCGCATCCGGAGATCGTCCGCCTCTGCCCGACGCCCACGCACACGCGGCCGTGGCGCAACAAGTGGGGCAGGTTGGCAACTTGTTGGCAACCTGCGGACCGATGGTTGATCGGCCCACGCGGCGCCAAAATCCTGAGCGCCTTTGCTCCTGGATGCGAGGTACGCGGCCTTGTCCACGCCCACAAGTAGATTCATATCCACCTGATTGGTGCTGCGGACGTGATACGAGCGAGTGGGCGGTCCACCAAGTTTCATGGAATTATCGCCCGGCTTCAGCGTCGAATAAAACTGCGCGAGTCCGGCGCGCAGCCAGTACGGCAACCTGGGAGCCGATTCGTCCATGACCAACTGGCAGTATTCAATAAAGATGCGTTCGTAGTTTTCCGGCTTCAGCCCGGTCGAGACGATGGTGGCCGGTTCGCCCGCCAGCGAAAACGGGTTGGACCCCGCGTAGATTTCAGCCGGTACTTTTCATATTCCGACGAAGAATGGAAAGCGACAACGCGGACCGGCTGGCCCCCGGGGTCCTGCGAATGCGTTGCAGTAACGAAGCAGGCGCGAACCGCCTCCAGATGCTGGAGTGCGGCGCTCACGTCGGCCTCGCTTTCCGCGGCATACATGTCGAAATGTGCAGCGTACCGTGGACCATTTGTCGGCGGCAAAGGCATGCGCGCCTGAGAGGGCACACGACAGGATCAAAGAGCAGGAAAGGCGGCGCATGTCGGAAATCTCCCGAAGGTCATTCCAGATGTATTCGGGCGGCAAGAGCGGGGCCCGTCCAGTTGGCATAGAATAACGGACATCGCCCTCATGCGGAACGTCGTTTCTATCTTCGCGCTTTGTCTGGCCTGCCTGACCGCGCTGCCGTCGGCCCGGGCCCAGACTGCCGAGGTAACCACGAAGGACGTCCCCGTCACCTTCAAATCCGGAGTGAACCTGGTACCTGTGCCTGTTGTAGTTCGGGATGCTGCCGGTCGGACTATCGGCAATCTCGGACGTGAGGACTTCGAGTTATTCGACAACGGCAAGCCCCAAATGATCTCCCGTTTCACTCTAGAGAAGCTGGATCGCGCGGGCGCGACCGCTTCGTCGAAGGGCGGCCTGACCTCCGGGGCGTCTACCCCACCCACCAACGGAGCAGTTCCTTCCGACCCGGGATCGGATGGCATCCCCGATCATTTCACCGCCTGGCTCTTCGACGATCTGCATATGAGTTCCGCGGAACTGGTATACACGCGCGAAGCCGCGAAACGCCAGTTGGATGCCGGCCCGCACACTCTGGACCGGGCCGCCATTTTCACTACTTCCGGCCTGACGATGCAGGAATTCACGAGCGATCCCGACAAGCTCCATGCCGCTCTGGCCGCCATCGGCACGGGCCGGGCGAGCGCGGAGAGAAACATGGCTCAGACGGCTTGCCCGCAGGTCGATTACTACATGGCCGACCGGCTGATCAACAAAGAGTTCCAGGACGCGTGGGTGCTCGCCATGCAGGATGCCATCTCCTGCTTTAACCTTACGCCGTCGCAATATCCTTCCTGTACCGCCTCCAATGTCGCAGGCGGCGTGATCTGCCTGGCTGTGGACGTAAACAATCCGGACGTGGCGCAGAACTACGTCAGGTCGGCCGCGCGCGCGGCGCTGCTGGCCGGGGATCGCGACGCCGCCGCCGCGCTGAACATGATGCGCAATGTCGTGGCGAGGATGACGTCCATGCCCGGCCAGCGGAGTATTGTTCTCATATCGCCGGGGTTCCTCGTAGTCGACGACCGCCGCGAAGAGGAGTCGGGACTGGTGGAACGCGCGATCAAGGCCAGTGTGGTCATCGGCTCGCTCGATTCGCGGGGACTCTACACGCAAATCGCGGGCGGGGACGCCAGCACGATCGGCCGCAGTACCGTGACGATCGCGCAGAAAAGTTCCTTCCTGACAGCGGCGTCGATCATACAGTCCGATATCCTGTCGAATCTGGCGCTCGGAACCGGCGGCGTCTACTATCACGGAACCAACGATTACGATGAGGGTCTGAGGCGCACCGCCGCGCCTCCCGAGTACCTTTATGTACTGGGCTATTCGCCTTCCGGTATGAAGCTGGACGGTCAATATCACAGCCTGAAGGTGAGCCTGGTGAATCGAAAAGGGCTGGACGTTCAGGCCCGCAAGGGCTTCTATGCGCCCACGCATTCCACCGATCCCGCCGAGCAGGCGCGCGAGCAGATCGAGGAAGCCTTTTTCGCGCGCGACGACATTCATGACCTGGCCGCCGTACTACAGACGCAGTTCTTCAAGTCCGATAACGGCGACGTGCGGCTTTCCGCCACCGCCGAAGTCGATGTGAAGAAACTGGCGTTCCGTAAGGATGGCGAGCGCAACCGCAACGACCTCACCGTTGTAACAGGCCTGTTCGATAACGATGGCAACTATGTCACCGGCACGCAAAAGGTGGTAGAGATGCGGCTCCGCGATGAAACGCTGGAGAAGAGGGTCGGCAACGGCATTGGAGTGAAGAGTAGTTTTGCGGTGCATCCGGGCCGTTATGTAGTGCGGATGGTGGTGCGCGATTCCGAAGGGCAGTCGATCGCGGCCCAAAGCAGTCTGGTGGAAATTCCGTAATTGAAGAGGTGAAAGACGATGAGCATACGAACTCGCGATTATCTGTTGACCGGCGCGGCGGCGCTGTGCGGTACCGTGGGCGCGCTGAAGGCGCAGGCCCCCGCCACGCCCGCGGATGCGGTCATTCGTGCGGAAACCCGCCTCGTCCTGGTGGATGCGGTCGCGGTGGATAAGAAAGGCAAATTCGCAACGGACCTCGCGGACAGGAATTTCAAGATCTGGGAGGACGGCAAAGAACAGAAGATATCCAGCTTCTCGCTCGAAAGCGCCGGCGTGTCTCCCGAGCGATCGAAGAAGCACTACATCGCGATGTTCTTCGATTCCTCCACTTCCGGCCCGGCCGGCCAGTTGGTGGCCGGGCAGGAGAGCGGCCGTTTTGTGGACGGTTTTGCCAGCCCGGATCGCTATATGGCAGTCGTCAACTACAACTACGACAGCGGCGCGCGGGTGGCTCAGAACTTCACTACGGATGGCGCGGCGGTCAAGAAAGCGCTGAGCACGATCCAGGGTTCCACCGGGGCCAACCCCGTTTTGGCCCAGGTGGGAAGCACGAAGACCAGTTCCCCGTCGAGTCCCGCCGCGCCCGTGGTTACGGCCGCGACATACCGAACCATGCTGGCCTCGCTGCGCAATGTGCTGGATTCGCTGGCGGCCATCCGGGGCCGAAAAGCACTCGTGTTTTACACCGGCAGCGCAAGCGTTACGGGCAGCGTGGGGCCCGACCTGGCCGCCACGGTGGAAGCAGCCAACCGGGCGAATGTCGCGATCTTCACGGTCGGTGGCGGACCCGGATCCGCGTCGAGCCGCGCCACGTCTTCGGCGTCTTCTTCGACTGCGCCTTCCAATAAACCCGCGAAGGGCGGTGCAGGAAACCCGCTGGCCGGCGACGAGCAGCCGATGACGGGCGGGTTGAACGACGACCAGAGCATACCGCGTACGTTGTCGGAAGGCACCGGCGGAGTCTCGATCGTGACGCTGAACGATCTTGCCAACGCTCTCGGAAGAGTGGCCGCGGAACAGGACCAATACTACCTGATCGGCTACACTCCCACTACCGATTCGGCGGAAGGCACCTGCCACGATCTGCGGCTCAAAGTGGATCGGAACGATCTGGAAGTGCGGTCGCGCACTCGCTACTGCACCGCAAAGCCGGCCGACATCCTTTCGGGAAAGCCGGCAGGCAGGGATCTGGAGACCCGTGCGGCGAGCGGCGGCGCAGGCAACATGCAGGCAAGCCTGCAGGCGCCCTGGTTTTACTCCGAGGCGAATGTGGCGCGTGTGCGAATCGCCATGGACGTAATGCCAACCGGCGTGAAGTTCCAGAAGGACAAGAACAAGTTGCACGGAGAATTCGATCTTGCGGCGGTCGCGTCTAAGCCCGACGGCTCCGTCGCGGCGCGATTCAGCGACATTGTGAAGCTGGATTTCGATAACCAGCAGCAGGCGGATGCTTTCCTCAGGACGCCGTACCACTACGAGAATCAGCTGGATGTTGCGCCGGGCCAGTACAATCTGCGAATGATCGTCGGGGCGGGCGATCAGGGATTCGGCAAGGCGGAAGCTCCTTTGAAGATCGATCCCTGGAATGGCCAGACGCTCTCGGCGAGCGGGATCGCACTGAGCCGCAACGCGCATGCGAGCGCCGATCTGACGGCGGAACTCGATGGCAGCCTGCTCGAGCGTTCGCGGCCTCTGGTTGCGAACGGTACCGAGGTTTCGCCTGCCGGATCGAGCCAGTTCCATGCCGGTGAGCGCGGCTTCTTCTATGTTGAGGCCTACGAGCCATTGCTGGCGGCGGCTAAGGCCGGCGGCCCGATGCCGGTGGTGGGGTTGAAGATTCGTGTCCTCGACCGCGCAACAGGGCAACCGAAACAGGATTCCGGCGTGAAAACGGTTCAGGGCTTCATGCGGCCGGGAAGCCCCGTGGTTCCGATCGTGTCTCCATTGCCCGCCATGCCTGCGGGCGCTTATCGGCTGGAAGTGACGGTCATGCGACAGGTCGGCGACCCGGTGGTGAGGACCACGGACTTCGACGTCAATTAGCGTGGAAACAGCATCGCGAGACGGCGGACTGTAGCGCCGGGAGATGTCGGGTCTGGTTCACAGGTGCGGGAGGGGTGCCGCCGGGGGCGAGCCGCCTCATCGTTCCACTGCCAGCGCGATCGAGTTGCCGCCGCCGAGACAGAGCGCGGCAACTCCGCGGTGCGCACCGCGTCGGATCATTTCGTAGATGAGGGTAACCAAAATCCGCGCGCCGCTGGCGCCGATCGGATGGCCGATGGCGACAGCGCCGCCGTTGACGTTCACGCGTTCCGGGTCGAGCTTTAACTCTCGCATCACGCCCAGGGCCTGAACCGAGAACGCCTCGTTCAGTTCGAACAAGTCAACGCTGTCGAGACTCCAACCGGCGCGCGCGAGGACCTTCTGAACTCCGGTAACAGGAGCGAGCATGACCCACTGCGGGTCGACGCCACTGGTGGCCTGAGCTTTGATTCGAACCAGAGGATGCAGGCCGAGCGAGTCTGCCCGGGCCGCGGACATCACAACCAGTGCGGCGGCGGCGTCGTTCACCCCAGGCGCGTTGCCGGCTGTTACCGTGCCGTCCTTCTTAAAAGCTGGCTTCAGCGAGGCCAGAGCCTCAAGACTGGCGTCGAAACGAACCGATTCGTCCCGAGAAACAATCTCCGGGACGGCGCCGCGCTTTTTCGAGGGCACCGAAACAGGCACGACCTCGGCCTCGAATCTGGCTTCGTTCCATGCCGCGGCGGTCTTACGGTGGGAGTTCAGGGCGTAGTTATCCTGCTCTTCGCGGGTGATGCCATGCTTTGAAGCCACGTTCTCGCCGGTAATCCCCATGTGGAAGTCGTTGTAGACGTCCCAGAGGCCGTCGTGGATCAGGGAGTCCACGGCGACCGCGTTGCCCAGACGGAAGCCCTGGCGGGCCTGTGGGAGCAAATACGGGGCATTGCTCATCGACTCCATGCCTCCGGCCACCACAATTTCGGCATTTCCGGTCTGAATCGCCTGCGCCGCAAGCGCCACGGCCTTCAGGCCGGAGCCGCAGACCTTGTTGATCGTGAGCGCGCCCACAGAGGATGAGAGCCCACCGAACAGCGCGGCCTGGCGGGCGGGATTCTGGCCCAGACCGGCGGCCAGCACGTTCCCCATGATGCATTCATCGATTGTGACGGCATCGATTCCCGCGCGCCGGACCGCTTCTCTCACGGCAATAGCCCCGAGCTGGGTGGCGGACAGCGCGGCAAGCCCGCCCTGGAACTTGCCTACCGGAGTTCGGGCGGCGGCGACGATTACAATTTCTTCGGAGTGGCTCATCAGTATCGATGTTACGCCGCAGCCGGGTCGCGCGCGATAGGGGTGGGTGCGCGGGGGCGCGGTGCGTCGGGGGGCGCGAGGCGATGGGGTGCGTTGGGGCGATGGGGTGCGCGAGGCGATGGGGTGCGTGAGGCGACAGGGGGCGCGGCGCGTGGGGTGGAGCGATGAGCGGGTGGCGCCGGGAGTGCTGCTCCGGCGTGCGGCTCTTTTGGGTGATGCGGCGACTTCAGCGCGCCGGTGCAGGGTTCGCGCGTGGCGGTGGGTGTGTGGGCGGTGGGTGTGTGGGGCGGTGGGTGTGTGGGGCGAAGGGGGCCGCTTCCGGCTGCTTCGGGGCAGGACTGGCGGGGGCGATGCAGCGACGGGCGGCGCGGGTGGGGTTGGGCGCGCGCAGAGTGTTGCGGGGGAGGGCACAAAAAAGATCAAGGGCCGATACCCGTTCACCGGGTATCGGCCCTTGCTTGAAGCAAACTGCTATTCAGTTACCGTTTCCGTTAGAACTGGAGGCGGGCCGAGAACGCCATGATGCGGGCGTTGTTGGCACCGTTGATGTAGCCCAGAGCCGACGAGTTCGTCACGAGATTCGTGGTCGCGTTGAAGCTGATGCCGGTGTTGATACCCGTGATTTCGGTGTGGTTGAAGACGTTGTACGCCTGCACCTGAATGCGGAGCAAACGCTTTTCGCTGCCCAGGGGAATGTTCTTGGTCAGCGTTGCGTCGAAGTTGGTCACGTGCGGGAGCGACAGGTTGCCGGATCCGCCGTTCTGGTTACCAGTAACGGGAGGACCAACCAACGAGTTGTTCGGGCCGGTGGTGTTGATGGAAGCCATGGCGTAAGCGCTCGGGTTGAAGTAAACCTGACCGTTGCCATTGGTGCCGATGTTGCTGTACGGGTTGCCGACAATGTTGCAACGCTGGCCGAGATCGCCGGTGCCGGTGTAGCCACCTGTGACGGAGGGCGAACCGGAAACCAAGCCGCAGCCCGGGTTGTACGGAGAGCCGCTATGCACCGCGGTGATACCGGAAAGTTCCCAGTGATCCGTGATGATTCCCAGACCCTTGGCGCCCATTGCTTTGGCGATGCCGGGGATGGAATAGTTATAGGTGAACGTCAGGTTGTGGGTGCGGTCGTAAGACTGGCGACCGTAGTTCCATGAGGAGTTCGTGGGTGCACCGTTGGTGCCCGTTGCAGGGCCCGTTACGCTGAGAAGACCCATCGACTTGGAGTAGGTGTAGTTCAGACCCAGCGCAAGACCCTTGGACACGCGCCGGCTGGCGGTGACGTTGAGGCCGTTGTAGTTGGTATGGCCGCACCAGCACCAGCCCGTAACGCCGCCGAGACCAGGATAGAAAATCCTCTCGTAGTTGGCGCCGATGTCGTTGCTGCCGCTGCCGGAGGTATTCGGGGCCAGGTTGGACGGGGTAAACGGCCAGCCGGTTCCGAGCGGTAAATAGTTGATGTTATACGAGACGGGCTGGTTGAACGAATAATCGAACACGTAGCCGATATCGATAACAGTGCCCTTGCCGATGGTGTGCTGAATGTCAACGCTGGCATTCCGCGTTCCGTCGTACGGGACGTTGGTTTTGTACGGATAGGACTGGCCAGGGCCGTTGGGCGCCAGGCTCAGCGTGTTCGGCGAGGACGGAGACGCACCGGTGTTGAGCGCCGTAATCTGGTTCAGCGTCAGGTAGCTGACCGTTTCGCGGAACGACGTCGGGGACTGACCCGAGAGACCGTAAACGTCATTGCCCTGCACGCGGTCATAGAATATTCCGAAGCCGCCACGGAGCGCTGTCTTGCCGTCGCCAAACAAATCGTAAGCGAAGCCAATTCGGGGCGCAAACTTTGCGAAGGCTTGCTGGTACGGAGCCGTCGACGTTCCGTTGGTGCCGAGCACGGTGCTGCCATTGTTGTACTGGCCGGTATTCGGAACGGTATCGCCCACGTAAGCGTAGCTGACGGTATTGCCGGTAGCTTTGTCGAGCGCCACGGCGGTGGTCGCCGAGGTGCAGTTCGTGGCGCCCGGAGTGATGCACTGCGGATAATAGAGACGCATTGCATTCGCGGCGCTGTAGCTGGACGGCTGGAAGTTGACAAATGTTCCGTTGAGATCCGACTGCGGCGTCGGGTGATACATGCGAATGCCGAGATCCATCGTCAGACGACGGTTGATCTTCCAGTTATCCTGAGCGTAGAACTCGATGTTGTAGTACTGGGTGTTAAAGGTCACCGTGTCGTTGTTCTGGTAGTACTGCGAGGTCTGACCCAGCAGCGCGAGAGCCATACCGGAACCCGCATTGAGGGACGGGATCGAGGTGGATGCACCGAAGGAGTACACACCAGGATATGCGTCGTTGGCGGGCTGAACCTTGTTGTTCAGTTCGACGTAGCCGCCGAACTTGAGAGCATGATGGCCCTTGACCTTGGAAAGGTTGTCCTGATAGGCATGGATGGGATTGAAGTTCTCGTAGGTACCCGAGTTCGTTCCGGACCCGCGCGACCATGACATCGGGCTGGGGAAGCCTGAGGAGCCACCGAAGCTGAATTGCGGCAGAATATTCTGATAACCGTTGACCACACCCTGGGCGCCGCTCTGCGCGGTGGTGGGCACCGGGAACAGCGTGGGAATATTGGGAATCAGTCCGCGCGTTTCGTCCACGTAATTGTCGGTCGTATACCATGACCAGGTATTCCAGTCTTCCGAAACCGTGATTTCGTTGATCAGGGTCGGCGTGAGAGTAGCGGTGACCGTACCGGCATAGCCGTGGCCTGGATTCGGGTGAGCGATTGGCTCCACGGGGGGGCAAGCCGCCGTGCCGCAGACGCGTCCGGCCTGTGCGTTCTGATCGAAGCTGACGCCCTGATAGAGCTCGTTCATCAGGTCGTGATCGTTGATCCAGCGGAAGTAGCCGTTGATCTTCGAGGTGACATAGGTGTCGATGCGGACCACGTCATTGCGGCGCGGGTGAGTGGCGCTGCCCTGCTCGGTGAAGTTGGTGGTATACAACTGGGTCGAAATGGAGGGACTGTAGTTCGGCAGCGGGAAGAAGTTCAGCATCGCCTGACCAACCGGATTAATGCGCGACTGCGGAATCATGTTGTTCGCGAACTGGAGGTTGTTGTTGGCGGGATCAAGGAGCTTCAGGACCGTCTGGCCACCGGCGCCGTTGTTACCGAACGACTGCGAGAAATCGCCGTTGCGTTCGAGAGCCGTGGGGGTGTACAGAGTCGGGTTGCCGCCGACCACAAACTGGCCGGTGTATTCCTGCGACACGAAGAAGAACAGGTGCTTCTTGTCCTTGTTGGCAAGTTTCGGAATGAAGGCCGGGCCACCGATGGCGTAGGTTTCTACGTTATACCGGTAATCGGGCTTCGGAGTAGCCAGGTTCGGGGTACCGTCGATCGTCTTGAGGGTATGATCGTCGGCCCAGGTGTTGGCGTTAAATTCTTCATGACGGTGATTCCATGCGCCGGAGCCGTGGAATTCCTGGGTGCCGTTCTTGGTGACAACCGTGATGGTGCCGCCCGAGTTGCGGCCGAATTCAGCCTGATAGGTGGTGGAGAGAACTTTCAATTCCTGAATGGAATCCATGTTCGGTTCGTAGTGGACCGAGCCGTTGGAGCCTGTATCCATGTCCGTGACGCCGTCCACGGTGAAGTTCATGGTCAACGTCTGGTTCCCGTTGATGACGAAGCCGCCGAGGGCGTTCGGCGAGGTCACGTCGCGTCCCTGGGAGCCATTGTCGATGACGCCCGGGATGAGTTTCATATAACCAAACAGATCGCGGCCCTTGAGGGTCAGATCCGACAGATCGGCGGAGTCTACAGTCCGGGACATTTCCGAACTCGACAACTGGACCTGTGCGACTTCGGCGGTGACGGAGATGGAATCGGTCACGCTGCCGATCGAGAGAACCATCTTGCCGCCGCTATGGGTTTCCTGAGCGGCAACGACGACACCGGTCTGGATTTCGGTTTTGAAACCGGTGGCCTTGACGGTGACATTGTAGGTTCCCGGATCGAGCTGCAGGAAGCGGTAGGTACCCGCGTTGTCGGTGTTGGCGGTACGAGATATTTTCGTATCGACGTTGGTGAGAGTGACCGGTGCATTCGCAACAGCCGCATCGGCAGGATCGACGACGATTCCTTCGAGCGAGCTGGAGACTGTTTGCCCATACAAGCCGGCGCAGCAGAGCGCCAGCGCGAGTACAATGCGCGTTAAGTCTTTCAATTTCATTTATTACCCCTTAGCATTTTGAGACCCCGCACTCTTTTTCGAAAACGGGTGAACTTCCACACATGATCGAAGAAAAAAGTGACTTGGGTAAAGTTATCACTCGCGTAAACGAGTGTCAATAGGCTGGACCGGTGTAAACGTCGTTACAAACGCTTAAGTTTATGGAAACAAACCGATAAAAAAATTTGATCTTAGAAATGGAGGCATGGCTGGAAGAGATTGCAAACAGTCGGGTTATTTGCACCGAGAAAGCTCCGGTCGGCGGCGCCGGAGGGCGGTATCCCGGTCTTGGCTTTCATTTACTGTATTTCTTGTCACTGTAATATCAGTGGTCTGGCGGGGGCACCGGGCCGGAATCCGTAAATCAGGATTCCCTTCCTATTATAGAGAGGAGAGATGAGAGTCCCCAGAGGCCAGAAAACGGAACCTAGATTGGTTCGACCTTTGCGGGATTTCGTGCGCGGCGGCTTTGGCGCCCGGATCCGAGCCCTCCGCGGCGATTTTCAGGTGCTCGCGGGCGCCTGCGGAGTCCCCTTTTCGCTCCAGGACGACGCCGAGCTGGAACTGGCGCGCGGCCAAATCCGGGCTGAAGACGGATGGCTGCCACCGCCTGCAACCGGCTTTCCGCTTCCGACGCCCGGTTCATCCGCGTGATGGCGTGCACATGTGCGATTTTCTCATTTTGAGCTGCGGTTTCCTGAGGTCCGCCAGGTGGCACATTCTTCAGCTTGTGGGGTCGAGCGCAGTTCGACGAGAGCCGGTTGAAGGCCCGGCCTGCAGGTTAGACCGTTATGGCCGCCGCAACGAGAACTTTGTTCTCGTAACAGAGCGGCGGCGGCCATAACAAGCGGGGATACCAAGGGGCGGCAGCCTGGCGGCAGCCCCTTGTCTAGTTAGAAACTTAGAAACCTGGCTCCACACGGGATGGGTGGAATTGTTCAGAATGTAGCAACTCCGGGCGTCGAGCTGCGCTCGACCCACAAGCTTCGCTCGGCCCCCAGGCTGAAGCCTGTGCTACCTGGATAACCCGGGACCAACTCCAATCGCACACGGCACAAAGAAGTGCGGCGCCCTATCGCGGCGACTGGCGGGTGAATGCCTGGCTACTCACGATGCCCGCACCCTCGCGGACTACAACCAGGCGGTCGGCGCCCACGTCGGCGATCTTTTCGCGCTGCCCATTGGGCCAGAGTATGTCCAGATCGGCCTTCGTCTCCTGACCGAGGCCGAAATGAAGACGGCGATCATTCACCGATAAATAGGAAGACTGCGCCAGGACTGCCTTCGCCTGCCGCCGCCCTCCATACGAAGCCACCACCTGGGCGCCGATCGCGCTCCGGTTGGACGTAACGCCCACCAGCAACACCTTGAGCCAGTGATCCTCGCCCTGCACGTCGTTACGCAGCAGCGAGGGCGGCTCATTGATGTTCATGATCAGGATGTCGAGGTCGCCGTCGTTATCGAAATCGCCGAACGCCGCGCCCCTGCTGGAGTGGACTTCCGCCATGGCCGGACCTGCCTGTTCAAACAACTCCTCGAACTTGCCGCCGCCCAGATTGCGGAAAAGAACGTTGGGAGTTTTGAACGGCGCGTCCGGCACTTTTTCAACGGCATCGGGAAAGACCATGCCAGTCGTATAAAAGAGGTCGGGCAGGCCGTTGTTGTCGAAGTCCTCGATCGCCGTGCCCCAGCCCACGAAGCGCGTCTCGACGCCGAGCTGGGCTTTAATGGTGACGTCGGTGAAAAAGCCCTTGCCGTTGTTGTGGTAGAGAACGTTTGTGTCGTCGCTGAAGTGGGTCTTGAAGATGTCGAGATAGCCATCGGTATCGTAGTCGCCGATGCCGAGGCCCATACCTTCCTGCTCGCGCCCGTCCTGATTCACGGCGACGCCGTTTTCGAGCCCGCATTCGGTGAAGGTGCCGTCGTGATTATTGTGGAACAGGAGGCTGTCGCTGGAGTCGCACGCGACGTAGATATCGGGCCAGCCATCCCCGTCGAAGTCGGTGGCAACCGCCGTCAGGCCGAAGCCCGGATTCCTTTTCCTGCCGGACTTGGGGTCGATCATGGAGATCCCGGATTTATCGCTGACGTCGACGAAGGCGCCATTGCCTTCGTTGTGATACAGACGGCACTGCTCCTGCGCCAGGCCGAGCGGTCCGCAGTAGACCGGCACGCCCTTCCATGTGCAATGGGGATCAGTGCCCCGAATGGGAGTTTTATCGGGATCGAAAACGAGGTAGTGCGAAACGAAAAGGTCGAGCAGGCCGTCGCGGTCGTAATCGACCCAGGTACAGCCGGCGCCATAACGGATTCCCGGATGCAGCAAGCCGGCCTTTTCCGTGACATCGGTAAAACGTCCTTTGCCATCGTTGTGGAACAGGATGTTCTGGCCCCAGCAGGTGATGAAGATATCGTCGAAGCCGTCGTTGTCGTAGTCGGCGACGGTGATGCCGGTGGCCCAGATGCCGCCGCGGCCGAGGCCGGATTGCGCGGTCACATCTTTGAACGTGCCATCGCGATTGTTGTGATACAGGCGGATGGTGGCATCCGGCGGATTCGGGCTGAAGCGCCGCTGACCGGTCAGAACGACTATGTCCTGCCAGCCATCGTTGTCATAGTCGATAAACGCGACGCCACAACCCATGGATTCCAGAACGTAATCGACTCGCCCCTCATCCCCGTAGATGATGGGCGCATGCAGGCCCGCCGAGGCCGAGACGTTTACGAAGCCGGCATTAAAGGGCGCGCCGGAAGGCTTGCCGCGAGGTAACGCCTTGACGCGCTGCCCGCCCATGGTCCCGTATTGCTGGGCGCGTGCGGGCGAACTCAGGGCCGGAAGCGCCAGAGCGGACAGAGAGAGAATTTCCCGGCGCGTCATCTGGTTGCAGGATATCAGTTGGCCGCGAACCCGCACCACAAACCTTGATAGTCTGGTGGTGGTGCATCGACTGATTCCGATTGCCGTGGCGCTGGCCTGCATGCCCTTTGGCATTGCTGCGCAGCGCTATCCGGCTACCGGCATGGCGATCTCGGTCGACGCGCCAAAACAGAACATTACGATCTCACACGAGGCGATCCCCGGCTACATGGATGCGATGGCTATGCCGTTCCGCGTGACAGATGCGACCGAAATGAAGGGGCTTAAGCCCGGCATGAAAGTCGCGTTTACGCTCGTGGTCGACAAGGACTCGTCCTGGATCGAGCAACTTCACGCCACGGAGTTCTGGAGTCCGGAAAGAGACCCGGAGCAGGCGCGGCGGCTGAGTCTGATCGAATCGATTACCGCCCATAGTCGGGCGCAGAAGCTATCGGTTGGCCAGAAGGTGCCGGATTTCAGCCTGACGGATCAGGAGAATCGCGCGGTCCGGCTGTCGCAATTCTCCGGCAAGGTGGTGGCGATCAATTTCGTCTACACGCGGTGTCCGCTGCCGGACTATTGTTTTCGGCTGTCGAATAACCTCGCGCAGCTGCAGAAGAAATTTCGCGATCGAATGGGCCGGGATCTGATTCTGCTTACCGTGACATTCGACGCCACGCACGATACGCCCTCCGTAATGCTGAAGTACGCCCACATCTTCGACGCCGACATGAAGGCGTGGCATTTCCTCACCGGATCGCCGGCCGAAGTGAAACATGTGTGCAGCCTGTTCGGGGTGGCCGCGTGGCAGGACGAGGGAATCCTGACGCACTCTCTACACACGGTGGTGATCGACCGCAATGGAAAACTTGCCGCCGACGTGGAGGGCAATCTGTATACGGCGCAGCAGCTGGGCGACCTCGTGGAAGAGGTTATGAAGCGTCCGCGGTGACCCTTCGCCCCCGTGCTAATCTCGGTTTGAGTTCATGATGCGCAGACGTACGTTCCTCCGGATGGTGGCCGCGGCCGCCGTGGTGCCGGTGCGCGGCGTCGCCCAGCGCCGCGACGCAACCGATGCCGTGACGCTGGACGGGGCGGCGCGTGCCTACCGCGTCCAGCCCGGCGGCAGCATTCAGGCGGCGCTCGAGGCGGCCGCGCAGGATCCGGTCAACAAGATCGTCTACGTCCATGCCGGGACTTATCGCCCGGCGGCGCACGGCCAGGCGCTGATCTGGTTCAACAGGCGCCACGACGGCATCACGCTTGAAGCGGTCGGCGAAGTGGTGCTGACCGCCGCCAATCCGGCGATCGCCGATAACAAGGCGCCGAGCTTCCCGGCTGTCGTCACTCGCGTCGTTTATTTCGGCGACGGCATATCGACGAAGACCGTGCTGCGCGGCTTTCGCATCACCGGCGCGAACAACTACACCACCGGCACAGGCAAGCGCTCGCCAATCGAATCCGACGACATCCCCAAGACTGCGTTCTTCTTTCTCGATGGCGGCGGCATCAAGATCTATGCGCGTTCCTATCCGACCATCGAGCGCGTCGAAGTGGCCGGCAATCGCACTGGCACATGCGGCGCCGGGGTATCCGTCGAGCACCTCGGCCAGATGCAGGACGCCGCGGTGTTCCGCGACTGCATCTTCCGCGACAACCGCACGCAGATTACCGGTTCGGCCTTCGACCTGCTGCGCCAAAGCCGCGCCACGCTCGACAACTGTCTGTTCGTCGGCAACGTCTCGAATCTTGGTGTGGACTACGTCGGCTTGCTGAACGGCGGCGAGTATCACCCGGAGAATGGCTCGGGTGCGATGACGGTGTTCCAGGGATCCCGCGCGGAGGTCAGCCGCTGCACCTTCACCGGGAACTGGGCCGGCGTCGACGACAACGGCACCGGCAGCACTTACGTGAAATCGATCTTCTGGAACAACACGCTGAAGGGCGGGATCTCGACCGGGGCGCGCTACGAGATCGACATCACCAGCGGCAACGGCGTACGGGAGTCGTTCATCCACGGCGAGACGGACGACCTGCGGGGGACGATTGATCGGGCGGTGAACACCTTTGATCCGCCGGATCCGCGCTTTGACGCCCAGTTCGTGCCGCAGGCGCCGGAGTACCGGGCGGTGGGCTACCGGCCGGCGGCCTCCGCATCGCGCGACCGCACCAGCCGGTAGCCGATCATGACCACTGTTCGCGGACGTCGATTCGCGAATTGAGAGTGAACGGGCCGGCGTTGCCGGCGGATCGGTCTGGTGGTCGCGTGACAAGCCGGGCAAGCCTTTTGAACGGCAGGCGCCTGATGCAGAAGACCTTTGCACCGACAGTTGTCCGATCACGCTCCGGGCGGTTTGCGGCCGGCACCCGAGGTGTGGCAATTGGGCTTTACTCCTGCGCCCGCGTGGCGAGTGTCCGGCGCGCCACCGTGGGCGGTGACCGTGGGCGGTGAAGGATTGTGGGATCTGGTCGCGAAACCTCCCCCCCCGGCGCACCCACCGATCACGAACGGCTCTACCGCGCGGCCCACTCCCCCGGCAAGGATAACGCAGGAAACCTGATGTTCCTCTTTCGGGTT
>Ga0302319_10005716_pt1 | contig 24875 bp, 24 predicted proteins | sample Bog_T0_2_FD_203319 | JGI IMG/M metagenome (GOLD analysis project Ga0302319, IMG submission 203319) | Peat permafrost microbial communities from Stordalen Mire near Abisko, Sweden - Bog_T0_2 | ecosystem: Environmental > Terrestrial > Soil > Wetlands > Peat | place: Sweden: Abisko, Stordalen Mire...
CGAGGAAGGTGATGGCGGGCTTCGACTCGTGGTGGGCGAGGTTGATGGGCGCGGCGTGGAGGGTGAGTTCGCCCGTGCGGGTGCGCATCAGGTAGCCGCGAACGCCGATGTGGTCGCCCAGGTCGAGCAGCTTATAGAGAGCGAAGAGGTCTTCGCCGACGTCATCCTTGCGAACGTAGATCTGGAGGCGCTGGCCGTGCTGCTGGATCTGTGCGAAGCCGGCCTTGCCCTGGACTCGGATGGCCATGATGCGACCGGCGACGGAGGCCTGGATGTGCATGCGCTCGAGGTCTTCGGCGGAGAGCGGGTCGCCGAGGGCGCGGAGCTCGGGGACGGAGGTGGTGGAGGCGAAGGTGTTGGGATACTTGGCTTCGTACTCCGTGAGCGACGGGTTGGCAGTGCGGGCGAGGGCGGCGATCTGGTCGAGCTTTTCGCGGCGAAGCTGGTAGAGGTTCTCTTCGAATTGGCTGTCGTACTGGGACAAGATGCGGCTCGTTTCAGGTTGGATATGGAGTTAAGTATAGAGGGAGAAGAGCAAGGGATAGAGCGCAGGGGATAGAGTGTAGAGTGTGCAGTTCGAGGTGCAGGGTAGAACCGATGGCGGATGACGGACAGAACGGGAAGAAGGGCGGGGTACTCGGAGACCTGGTGAAGGCTGAGTCGATGATTCAGCTGGCGTTGGTGCTTCCGGCGGCTTGCTTGATCGGCGGTCTGGGCGGGGCGGCGTTGGATAAGCATTTCCATACGGGATGGATTGGCGTGACGGGGATCCTGCTGGGGGCTGCCGCCGGGTTTATACAGATTTATCGGGCGGCGGCGGGGCAGATGAAGAGGGATCAGTAGTTTGGCAAGAGAAGAGGAAATAATCGTGGCAGGGCTCGAAGGATTTACCGACGCGGATGTGCGGTCGACGCTGGTGCGGACGCTGCGCCTGCTGGCGGTGTTGACGGTTTTGGGGATGGCCCTGGTGGGGTGGAAGCTGGGGTGGCGGAGTGCGGTGCTGTTGCTGGTGGGAGCGGCGATTTCGGGGTCGGGGCTGTGGGAGTGGATGCGGCTGATGACTACGGTGATGGCGCGCATGGATGCGAGCGGGCTGGATGCGGAAAAGCGTGGCGTAGCCGCCCGCCCGATGGGGCTGGTGCTGACCGGTTTCTTCCTGCGGCTGGGGCTGGCGATTGTGTTGCTCTATGTTAGTCTTAAGTATCTAAACGGTTCCGTAATTGCGCTCGCTGTGGGACTCGGATTGGGCATTGCGTCGCTCACCTTCGAGGCCGTCCGTATGGCCAGAGCATGGACGGTCTAGCAACTATCTGAACTTGAACCTTGGGTTGCGCAAGACTGCAGCCGTCAGCTGAACTTCTTATGCCTCCTCAATTATTTCTTACTAGTTTTCTGAATCACTTGCTGGCCGGCCCTGTCGATAAGGTGCTCGGGCTATTGCACATTACTCCTCAATATCCTGCGGCTCCGATAACGAACTCTGTGGCGATGGAGCTGATCGTCTTTTTGCTGCTGCTCGGTTATTTCGTGATCGTTCGGGTGAGCCTGAGCGTCGAAAATCCTGGCGCAGTGCAGCATGTCGCCGAGATGACGCACGAGTTTGTGTCGGAGCAGGGCGAACAGATTATCGGCCATGGGTATGAGCGTTTTATCAGCTACCTGACCGTACTTGGATTGTTCATCCTGCTGGCGAATCTGCTGGGGCTGCTGTCGCCCTGGCTGGAGTCTCCGACAGCGAACGTTGCGGTGCCGCTGGGCCTCGCGCTGATTACGTTTGTGTACTACCACTACCATGGCATACGTGCGAATGGCTTTGGGTATATCAAGCAGTTCCTGGGACCGGTATGGTGGCTGTACTGGCTGCTGTTTCCGATCGAGATCATCTCGCACCTCGCTCGCGTGCTTTCGCTCACGGTTCGTCTGTACGCGAATATGTTCGCGGGCGACCTGGTGACCCTGGCATTCTTCTCGCTGGTGCCGATTGGCGTTCCGCTGCTGTTCCTGGGATTGCATCTGGGCGTCGCGATTGTGCAGGCGTATGTGTTTATGCTCCTGGCCGCGATTTACCTTAGCCTCGCGGTGGCGCACGAGCACTAGACTTTGACATTCCCATGGGCGGGTGCTCCCTGCTTATGGTGCGTACTACCGCCGATCCAGCGTGAGGGGGCCAGCACGGTGAGCCTCAACCACCCACTGGCGGCGAGATCAACGGGGGCATGGAGTTGTCATGGTTAACATGTTGCGCATGATGAAGTATGGATTTATGGCGATGGCGGCGATGCTTCTGGCGACGCCGGCGTTTGCACAGGCGGCTGGTGAGCAAACCAGCCCATGGACACCGATCGCGGCTGGCGTCGGCATGGCGCTGGCGGCTGGGCTTTGCGGCCTGGGTCAGGGTCGGGCAACGGCTTCGGCTACCGAGGCGCTCGCGCGTAACCCGGGAGCTCGTCCTGGTATCTTTACGTTCTTGATTCTTGGACTCGCGTTTATCGAGTCGCTCGCGCTGTTCACGTTCGTCATCATCTTCCTGTACGTGAAGTAGGGCAGTGGATAGTAACAAGTAGGGAAAGACCAACGGCCTCCGCTTTGCGGAGGCCGTTTTGATTTGGGGTGGAGCGAGGGTCATTCGGCTGGGGTGGTCGGGGTCTGCGCGATGGTGGTGGGTGCCGCTCGCTGGGTGATGTGGAGGACGTGATTGGGGAGGATGCCGAGGAAGAGGGTCGCGGCGGCTGTCGCGGCTAGCGCTAGGGCAGCGGGGAAGGTGACACGGTGGGGGATGGGTGTGTCGGCGAGGGTATCGGTGGAGGGGCGGGCGTAGAGGGCGGCCAGCAGGCGGAGGTAGTAGAAGCAGGCTACTCCGGAGTTGGCCAGGCCTACGATGGCTAGCCAGGTGTAGCCTCCGTGGACAGCGGCGGAGAAGACGTAGAACTTGCCGAAGAAGCCTCCGGTGAAGGGGATCCCGATCAGGGAGAGGAGGAAGAATGCGAAGAGGGCGGAGAGCACGGGGCGCTTGAGGGCGAGGCCCGTGAAGTCGTCGAGGCTGCGGAGTTTTTCGTCAAAGCCAGAGAGTTGGGTGAGGACGAGGAAGGCTCCAACGTTCATGGCGGCGTAGGCGGCGGTGTAGAAGCAGACGGTGGAGACAGCGTCGCGCTGCACGGAGGTGAAGGCGACCAGGATGTAGCCGGCGTGGGCGATGGACGAGTAGGCGAGGAGGCGCTTGACGTCGGTTTGGAGGAGCGCGCCCAGGTTGCCGATGGTCATCGAGGCTACGGCGAGGATGGCGATCATGAGGACCCAGTGGTCTCGGTACATCGGCGTGGCGTTGAAGAGGAAGCGAAGAAGGACGGCGAACGCGGCGGCCTTGGGAGCTGTCGACATGAGGCCGACGACGGGGGAAGGGGCACCCTGGTAGACGTCGGGGGTCCAGACGTGGAACGGGGCGGCGGAGACTTTGAAGCCGAGGCCGATGAGGACCATGGCTACGGCCAGCCAGCCTAGCAGCGGAGTTTTGGTGATCGCGAGGCCCGCGGCGATGGCTCCGATGCTGGTGGAACCGGTGGCTCCAAAGCAGAGAGCGATCCCGTAGAGGAAGAAGGCCGTGGCGAAGCTACCGAGGAGGAAGTACTTGATGGCAGCTTCGGAGGCGGTGGCTCGGCCTTTGCGGAAGCCGGCGAGGATGTACGTGGAGATGGAGGAGATTTCGAGGCCGATAAAGACCATGAGGAGCTCTACGGAGCTGGTCATGAACATCATGCCGGTGGCTCCAAAGAGGACCAGGGCGAAGTACTCGCCCGCGTGGGTGACCGGGTCTTCAAAGTAGTCGAGCGAGGCCAGCAGGGTGACGAGAACAATGCTGGCGATGAGGAGGTGGAAGAAGACGGAGAACGCATCAACCTGGATGGTGCCGGAGAAGGCGGTGATTGGGCCAATGGCGTTGGTGAGGTGGAGTTGGTAGAGGGCGGCGAGGCCCGAAGCCGTGGTGCCGAGAATGGCGAGCCAGCCGAGGGGCTTGCGGGTTCGGCCTGGCGCGATGACTGGCTCGACGACCATGACCAGGACGCCGGTGAGCGTGAGAATGAGTTCGGGGAGGAGGGCGAGGAGGTTGGTGGACATTAGCGGGCCTCCTTTGCGGCGCTCACACGGAACCCCGCGGTCACTCGGCAGTGGCTGGGATGATCCAGACAGAACTTGCCGAACTCGGCTTGATTGACGCTGTAGGTTCCCGTAGCCGTGTTCTTGTACACGCCGCCGCCTAATGGGATGGTGATACCGGAGATGGCTGCGCCGTAGGTGTCGATGGCACGCATCCAAAAAGGGGAAGCGATGCCCATGACGAGGAAGAGCACGGCGAAGGGCCAGAGCTCTAGGTGCTCGCGGGCGGTTAGGTCCCAGCCGGGGACTTCGTCGGGGCGAGCGCCGAGTTTGCCGTAGAAGACTCGTTGGATCATCCAGAGCAGGTAGGAGGCGCCGAAGATGACGCCGGTGGTGGCGAGGACGGTCCAGAGAATGTGGTGGGCGGCGATGGATTGCATGGAGCCGGAGAGGATGAGGAATTCGCCGACGAAGCCATTCAGCATGGGCAGACCGCCAGCTGCGAGGATGGTGATGACGAACATCGCGACCATCCATGGGTGACGTGTCGCGAGGCCGCCGTAGTCGCGCATGTCATAGGTGCCGTAGCGCTCATAGAGCAGGCCGAGGAGGATGAAGAAGGCGGCACCGATGAGGCTCTCGTTGAGGATCTGGAAGACCCCTCCGTCGAGACCGATGACCGTGAAGGTGAAGATGCCGAGGATGACGAAGGAGACGTGCGCGAGGGTGGAGAAAGCCGCGAGCTTCTTCAGGTCGGTCTTGATGAGCGCGATGAGCGAGCCGTAGACGATGCCGATTGCGCCGAGCGCGATGAGCACGGGGGCTACATGGCGGGACTGCTCGGGGAAGATGCCGAAGCTGAAGCGAAGGATGGAGTAGAGGCCGAGCTTGCCGGCGAGGACCATGACGGCGGCTGTGGGGGCTTCGGCGACTGCGTCCTGCAGCCAGCCGTGGAGGGGGAAGACCGGGACTTTTACAGCGAAGGCTACGAGGAAGGCGATGGAACAGAGCAGGAGGGCTGTCGGCGTCGCGGCCAGGTGGTGCGAAAGAGCGAGGGCCTGGAGGGTGGGGAGGTCGAAGGTTCCGGCGAGATTGTAAAGCCAGAGGATGGCGACGAGCAGGATGGCCGAGGGGATGAAGGCGTAGAGGAAGAATTTGATCGCAGCGCGGCGGCGGTTTTCGGTGCGGCCGAAGGTGGCGATGAGCAGCGTCATGGGGACGAGTGAGAGCTCCCAGAAGCCGTAGTAAAGGAAAAGGTCCAGGGCGGCGAAGATGCCGAGCATCGCGACCTGCTGGAGAAGGAAGAGGGTGTAGAAGAGCTTGGTGCGGGTATGGATGACGTTCCAGGAGGCGAGCACGCCGATGGGGGCGAGGAAGGCGGCGAGGACGATGAGCCACATGCTGAGACCGTCGACGCCGAGGTGGTAGCGGATGGCGGGGGACTGGACCCAGGAGAGGTTCTGCTCGAACTGGTAGGTGCGCGGGGCGGCGTGGTAGTTGAAGTGGTTGGGCAGATGGAGAGTGAGAAGGAGGGTGAAGAGGGTGATGCAGAGCGCCGCGATGGCATGTACTTTAGTGCCTTCGCGCTCGGGGATAAAGGCGAGCAGGATCGCGCCCGCTAGCGGGGTGGCGATGATGAGCGTCAGGATGATTGGGTCGAAGTTCATGGGGTTCCGTGTGGTTCGAGAAGCAGCTCCTCCGCCTTCGGCGAAGGAGTACAACGTTATCGGTGAAAGAGCACGATGGCGATGACGACAGCGGCTCCGGCGGCTAACCAGCCCGCGTAAGAGCGAATGTTTCCGGACTGGATGCAGCGGACGAGCCAGTTGCCTCCGCGAGTGGATGCGGCAAGGCCGGAGGTTGTGCCCTGCACGATGCCCCCTTCAACCAGGCCATTGAGGAGCAGGCGTGAGATGGCTAGCAGCGGCGTGACGAGGAAGCGGCCATAGATCTCATCGACCCAGTACTTGTGGTCGATGAGGGAGTAGACGGTGGAGTACTTCCTGGCCAGGGCTGCGGCGCTTCCGGGCTTGCGGTAGTAGAAAAGGTAGGCTACCAGGAAGCCGAGCGCTGCGGTGAGGAGCGAGATGGCGGCGAGGGTCAGCTCGACCGCGTGCGATCCGGTCTCGCCTGCGGGAGCGGTGGCGGCGGTGAAGACAGGAGCGAGGAAGTGCTCGAACTCGTTGTGGCCGCCGAGGGCTGCGGGGATGCCTACCCAGCCGCCGATGATCGAGAGGATCGCTAGCAGGACGAGCGGGAGGGTCATGACCCAGGGGGATTCATGGACACCATGGGCGTGGGAGTGGTCAGGTTCTGGTTCGGCTTCAAGGACGAGGGTGGAGTCTTTGCGGGCGTGGACGGCGGCGAGGTTGTCGTCGTGGGTGGTGTGCGCGAAGGTGGGTTGTTCGAAGCGCGATTCGCCGAAGAAGGTCTTGAACCAAAGGCGGAACATGTAGAAGGAGGTGAGGCCAGCGGTGAGGAGGCCAACGAACCATAGGAGCAGGTGGAGAGGGTTGGGCGAGAGGAAGGTCTGGTAGAGGATCTCGTCCTTGGAGAAGAAGCCGGAGAAAGGGTAGATGCCGGAGATGGCGAAGACTCCGGCAGACATGGTCCAGAAGGTGATGGGGATGCGCTTGCGGAGGCCGCCCATCTTGCGCATGTCCTGCTCGCCGGAGAGGGCGTGGATGACGGAGCCCGCCGCAAGAAAGAGAAGACCCTTGAAGAAGGCGTGGGTCATGAGGTGGAAGATGCCGGCCGAGTAGGCGCCGACGCCACAGGCGAGGAACATGTAGCCGAGCTGCGAGACGGTGGAGTAGGCGAGGACGCGCTTGATGTCGTGCTGAACGAGGCCGATGGTTGCAGCGAGAAGTGCGGTCGCAGCTCCGGTGATCGCTACGACGGTGAGGGAGGTTGGGGAGTGATCAAAGAGCACGTGGCAGCGGGCGATCATGTAGATGCCGGCCGTGACCATCGTCGCTGCGTGGATGAGGGCGGAGACGGGGGTGGGGCCTTCCATCGCGTCGGGCAGCCAGATGTAGAGAGGGATTTGGGCGGACTTGCCGGTGGCTCCGAGGACGAGCAGGAGAGCGATGGCGGTGAAGATCCCTCCGGTGAGAGGCGATGCTGCGATGCTGGCGAAGATAGTGGTGAAGTCGAGGGTGCCGTAGTGGGCGACAAGGAGGAACATGGCGAGGAGGAAGCCGAAGTCGCCGATGCGGTTGACGATGAAGGCTTTCTTGCCGGCGTTGGCTGCGGAGTCCTTAGTGAAATAGAAGCCGATGAGCAGGTACGAGGCGAGACCGACGCCCTCCCAGCCTACGAAAAGCAGAAGGAAGCTCGAGGCGAGGACAAGGACCAGCATGAAGAACATGAAGAGGTTGAGGTAGGCGAAGAAGCGCCAGTAACCTTCTTCATGCGCCATGTAGCCGACAGAATAGATATGGATGAGGAAGCCGACACCGGTGATCACGCCGAGCATGATCAGGGTGAGGTGGTCAACGGTGAAGGCGAAGTTCACGGCGAAGCCGGAGACGGCGATCCAGGGCACGCTCGCAACGGAGAGCGACAAGGGTGCTCCGGCGGACTTCATGAAGATCCAGAGCTGCGCGACGATGAGGGCAGGAGCAAGCGTGAAGAGCAGGGCGATGGTCGCGACGAGGGCGCGGGGGAGCTTGCGGCCGAGTGTTCCGTTGAGAAGGAAGCCGGCGAAGGGAAGTATCGGGATGAGCCAGAGCAGTTGAGGGTTCATATGCGAGATTCGTGGTGCGTGTGGCTAGTAGCGAAAAGCAGATCCCTGCGGGATGACAGCCAAAAAGCAAAGACAGAGGCAACGGCAAAAGCCAAAGACGGGGTTAGTTTTTCAATAGGTCGACCTGGTCGACGTTGAGGGTCTGGCGCACACGGAAGAGCGCGATGATGATGGCGAGGCCGACGGCGGCTTCGGCGGCGGCGACCACCATGACGAAGAATACGAAGATCTGGCCGGAGACCTGGTGCCACATGTGGGCGAAGGCGACGAAGGTGAGGTTGACGGCGTTGAGCATGAGTTCAATCGACATGAAGATGGTGATGACGTTTCGCTTGATGAGAAACGCCGCGATGCCGATGCAGAAGAGCACCGCCGCGAGGATGAGGTAATAGGCAATAGGGACCATGCTTAGTTGCGCCCCGCTTTCTTGACGACGACAATGCCTATGACAGCGCAGAGGACGAGCGCCATCCAGGCCGTTGAGAGAACGTAAAAACCGCCACACGGAATGGTCATGACTACAACTCCTTTCGCGCGAGAACGACGGCGCCAAGAATGGCGACGAGGATAACAATGGATGTAACTTCGAAGGGTAGCAGCAACGAAGTGAAGAGAATATGCGAGAGCTCGGAGATGTTGGAGACGGTGCTGGTAAGGTATCCGCCGAGGGTGGTGGCGCCGAGCTCTTTGCGCTCCGAGAGGAAGACGAAGCTGAGCAGGCAGAAGATAACGGCGGCGCCGGGGATTCCGGCGATATACGCGATCTTCGATCCGTGCGAGGATCGATCTTCTTCACCGGCGTTCAGCAACATGACGACGAAGATGAAGAGCACCATGATGGCGCCGGCGTAGACGATGACCTGCGCTGCGGCGAGGAACTCCGCGCCAAGGGACCAGTAGAGAACGGCGAGAGACATCATGACGACGACCAGCGAGAGCGCCGAGTTAATGGGATGGCGCTGGAAGAGGAGATTGAGAGCTCCTGCGACTGCCAGTAGACCGAAGATGATGAAGAGTACGATTTCCATCGGGGACTATCGATTCCAGTGAGTGCGTGTGCGCTGTGTTGGTCCGTGCTGATTGTAAATGGAGCGCATGGAGTTATCCGTGATAGGCGAAAGCGAGTGCGGTGGCGAGGATGTTGACCATCGCCACCGGTAGAAGGAACTTCCATCCGAAAGCCATGAGTTGGTCGTAGCGGAAGCGAGGCAACGTGCCGCGCACCCAGATATAGAGCAGGAGGAACGAGAAGACTTTGGCGACGAACCAGAAGATGGAGAAGAGAGCGGTTCCGACGATGCCGGAGGCGAAGCCGTCGAAGATATGGCCGAAGGGGCTGGAGGCTCCTCCGAGGAAGAGCAGAGTGGCGACGCAGGAGACGGTGTTCATGTTGGCGTACTCGGCCATGAAGAACATGGCGAACTTCATGGAGGAGTACTCAGTGTGATAGCCGGCGACAAGCTCAGATTCGGCCTCGGAGAGATCGAAGGGGGAGCGGTTCGTCTCTGCGTAGGCGGCCATGAGGTAGATGAAGAGGGCGATGAATTGGAAGCCGCCGAAGACGTTCCAGGAGCGGGCTCCGTGCGCTGCCTGTGAGTTGACGATGTCCCGCAGGGAGAGCGACTGGGCGCGGAGGACGACGCCAACTAGCGAGAGGCCGAGGGCGAGTTCGTAGCTGATCATCTGCGCAGTAGACCGGAGAGATCCAAAGAGCGAGTACTTGCTGTTGGAGCTCCATCCGGAGAGCGCGATGCCGTAGACGCCGATGCTGGTCACACCGAGGATGACGAGCAGACCGATATTGAGGTTGGCGATCTGAAAGAGGTCGACTCCACGGACCATGGTGACCGCGCCGAACGGAACCACGGCGATCGAGATGAGCGCGCAGCCGAGGGCGATGATGGGCGCGAGGATAAAGAGGGGGCGCTCCACGGCGAGGGGCATCATGTCTTCTTTGAGGAAGAGCTTAAGGCCGTCGACGAGGGGTTGGAGCAGGCCGAAGGGGCCGACGCGCGAGGGTCCCCAGCGGTTCTGCAGGCGGCCAAGGACTTTGCGTTCGAGCAGGACCGTGTATGCGACCGCGCCGAGCGTGATGCCGAGTACGACCGCGATCTTGACGATCGTGAGGAGCAGGAAGATTTCGAAGTTGGTCAGATGGTTCATTGAGTCGCTATCGATTCTCGAGATCAGTCGGCTGAGGCCAGGTGGTCGGCTACTTCGGTGGATTGGTGGCGCTGAACGTCCTGGAGCATGGGCGAGTAGCGGGTGAGCGAGCCGGAGGTAAAGAGGGTGTCCGCGCTGGGTAGAACTAGATCCTTGCGCGATGCGGTGATCTGGACGAGGCCGGTCGCGGCGGGCGCGATGTGCTGGTCGTTGCCGCTGAGGAGTTGGAGGCGGAGGAGCTTGTCGTAACCGGGGATCAGTCGCTGGATCTCGTCGAGAATGGCGAAGGGATCGAAGGGGCTGAGCTTGGGCTCCATGTTGTTGGCGGTCATCCAGACGCTGTGGCGGTCGGCTTCGCCGGACTGCGCGCCGCGGGTCTGGCCCATGTCGGAGCGGAGACCTTTGCCGAAGGGAACGAGGCTCTTGATGTCGTGGCCCATGTGTCCGGCGAGGCGGACGATGAGCTCAAAGTCGGAGCGGGTGCCGGCCTTGTCGGCGGCTTTGCTGACGAGCTGGAGGTCGCCGTAGCTGTTGGTGACGGAGCCGGATTTCTCGTACAGGTTGGCGGCAGGGAAGACGACGTCGGCTAGCAGGGCGGTCTCGGTGAGGAAGAGATCCTGCACGATGAGGAAGGTGGATTTAAGCGTGGCGGGGTCGATGCCGTAGCGCTTAACGGGATTCGACCCGACGACGTAGAGGGCGCTGAGTTTGCTGGCTGCTGCCGCGTCGAACATGGCGAGGAGGTCTAGCCCCGGGGCGTCGGCGGCGCTGTATTCGCTGGCGATGGTGCTGCCTTTGAGGGACTGGTAGCCGGGGAGGACGTCGGGGAGCACGCCCATGTCGGAGGCTCCACGAGAGTTGGCGTAGTCGGCCAGCAGCGCGAACTTCGCGTGAGGAAGGGCCTTGATAAGATTCGCGAGCTCTCCTCCGCGGACTTCGTTACCCACGACGACGACCAGTTTCTCTTCGGCGAGGAGGGCGGCACGGAAGCTGGAGAGCTCATCGGCTTGGGCAACCGTCGAGGCGGCATGGGCGGACTTGTCGTCGCCGGCGAGGTACGAGGCAAGCGAGCCGTAGCCGAATTGCGCGACGTGGACGAAGGCTTTGGCCTGGCGGCGAAGCTTGATCTCTTCGTGATTGGCAACGTAGAGACGCGCCTTGTTGAGGCGAACGTTGGTGCGAATATTCCAGGCGGTCAGCGGCGCCTGGTTAGTGGGGTCGCCTCCGACCAGAAGGATCGCGGGGGCCTTCTCGACGCAACGCTGAGAGGCGAAGCGAGGCTTGCCTGCACTGGTCAGCGTTCCCTGGAGCGAGGTGGCGAGGGTGACGAAGTCGGCTGTGCGGTGGTGGTCGATGTTGTTGGTGCCGATCACCGTGCGTGCGAACTTCTGTAGGAGATAGTTCTCCTCGTTGGTGGTGCGGTTGGAGCCGATGATGCCAATGCTGTTGGGGCCGCGGTCCTGGCGGAGGTCGCGGAGTTTGGTTCCGGCGAAGGTGAGGGCTTCGTCCCAGCTGACGGGGGTTAGCTTGCCGTTCTTGCGGATGAGTGGCGAGGTCAGGCGCTCGATGTTGTTGGCGAAGTCGAAGGCGTAGCGGCCCTTGTTGCAGAGGAAGTCGCCGTTCATGCCGGACTTGTCGCGATTGTCGCCGCGAACGATCTCCGAGCCGGTGGAGACGGAGCGGACGCCGAGGGTAGTCTTGCAGCCGTCTCCGCAGTGGGTGCAGACGGTGGCCGTATGGTTCATCTCCCACGGACGAGTCTTGTAGCGGTAGGTGCCGGAGGTGAGCGCGCCAACGGGGCAGGCGTCGATGCACATGCCGCACTGTTCGCAGTCGAGCTGTGCGAGCTCTGTTCCGTTTTCGACGACGCCGGAGAGCTGCGCAGGAACATTCGGCGCGATGACCGAGGACGCGCCGCGATTTTGGACGCCGAGCGCGAAGATGTCCATGCCTTCACCGCACATGCGGACGCAGCGGTAGCAGAGGATGCAGCGGGGGCGATCGAAGTAGACGACGGGCGACCACTTCTGCTCTTCGCGGTGATTCTTGGGTTCGGCGTAGAAGCTGTCGGCGGCGCCGTACTTGAAGGTCATGTCCTGCAGTTCGCACTCGCCGCCGGCGTCACAGACGGGGCAGTCGAGGGGGTGGTTGCCGAGCAGCAGTTGCAGGGTGGCTTTGCGGGCCTGGGCAATCTCGGGGCTCTCCGTCGTCACGTTCATGCCCTCGGCGACCGGGGTGGTGCAGGCGGTCTGCAGCTTGGGCATCTTTTCGATACGCACGACGCACATGCGGCAGGCGGCCTGGAGGGAGAGGCCGGGGTAGTAACAGAAGGCGGGGATCTCGATGCCGTGGGACTTGCAGGCCTCGATGAGGAGCGTGCCTGCGGGGGCGGTGAGGGTCTTGCCGTCTACGATGAAGGTTACGTCGGCCATAGTCTAGTGGGCTCCTGCGTGTTCGGGTTCGCCGACTGGGGTGATCTGGATGAGGGGGTCAGCTGGGCGGGCGCCGGCGAGATACTCCTCGAACTCGGAGCGGAATTTCTTGACGAAGCCTAGCGTGGGCATGGCGGCAGCGTCGCCGAGGGGGCAGAAGGTGCGGCCCATCATGTTTTCGGCGATGTACTGGACATTGTCGATGTCCTTTTTTGTGCCTCCGCCGGCGTGGAAGCGGGTGAGCGTCTTCTTGATCCAGTCCGTACCTTCGCGGCAGGGGATGCACCAGCCGCAAGACTCGTGTTGGTAGAAGCGAATGGTGCGGAGCGCGAACTCGACGATGGAGACGGTTTCGTCGAGGACGACGATTCCTCCAGACCCGAGCATGGTGCCTGCTTTGGCCATCTGGTCGAAGTCGAGGCCGATATCGATCTCATCGGCTTTGAGAATGGGGCACGAAGCTCCGCCAGGGACGACGGCCTTGAGCTGCTTGCCGCCCTTGATGCCTCCGGCTACGTCGTAGATGGCCTTGCGAAGGGAGTAGCCCATCGGCAGCTCGTAGACTCCGGGACGCTCAACGTGGCCGCTGATGCCGAAAAGTCGCGTGCCGCCGTTGCGTTCCGTACCGAGCTTGGCGTAGGCCTCGCCTCCCATGAGGAGGATATGTGGCGCGTTGGCGATGGTCTCGGCGTTGTTGATGACCGTAGGGCCGCCGTAGAGGCCGACGACTGCGGGGAAGGGCGGGCGGATGCGGGGGACGCCACGCTTGCCTTCGAGCGACTCCATGAGGGCTGACTCTTCGCCGACCTCGTAGGCTCCGGCGCCGGTCTGGGTGATGATGTCGAAGTCCACGCCCTGGTTGCCGAAGATGTTTTTGCCGAGGAAGCCCCTGGCGTACGCGTCGGCTACGGCCTTCTCCATGATGTTGAGGAGGTATCGATATTCTCCGCGGAGGTAGATGAAGCCCATCTTTGAGCCGACGGCGAGGCCGGCGATGATGGTTCCTTCGATGATGGAGTGCGGGTCCTCGCGGAAGATGAGGTGATCTTTGCAGGTGCCGGGCTCGGATTCGTCGCCGTTGACGAGGATGTACTTGGGCTTCTCGGAGACCTTGGGAACGAAGGACCACTTCATGCCGGTGGGGAAGCCGGCGCCACCGCGGCCGCGCAGGCCGGAGGCTTTCATGGTGTTGATGATCCACTCGGGGCCATTGGCAATGGCCTGCTGCGTGGCTTTATAACCGTCGAGCTCCAAATATTTGTCGATGTTGGCAGCTCCCAGTCCAAAGCGTCTGGAGAGGACCTTCACTTCATCGGGATGTGAGACGAGAGTTGGCATACTAGATCCTGACCCTTAACCGTAGAGCGTTCGGTTTACAAACCTGAAACTTCAGTTTACGCGATTTCGTCCGGGCTACTTTGTCTCTCGTGCGCGGTAGGCGTCGAGTACCGCATCCATCTTGGCAGGGGTGAGGTCGTCGTGGAAGTCGTAGTTGACCTGGACGGCGGGAGCCCAGCAGCAGGCTCCAATGCATTCGACTTCTTCCAGCGAGAAGAGGCCGTCTTCGGTTGTCTCTTTATGCCCTATACCAAGGGTGTTCTTGCAGTGGTCGAGAAGCTCGAAACCGCCGCGCAGCATGCAGGAGATGTTCGTGCAGACCTGCACGTTGTACTTGCCGGCGGGGACGGTGCGCAGCATGGAGTAGTAGCTGAGGACGTTGCGGACGTCGAGTTCGAGGAGGTCGAGGCGCTGGCTGATCTCGGCGACGACTGCGTCGGATACGTAACCGATCTCGTCCTGCGCATAGAGCAGCATCGGGACTAAAGCCGAGCGTTTGAGGGGGTAGATCGTGGCGAGCTTGTCAAAGCGGGCGGAGGTGGCGGGGGTGAAGATCGAGGTTTGTATAGCGGCCATGGGAGTTCTCAGTTGTCAGTTCTCAGATCTTGGTGGTTAGGATTTCGCGGGCGAACTGTTCGGCGGCGATGTCCATCTCCTGCTCTGGTTGGTGGTCGATGGCGACGGTTCCGTTTTCGTTGAGGGTAAAGGGTGTTGGGGTTTCTCCGCTGTGTTGAAGGTCACTGGGGGTGAAGCGTAGCCAGCGATCATTGACCCGTAGGGTGATTTCGTTGGCACTCACCTCGACTACGGCGTGGTGGGTGCTGTTGAGTCCGTGGGCGGCTGCGTAGCTGCGGAGCATGGAGGCCCAGGAGGTCCAGAGTTCGGTGTGGAGGCGATCGTTGATGGCGGCCTCCATGCTAGCGATCGATGGCTCCGAGCACGATGTCGATGGAGCCGATTACAGCTACTACGTCGGCGATGAGGCGGCCTTTGCACATGGTTTCCAGGGCCTGGAGGTTGGCGAAGTCGGCGTTGCGCATGTGGACGCGGTAGGGTTTGGCGGTGCCGTCCGAGACTACGTAGTAGTTCATCATGCCGTGCGGAGCTTCTACGGAGCTGGTGGCCTCGCCGGCCGGGACCTGGAAGCCTTCGGTGACGATTTTGAAGTGATGGATGAGCGACTCCATCTGGGTCTTCATCTGCTCGCGGTCGGGGAGAACGATCTTGGGGGCGTCGGCGTTGAGGCGCGTGTCGTGGAGGGTAGCAAGGAGGTCGAGCGCCTGGTGGCAGATGCTGGTGGACTCGCGCATCTCCTGCATCCGGACGACGTAGCGGGCCCAGACGTCGCCGGTGGTGGAGACGGGCACGTTGAACTTGAACTTGTCGTAGCCCGAGTAGGGCATATCGCGGCGAACGTCCCAGTCAACTCCCGAGGCGCGGAGCGGTGGGCCGGTGACGCCGAGCGCGATGGCTTGTTCGCCGGAGAGGACGCCGACGCCCTTGAGGCGGCCCATCCAGATAGGGTTGGCGTTGAGCAGGCCTTCGTATTCCTCGATGTGCTTGGGAAAGGCGTTGAGGAAGGTGCGGATGCGGTCGTAGATGTCCGCGGGAGGTTCGAGGGCGACTCCACCGATGCGGATGTAGCTGGACATCATGCGTTGGCCGCTGATGGCCTCGAAGATGCGCAGGATGTCTTCGCGCTCGCGGAAGCAGTAGAGGAAGACGGTCAGCGCGCCGATGTCCATGGCGTGGGTGCCGAGCCAGACGAGATGCGACTGGATCCGGGTGAGCTCGTTGAGCAGGACGCGCAGGTACTGCGAGCGCTCGGGAATCTCCAGACCGAGCAGCTTTTCGACCGCCAGAGCGTAGGCGGTATTGTTGGTCATCGGACAGATGTAGTCGATGCGGTCGGTGAGGGGAGTGACCTGGGCGTAGAACTTGGCTTCGGCGGTCTTCTCGATGCCAGTGTGCAGGTATCCGATGTCGGGGGCGCAGGAGATGACGGTCTCGCCGTCGACTTCGAGAACCAGGCGCAGGACGCCGTGGGTCGACGGATGCTGAGGGCCCATGTTCAGAATCATGGTCTGCGAGGTGACAGGGTCGGAGCCGTGGGGATGGTGATGCGAGGTCGACTCTTCGACTACGTCTTCTACGTCGGGGATGATGAGGTCTTCGGCGTTGCGGAAGGTCTGGCGCGGTGCTTCTTCCAGGTCAGGCAGCGTGGAATTGGGGCTCATTAGCGGTATCCCTCGACGGGGTAGTCCTTGCGGAGCGGGTGGCCGTTCCAGTTGTCGGGCATCATGATGCGGGTGAGGCGGGGGTGTCCAGCGAAGTGGATCCCGAACAGGTCGAAGACTTCGCGCTCGTAGAAGTTGGCTCCGGGCCAGAGGGAGGTGATGGAGTCGATGCGCGGATCGTCGCTGGAGACGCGGACGTTAATGCGGATGCGCTGCTTGAGGCCCATGCTGAGGATCGAATACGCAACCTGGAAGCGGGGCTCGGCAGGGTACCAGTCGACGGCGGTCACGTCTTCCAGGAAGTTGTAGCCGGCATCTTTTGCGGCCTTGGCGGCGGCGAAGATTGTCTCGGGAGCGACCGTGAGGGTGAGCTCCTTGCGATCCCACTTGGCATCGGTGATGAGGTGCTGGAGTGCTCCGACGGCGACATGGTCGGCGAGGGCTTCGGTGACGGCCTGCTTGCCGAAGATGGCGTCGGAAGTAGCGGGATTGGTGATGGGATCCATAGTCTGCGCTTCGTTCCCCCAGGGGCTAAAGCCCCGTCTTGCGTCGGATTTCATGGCACGTCTGAAGCCGTGCCCATTCAAAGAAGTCGTTAGAGGTCCGCTTTGTCGTTGGACCAGTTGAGGATGCCCTTCTTCCAGACGTAGAAGAGGCCGACGGCGACGAAGCCCATATAGACCAGCATCTCCCAGAAGCCGAAGAAGCGCGATCCGGTAATAACGGGAAGGCGGCGGTAGATGACCGCCCACGGAAGGACGAAGACGGCTTCCACATCGAACAGAATGAAGAGCATGGCCACCATGTAGAACTTCACGGAGAATCGGCCGCGCGCGTCGCCGACCGGATCCATACCGCATTCGTAAGGGCTGAGCTTGGTGCGGGAGCGTTTGTGTTTCCCCAGAAAATAGGAGGCAGCGACCATGCCGCCAGCAACGCCTACAGCGACGAGGATCTGAAGCACGAGGGGAAGATACTGCCAGATGTAAGGATTGGACGTCGTCATGGCTAGTTTTGAGTGTAGGAGTGGCGCGGTCAAGGGTCAAGTGAAGCAGACACGTAGAGAGTGGAGCGCAGTGCGTAATTAGAAAAGAGATTTAGAAGAGGGAGGTGTACCAGGCGATGACGGGAGCGCCGAGAATCGCGGCGACGAGACCTCCGATGGCGAGGAATGAGCCGAGCGGAAGACGTGTGTCGGCGTCGGCCCGGCGTCGGGCGATTAGCGAAATGGCGTAGACGGCCCCGAGAATGACGCCGAAGAATAGGGCGAAGGCACCGAGCCAGAAGCCGAGAAAGGCAGTGATCATCGCGATCAGCTTGACGTCGCCGAGTCCGAGGCCATCGCGATGGCGGATTTGCTTATAGAGGAAGCGGATAAGCAGCAGGAGGCCCGCGGCGACGGAGATCCCAAGGATGCGGCCGAGAACGAGGTGCTCCGACCCAGTGAGGACGATATTTCCATTGTCGACAGCTCCGCCGACGCTGGTGAGCGGGTTATGGCCGTGGAGCAGGAGATCGTACTGGTGCGGAGGAAGATAGGCCGCGCGAACGCAGAGGAGGACAAAACCGAGAAGCGTGCCGGTCAGCGTGAAGGCGTCGGGGAGGGTGTGCGTCTGCCAATCCATGACGAGCAGCCCGATGAGGAGAAATCCGAGGATGGCCAGCGCGATGGCGTCGATGGTTGTGGCGGCGAAGATATCGGTGGAGATGCCCGGCTTGAGCAAAGGAAAGGCAGTGCGCGCGGCGAAGGTGAGCCAGAGGGCGAAGGCGAGCTCAACTGCGGGATAACGCCAGGAGATGCGCTGCTGACAGTGGCGGCAACGGGCTCGGAGGAGGATCCAGCTGAGCAGTGGAATGTTGTCGTGCCAGGCGATGGTGTGCGAGCAGTGTGTGCAGTGCGAGCGCGGCTTACTCAGGCTGCGGTGATCAGGCAGGCGCGAGATACAAACGTTGAGGAAGCTTCCGAAGAGCAGTCCCAGAAGAAAGGCGGGCAGTTCGAAGACGAGTGGTCCGGTGAACATGAAAGTTCAGTATAGGTTAGGAACGTCATCGGGCCGGAGCTCCAGGGGCCCTTGATTTGGCGGGGTCAAAAAGGCAGAAGGGCGAGAGGGATGAGGATGCCGGCTAGGAGAAGCGCGGTGACCACGAGCTTGTTGCGGTTATAGATGTAGGCCATGATGATGCCCGTGAGGGTAGAAACGAACAGGCCCGCAGAGACGAGGAGGAAAAAAATCTTCATCGGAAGATGCGATTTTTGCGGCGGCTGGGGTGCTTGCGGAGGTCCGGCATCCGCATGCTTATCGGACTTGGGGGAGGCGTCCGTGGGGCGAAGTTTGCGAGCGGGGACAGCGGTGGTCTGCTTCTTGTGAACCTGCGCGAGCGTGACGATCCAGGTGGGAGGCTTGTAGTCGCTGCCGCGTGTGGTCTCGTGGAGACTGAAGGTCTGGAGGGCTCCGGTGATGGCGAAGAAGAGAATTGCAGGAGAGAGGAAGATGCCGAGGTAGAGATGGATCTGACGAGCGAACTTGAGGAGCTGGTGGGAAGAGGACATAGGAATTGGTATTGATTTTAGCTGCAAGGATAGCCGGAGCAGATGAACTGTTCGTCAGATGGGCCGCACAGGCTAGAGTGGGGCTATGGAGTTTTTAAGGTGGTTGCGGAAAAGTTTTGAGCGGGTGACGCCCCTGCTGGCCACGTCATTACCGCCTCTTGGACTGGTGTTGCTGCTGATTGCTGCAGGGTTTGCAGCACACTCGTGGAACTTTGCGCGAACGCGGTTGCGGGCTACTGCGACGATCACGGAGAATATCTCCGGCTTCGCGAAGGAGGGTGGCGTGGTGTACACGCCGCAATTCCGGTTTCGTCTGCCGAGCGGGGAGTTGATCTCGGTGCAGGCTGCGGACGGGTCCGAGGAAATAGCGTTTCCTGCGGGTGAGACCGTTCCGGTGTTATATCGTGCGGCAGATCCACAGGGGGCAATCATCGCAACAGCGTGGCGCGCGTATCGGGGAGCGATTGTATGTGGAGTGCTGGGGACGGTGCTGTTTGACCTCGGATGGGCGCTGCGAGTGATACTGCGGCGGCGAATCGCCGCAGCTTAGCGCTCGAAGTGAAGGCGTATGCCGAAGATGCCAGGCACAGGGCCGCGATCTTTGTTGTAGGCGAGGTCGTCCACGAACTGGTAGTCTAACGCGCCGCGAAAGTACTTCGAGAGCTTGTGGTCGTAGTAGAGTTCGACGTTCTTTTCGGGGCCGTAGTTGAGAGCTCCGTCGCCTGTGAGAATGCCGATGCCCCCGGCCGCGAGGTAGTTCTGGTCAGCCTTTGAGATGCCGCTGGTAATGAAGGCCGCGCCGATCACGTCGTCGGGCTGTTTCCACCGTTCGCCTTTGATGCTGGTGCCGAAGGTGACCATCCAGTTCGAGTCGGCGAACTCGAAGGACTCGTTCTGACCGCTGTTCCAGCCAACGCGAGTGAAGACGCCGATGTTCTTGCTGATCTCTTGGTCTGCATTGACGCCGACCCCCCAGGTATTGCGCAGGGCGTGGGTATCATCGATTCCGCCGGTTACATCATTGGCCGTCGCGAGAAAGGCCGCGGGTGTTCCGTAGATGGCGAGGGTGGAGGGTTGATTCGCCAGAGCGACGGCTGCCTTATAGCTGCCCATGTTCGCGTGGTTATCAAAGGCGAGGACTCGCACGGCTCCCGGATGCTTCGCGAGGGTGTGACGATGCTCCAGTTCAGTGACTATGCCCCAGTCCTGAAAGATCTTCCCATCGCCAGCGTTGTCTGCGGTGGGAAGCGTGAGGTATAAGCCTTCGGCGGTGAATGAGTTCCTGTACTTCGACATCTGGAACCATCCATACCGCAGGGTCCAATGGGACTGGTTGGCCTCGATGGCAATGCCGGTAGTAAAGCCGAGGGAGTCTGCCGGGTAGTCATAGGCGGCATTGGCCATAAGAGCCCAGTTCATGAACTGCCCGCGAGGATCATTCGAATATTGATTGTTGTCAAAGATGTCCTTGACGCTCATTCTGCCTGCGGTGACGGTAATGCGATTCGTATCCTGTCTGCCGCGGAGTGTGAGCAGGTCATCGTCAACTGATTCCTGTGCCTTGCCATCGAGATTGATAGTGGTACGCAGGAAGAAGCGCGCGACCGCAAAGTGCGGGTAACGCACGCCCACCTTGAACGCCTCGCCGTCGGGGAAGTCGGCGATGCCGTACGTGTTATTCAGGCCGTAGCCCTGCCAGAACAGGGCATCGACATGAAACTCGGTGTTGAGGCCCAAGCGATAGCCGAAGTACACGTCGGCTGATTCCGTCTCGCGCGCTTGACCCTGAGTGGGCAGGCTGCTGCCGGTGCCGTACACCAGGTACGCAGGGTTGGTGTACCTGGCGGAGAAGGACGGATATGCCATGCCCGTGAAGGTGTACTGCGCATGGAGGTTGTATCTCTGTGGCGGCTTCTCGGGCTCGTCGACGGCCGAAGGTGTGTTGTGCGCTGGACTCGTCGCGGGGGTCTGCGCAGAGGGCTCTTCCGACATCACGCCGGACGCAGCGGTCGGCGTTGCGGACTGGCCGGGCCCCTGCGCCAAGGCGCCAGAGAACGCCAATGCCAGGCAAAGGAGTGGCGCGGCGATTGTCGACGTGTGGCGGGAGAGCATGAAGGCTTTCTCATTCTTTATGTACTGAAAGAATAGAGTGTGAATTTGGTGCGTGAGGAATAATATACCCCAGTAGGGTATAGGAGCTATCGGCAATGGAATTAGATCGCGAGCGGTTGAAGCTGGTGAATCGTGCCAAGAGGATTCACGGGCAGATGGAACGCGTGGAGCGCAGCTTGATCGAAGATCCGGAGTGCGCGAATGTGCTGATGCTGCTGGCGGCGGTGCGCGGCGGCATTGATGGACTGATGGCGGAGGTGTTGGAGGATCACATTCGGCTGCATCTGGTCGGGCCAAAGGCGAAGGCGCTGACTCCCGAGTTGGGCGAGGAGTTGATCGACCTGGTGCGCGCGTATATGAAGTAGCGTGGCGGATGGCCGCACGAAGTTAGCGGCTGCGAGCTCCGACGACGACCAGGGCGATGCCGCCGACCAAAGCGATGCCACTGAGGATGGGAGGAATGGGCACGGTGCTGGTCTGCTTGTGCTCAATGTTCACGGGGCCGATTTTAGCGTCCTGCTTTTCATGCGTGAAGCTGAAGCCACCGACGGCGAAGCCGACAATGCCGATGACGATCAGTACGAGGCCGATGATGGTAGCGGGTTTCATAGGGCGAGATTCTCCTAAGCGATTTGGATTCAATCGGTGAGATGCGGATATCCACAGGGGGTTGGTTGGCCCGTTGACTTCAGGCAATGTGTCGGCGTACTTTGAATTTCAACACGGGAAAGGAGGATGGTCCAAACCTATGAAAATTGATTGTTCCAGTTGCACAAAAACACGTGAGGTGACTGAGGCTTAGAGCATTCGTGCTCTAGACCTGGAGTGCGGGAAGTGTTGTAGCTGCTTCCTGCGTGGATTCAAGCTCCGAGGCCGGGATCTCCGGCGGCCCTTCTATGGCCGCCGAGGTGAGACCCATCCGAGTACGGATGCCTCAAGTCAATCTCAACAGATCACTGCGTCAACGGCTCGCTCCTTTCGGGGGCGGGCCGTTGGTGTTTTGGTGGCGTAGGATTAACACATGGATTCGTTAGTGATTGCAGGGCGGACGTTTGGGTCAAGGCTGATTGTTGGCACGGGGAAGTACAAGGATGGCGCGGAAACCAAGGCTTCCATTGAGGCTTCTGGCGCAGAGCTTGTGACAGTTGCGGTGCGGCGCGTGGAGCTGGACCGAAGCAAGGAATCGCTGCTGGATTTCATCGATCCGAAGAAGTATTTCCTTCTGCCGAATACCGCGGGCTGCTTTACCGCCGAAGAGGCGATTCGGGCTGCAAGGCTGGGGCGCGAGGTGGGCCTGTCCGACTGGGTGAAGATTGAGGTGATCGGCGATACGGCGACGCTGTATCCGGATGTTCAAGCGACGGTTGAGGCAACGCGCGTTCTGGTGAAGGAAGGCTTTACGGTGCTGCCTTACACCACGGATGACATTGTGTTTGCGAAGCGGCTGATCGATGTGGGAGCGGCTGCTGTGATGCCGCTCGGAGCTCCCATTGGGACGGGGCTGGGCATCGCGAATTCCTACACGCTGCGCATGATGCGCGAGCTCATCACGGACGTTCCGCTGATTGTGGACGCCGGGTTGGGAACGGCAAGCGATGCGGCACTTGCGATGGAGATGGGTTTCGACGGCGTGCTGCTGAATACGGCGATGGCTGCTTCGAAGAATCCGGTGCTGATGTCGTCGGCGATGAAGAAGGGCGTGGAGGCAGGACGCGAGGCGTTCCTCGCGGGGCGCATGGGGAAAAAGCTGTATGCAACGGCCAGCTCGCCGTTGGAGGGGATCTCGCGGTGAGGAAGACTACAGTCGTCCGGGTAACTGCTTAGAAATAACTTATGGCTCTCTGTTGAATTTGCCACAGAATTTCATTTGTCCGTCGCTTCCCATAAATCCGCAAAAGCTCGTAACGTGAGTTGAATGAAAGTCCGAGTACGTCAGAGCTCCGGCGACGTACACTACTGCCTTTCCGCTCCGGAAGACCTCGATAGCATTCTGGGTCCATGGTGAAGATGTAATTGTAAAACTTCGGTCTATACCAACCGGCACTTCATTGTCGTTATTGTCTAATTGCACGGCTGAAACCTTTGGGGCATTGGAAATCATTTGTTGCTCAAAGGCTAACTGCGCTACCTTGCCTGCCTGCAGGCAAGATACAGAAACCCGCGTGTCCAGCAAAAATAAGCTTCCTTATCGGGGCTTTTCCATTGTTTTGGAATGAGATCTTTACTTCTGCGCGCTCGCCATAATTTGTAGGCATGTGCCACTCAAAAGCTGTGACGTGGATATGTGCGGATGGTGTCGCCAAGCTCAAATGCTTTGCTGAATATGTTTGTTCGATTTGAGTCTTCAGAGTAGTCGCGTCGACTTTTCGCTGAGAGGAATTCGGCTCGTGGATGACTGAGTCCAGCCTTTTTAGGACATCAGTGCGAAATGAAGTTTCCCCGCTGTCGCGTCTCTCGTCTAAGTGATAAGAGGCCAGTTGCGACATCGCTGATAAAAGAACCCCTAAGATAGCAAGACCCCACACAATCGTGAACGCCTTTCGGCGCTGCCTGGCATCGGATAGCGCGATTGTGGCGAGGTGTGCGCCGTAGCCTGCGAGAAGCATTGGGAACAGGGCGGCTGCCAGAAATGACAGCAAGTACAGCATGATTGCTATGCTCTCACCCTGCAGCCTTTCGTCGAATTGCCAAATTGTTTGAATTGAAGCCCTACGGCGCGCGATTCCCCACACTACCGCACTGAAACCGCGCCAAAGATGGTAACCCGGTTGCGGAGGGTGCGCGTTAGTCCAGGGCGTACATGGCGAGTCCGCTAAGCAGCTTGGGGTAGAAGTCGGTGGACTTTTGCGGCATGACTTCGAGATTGAGAGAAATGTCTTTCATCTGTTCGAGGGTTACGGGCTTGATGAGGAAGGCGACGTCTGCGTTACCCGAGCCCACTTGTTCTAGCGCTTCGGAGGCTTCGCGCAGGTAGCGGATGTTGCCGCCGGCGCGGACCGTCTCTTCATCGAGGCCGAGCAGTTTTTCGAGGATCACTTTGTGAAGCTGCGTGACGTCAAGTCGCTGCTGACGCTCGGAAAGTCCCGCCAGGAGCGGAGAGATAGCTTCAGACTTCGGCGTCAGCAGGAAGTTGCCGTCGCGTGTTGCCGCGACGAAGGCCACGCCGGGGGTGTCGTTGAGGTGCTGGAGGAGCTCGCTGTGTCCGCTGGTTTGAAGCTCCGTGACCGTGAAGTACTGTTCCGCTTTGGCAGCGAACTCTCGGCCCTGAAAACTGCTGAGACCGAAGGCTACGCGATGCGTCGGAAGGATCGTGATGCCGGGCGCATCCATGTTGACGAAGGTCATCATCATGGCCTGCTCGGGAAAGGCGGGAGCGGGAAGCGACGTGCCCGGAGCGACGGCGATTTCGGCGGGAGGTGCGTTGGGATCGAGGCCGAGCTGGGTGGCGCGCTCGTGCATGTAGGCGGTTGAGGTCTCATAGCGATGGTGGCCATCGGCGATGAGCAGCCACTTGTCGGCCATCGCGTCCAGCACCTTCTGGATGATGTCGGGATCGGCCAGCTTCCAGAGTCGGTGGATGACGTCGTACTCGTCCGTGATCTCGACGTCGGGCGCGCGCATGGAGGCAGGGGGCTGCTGGCCTTCCGTGTCGAAGAGCAGGTGGTCGACCTTGGATTCAGGGTCGGAGTAGAGCATATAGATCTGCTCGCAGTAGGCGCGTGTGGCCTTGAAGAGGGCGAGGCGATCGGACTTGTGCTTGGGGAAGGTCTGTTCGTGGCGATAGACGACCTTGTCGCCGTAGTCGTGCAGCTGGCCTAGAGCGATGAAGCCTCGCCTCTCGCGAACCTCGCTCGTTCCCGGGACGACGTACGTCTGGGAGTAGATGTAGAGGGCAGGCTCGGTCTCTTCCTTGAGGATGCCGTCGTTACGCCACTCGTCGAGAGTGGAGGCAGCGCGAGTGTAGACGTTTTCCGCGTCCGTGTCGCCGGGGAGATGCTTGCCCAGGATGACGCGGATGAGGTTGTACGGGCTGGCGGAGTAGTAGGCATCCTGCATCGCCGGTGTGATCTTGTCATACGGCTGGGTGACGACGTCGGTCAGGTTGACGAGAGTGGGATCATAACGCAGAGCGCGGAAGGGGTACAGACGGGCCATGTCGACATTGTAGAGGTTGTCGTAAACTGGGGCGCATGTTGCTGGAA
>Ga0302319_10005720_pt1 | contig 24862 bp, 26 predicted proteins | sample Bog_T0_2_FD_203319 | JGI IMG/M metagenome (GOLD analysis project Ga0302319, IMG submission 203319) | Peat permafrost microbial communities from Stordalen Mire near Abisko, Sweden - Bog_T0_2 | ecosystem: Environmental > Terrestrial > Soil > Wetlands > Peat | place: Sweden: Abisko, Stordalen Mire...
CTTGCCGTCCTATTATTTCTGGGACGCGAAGGGACTCGCGTCCCTACCTGATTACGTCGAGGGAACGATGAAAATCTTGTTGGTGTAGGGGCAGCGGACGGCGGTGCCGGGGGGATAGCCGCGGACATCAACCGGTTCGGCATATTCGGCGTAGGGGCTCTTCACGAAGCCCTTCTTGCCGGGGATGACGATTCCCATCGGGTAATTGGTCGAGGGCTTGGGAGGGGCCGGTGCCTGAGGCGTGGTTGGATTAACCGCCGTGGACGGAGCCGTGTTATCCGGCGAGGGGGTGGTCGGCGGAGTGGCTTGGTCCGGCGGAACCGCATTCATTGTGGCGTTGGTTTGCGGCAGTGGAGCGGGCGTTCCATTGTCGTCCGTACCGGCGTTATGTCCACAACCGGTCGCCAGAATGCTACCGGTCAAAGCTACGACTCCCAAAAGTTTCTTCATATAGCCCCTTTCATCTCACAAAAAGCATGAATCAGCAACGCTAATTTACGCCGGGGTCGTGATCGTGTCGAGGCACCGGGCCAGGGCCTGGCGATGCTTGAAATATTGGTGGACCACATTGACGACCCGGCCCGAGCCGTTGAGGACAAATCCCTGCTCGTCAAGCATGAGCCTTTCCGGGGTCACCAACCCGACATGGAGGACCGGAGTTTCGGGAGAATCGTAAATGAAAGAGGATTTCAGCATCTGATGGTGCAGGATGTAATTGTAAACGCCCTGATCGACCAGGCCGCGGGCGTTGATGCGGATCATGTGTCGGCAAATGATGGGGAGATATTCCATGGCGGCGTCGATTTCCGCGAAGGTAACGCCGGAGCAAATGATGCGCTTGTCTTTGAGGGCGTCGGCTGCCTGAGGGCCGTAACCTTCCCGAATCCAGCCGGAGGTGTGCGGGTCGTCCTTGATCAAAAAATGGGGGTCTTCGTAAAAGGAGCAGAAGGGGCTTTTCCAGTCGAAATCGAAGGGCTGGCGCTGGAAGAAGACGTCTTTGACGTCGGTGAACATGACGTGGGAATAGAGGCCGCGGGTCGCGCTGAGGAAGTCGAGATAGCAGGCCCAGCGGGCGTCGTTGAGCTTGAGATAGAATTGGGAGAAGCTGATTCGGGCCCGGTCGCGGATTTTCCTCGGCAGAAGGTCGACGACAAACCGCAGAAAGAAGCGGCGGGTTTGCACAAAATAGCGCTGGGGAAAGGCCTGAAGCTGAATCCGGTGCTCATGGAGAAAATGGAGCGTTTCAGGGGCGAGATCGTCGACGAAGAGGCAGACATCGCCGTCATAGCCGGTTTTCCGGAGGGAGAGCACAAACGTCCGGAGGTCATCGGGACTTCCGCCCTTGGCGATTCCCAGGATGATGGGCTTGGTGATGTTCATGTGGGTGTGAGGCGTGCGCCGTTATTTTCGATAGGCGTAAATGACCAAATCCTGATAACGCTGCCGCCATGTGGGCAGCTTGAGCCAGCTTGTGACCACATAGCCGAAGCCGTTTTCTTCCAGGAGGGAGAGAAAGCGGCCCAGTTCGTCGACCTCCTTGTTGATGTGATGATGATACTCGATGAAGATTTGCTCGATTTGACGCAATTTATTGCTGGCGGCGAGTTCGCGAAAGACGCCCATCTCCGCGCCTTCGACGTCGATTTTCAGGAGGTCGATGGGGCCGTCGATATAGGATGAAAGGCGGACCGCCTTGACTTTCTGCTCCTCGTGGCGGGATTTGTTGACGCGGGCCGCGACCATGGAGTTGTAGCCGGACGTCTGCTCGTCGGTGCGGCTGTAGAAGGTGATTTCGCCGTCTTGCTCGGCGACGGCGAAGGGAAAGACGCGGCAATCGCGCCAGCGGTTGAGTTCGATGTTGTCGCGCAGGATGTCCGAGGTTTTTTTATCGGCCTCGAACGCATCGATCCTGGCGTTGGGATAGAGGGTCTTAAAGTAGCACGAGGAGAGGCCGATATTCGCGCCCGCGTCAATAATGCGCGGGGCGGGGTTGTCGCAGGTAAAAAAGTAGCAGCGGGTGAGGAAGATGTCCTCAAACAGGCCGATGAAATGGTTGAAGTTGGGCGTCCGAAGGCGAACGGGGCCGAGGCGAATTAACTGGGGACCACCGGCGAGTTTCCACAAACAGTAGCTCCAATAGAGCAGGAGCAGGCGGATGCGTCCGAGTTTGTGGCGGGTGCGGATGGCCTCGTAGCTAAAAGCGAGAAAATGTCGAAGGTTTCGCACAAGCCGCGATGTTATCGGCAAATAGCCGGGATTTGGCAAAGCAAATCATGGGTGGGAATCGCTTCCGGTCGTCCTGCTAAAGCGGGACGACCCGGGCAACAAGTAGCCCAGGCCACCTAATCTTTAAACAAACCACTGTTCCGATTCGAAGTCCTTGCCGGGGGTGGTCAATTCGATGGCACCGCGCTCGGGATAGCGTTCGCGTTGGAGCCCTTCCTCCAAAAGCTGGATGAAAAAGGAGAATGGATTTCCGGGCTTGACGCCAAGAAGCTGCCGGGGAATGGCGACGACGAGGGAACGCCCCCAATGAGCGAGCAGATGGGGCGCCTGGGTGGGGGTAAAAAGAACGCCGTCTTCGCTGGTCTCAAAAAGCATCCCGATTTTGCCGGGGTGGGGCTGCTGGAGGGTCACGCGCGCGGCATGCGGAAGCAGAAAGCGAACGGTGATGGCTTCGGGCTGGCGCTTCAGGTCGAGGCGGAGAAAGAAGTCATTTTGACCAAACCCGAAGAGGAGCCGTTGCCCGATGCGGTCGCCCTGGAACATGGCGGTTTGCTGTTTGGTGAGGTCAAGCTGCCCCGCGCCGAGCCAGTTGAAATAGCGTTCGGTTTCGCCGGAAATATCGGGCGTGAGAAGGCGTAGCGGCTGCGTGTAGCCGAGATTGGCGCTGGGCAGGCAGATGGGGACGTCGAGATGGGCCGGAGGTTCGACGCCAAGGATGCGGTAGACGTTCTGGAGATGGAGCCGGAAGAGTTCGTCGAAGAGGAAGTCGGTGTCGATGGTGAAGTCGGGGCCGTACCACCAGAACCAGTCGCTGCCCTCGGCGGCGTAGATTTCCCACCAAGCCGCGTCGGCGTGTTCGGTGGGGATCTTTCCCTGGGCGAGGCGTTCGACGAGAAAGTAGCGCGTTTCCTTGAGCCATTCCCAGGCTTTGTTTTCTTCCGGATCGCCAATCCAGATATCAAAGTCGCTGCGAATCCACGAGCCGGAATGGAGGTAGCAGGTTTCGACCCGGGCCGGATGCGCGTCGAAGTAGTCGCCGATACGGCAGGGCTTTAATTCAGGCGTTTCGGTGAGGGCGCGGTAAAAGGAGGTGAGGAAGGCTTCGCCGCTGTCGGGGAAGGATTCCCATGCGTTTTCGCCGTCGAGAATGAGGGAGACGACGCCGCGATCTGCCGGGGCGACCTTGGTGATATTCTTGAGGTTGTCGATGAGGTGCGAGACGGCCTTCGATGTTTCATTGCGGGCGGCGTCGAAGCCGATGAAGTCGGAGAGGGGGCGTTCGCGGAAGAGCGCCTGGATGGTCTTTTCGTAGGCGTAGATGCGCCAGCCTTGGAAAAGCTCGGCGTGATCGACGTTGCGGCTGTTCCACGCGGGATCGTTTTTGAGGCTCTTGAAGAGATTGCCTTCATCAGAGCAGAAATAGTCGAAGCCGGCCTCGACCATGAGCGGGATGATTTCCGGCGCGATGGAGCCCTCGGAGGGCCAGAGGCCGCGGGCGCGGCGTCCGAAGACCTGCTCGTGGAGTTCCTGTGCGAGGCGTAGTTGGGCGCGGACGTCCTCGGGCGCGGAGAAGCGGGAGGGCAGGGGTGACTGGGGCTGGCAGCGCCGCGCGATGTTGGTATCGTAGACCAGCGGCATGATGGGGTGAAAATAGGGCGTGGTCGTGAGCTCGATCTGGCCGCGTTCGGCGGCGGCGCGGTATTCGCCAAGGACGAGGCCGAGGATTTCCTGGTGGATGTCGAGGACGGTGTTTTTGTCCTGCTCGGTGAAGTCGCGGCCCTTGGCCTTGAGTTCCTGGAGGACGGGATAACGGCGCACGGCGGAGAAACCGCACCACTGGAGGTTGTAAAGGGTCTGGAGATCGCGGAAATCGTCCTCGTTAAACGTGCGGACGATGGAATCGAGTTTGGTGAGGGTATAATTGGCGCCGCGTTTGGCGAGCAATTCGGCATAACGGGGAACGGGGCGGATGAGGGTGTCCCAGTTGATCTTGAAAAAATTCTCTAGGATATGGCGGCGATCCTCGTTTTCGAGGTCGGCGGCGGCCTTGCGGCTCAGGTTTTCCCATTCGTCCTCGACCTCGTGATTGACGAGCTCGAGAATCTGGCGGACGAGGACGGGCGTGAAGTTGAAATTGACCCGCAGGTTGGGCTGGGCGGCGACAAGGTCGATCATGTCGAGATAGCCCTTGGCGGAATGGAGCCGCACCCAGGGCATCATCGCCTTTTTCGTCAACGGATTGACGTAATAGGGTTGGTGCATGTGCCAGAGAAGAACGACGTTCATGCGCGTGCCTCCCCGCGCAGGAATCGCGCGGCTTCCTCGGGATAAACCGTGTTGATGTAGGCCCCCAAGCCGATTTCAAATCCGGCAAGCGCGTTGAAACGGGGAACGATTTCCAGGTGCCAGCAGTAATCGTAACGCGCGCTGGCGAAGCGCTCATTGTTGGGGCGGCGCAGCGGGGCCATGTGAAGCAGAAGATTGTAGCCGGGCTTTTCGAGGACGGCGTTGAGCCGCTGCAGGCCGAAGCGGAGGATTTCGGCGAGGTCTTCGATCTCATCGGGGGAGCACGAAATATAATCGGGATGATGGCGCTTGGGGAAAATGGCGAGCTCAAACGGGAAGCGGCTGGCGAAGGGGCAGAAGAGGAGATAGCCGTCGTTTTCCGCGACGAGCCGCGAGCCGTCGGTGCGTTCGGTGTGGAGGATGTCGCTGAAGAGGCTGCGCTGCTTGAGAATAAAATGGTCGCGGGCGCGGACGAGCTTGCCTTCGACGAACGAAGGGACGAGCGGCAGCGCGACGAGTTGCGAGTGGGCGTGGACAAGGGAAGCCCCGGCGCTTGGGCCGACGTTCTTGAAGATGTAGATGTGCTGGAAGCGATGGTCCTTGTCCAGGTCGATGATGCGTTCGCGGTAGCTGGCGAAGACCTCGGCGATGGCGGTGACGGGCAGGTCTTCGAGCGCGACGTTGCCCGCGGGCGTTTCGATGATGACTTCATGTGCGCCAATGCCGGTAAGGCGGTCGTAGAGTCCCTCCGGCGCGGCTTTGAGCTGGCCTTCGACGCGCATGGCGGGGTAGCGATTGGGCACGACGCGAACGCGCCAGCCGGGTTCGTTGGCTTTGGTTTTTTCCTTGCGGATGGCGTAGACCTCGGGAGGCGTGAGCCGCTCGTTGCCCTCGGCAAAAGGGTCGAGGTTTTCGCTTTGCAGGACGGCGGGCGCGAAGTCCTGCGGGCGGCGCTGCCGTTCCGGGGCGAAGACAACCCAAGTGTTGTGAAGGGGATCTCGGCGGAATTCAGGCGTCGTCATGCGTGGAGGGAGTAAATCAGGAAAATGCGTTGGGAAGCTATCTCAAAATGAGTCTGGTTAATTCTCCTGTGTCGCCGCGCTCTCCGAGCGCGGATATTACTGTGACCGGGGCTGTGGGGTCTTTATTGTTTTATCGGCAAAAACTCCTCCAAGGAGAGTTATATTATCGCTATGGCACTTCCTTTCGCACGGAGGGCCGAAGAGGACTGAAGAGGAGGGGAAGAAAGTAAAAACTATCTTAGCTTTCAGTTGCCTGGCTTCTTCAGCCCTCTGCAGTCCTCCGTGCGAAACTTCTGATTTGCTCTACCCGGTAGTTCCGAGCTGTTCATGCGCGGCCGCGGCGGAGGCAAAGCGATTTTCGGGTTCGCGCGCAATAAGGGTCATCACCCAGGCACTCCACGCGGCGGGCAGGTGGGGCGCTTGGGGGCCGAGAGGATCGGGCGCGAAGCGGAGGCAATGGATGGCGACGTCCACGGTGGTCGCGCCGGGATGGGGATAGGTGCCCGAGGCGGCGTAGTAGTAAAGGCAGCCGAGCGCGTAGATATCCGACAGGACAGTGGCGGGCTGGCCGTCGATCTGTTCGGGCGCGAGGGTGTGGATGCTGCCGAAAAGTGCGGAGCGGCCCTGGGGTGGATCGAGACGGAGGAAGGGTAGCTCGAGCAATTTCCAGCCGGACGTGGTCGCGAAAAAATTGTCCGCGTTGAGGTCGCCATGCGTCCAGCCGACGGCGTGGAGCGCCTCCACGGCGTTGAGTGAATGGTCGACGAACTCGCGCCATTCGGTGGCATCGAGCGGGCCTGACTTGATCAACTGGCGGAGCGTCTTGCCTTCGAGGAGCTCGAAAATCTGGTAAGCGCCGAATTGCGGATCTGTTCCAGCGGCGAGGAGCCACACCCAACGCTCGTGGAAGTCGGGAAGTTGATCGGCCACGGCCTGGACGTCGGGCTGAAGAGCCAGTCGCAGGGCGACCTCGGTTTCCGTGGTCATATCGCGCGCGCGAAAGACGCGGGCTTCGCCGCCGGTACCGAGCTCGGCAAGCAGTTCGTAACGTTCGTCGATGATTGTGGCGTCCATGGGGGATATGACGGAATTACCAAATAAAAGGCGGGGGAAGCATTACCAAATTTCCAAATTTAACCAAATTACCAAATTAGCAGAATTGGGGCTTACAGGAACATAAACGGGGTATCCAAGATCGGTAATGAGTTCCGCCAATGCTTCGGCATCGCCTGGTTCGGCTCGTCGAAGGAGGATCGTTTTTTTGTTTCCCATAAAAATTCCGTAATTTGGAAATTAGAAAATTTGGAAATTTGGTAATGCTTCCCTGTCTTTCTTCACAACTCCGACTCGATCTGGAGTAGGCTGGCGCGAATCGGATTCGGATGTGCCGGATCGGCCTGGATGCGTTCCATTTCCTTGGCGGTGTTGAAATAGCCCCTGAAGGGCGACGAGTTGCCGGCGTAGTCCTTAGTGACTTCGAACCAATTGATGTAATCGAGCAGTTTTTCATGATAGGCCGCCTCGGCAACGCGCAACCGGCTCGCTTGCTGGAGAAGTTTTTTCGCCTGGTCGGGATTTTTGTCGGTGACGAGCGCGGTGAGGCCGGACCGATAAAGCTCGATGATGGGATCCCAGCTCGGATGCGCCCGAAGCTCCAGTTCTGTGAGGATGAATATCCTTTCCTGCAAGGCTTCGCGAAGGACGGGTTCCTGGGGAAGCGTGGCGACGTTGTCGAGCGTGCAAGTTTGGACAGCCGCTTTTTTTGACGTGGCGTAGGTGATGGTTTCATCGGCGGTCAGTTCGCCGGACGTTTCGGCCCAGGTGTAAACGATATCGCGGCTGCGTTCGGTGGAATCGGCAAGTTCGCGTTGCCACGCGTCCTCGGTCGGGAAGTGGAGCTGGGCCGTGGAGGAATCGGTGCCCGAGAAGCCGGCGAGCCACTGCTGAAAGTCGTCGCGCCGGGGGCCTTCCCGGGTGAGGCTTTCGACCAGGTAATAGCAGAAGGCCCGCTGCCAGAGACCGAGCAGGCGGTCCTCGCTGAGTTCGTGCCAGCCGGTGACGTCGGCCAGCGACGGGGCGGTTTTGTTTTGGACGGCGCGCCTGACGATGCTTTCGCGGTTATGCTCGGGATCATCGTTGAGCCAGCCGCACAAGCCCTCGATGAGCCAGAAGGGAACGACATCGAGATGGGTGTGCTTGTCGAAGGTGGTTGTGTTTACGAAAAATTTTTCCCAAAGAAGGGCGGTGACGAATTGGCGCTGGATGAATTCGCGCGCGTTGGGATCGGTGGAGGGCGCGACGGCTTCGATCCGCATGCTCGTGCCCTGCGAGAAGACGGCGGCGGCTTCCCGGTTGATCTTGGCGGTGAGGGGATCGTCCGGTGTCATGACGTGGATATGGACCGGGAAGCGCCAGGTTGGTCCGAGATGGAGAAGGGACGCAAGTTGGTCACGCGTGTCAGAGGCCAGTTGCAAGGTGTTGGCGCAGGCCAGGGCGTCGGCGCTGGTGCAGGTGACTTGCGAATAGGTTTGGGACGCCGTCGTGGAAATCTCCGGGGCATCCTGCGCCGGGGTCGCGTCCGGCGGCGAAATTGGCGGTGGTTCCTGGGCGTGAACGGGCGCGCCTGTGGGTAATAAGCAGACGGATGTCAGCGCGGCGAAGAGGAGGATTCGCCGTGGCATATCACGTCTCTTTTTTGGCCGCTGGCTTGGCTGCGGGCTTGGGCGATTCCGGTTTGTGCGACTCGGCCTTGGCGGAGTCGGATTTTGTTGACGTCCCGGAGGCGGTTTCGGTGGCTTTGGCGGAATCGCTTTTGGATTTCTTGTAACCTTCGCTGCGATAATCGGTGATGTAGAAACCGGAGCCCTTGAAGATCAAGCCAGCCCCCGCGCCGATCTTGCGTTTGACCTTGCCCTTGCCCCAGGTTTTTTGGCGGCAGAGATTTTTTGGGCAGGTCTTCAGCGCGTCGTCTTTCATCGATTGGACAAGTTCGAACGTCTTCTTGCACTTGGCGCATTCGTATTCGTAGGTAGGCATCGGGGGTATCCTAGCAAAAGTTGCGCTTGTATCCAGCAGCGACTTTTGTGTGCTGGAGGGACGCGCTTCTGCGCGTCTGCGGACGACCAGAAGGTCGTCCCTCCAAAAAAAGCCCTAAAGCTTGCTCCCAAAGGGGTTGTTGCTACCCTTGCCATTCTTCATGAAGGGAGGCCACTACATTTTAATGGGCGTGCCCGGCACGGAATTGGATGCGAAAACGGCGGCGATCATTCGCGAAGTCCAACCGGCTGGGTTCATTCTTTTCGGGCGCAACATCCAGGCCCCCGCGCAACTGCGCAAGCTCATCGACGATTTGCGCGGCGAGGTGAGGCATGTGCCGGTGGTGACGATCGACCAAGAGGGCGGGCGCGTTTCGCGGCTGAAGGAATGCGGTGCGGAGCCTCCGAGCGCGAAGCAGCTTCGCGAAAAGGGCGACCTCCGGCTGATCGAGCGGCACGGCGCGCTGACGGGTGTGATTCTGCGTCTGTTTGGCTTCAACCTGAATCTCGCGCCCGTGGTGGATGTTTCCTATTGTGGCGATCTCGACAACTCGCTGAAAAACCGGACTTGGGGACTTGATCCTGAGGCCGTGACGCTCAATGCCGGGGCGTTCAATCGCACGATGCGCGAGCAGGGCGTGCTGAGTTGCGGCAAACATTTTCCGGGCTATTCCCGCGCCGAGGTCGATCCGCATCACGAGCTGCCGGTGGTGGCACGCAGCCGCAGTGAGTTGGAGGAAGTCGAGTGGAAGGCATTTCGCGCGCTTGCGCCAGAGCTCGATTCGATGATGGTCGGCCACGCGAATTATCCGGCGCTCGACGACAGCGGTTTTCCCTCCTCGCTTTCGCGGAAGATCGTCCATGGCATTCTGCGCGAGGAATGGGGTTACGAAGGCGTGGTGATCAGCGACGATCTCGATATGGGCGCGATTGTTGGCCATTACGGGCTGGCGGAATCGGTGACGCGCGCGGTTGAGGCGGGCAATGATTTGGTGCTGCTTTGCCATCGGCCGGAACTCGTCCCCGAGGCTGCAAAGGCGCTCAAGGCGATTTCCCCGGCGCGCGCTGCGGAGGCTGAAAAGCAAATCGCGCGGATGCGGGAGCGGCTCGATCCGCCGCTGCCGTTTTCCATCGAGGCGCACGCGGCGATTGACCGGAAGATTTATCAATTGCGGGTGGACACGCTCGGCGCGGAAGCGGCTGCGGCCCGCTCGGCGGACGACGGCAAGCGGTCGCCGGTCGAGACTTTTTGAATTTAACAACGAAGGAAATGGCGCAGGTATGGAGTACGATGTTTTGACGGTGATTGAGTTCTGCGTGGTTTGCGCCCTCGCTTTTTGGCTCGTCGGCTTTTGCATGCTGATGATTGCAGGCCGGAAGGCCCGGCGTGAATTCAGGTCGAAAGGCTATATGAGGCCGCCTTCGGGAACGGCCTGGGTGCCCTTTTTGCTGTGGAGACGGTATGAGGCGTTTGCAAATCCGAGCGCGCGATTCTTCTTCGGGGTTTCCCACTTTTGCCTGATGGGAATGATCGTTGCGATGGGCACCATCGTGATCCTGCTCGGCTGCGAGCTGCTTCTCTACGGGGCGACGCAGTTGCCGTAATCCTGGAGGGTCAGACTCTGTCCTGACCCATTTCTTGGTTTCGTTTTTTTGGGAGGCATGGTTCGCGCGGAGAACGCGGAGTTCGCGGAGGTTCAAATCCCGTGGTTTCTCTCAGCGGCCTCCGCGTGCTCAGCGCGAAAATTTACCCTTTAAAAATCCTGGCAGATGCCGCTTGGCACGCGAAGATGGCGGGAGTAGGAATTTGTTTTGTGGACGATCCTGATTATACGCTCGGCCTGTGGGCGGAATTGAAGAAGTCCGTAGCGTACACATGGCGGTTACTCCGGCGTATACTCCGCCCTTTGCTGATCGTCTGCTTCGGGTTGCTCGTGCTCTCCCTGGTGTGCTGCCCGCCGTTCCCCGGCGGAATCCGGCCCGGATGGGAGAGTTCCAAAATGCAAACCGCCCAAACCGCCCATGCCATTGGTCTCGCCATGTACTGTTATGCCAACGATAACAATCAGCACTATCCCGATGGCAACAGTTCGACGGAGGTTTTTCAGAAATTGATCGATGGCGGATATGTCTCCGATCCGGCAATTTTTTATATTTTGCTGCCCGGTAAGATCGAACCTGTTAGAGGACAGAAATTGAAGCCGGAGAATGTTTGTTGGGATGTCACGTCAGGAGTCGATGCCAGCTCTCCGGGTGGACTGCCTCTCCTTTTTATGACGGGCTATAAAGTCACATATGCTCCAGGCGGTGCTGCGGTGCCGATCATAAAACCGCATCCACGATATACGCGAACATGGATAGAGTGGTGGAATGGTGAGTTAATGCCGGCTGGAAATAGCGGGATCGCCGCTTTCTACATAAACAATTCTTCCGTATGGATAACGCCCGGCACCACGGCAAATCCCGACGGCACGATTCCGAACGTCGTCTCTCCCGATTTCAAGCCCGACGGCAAAACGTATCGGCAACTCACGCCCGACGGGCTGCTACCTGGGAATTAACCCCGGTGTGCAACTCCGTCGCCTTGGATGCCTTTTCTCTTCCCCCTCGTTCCCAAGTTGCACTTGGGAACGCACTTGCTGAGGCAATTTTATTGCCGATCTCGCAGCCGCGCCCGTGAGAGCGTGGCCACCGCCTTACGGCGGCAGCTAATCAGCGCGAAATGGAATTTCGCGAGGATCAGGAGGTGTTCCCAAGTACAACTTGGGAACAAGGAAACCCAGTGTGTAACTCCGTTGCCTTGGCTGTTTTTCCTCTTCCCCACTCTTCAGCCCTCCGTGCGAAACTTCCCCATGTGAGAATGTTTGAAGGTTTTGGGAAAGCGCGATAGATTTCATCGATTCATGGAAAACGTCGTTAATGTGACCTCTCCTGCCAGTCCTGCAAGTCCCGCCGGGATCGCCGAGGCAGGAGAACCGCTTCCGCTCAACGCGCGCAAACCGGCGTGGCTACGTGCGAAAATCCCGGGCGGGCCGGTGCATCAGGAGACGACGGGCATCGTCCACGAGCACCATCTGCACACCGTTTGCGAGAGCGCGCAGTGCCCCAATCTCGGCGAATGCTGGTCGCGCAGGACGGCGACAGTCATGATTCTCGGCAACATCTGTACGCGAAGCTGTGGCTTTTGCGCGGTGCAGACGGGTCGCCCGACCGAGTTGGACCTCGATGAGCCGCGGCGCGTGGCCGAGGCGATCCGGCTCATGGGCCTCAAGCACGCGGTGATCACCTCCGTGGCGCGCGACGAGCTGCTCGACGGCGGCGCGTCCGTCTGGGCCGCGACGATCCGGGCCGTGCGCGAGGAAAATCCGCACACCGCCATCGAAGTGCTCATTCCCGATTTCAAGGGGCGCTGGCAGGACCTTGAGACCGTCCTCGACGCGAAGCCTGACATCCTCAACCACAACGTCGAGACCGTCGCCCGGTTGCAGAAAAAAATCCGTCCGCAGGCGAAGTACGAGCGGTCGCTCGAGATGTTGCGCCGCGCGAAGGCCGCCGGTTTCGTCACGAAATCGGGCCTGATGCTCGGCATCGGCGAGGAGCTCGAGGAAATCGCCACGACACTGCGCGACATGGCTGCGGAGAAGATCGACATCCTCACCATCGGCCAATACCTGCGCCCCTCCGCGCAGCACTTGCCGCTATATCGCTGGGTGACTCCCGAAGAATTTGCGCGGTGGAAACAGTACGGCCTCGACCTGGGTTTTCGCGTGATCGAATCGGGGCCGCTGGTGCGCAGTTCCTATCACGCCGATGAGCAGTCCGACGCGCTCGTGCCGGGTTCAAGGTCGGCCCGTGGCATGTGAAGCGCTGGATTTTTCTGCTCCGAACATGGGCGGTGACGCTGATGTTCTTCCTCTCGCTTTCCCCGTCTCTCCGCGCGGACAATCCCCTCCATGCGCAGGTGCTGGTTTTTCTGCCCGCCTACGAGGGGTCGAAGCTTTACGATCCCGATCTGGGGGACAAAGGGGACGACCCGCCATGCGTCTGGGGCAGCGTGGATGCGATCCGCAGCGCGAAGCTCTATCTGGCGTTGCGCATGCCGAATCCGCTAGAAGCCCGGCCGATGGTTTCCGCCGGGCCGATTGAGGTCTACAGCAAGTTCACGTCGGGCGTGACCGAGGAGCAGGACGAGACGCCCGGTTTCCGGCCCTACACGGAGGGCGCCGATTTTTTCACTTTTGCATACGATTGGCGGCAGGAAATCGCCACGGTAACCGCGCCGCTGCTGGGGAAGGCGCTCGATAACTACGCGCGCATTCACGAGGAGAAAACCGGCATTCCAGCGCCGGACACCAAATTCATTTTGGTGGGACACAGCATGGGCGGCCTCGTCGCGCGGACTTTTCTCAGCCAGAATCCGCAATGGGCGAACCGCATCTCGGCGCTCTATCTGGTGGGCGCGCCGAATCTCGGATCGGTGAAGGCAATCAAGACGCTGATCGTCGGGCCGGGCGGGTTGAAGGAAAACGCGACGAGTTTTCCGGCGTCGCTTCTCAATCTCCTGCCGAGCAACGTCGATGCGAACCTGACAAAGCTCGTCGCCATCAGCCGGCCCAGCCTCTACGAATTGCTGCCCTTTGACGACCCGCGCTGGGAATCCGTGGCCGCCGACGGCAGCCGCGTGCGGGTCAGCGCGCAGGATATGCTCCGGGTCGGCCCCTGGCAGCCGTATTGGCCGAGTCCCGAATTGGAGCGCCGCGTTTTCCTGGATGACTGGCTGAAAAAGCGCGAGGCGGAGGGCCGCAAGCAGATTGATGTGGACGAGTGGGAATTTTGTCAGGACCCCGATTTGCGGCAGCTGCAAAGAATCCTGACGGAAGTGCGGGACTGGCGTCTGCGCATGGGAAGCCTGAGTTACACGAACACCCTTCTGACGCGTCCGGGCGAGGCGTCGCGGCTGAAGCTGGTGGTGGGGACTGGAATCAAGACGCCCACTGGCATCATCACGCAGGGCGCTCATGATTCCTCCCTCGCCCGCTACACCTACGAACCTGATAACGACGGCGATGAGACGGTCACAAGCGCGAGCGCGCTCGACGATCTGCATCCTGCGCCGGACCATGTCAAATTGCTCATGGGAGTTCCCCACGGGAAGCTGATGACGGACCGCAGCTTTCTCAATTATTTTTACGGCGAGCTTTCCCACGAACCGATGGCGACGCCGGCAGCTGGAAGCGCCGTTGGGGAGACGCTTTAGGGGAAGGTTGGAACGTGGAATGTAGAGCGCAGAAGTCAGAATGCAGAATGTTCTTCGTTCTGCGTTCTAAGTTCTGAGCTCTACGCTCTCAGTTCTCAGCTCTATGCAGGCTTGCGAGCGGCGGTTTGCCCGCTACTCTGCGACTTATGGCCGAATCCTCTTATCCACGTTTAGCCGGCACGCTGTTGCCGGTGTTTGCCTTGCGACATGAGAACGATTTGGGCATCGGCGACACGGAGGCGGTGCGCCAGGCGATTTCCTTCTGCGCCGAACAGAAGCTCGGACTTCTGCAAGTGCTTCCCATCAACGAGACTGGCGACGACAACAGCCCCTACAACGCGATCAGTTCCGTGGCGATTGATCCCGTTTACCTGACCCTTACGCCGGAACAGGTGCCGGGCCTTCAGGCGGAGACGCTGGCAAAAATGATCCCCGCCGAGCTTCGCGCGAAATTGCAGAGCGGGCCGGTGCCGTACCGGGAGGTCAAGCAGCTCAAGCTCGAAATTCTTTCGCATGCCTACGTTGAGTTTGAGGCGGTCGATCTCGAAACGGGCACGGAACTGGCATACGAATTCCAGGCCTTCGTCGAGGACAACATGGGCTGGCTGCCCGGTTACACGCTCTTTCGCACGCTGCTCAACGAATACAGCAACAACGCACTCTGGCATGAGTGGATTCCGGAGCACCGGACGCTGGCCGAGGCCGAAATCTGGTTGAACAAGACGCCGGATCGCGAGGAGTTGGTCCGGTACCGGCAGTTCACCGCCTACGTGCAATGGATCGCATGGCGTCAATGGGCCGAGGTGCGCGAGTGGGCCGATAAAAACCGGGTGCGCATGATCGGCGACATCCCCTTTGGCGTCAGCCGCTACAGCGCCGATGTCTGGGCCGAACACGAACTCTTCGACCTGACGTGGTCGGGCGGCGCACCCGCGGAACCCTTCTTTAACGGAGGCGAATTTCTCCGCCGCTGGGGACAGAATTGGGGCATTCCGCTTTACGACTGGCCGATGCACCGCGCGCAAAATTATGCGTGGTGGCGGCAGCGCATCACGGCGGTGAGCCTGATTTTTCACAGCTTTCGCATCGATCACGTCATCGGCTTGTTCCGGATTTACAGCTTTCCGTGGATGCCCCAGCAGGACGAGGAGTACACGCATCTCAGCCCGGAAGAAGCCAAGGTCAAAGCGGGAGGCCGCGAGCCTCACTTCATTCCGCGTCCCGACGAAACGGAGGAGGATGCGGCGTTGAATTGCGCCGAGGGCGAGGCGCTTTTGCAGATGATTCAGGAGGCTGCGGGTTCGACGGCGGTGATTGCCGAAGATCTCGGCGTTGTGCCCAGGTACGTGCCGCCTTTGCTGGAAAAACTCGGCATCCCCGGCTTTGCGATTCCGCAATTCATCGTCGATCCCGAAACGCGCGAGTACATCCCCAAGGACGAAATGCCCGAACTGAGCATCGCGACCTGGGGCACGCACGATCATGCGCCGCTGATCACCTGGTACCAGGACCTCACCCGGCGCTGGCACGGCCCGGACGGACACGAGGCGTGGCTGGACTTGCAGCGGCTGATGCGTTTTCTGGGCAGGAACGAAAACGAGCCGCCGGTATTTCTCACCGACGAACTCCATGAGGCGTTTATCCGTGCGCTGCTTGAATCGAAGTCGTGCTGGACGATTTTTATCATCAGCGACATTTTCGGCGTCGATTGGCGTTTCAATGCGCCCGGCACTGCGACCGACAGTAATTGGAGCCAGCGCATGGATCGTCCCTTGGCCGCCTACCACGACGACCCGGTCATCGGGCCCAAGCTCCGGTTTCTGCGCGAGGAAATCGTCAGGACCCGCCGCGCGCCGAGTCGCGATGGCAATCCGCCGATTCCGAAGGGATGGCTGAAGCCGTAGCCTGTAGCCGCCGCCGTGAGGCGGTGGCAGGCCACGCTCTTACGAGCGCGGCTACGATCAAATCGTCTCGCCGCGCATCAAGTCGGTCACCGTCTCGCGCTTGCGCACGATGCGATGCTTCGCGCCGTCCACCAACACTTCCGCCGCGCGCGGACGCGTGTTGTAGTTGGATGCCATCACGAATCCATACGCGCCTGCGCTGAGGAGCGCGAGCCTGTCGCCCGGCTTTTGCGCGGGCAGGGGACGGTCCTTCGCGAAGGTATCGCCCGATTCGCAGATGGGGCCGACCAGATCGGTCGAGACGAATTTCCCGTCGCCGCGCTTGTGCTTGAGCGGAACGATCTGGTGATACGATTCGTAGAACGCCGGACGGATGAGATCGTTCATCGCCGCATCGACGATGACGAATGTCTTCCGGCCCGTCTTCTTGACGTAAAGCACTTCGGTCACCAGCACGCCGGCATTGCCGACCATGAACCGGCCCGGTTCGATGAGAATGCGCAGGCCGAGCGGCTTGAGCAGCGGCACGAGTTGCGCGCCGTAGTCGGCGGCCATCAGCGGACGCGTCTTCTGCTTTTTCCACCAGCCGGGAGTGCCGCTGGCCAGCGCCGGATCGTAGACGATGCCAAGTCCGCCGCCGACGCTGAAGAACTCGATCTTGTGGCGCGCCTTGAGCTCGCGCACGAGGGGTAGCATTTTCTTCACCGCCTGGACGAACGGGTTCACCTCGGTGATCTGCGAGCCGATGTGCGTCTGCACGCCGAGCAGGCGCAGGTTCTTCATCCGTGCCGCGCGGGCGTAGAGCGGCCCGATTTCCTCGAACGCAATGCCGAACTTGTTTTCGTAGGTGCCGGTGGTGATCTTTGAGTGCGTCGAGGCGTCGACATTCGGATTCACCCGGATCGAAATGGGCGCGCGCTTTTTCTTTTCGCCGGCGATCTGGTTGATGAATTCGAGCTCGGCGATGCTCTCGACGTTGAAGGCGTAGACGCCAGCTGCGAGCGCGTGCTCGATTTCGTCCCGCGTCTTGCCGACGCCCGCGAAGCAGCATTTTCCAGCCTGGCCGCCCGCCTTGAGCACGCGGGTCAGCTCGCCGCCGCTGACCAGATCGAAGCCGCTGCCACGCTTGGCCAGCAGGTTGAGCACAGCCAGGTTGGAGTTGGCCTTGAGCGCGTAACAGATCAGGTGATCGAGCGGCGCGAGCGCGTCGTCGAGCCGGTCATAGTGGTCCGTGATCGTGGTGGCGGAATAGACGTAAAGCGGCGTGCCGTAGGTGTCGGCCAGCTTCGACAGCGGAACGCCCTCAGCATAAAGCTCGCCCTTTTTAACTTGGAAATGATGCATGAAGTTCTGAATGTAGCGGCAATTCCTGCGCGAAGCGCAATAAAATTCATGGGAAACTAATTTGAATGGGCCGGGGGCCAATCTATGACCGTCGCACTTCTTTTCTGGAGGGTCAGCCTCCGGCCTGACCCTGACTGCGGTTTCGCACGGAGGACACCACCGGAATGTATTCCAAAAAACCGAGCCCGGCAGGGGGGCAGAATTCTGATGCCCCTGTATCGCTGTTGCCGTTACTGAAGCGGACCGTCCGGCGTCAACTGCTGATAAACCCGGCTTTTGCCATCATAGTCGGAGCTGACAAAAATCCGGGCTATGCCATCCTTATCAACTTTCACAAAACCAGGCGCGCCCCCTTTCGTACAAAGGGGCAAAAATGTCCCCGATCCGTACCCCATCGGAGCCATAATGGATTTTGTACCCGGTCAAGAATACGATCGGCAAGCAGTCGGGATCGTCAGGCAGAACCCCATTGGTCACATCCCAGCATACGTTTTCAGGTTTAAGTTTCATTCCGTTCGCCGGGTATTTTCCTCTTAGAGGAACATAGAAGATGGTCGGGTACTTTGCATACTTTTGATCGATCAGTTGCTGGAAAACATCCGTCGAGCTTTTGCCTTCCGGATATTTTCCCCCGTGATCCTTAGCATATTGGTTAAATACAATGCCAAGCTCGTTGGCTTCTTGCGCTTCCGCACTTTTGCGCGACTCTTCAACCCCCGAGCTTACGATGGAATAGATCCAAAAAATAAGCGCGCTGACAAACAATAGGAGAATTAGACAGCCGACTTTTTTGCATTGTGAAGAGGAGAATGGAGATAGTCTTTTTTTTCATGCTTTTCTCTCAAAGCGTCGATTTCACCGAGGATGGGGTAGAACTTAAAAAAGGGAACCAAACACCTTTATGGGTTTGGAAATGCTCGATGTCACTTTTATTCCCCCCCAGCTAAAAATGGGGTCGGCAATGGAATTGCCTCAGCAATTGCGTTCCCAAATGGAGTTCACTGTCATCCCACAGGGAGTTTGGGAATAAGTAAAAAAGGGCTTGGAAGCGGATTAATCTCTTCACAAGAAGAGGGTATGACAACCACAACCTCCAAGCCGAAGTTATTTTCCACCCTGGGCCAGATTTGTAAACTCATTCCTGTTCATCTTGTGCCGAAGCTGGCGAGGGCGACGATGGCGCGCGCACGCCGCAGCGTTGCGCGGGGGGTGAAGTCGGGCGAGATCGTCGTCTTTGACAAGGCCTACGTCGTGTTCTGCCATCTTTACGCCCTGCACGCCCGCGGCGTGATCTGGGTCACCCGCGCCAAGGAGAAGATGCGTTGCCGCGTGATGGAACGCCGCCCGGTTTCGGGCCGTGTCCGCCGCGACGAGATCATGGAGATGACTCTCTGGAAAACCCATCGTGATTACCCCGAGCGCCTGCGGCGTGTCGTGGCCCGAGTCGAAGTCGATGGCGAGGAAAAGGAGATGGCCTTCCTCACCAACCAGTTCGACTGGGCCGCCTCCAGCGTGGCCGACCTCTACCGCTGCCGCTGGCAAATCGAGGTCTTCTTTAAGCAAATCAAACAGACCCTGCAACTGGCCGACTTCCTCGGCCACAACGAAAACGCCGTGCGCTGGCAGGTCTGGACGGCGCTTTTGCTCTACGTCCTGCTCCACGTCATGACAACCTAAACCTGTGGGACAGCCGAAATATCTTTAAACTCAATCTTGCCCAAATGAACCCTCTTTCCCTCTGAGCTTATCCCCTCATTTCATCCCTGTGGGATGACTGTGAATTTTTTTAGGACTGGAGAGAGAGGCCCCCAGCCTCTCCGATCCTTATGTCTTTATTTGGTATATTTGGTCATGCATTTCTGTTTTCCGCCACCTAATCCTGCCTTTAATTTGGTAATTTGGAAAATTTGGTAATTTGGTTGTGCTTCCCTGTCTTCATGCCTTTTCCCGCATCGACAAAATCTTCTCCGTGTACTTGGCCAGCATGTCGAACTCGAGATTGACGAGATCGCCCACCGCGCGCTCATTCAGCGCCGTCACCGCCCGCGTGTGGGGGATGATCCAGATCGAAAATTCGTCCCGCCCCACCTCCGCGACCGTCAGGCTGATGCCATCCACCGCGAGGCACCCCTTCGGCACGAGATATTTCCCCAGGGCCGGCTCAATGCCGACGCGCAATTCGTAATCCTGCCCCTTCTGCTCCCAGCCGCGAATCACCCCGGTCGTGTCGACATGGCCGGTCACAAAATGGCCTCCGTAACGCCCCTGCGCGGGCATCGCCCGTTCGAGATTCACCGCGACTCCCGGTTTCACGTCGCGCAGATTGGTGCACGCCTGGGTCTCCTTGAGCAGATCGAACCCGAGACGCGGGCCGTCGGTCGAGGTGACCGTCAGGCAGCAGCCGTTAATGGCCACGCTTTCGCCGACCTCAACGCCTTCCGCGATGGCCCCCGCATCAATAATCAACCGCGTAATTCCTTCCGGAGATAGCAACGCCACCACCCGGCCTGTCCCTTCAACGAGTCCTGTAAACATGGAACAACCCAAACGGGCGCGAAAAGATTTGTCGAGCTTTTTACTGTGACAGGAGGGCCACGCAGGCCAAATAAGCGGATCTATCAACTTTTAGATCAAAAAGTAAACAATTAGTGCCAAAGTTGTTGACTTCTTGCTGCATTTTTCTAAATAAATGGGTTATCGAAGTCGAGATTGCGCAGTTAAAACCTTAAATACTTAACAAAATGTTCACAACCAGTATCGCTCTTCAAAAAAATCCGGTTCCACCCCTCGTCAAAGTTCGCGATGTCGCCAAGCTCCTTTCTGTCTCCCGATGCACCGTCCATAAATTAATCGATAGCGGCGCGTTGGCTGGATCGAAAATCAATCCGGCAACGAAAAAAAGGCAACACCTGCGGATCACGCGCACAAGTCTCCTCAAGTTTTACGAAAAACGCTTCGGTCATTCCCTGGCCGCCGTGCTTGTAAATCCCTTTGAATCATGACTGCGCCATCGCCAACCATGACGCCTTTCCCTCAACCCGCTCCAGCTGCGGCCCCGGCCATTGAGACCCGCCAGCAGCTCGAAGTGGTTTTGGAAAACATCGCGAACCTGCACCGCGAGCGGAACGAACTTTACTTTGCGCAGGAAAAGGAAATCGGTGCCGTCCGCCAAAAATATCGCGCTCCTCTCACCGAGATTGAAAATTATCTCGATTTGGAAACGAGTTGGGCCGAATCGTGGGCGCGGAGAAATCCCGGCGCGTTCGCGGCGGACCGTTTGCTGGCGCTCGCGCACGGCGTCATCGGATTCCGCGCGGAGCCGCCGCAGATCGAGCGGGCAAGCCGCCGCTGGACCTGGTCGCGCATCGCGCTGACACTGGGCGAGCTCGCCTGGGGCAAGCGCTACCTGCGCGTCCCCCCGCCCGAAGTCGACAAGGAAGCGCTCCTCGCCGACCTCGCCGATTTATCCCCGATCGATCTTCGCAATGCCGGCATCAAAGTCGCGCAAGGAGAGAGATTCTTTATCAACCCCCATCCCAACGCTGAAGCGATTTCCGCTCCGGCCATCGAAGCCAGCCGAGGATGTGTTGACTATTGAGGGGTTAAATAACCGATTTGATTTTCACTATAATTATCTAAAGTTATTCACATTAGTCCCGATAATGTGGGTGTAACCTAGGCAAAGCATCACATGACCGAACCCCATCTGTCACCGGGAAGCCCCCGCTTGCGTCCTCTTGGAAAGAGGAATGGCCAAACGTTGGCGGAGTATTCGCTTATCTTGGCGTTCGTTTCCATCATCGCCATTTCCGTCATGCTGAACCTGACCGGCAATGTGAAGAGTGCCTTCACGACCGTGGACCAGCAGGTTGCCATTGCGGGAAACGGAGGTCCCCTTCCGACACCTCCTCCTCGGGGAGGATAGCAGCGGCGACCGCGAAAAGATTGCACTCCGATCACCACGCTTTTACGAGCGTGGCGATACCGGCCTACAGTGAGAACGCCAAGCGCAGCTTTCTCGCAAGGATGAGGCCGAGGCCGCCCAAAAGCATCAGCGTCCACTCACCCGGCTCCGGCACGGAAACGTCCGTCACATACAATGAAGTCGAATAGCCGTGGCCACCGGTGTTATAGGCGACAAAGCCCAAGGTGTGAGTCCCCGCGTCCAGCGTAAGAGGTTGAATCGACAGGTAAGCTGTGGGAGTTGGGTTCGTCGTTCCTGTATAGACGGGCGTAATAACCAGCGGTGTGTAGACCCCATCCAGAACATATCCAACCGAATCGTAGGGATAGTAATCGTTCGTCTGGTAGGAAAAGTCGAAGCTGAGAGTCGCCTGCCCGGTGAGATTAAACGTCTGATAAATAGCCTGTCCATTCACAGCCGGAAAGGATTGCCCGTAGGTGGAATCGAGGATATTTCCATCGTATGTCGCAGGCAGGGTCACGCCCAACGCCGCATCAAGCGTCGCGGCGGATGCGCTTTGGGAAAGGGTAAAATCTCCATCGGTGCTTTGGATCAATGCCTCCGTGCCGAGTGTCGCGGGCATTGGGTTGGATGTGACTACTTCAGGGCCCGAAGAGGTGCCGCCGACGGTCGTCCAGTCCGTAAGGTCATTAGTAAAGGAGCCGTTGGCGATTTGTGCGGGAAGAGGAGTTGGGTGAAGGAACAGGGCGGTGACGATGAGCAAAAATGCGGTTTTTTTCATTATTCTCTCAATGTCCGTATGGGTTGGGACGACTAGGTTTTTTCCAACAAACGGGATGTTTGTAGTCACCTACTATTTGGAAGTCAACGGTATTTAACCGTGTAAGAGGTAACGAATGTGTGACACGTCCCAGATATGGGTACTGTCGCGCAACACACTCGTTGGCAGGCAGCGATGCTTTGTTGCATCGGGTAACCCAAAAATCGCTTCCTGTCGTCTTCGGCGACCCGGACAACACAGGCACGCCTGTCGTTGCCGAGCCACCCAAAAAAAGCCTTAAGCCGCAGGAGCTTCGGCAGCCGCCGCCTGGTCTGCGAGTGTTTCACCGACTTGAAAGCGGGTGAAGCGGCGGATGACGATGTTTTCTCCCAGCTCGGCGATTTTCGCGGTGAGCAGGTCGTTGATCGTCTTGGTATTGTCCTTCACGAACGTTTGTTCGAGCAGACAGACGGTGCTGTAATATTTGTCGAGCTTGCCGGCGATGATCTTGTCGACCACGGCGGCGGGCTTGCCCTTGACGGAGGCGGAGGCGACGTCGCGTTCGACGGCGAGCAGGCTTTCGGGCACTTCGTCGCGCTTGACGTAGAGGGGCGTCGCGGCGGCGACCTGGAGGGTCACGTCCTTGACGAACGCGCGGAAGTTTTCGTTGCGTGCGACGAAATCGGTTTCGCAATTGATTTCGACGAGCACGCCGACTTTATCGCCGATGTGAATGTAGGAGCCGATGACGCCTTCCTTGGCGACACGGCCGGCTTTTTTCGAGGCGGAAGCGGCACCCTTTTTGCGAAGGATGGTTTCCGCTGCGGCGAGATCGCCCTTCGCTTCAACGAGGGCTTTCTTGCAATCCATCATCCCCGCGCTGGTTTTGTCGCGGAGCTGCTTAACGAGTTCGGGAGAGATTTCAGTGGGAGCTGTAACTGTAGACATAAGTAGATTTTGGTTGCGCGACGGTCAGACCGCCGCACGAGGTTAGGCCGAAACGCCGGTGAGCGACTCTTCTTCGACCGGCTTGACGGAGTCCTTGCCGAGTGTGCCGCCCTTCATGGCACCTTCGATGATGGCGTCGTTGAGGGCTTCGAGGATGACGCTGATCGAGCGGATGGCGTCGTCGTTTCCGGCGATGGGATAATCGACGAGATCGGGATTGGCGTTGGTATCGGTGATGGCGACGACGGGGATGTTCAACCGGCGCGCTTCAGCGACGGCGATTTCCTCGCGCGGCACGTCGACGATGACGATGGCCGCCGGATATTTTTCCATGTCGCGGATGCCGTCGAGATTGCGGTGCAGCTTGGCGTTTTCGCGGCGCATCACGGAAACTTCCTGCTTCGGCATCTTGGCGGTGGTGCCGTTGGCTTCCATTGTGTCGATGGACTTCATGCGGGCGACGCTTTTGCGGATCGTGGTGAGATTGGTCATGGTGCCGCCGAGCCAGCGCTCGGTGACGTAGTAGGAATTGCTCTTTTGAGCGAGGAGCTTGATGGTCTCCTGGGCCTGCTTTTTGCAGCCGACGAAGAGCACCTTTTTGCCGCTGGCAGCCGTTTCGCGCAGGAAATCCTGAGCGGCTTCGAGCTGCTTGACGGTGTGTTCGAGGTCGATGACATAGATGCCATTGCGCGCCTCGAAAATGTAGGGCTTCATCTTGGGGTTCCAACGCTGGGTGCGGTGTCCGAAATGGACGCCAGCGTCCAACAGTTCCTTGATATCGACTCGATGCAACATGATGTATTCTCTGGTTTATGACTCCGGCGGCGCTCGTGGAGAGCCATCGCAGCTTCCGTTTCTACGGAATAGGTTTTCGTTAGTGTACCGGCCAAACCGGCGTTAATTTCTGGTCCTGACGGTCGGACGAGCCGATCGACAGGGATGTTTATTATGGAGATTCGCCCACGAAAGGCAAGCGAAAGTAGGGGTTATTCTTCGTCGTCGCCGGAAGGGCGCGAAAGCATTTTTACATCGCGCGCAATTTCGAGGAGATGGCGGGAGATGCGTTCGAGCGCCACGGTTATGCGCCAGAACAAAGTGATAAGGAAGATGATGACGCCGAAATAGAGGACGAGTAACAGAACTCCCAAAAACGCTCCCAGTCCATACATGGCAATTAGTGTATCGACCGCCCATGTACTGGCAAGGCAATAGGGATGCAGTTTATTATTGCTTGGGAAGAACCTTCGGAGAGCCCGGATGTTTGATCCACGGCGCTTTCGAAAATCTCTCCGCAAACTCTGTCATTTCTTCGAGCCAGATCAGATTGTCGCGAAAAGAGCAGGCGGCGTCGCGACGAAGTTGGGTGAGCTCGGCCCCTTCCCAATCACAAGGCCAGGGATCGGATGGTTCGTTGACTTTCATGATCCCGGATAGAGTTTGCGAAGTTTTTCAATATCGGTGCGATCCTGTTCACGGTCGGCATCCTTTTTTAGGCTTATTAACGCAGACACAGATACCACGCGCGCGCTCACATTGGGAGCAACATCTTTCCATGCAGCCGCAGCAAACTCTTTCTCGAAAACAAACGGCTCCTTGGGGAAAATGTCAATGGTGACGTCAGGATAGCGGTCGCTAACGAGGTTGAAAACTTTCATGTTCCGATGCTCGATCCAATCCTGGCGAAGTTCGGGGTTGGCGAAATCGATCAAGGGAACCGGGATGATTGGGCGATACCCAAGTGATTCGAGCGCCTTCAAAGCGCGGGGCAGCGCCTGAGAAGAGAGATCCAAAACCAAATCGAGGTCTTTGGTTAAACGAACATACCCATGCGCAATCACCGCGATGCCGCCGACGACCAGATACCGGGCCTCTGCTTCCTGCAGCGCACGAAAAATGGCTTCGAGACTCACAACCTTCATATGTCTAACTTGCTCCATTCGGGCAAGCGTGGCAAGACGCACCGGTGAGAGTCAAGACGGAGGATCATTCCCCTTGCGCCATAATAGCTGTTTGCACGGCTCTTTATTTCCTCGTACCCAAACTCCATTCACAGTCATCCCACAGGGAGTTTGGGAATAAGTAAAAAAGGGCTTGGAAGCGGATTAATCTCTTCACAAGAAGAGGATGAATACGATATCATCTTCCAAGACGAAGT
>Ga0302319_10005721_pt1 | contig 24856 bp, 27 predicted proteins | sample Bog_T0_2_FD_203319 | JGI IMG/M metagenome (GOLD analysis project Ga0302319, IMG submission 203319) | Peat permafrost microbial communities from Stordalen Mire near Abisko, Sweden - Bog_T0_2 | ecosystem: Environmental > Terrestrial > Soil > Wetlands > Peat | place: Sweden: Abisko, Stordalen Mire...
CCGCTCAGGTGTCTGTCATCGGGGATACTCCGCTCGACATCAGCGCGGCGAGAGCGGCGGGCGCGGTATCCGTCGGCGTCGCCACCGGCAAGTACTCGGTCGACGAGCTGGCTGCTGCAGGCGCCGACCACGTCATGACGTCCCTCACCGACCCATTTCCCGGGCTGTGATGAGACCTCGGATCGCCGGGGAGGCGCCTGTCACCCGGGAGTGCCAACCGGCTCGGAGGTCGCCGCTGGCGGGTGCCCTGGTCGGCGCCGGGTGCGCCCTGGGCCTCATCCCGTCGAGCGACTTCGACGCCGCCCGCCAACCGCCGAGGGCGGCACTGACGACGAACAGCACGTCGAGGGTGCTGGCGAGGCTGGAGCGGCTGGCGGCAACCAGTGATCGCCCGGAGGCCTTCCGGCACGGACCCGATCACCTGGGCGGCCCGGCCCTGCTGGATGTCGCTGACCACTGTCGCCGACCGGTCCATGGATGTCCCCCGGCGGAGTAAGCAAGTAGTGACTTGCTAGCATGGTCCGCTCAGCCGGCTCCCCGGTTGACCAAGGAGGATCAGTGGCCGAACCCGTCTCAGACGCAACGATGTTCGATGCCGCCCTGACGGTGCTGGCTCAGCGGGGCTACGCAGGAGCCACCACGCGCCGGATCGCTGAAGCGGCCGGCATCAACGAGGTGACGCTGTTCCGACGCTTCGGAGACAAGCGCCAGCTGATCCTGGCCGCTATCCACGCCACCTTGGACCGGCTGGCCAGCACCGGGCTCGTCGCCAGCGGCGACCTGGAGGCGGACCTGGTCCGCGTGGTCGAGTACTACTCCGATCTCTTCCGGGACCGGGACGGGCTGGTCGGCACACTCCTCCTCGAGGGGGCGCGGGACCCCGACGTGGCGGCGCTCATCGCCGAACCCATCGCGGCGATGGCTCGCCTGGGCGAGATCTTCGCCCACTATCAGCAGACGGGGGCGATGGCGGTGGAGCCCCCTGGGTTCGCGGTGCAGGCCCTGCTCGCCCCCTTGCTGGTCATGACCGTGCTGCGGCGCATCAGCGCCTCCGAGATTCCCTCCCCCGACCCTCAGACGATCGTGCAGCGATTCCTGCAGGGTCGCCTGGCGGCACCGCTCTCCGAGGTCTGACCGCATCGCCTGAGACTCCCGGGGGTGTACCGGAGCGGGTCGTCCGTCCGTTCCGTGCGTGACCGGCTGGACGCGACCCCCGTAACCAAGCAACCACTTGCTTTCATATCCGATGGAGCGTAGGGTGATTGCAAGCAACTACTTGCTTGCCAAATCGGCTCCGATCGGAAAGAAGGCACCTGCACATGCGCACCCTCACCACGGGCAAGATTCGATGGATCCTCCTCCCCCTCCTCGGCCTGATCGTCGGAGTGGCCGGCGTGTACTGGTTCATGCTCAGAGACAATGCGGCCGCCCCACTCGCACTGCACACCGACTCGGCGTTGTCCCGGACCGCGGCCGGCACCGACGTCAACGGGCAGTGGTCGGTGGTCCCGGGAACCACGAGCCAGCCCACCACCGCCGGCTATCGGGTGGACGAACGGGTCCTGGCCGTGGGCGCCGACACCGCAACCGGTCGAACGCACGACGTGACCGGGTCGGTGACCGTGGCGGGCCGGCGAGTGACCTCGGCGCAGTTCACCGTGGACATGGCCACACTGACGAGCAACAAGAGTCTGCGGGACAGTGTGCTCAAGACCACGGCCATTCAGACGAACAGGTTCCCGACCGCATCGTTCACACTCACGGAACCCATCGCCCTGCCGGACATCGTTCCGGGCAAGGTCTACACGGTCGAGGCCCACGGACGGCTCCACCTCCACGGTGTCTCGAACTCGGTGTCGGTGACCCTGCACTTCGAACAGACCACGACGGACTTCGTGCTCCTGGCCGATTTGCCCATCGTGATGTCCGACTACTCCATCAAGGCTCCTGATGTGGCCGGTGTCGTCTCTGTCGAGAACCACGGCTCGTTCGAGCTCCTCGCCAACCTGGCGAGATGACCGCCCACGGCGGAGTGGCTCAGGGACGCACTCCTCATCGGCACCCTCGGGGTCCACACCCCCGAGGGTGCCGCCTGTCACCCGAGCCACGCCCGGTCCCCGACGGATCGATCAGCGCCGGTCGTGGTCACGGTCACGGCTCCTCCCCACCGGCATGGGGGCCGATCCTCGAGTGCCGGACCGGCCAGGGCACGGCGCCGCCGTGCGATAGTTACTCCGAACCTGCATGTCGGGAGAGAGGATCGCTCCGCCCGAGGAGTGGACCGCTCCCCAGGAGAGGAGAGAGATGACCAGTGTCATGGAGGGTGTGCGCATCCTCGAGGTTGCCGAGCACACCTTCGTCCCGGCCGCGTCGGCCATCCTGGCCGACTGGGGTGCCGAGGTCATCAAGATCGAGCACGTCGAGCGGGGCGACGCCATGCGGGGCCTGGCCTCGAGCGGCGTGATGTCCATGGGGACCGGGGTGCACGTCCTACTCGAGCACTCCAACCGGGGGAAGAAGAGCATCGGCGTCGACCTCACCACCGAGAAGGGGGTGGAGCTGGTCTACAAGCTGGCCGCCACCTGCGACGTCTTCTTGACCAACAAGCTGCCGGGCGTCCGCACACGGCTCCGGATCGAGCTCGAGGACATCCGGGCCCACAACCCCGACATCATCTACGTGGCCGGTACCGGGGGTGGCGAGCGGGGGCCCGACGCCGACAAGGGGGGCTACGACTTCTTGAGCTACTGGTGCCGGGCGGCCAGTGCCATGGGCTGCACGCCCCCCGACGCCGAGCAGCTGACCGGCCAGCCGGCCCCCGGCTACGGCGACTCCATCGGCGGCATGACCATCGCCGGGGGGATCATGGGGGCCCTGTTCCACCGGGAGCGCACCGGCGAGGCCATTACGGTCGACGTCTCGCTGCTGGGCGTGGGCCTGTGGGCCATGAGCCCGGCCGTGGCGCTGTCCCTCCAGCTGGACTTCCCGTGGCGGCCACCGCCCCTGGCCGGAGGCGGCGGAGGTGGTCCGGCCAATCCTCTGGTCGGGACCTACAAGACCGCGGACGGCCGCTTCCTGGCCCTCACCTGCCTGCAGGGCTTCCACTACTGGCCAGGGGCCTGCCGGGCCATCGGGCGGGAGGACCTCATCACCGATGAGCGGTTCACCTCCCACGAGCTGCTGTCGGCCAATGCCGGAGCGGCCCGGGAGATCCTGACCGAGGTGTTCGCCGCCGAGCCCCTGGCCGTGTGGCGGGAGCGGCTGGCCGACTTCGCCGGCCAGTGGTCGTTCGCCCAGGACTCCCTCGAGGTGGTCACCGACCCCCAGGTGGTGGCCAACGGCTACGTCGGCGAGACCGCGACGGCCGACGGTGTGCCCTTCCAACTGGTGACGACCCCGGTCCAGTTCGGCGGCACCCCGGCGCCCCCCAAGCGGGCACCGGAGTTCAACGAGCACTGCGACGAGATCCTGGCCAGCATCGACCTGGACGACGAGGCCATCCTCGGGCTCAAGGTCGAGGGCGTGGTGGCCTGAGGCAGATGACCGCCGGGGAGCGAACGGGGAGCATCGGGTGAGCACGGTGGAGAGCGCCTGGCCGAAGTACCCCGGCTACGCCATCGACATCGTGCCCGTGCCGGGCACCGGTCGGGCCCGTGTCGACGGGGACCTGATCGCCGAGAGCACGCGCTGCGTGCTCGTGCGCGAGTCCGACCACCGTGACCAGCTGTACTTCCCGCTCGAGGACATCGTGGGCCCGGTGCTCACCCGGAGCGACCTGCACACGATCTGCCCGTTCAAGGGGGAGGCGAGCTACTGCGCCGTGTCGGTGCGAGGCCGCGAGCTCGAGGATGCCCTGTGGTGGTACCCGGAGCCGATGGACGAGGTGGCCGGGCTGGCCGGCTACGGTGCCTTCACCACCGACCGGGTCGACATCACGGCGTCCGTCCCGTTGGACGGGACCGACGAGGCCACGGTGGCCTTCCCCCTCTGGGGAACGGCCGGCGATCTGGTGGGGCTCATGGATGCCACGCCGCTCGACGACGGGTCCTTTGCCACTCCGTCCTATCCCGACCCCCCGCTCGGCACGTTCGTCCCGATGGAGTGGCACGCCCAACGTCGGAACGTCCTCGAGGGAGGCCAGCTGCTGGGCGCAGCCATCGTGGCGGCCGCCAAGCGCCGGCCCGACCAGCGGGTGACCTCGGCCCACATGGCCTTCGTGAAGGCGGCATCGTTCGACGCACCGCTCCGCCTCGACCTCGAACCGCACCGGCAGGGATCGACACTCTCCGTCTTCGGCGTGGCCGTCTCCCAGGAGTCCTCGGTGCGGGCGACCGGGATGGTGATGAGCGATGCCGGCGGCGACGACCTGATCCGCCACGTGGTGCCCATGCCCGAGGTTCCCCCGCCCTCGGACTGCCCGCGCCACGACTTCGGGGTGCTCGGCCGGGAGGTCCGTGTCGTGGAGGGCGCCTATGCCCAGCAGGACGGCCCGGTCGGTCCGCCCGAGCTCTACGTGTGGACGAGGTTCGCCGCCGCCCCGGCCACCCAGGCCCTGCACCAGGCCTTGTTGGCCCAGGACACCACCCACTACTCCATCGGGGCGGCGCTGCGGGCCCACACCGGCATCTCCGAGGGGGATGCCCACCGGACGGTCTCCATGGGACCGGTCAACGCCACCATCGCCTTTCACGACGACGTCGACGTCAGTCAGTGGCTGTTGACCGAGACCCGCTCCATCTGGGCCGGACGGGGATCCACGCAGTCACAGGTCCGGGTGTTCACCGCTGACGGACGGCTCGTGGCGTCCAAGACGGTGCAGGCCATGGTCCGATCCTTCCGTGCGGCTCCCGCCCCGGGCCGGATGGACTATTCGACGGCCATGTGAGGCTCGACTCTGAGGTGAGGCGGCCGGCTGCGACCGGTCGGAGCGTAGCGGGACGCTGGATGCACGGCGGACCGGCGGACCGGCGGACCGGCGGACCGGCGGTGGCCATTCGCCACGCGCGCGATGCTGGTCGGGCCGAACACGGGGGTGGCCGAGCGTGCCACCGTTGTCCACGAGGAGGCCCGCATGCCCGACACCGTCCACCTGCCCGACCGGATCGAGGTGACCCGGCCCATCCCGGCATCGCCGACGGCGATCTTCGACATCCTGCGCAGCCCGGCCGGCCATGTCGCCATCGACGCCTCGGGAATGCTGCAGGGCTACACCGGCAGGCCGGCGGAGCAGGTGGGTGACACCTTCGTCATCCACATGGACCGCGAGGCGCTCAACGACATACCACTCGGCAAGTACGACGTGACCGTGCACATCATCGTCTTCGAGCCTGACGTGGAGATCGCCTGGGATCTCGGTCCCGACGTGGGGGTCCCCCACTTCTACGGCTACCGCCTCCACCCCGGCGAGGACGGGGTCACCGAGGTGACGTCGTACTACGACTGGTCGAAGGTGACTGGCGAGCGCAAGGAGCGCTTCCCCATCGTGCCCGAGTCAGCCCTGCGCGCCACCCTGGGGATCCTGGAGCGGACGGTCGCTGCAGGTCTGCCCGGCGCTGCCCACTAGCTTCGGCGGAGGTCGGTGAAACACGCCGGCGAAGGAGCGCTCGATCGGCTGGAGCCACTGCTCGTCGAGCTTCGCAGCATCGAAGGACTGGTCGAGAAGAAGCGGGGGAATCCTCTCCCGGAGATCGGCCGCCTTCCTCCACTTCCACGAGGATCCCGGCTGCCTCTTCGCCGATATCCGGTTGGGTGACGATTTCGACCGGCACCGTGTCGAGACAGAGGCGGAACGGTCCCATCTGCGTGCACTGGTCCGGGACGCCCTCCGCTCGCGCTGTCCGTGCGCTGTCCGTCACCCCACCTTCGGGACCCGTCAGCGGGCCTCGTGGGCCCCGGCGGCCGCCTCCCGGTGGCTGGGGTCGCCCCTTCCCGTGGTGATCAGGCTCCGCAGGCTCCCGTTGATGTAGAAGCTCCATGCACTCGAGCAGCCGTCGAAGCACTCGACGTCGGGGTCCAGGCCGATGTGGGTGAACCGAACCTCCGTCGTGCCGTCCTGCGCGGAGAGGTCGAAACGGATGTCGGTGCCCGTCCACTCGGTCGCGTCATCGACGAAGGCGAGATACCCCTCCTCGACGTGCCACACCACGGTGCGTCCCGGCACCAGCTCGGTGATCCGCTGCCGGGAGAAGTGGGCATCCTCGTAGCGGTAGGTGAACTCCTCCCCCACGGCGTCGGTCCGCCCCTCGATCTCACCGGACCACCATCCCCGGACATCGGTGATGGCCTCGAATGCCTCCTCGGGGGTCTGGTCAACGGTGAACGTGGTGGTGAAGTTCTGATCGGACATGGTGATCGGGTCTCCTTCTCATCGGGCATCCACGGACCGGGGGTCGTCCCGTCCGATTGCGTGATGCAAGTCACTATAGGGAAGCAACTTGTATCATGCAAGTGAAAAGGGCTACCGTGGGGTGTGCTCGGAAAGACCTACGACAGCCAGGTGTGCTCGGCGGCGCGTGCCCTCGAGGTGGTGGGTGAACGGTGGAGCCTGCTCATCGTCAGGGACGCACTGTTCGCCGGCTCCACCCGCTTCAGCGACTGGCTCCGGCTCGGCATCGCCACGAACATCCTCAACAACCGCCTCGACGGTCTGGTGGAGGCCGGGATCATGGAGCGCTCCGCCACCTCGCAGAACCCCGACCACTACGAGTACCTCCTGACCGAGAAGGGGAGGGACCTGGCCCCGGTCATCGTCACCCTGACCGAGTGGGGTGACCGGTGGGCGGCCCCGGCCGGCCCGCCCATCCTCTACGTCCACTCGGTCTGCGGCGGTTCGATCACCCAGCAGACCATCTGTGCCGGCTGCGGCCGGGTCCACGACCCCGCCGAGGTGACCGTCCGACCGGGGCCCGGCATGCCCCCTGACATCGCCGCCCGGATGGCAGCGCGCCCCTGAGCCCTCCGGGTCACGCCGGGACTGCTACCGGGTGAGGATGGTCACGCAGGCGTTGGCCCCGCGGCCGATCACGTGGGAGAGACCGACCCGGGCACCGGGGACCTGGCGGTCCGTGACCGTTCCCCGCAGCTGGCGGACGATCTCGACCACCTGCCCCAGGGCCGACGCGCCGAGGGGCTCACCCTTGGAGAGCAGCCCGCCCGAGGGGTTGACGGGGATCGGGCCACCGATGAGCGTGGACCCGTCCGCCAACAGGCGGGCCTGATCGCCGGCGCCGCAGAGTCCCAGCTCGGCCCAGGCCAGCAGCTCACGCCCGGAGTCGGTGTCCTGGCACTCGACCACGTCCACATCGGAGGGACCGAGGCCGGCCTGTTCGTAGGCATCGGTGGCGGCCAGCTCCGTCGGGGAGGTGATGGACGAGTCCTCGATGCCACACAGGGGTGAGTCCTCCCCCAGCACGTTGCCGGGGAGGTGCGACCGCAGCGAGATGCCGGCCACCCGGATCCCGTCGCCGCTCCCGTCGCCGCCCCGCTCCAGCACCAGGGCCGCCGCCCCCTCGTTCGGGGAGCAGAGCATGAACAGGGTGAGGGGGTCGCAGATCATCCGGGCGGCCAGGACCTCCTCGACGGTCACGGGCGTGCGGAACATGGCGTCGGGGTTGTCGACGCCGTTCCGACGGTTCTTCACGACCACCTGGGCCAGGTGCTGGCGCGTGAGGCCGGCGTCCAACAAGAGGCGCTGGGCCCGCAGGGCGAAGTAGGCCGGCGCCGGGCTCAGGCCGGCGGCCTCCTGCCACGGGGCGAAGAAGGACGATCGGATCACGCCCTTGGGCATCTTCTCCAGCCCGAACACCAGCACGCGGTCGTACTGGCCCGAGGCGATCGAGGCCGTGCCCAGCTGGAGCGCCGCACCGCCCGACGCGCATCCCGCCTCGACGTCGACGATGGGGATCCCCGTGCCGGCCAGTGCCCCGAGCACCCGGTGTCCGGCCGCCACTCCCCCGTAGGCCGTCCCGCAGAAGGCCGCCTGGACCTGCCTGGCCCCGATGCCCGCCTCGTCGAGGGCGGACCGGACGGCGGCCACGCCCATGTCGGTGCCGGTCAGTCCCTCGAAGCGCCCGAAGGGGTGCATCCCGACCCCGCTGATGCGGACGTCGCCCCGGGGCACGGGGGTCATGACCGGAACACCCAGGTGGCCAGCGGATTGCCGTCGGCGTCCGGCACCTCCTCGGCAGCCAGCACCACCCGGGCACCCGGATGGATGTCGTCACCCTGCAGCCGGGTGACGATCCGCAGCGGCGGCGACCCGTCGAGCTCGACCACGCCGAATCCGTACGGGACGGGACCGAAGTACCCGGGAGGGGCCAGGACGACCTCGGTGTGCAGCAGCACCGTGCCCGAGCGGGGAAGGTCGACCGCCTCCACATCGTCGGCCCCGGTAAAGGGACAGACGACCGCCCGCGGGAAGTGGCGCAAGCCGCTGGAGGGCGACCACCCGCCGAGGAGCGTGATCCGGTCGCCGTCCATGCGGACCACCGACGCGTTGATGGGGGGCGCGACCACACGGCGACTATAGAGCCGACGTGGGGCGCTCCCCCGGGCCGTCAGTCCCCCGAGGTGGGCTCCCCGTGCTCGGCGTTGGGCAGGCCCCGCCGCCAGTAGGCCTTGGCCGAGACCTGATCGCCCTCGATCCCACGGGACGACAGTGCCGACTGCACGGCCCGGACCACCCGGGACTCGGCCGACACGTAGACGTGACCGGGGCCCTCAGGCAGCTCGGTGGCGGCCAGGGCGTCGAGGAGGGGCGGCGCATCGCCGGGCACCGTGTGTCCGTCCCGATGGAGCCAGTGCAGGTCCCACTGCCCGACAGGTCCGCCGGCCGGGATCTGCTCGTCGGCAGCCGAGTCCACCTCGAACAGGGCGATGGCCGTGGCCTCCGGTGGCAGCGCCTCGATCATGGCCAGCGCCCCGGGCAGCCCGGTCTCGTCGGCGACGAACAGGTGCCAGCGGGCGCCGGCGGCGAGCGTGACCTTTCCCCGTGGACCGATGGCCTGCACCCGGCCGCCGACCCCCGTCGACCGGACCCAGTCCGTTCCCGGTCCGCGGGCATGCAGCGAGACGTCCAGCGTCACCGCCGGCCGCTCGGGCTCGAAGCGCCGGATGGTGTAGCGCCGGTTCACCACGGCGTCGCCGCTCTGCGGGATGCGCAGCATGAGGTCGTGTCCCGGCTGGAACCGGAGCCCCTCCAGCCCCGGCGCGGTGAGGACCAGGCGGTGGATGGACGGGGACAGCGCACCGGTCTCCACCACCTCCAGGTCCCAGAGTGCGGCGTCGGCCAGCGGGCCGCCCGGCCGGCCCACCAGGTCCATCAGTCGGTCGGGGGTCATGACGATGGGGCTCCTCCCGTGCGTGTGGCCCGGCCGGTCCGTGTGGACCGCGGGTCGTCGACAGCCACGGTACCGCCGCCGGCGCTGTGCACCGGTCCGGTGCCGCCGCCGCACCTCACGTCGGTGCGGCCACCAGGCCGTCGGCGTCCTCGGCCTCCTCGAGGCCCTCCTCGATCGCCTGGGGCATTGTGGCGACGCCCTCGGGGGCCGCCGACAGCTTGGGGAGGAGCGCCGCCAGCAGTGCCCCGACGATCAACCCGGCCCCGGCGATGAGGAAGGCGGCCCGGTAGCCCGAGGTCAGTGCGGTGCCGGCGGCGCGGTGCCCGGCGGCGTGGTGCCCGGCGGCGATGCTCGTGGCCACCGTGGCCATGATGGCCAGGCCCAGCGCCCCACCGATCTGGCGGGTCGTGTTGATCAGCCCCGAAGCCAGGCCCGCCTCGTGCACGGGAACCCCGGCGGTGGCCGACAGGGTCATGGGGATGAAGGACAGGCCGAATCCCACGCCAATCAGGACCTCCGGGCCCAGGACATGGGTCACGAACGGGTCGCCGGCCTGGATGCGGGACAGCCAGAGCAGGCCGGCGGCGGCCACCCCCAGCCCCAGCATCAGTTGGTTGCGGGCGCCGAAGAGGTGCACGATCCGGGAGGCCACCAACGCCCCCACCAGGGTGCACAGGCCGACGGGCAAGAACGCCAGGCCGGCACGCAGCGGGCTGTAGCCGTCGACGTTCTGCAGGAAGAGGGACAAGAAGAAGTAGGTGCCGAAGATCCCGGCGCCGACGGTGACGGCGATGCCGTTGGCCACCGAGAGGGAGCGGCGCCTGAAGATGGACAGCGGGATCAGCGGGTCGGTGGCGAACCGGGTCTCGGTGACGAAGAACGCGGCCAGCAGCACGAGGCCGACGGCGATGGTGACGATGGTCCGGGACGACAGCCACGGGTGCACATCGGTGCTGACGATGCCGTAGACGAGCACGGCCAACCCCGCCGTCACGGTGATGGCGCCGGTGAGGTCGAGCGTCTTGCGGGGTCCCCGCTGCTCGTTCCGGGGCAGCGCCACCCAGGCGCCGGCCAGCAGCACGATCCCGATGGGCACATTGACGAAGAGCACCCACCGCCAGTTCAACAGGCTGGTCAGGATGCCCCCGACCAGCACACCGGCCGCCGCCCCACTGGCCGCCGTCGCCCCCCAGGCGCCGAGGGCCCGGCGGCGCTCGTCGGGGACGGTGAACGTGGTGACGAGGATGCTGAGGGTGGCCGGGGCCAGGATCGCCCCGCCGATGCCCTGGGCGGCGCGGGCCGTGATCAGCCAGGCACCACTCTGGGCCAGGCCACCGACCAGGCTGAACAGGGTGAACAGGGTGAGGCCGATGATGAAGACGCGTCGCCGCCCGAACAGGTCGGCCGCCCGGCCACCGAGCATCAGGAAGCCGGCGAAGGTCAGGGTGTAGGCGTTGACCACCCACTGCTCACCGGCCACCGAGAGCCCGAGGCTCGCCCGCATCTGGGGCAGGGCCACGTTGACGATGGCCACGTCCAGCACCACCATGAACTGGGCGGCGCAACAGATGGCCAGCACAGCCCACGTCGGTATGGATCGCAACCGTGAGGTGAGGGTGTCCACCGGGCAACTCCTTCAGAACTCCGACGAGAATCACTTAACGTTAAGATATATTACCTTAAACATTCGCCGGTTTGTTTAACGTTGAGGGAACTACGATCTATTCCATGCCCCCCGTTCCGGCCCGCGACGAGGCCGACGAGATCGTCGAGTTCTGGCACCGGGAGAACCCCGACCTCGATGTCACGGCCAAGTCGCTGGCCATCCGGCTCCGGCGGGCGTCCCAGCACCTCGAACGGTCGGTCCGGTCCAGCCTGGCCGCCACCGGGCTCGACGAATTCTGGGAGATCGAGGTGCTGATGTCCCTCCTGCGGGCTCCCGGGCACCGCCGGAGCGCCGGAGAGCTGCAACGTGAGGGCCAGGTCACCTCGGGTGCCATCACCAACCGGGTCGGACGGCTGGAGCAACGGGGATGGGTCACGCGGGACGTGGATCCGAGCGACCGGCGCCAGGTGCTGGTGTCGTTGACCCCCGAGGGCCTGACACAGGCCACGCACATCGTCGCCACCAAGAACGAGTCGGAGAAGGCGATCTTCTCCGGATTGGACCGGTCGGTGCTGGAGCGGCTGACCACGGACCTACGGACCCTCCTCGTGTCCATGGAGGCTCCGGCCCCGGGATAGGCGCGGCCCGTCCGGCCCGCTGGCCCGGTCAGGGGACGAGGACGATCTTCCCGCCGGCGTGGCCGGCGGCCAGCTCCCGCAGGGCGTCGACGGCCTCGTCCAGCGGATAGGTGCCGGCCACCCGGACGTGGAGCGCGCCCTCCTCGGCCAGCCGGACGAGCTCCATCCGGGCCGCATCCCGGATCTCGACCCCCTGGTCAGCGCCGGGGGCCATGCCGAGCGCCCTGATCCCCAGCTCCAGACCGCGGGCGGTATTGGCGATGGTGGCGACTCGCGAGCGGTCGGCGACCAGTTCGGTCGACGCCTCCAGTGCCTCGTCGGTCCCCACCAGGTCGAGGGCCACGTCGACGCCGTGGGGCGCCAGCGAGCGGATCCGCTCGACCAGACCCGGGCCGTAGGTCACCGGCTCGGCGCCCAGATCCCGCAGCGTGCCGTGATGGCCCGCGCTGGCCGTGCCGATGACCCGGGCACCGGCCCGCACGGCCAGCTGGACGGCCAGCAGACCCACCGCACCGGCCGCCCCGTGCATGACCACGGTGTCGCCGGGCCCCACCCCGGTCACCCTGAGGGCGTGGACGGCGGTCGTCCCGGCCAGGAGCAGTCCGCTCGCCTCCGCCATCGAGTAGGTCGAGGGCCGCGGGACACAGGACGTGCCGGAGGTGACCACCTCGGACGCATAGCCTCCTGTCACCGGGTAGGCGATCACCTCGTCTCCCGGGTTCAGGCGGCCGGCCGGACCTTCGGCTCCGGCTCCGACGGCGGAGACCACGCCGGCGACCTCGAGGCCCAGGGGCATCGGCAGCAGCGACGGGTCACGCCCGTAGGCGCCACTGAACAGCTTGACGTCGATCGGGTTGGTAGCGGCCGCCATGACCTCGACCGACACCTCGCCCGGCCCCGGTCCGGGCAGATCCACCTCCACCACGGACACCACCTCGGGTCCGCCGTAGGCGGTGGCGACGACTCGGGCTGACATGCCGGATCCAACCGGGCACCACACCGGGCTATTCCCCCGTCCCTGCACCCGGTGGACCGGACCGACACCACCGACCTCATCACCCCACGACCGGACATGGCCGCTCGACTGAGCGAGTTCCGGCGTCCTAGGCTCCCGCCGTGCATCGAACCACGACCGTCCAACGTCAGTCCGGACCCCGGTGAGCGGTGCCGGGACGCCACTCCGTGTGGTGCAGTGGACGACCGGCAACGTGGGCCGGCGGTCGGTGGTGGCCATCGCCGCCAACCCCGCTCTGGAGCTGGTGGGCTGCTTCGCCTGGTCCCCGGACAAGGTGGGCCGCGACGCCGGGGCGCTGAGCGGCCTTCCCGACCTCGGCGTGCTGGCCACCGACGACGTCGAGTCCCTCCTGGCCCTCCGTCCCGACTGCGTCGTCTACAACCCGATGTGGCCCGACGTCGGAGAGCTCGAGCGCATCCTGGAGTCGGGGGCCAACGTGGTCACGACGGCGGCGTTCATCACCGGGCACGCGCTGGGGGACGACCGCGCCCGGATCGTGGACGCGTGCCGGCGGGGGAGCAGCTCGCTCTTCGGCTCCGGCATGAACCCCGGACTGGCCAACCTGCTGGGGCTGGTCTCCGCGGGCATCTGCGACCGGATCGACTCGATCACCGTGCTCGAATCGGTCGACTCGACCGGGTACGACTCACCGGAGACGGAGCTGCCGGTCGGGTTCGGCCGCCCCATCGACGACCCCGAGCTGCCCTCCATGACGGCCGCGGGGACCGCCGTGTTCGGTGACGCCGTCCACCTGACCGCCGATGCCCTGGGGCTCGAGCTCGACTCCGTCCGTTGCGAGGCCGAGTACGCGCAGACCACCGAGCATCTGGACCTGGGCTCGTGGTCCATTGAGCCCGGATGCGTGGCCGGGGTGGCCATCACCTGGCAGGGCATCGCCGCCGGTCGGCCCGTGGTCCAGCTGCAGGTGCGGTGGCGCAAGGGGAGCCACCTCGAGCCGGACTGGCCGATCGAGCACGGGTACCTGATCGACATCCAGGGACAGCCCTGTGTCCGGACCCGGCTGGAGGTGTACCCGGGCCCCGACTTCGTGGCCGAGTCGTTCAGCGACTACATGGTCCTGGGCATGATCATGACCTCGTTGCCGGCGGTCAACGCCATCCCCCAGGTGTGCCGGGCGGACCCGGGGATCGTCACCTATCTCGACCTCCCGCTCGTCCCGCCCCGTGGGTGGACCGGAGGGAGCTGACCGGAACCGGAGGTGCCGGGCGACGGGGCGGGTGCTGACGCCCGTGCGGGTACCCGTCTCGACCGTGCCCTGCGCTAGGTTCCGTGCTGTCACTCGAGGATGGCGCACCTGGAAAGCGGAGGGCTGCCCCATGGAGCACCCGGACCACTCCCAACCGACGGACGACGAGGAACTCGACGAGGCGCTCGATGAGTCGTTCCCGGCCAGTGACCCTCCGGCCACCTGGTCGGGTGCCGATCACGAGCCTCGCCCCGGTGGGCCCGGTCCCGGGGATCCGGGTTCCCCACCGCCGGGCTGAGCCGAACGGCACGGACCGGCCCGTCACCGGAAACGGCGCGGCACCGGCGCGACGGGTCAGGCCGAGCGGACCAGACCGTTCTGTGACTCCCGGGCGTAGCGGGCGGCCAGCTGGCGGGAGAACCCGAACACCCGTCCGAGCTCCCCGATCGAGACACCGGCGCGCAGCGCCTCGGCGAAGACGGCCAGCCGCAGCCGGTGCCGGCCCTGCTCCACCGCCTTCAGGGCCACGTTCATCGACTCGCGCACAACGGCCGGGTCGACGACCGTGAACACCTCGTCGACGGTGGAACCCTGCTCGTTGGCTCGCATACCCCGCCGGACGGCCGTCTCGGCCTGACGGGTGCACCTTCGCAGTGACTCCAGGGCGACCAGCAGGTCCTCGGCGGCATCGACGGCTTCGTTGCGGTTCACGTTCGTCCTCCCCATTGCGTCCGGGCCCGGGGGCCCAGAATGGAATCCCTGCACGGCGCCATCGTGGTCCGGGCCGGAGACCCCGCTGCGCTGGCTGCGACGTCGCCCGCTGATGGCTTCGGCCGCGACTCGGCGGCCCGCTGGCCCGGACGGAGGGCTGACACGACCAGGCCAGTCGGCGCACCGGGCCCTCTCGACCCCGCCTGTCGGCACGGTCCCGCACGGTGCAGGTGTGCTCTACCCGCTCCACCGGTGGGCAAACGTCGAGAGTCCACCGGGGTCACGTCCGGAGGGACCCGGACCGGGAGGGACCAGGGCTAGCGCGGGACGATGCCCCAAGAGCCGGTCCAGCGCCCCCCGGGCCGCAGGACGGCGATGTCGGTACCCGAGCGCAGGGCATCGGGCGGACAGCTCATCGGCTCCACGGCCACGGCGGTCCGCCGCTCGTCCGGCTCCAGCGTGTCGCCGGTGTACACCATGAGGTAGCCGAACCGCTCGTCCACCCACAGGGTCGCCCCGCACCCGCCATCGGGGTGGTCGAGTTCGACCCGGGCGCGCCCGTCGGCATCCCGGCGCAGCCGGGTGAAGGCGGTGTCCAGCCGGGTGACACCGATCAACCGACCCTCGGTGAAGTCGAATTCCGTGCCGCTCACCGCGGCGCTGCCCACCGGGAGCCCGCGCTCGTCGGCCATCAGGCGCTGCTCGGCCGGCACCCGCAGGCGGACCTGGTCCACCGTGGGGGTGCCGACGGTGAGGTAGGGGTGGAAGCCGATGCCGAAGGGCAGGTCGGTGGGCCCCAGATTGTCGGCATCCACCACCACGGTGAGTCCGTCACGACCCAGTCGGTACTCGAGGGTCAACCGCAGGGTGAAGGGATAGCCCGGTGAGGGATGGAGCTCGCACACCATGGTGACCTGATTCTGGGCCCGGCTCTCCATCCGCCAGGGCAGCCAGCGGACCAGCCCGTGGATGGCGTTCCCGGTCCGGATCTCGTTGATGGGGGCCTGGGCGTCGACGCCCTCGAAGGAGTAGCGCCCGTCGCCCAGCCGGTTGGGCCAGGGGGCCAGCACCTGGCCCCGGCCACCGTGGCTCCACGCGTCGGGCCCGAACCCGTCGATGACCGGCCGATCGTCGATGGTGAACGAGCGGAGGGTCGCCCCCACCTCGGTGACCACGGCGCGCTGATGCCCGTGGCCGATGACCCACTGGTCGCCGGTGGACGCGGTCGTCTCGGCCGGACGCTTGTCTTCGGCAGGAGGTGGGGGTGTCATAGGGATCGGGTCGGCGTGTGGCGGGGTGCCCCGGGGCCTGCCGACGTTGCCCGGTATGGTAGGCGATGAGGGCCGACCGGCCCGACGACACGATCCCGGCGACCCTCCTCCGGTCACGTCCCCCGGAACGGGCACGCGTGCCGGAGGCCGCCCACCGATAGGAACCAGGCCGGCATGCGCATCCTGATCACCAACGACGACGGCGTCTTCGCCCCCGGCATCGCCGCCCTGGCCCGGAGCCTGCACCACCGGTTCGGCGAGGAGCACGAGCTCACGGTGGTGGCACCCCTCGTCGATCACAGTGGCGCCGGTGCCGCCGTGGGGGCCGTCTACGAGCGGGAGTCGATTCCCTACGAGGCGGTCCAGATCCCCGGACTGCCCGACGTGCCGACCTACGGGATCGACGGCCCACCGGCGCTGGCGGTCATCCTGGCCTGCATCGACGGCTTCGGTCCGCGCCCGGACCTGGTGGTCTCGGGCATCAACCACGGCACCAATGCCGGGCGCTCGGCCCTCCACTCCGGCACGGTGGGGGCCACGCTGACAGCCGCCCAGTTCGGGCTGCGCGGACTGGCCGTGAGCATCGCCTGGGGTGATGATCCGGTCCCGTGGGAGACCCCGGCGTCGCTGGCCGCGGCCGTCGTGCCGGTGCTGGCCTCGGCGGAGCCGTCGACCGTGCTCAACCTCAACGCGCCGGCCGTGCCCCTGGCCGAGCTCAAGGGACTCCGCCACGGTGCCCTCGGCACGGTGGGCCTCATCCGGGCCGTCCGGCCCGAGCACACGCCCCGGCCGGTCGAGGGCACGCCGATCGACACCACCTCGGGGTCCATCGTGCTCACGCTCAGGGGGACGGCCGAGGGCGCCGAGCGGCTGGCCGAGCAGGCCGAGATGGTCGACGGCACCGATGCCGCACTGGTGGCCGACGGCTGGGCCTCCCTCACCCCACTGGTCGGGGTCAGCGAAGACACCACCGACAGCGGCCGCCACGTCCTGGCCGGTGCCCTGGAGGCCTGCGGGCGATTCGCCACCAGCGCCCGGTGACCCCGTCCGAGGGCCCCGGAGCGTTCGGCCCCACGTCCGGAGCGGCCAGGCCCCGAAAGGCCAGGTCCTGATAGGCGGACGGCCTCAAGGAACTCGCCCCGCGTGACGATAGAAGCACTCATAGCTCCGACTGAATTGCCGCCCGGCGGCGGCACCCGTACAGTGACCCGGCCCGTCACGGCCGGCTCCGGCCGCGCCGTTCCGGGCTGCCGACATCAGATGCCAGGGGAGGGACCTCGCATGAACCGGACAGATGTGGTCCCACCGCCGATGCCGTCGACCACCCTCGGTCCGGTCGCTCCCGGGGGTATCGGAGCCGCCGGACGCTGACCTGACCCGGGTTCTCCCGTCTGCACATCGTACGGACCTCATCGCACGTCCAGAGCGCCCTGCCCTTTCCGGCACCGTCTCGCGAGTCGCATGCACGAAGGCGGCCGCCCGCATTCCGAAGCCAGCCTCGAAGCCCACCGGGGTTCTCGCCACTTTGAGGAGGCGCACGAGATGCGCACGCACCGCTCCACCCTCGTCACCCTGGCCGCGGTCGCCACCGCGGTCATCGCCGCCATCATCACCCTCTGGCCCGCCGCCGTGGCGGGCGCCGGCTCCGGCGCACGCTCCGGCGCCGGCTCGGCGTCGTCGGGACGCCAGGCCGCGACCCGGCCCCTGGGCGTGGTGGCGGCCCAGGTCGGCTCACGACTGGTGCTCGACAGCCTGGCCGTGCCGGGCGGTCCGCAGGGCGGTCCGGTGTCCCCACCCCCAGGAGGTGTGACCGTGGCCATCTCGTCGCTGCTCATACCGGTCATCGCGCCTCCCTCGTCCCCCACGCTCGCCGCCACCCCACCGACTCCCGCCGTGGCCCCGGTCACCCGTGTGGTGGTGCCCACAACGCTGCCGACAACCGTCCAGTCCGGGGTCCCTCCGGCCGGCGGCGTGTGGGCCGAGCTCCGCCAGTGCGAGTCCGGGGGCGACTACTCGATCGACACGGGCAACGGCTACTACGGCGCCTATCAGTTCTCGGCGACCACCTGGCACGGGTTGGGCTACCCCGGCCTGCCCAATCAGGCCGCCCCCAGCGTGCAGGATCAGGCCGCGCAGCGCCTCCAGGCCCGGAGTGGCTGGGGCCAGTGGCCGGCCTGCTCCCGCAAGCTCGGGCTCTGAGGCCTGCCCAGGTCCGCCGACCTCTGCGCCGGCATCACTTCGGGAAATAACAAACCTGTCTCACGTTATGCGCAATTGTTCCGCCGGGAGAGAGGCGGCGGCGCGGTGCACCTCCCACGCCGCCCGCACCGCCCGAACGACCCGGACGGCCCGGGCCCGGATCGACGACGCGGTGGCTCCGGATATCAGATGGCCTCCAACTGGTCGTCCAGCCAGTCGAAGGTGACCTGGGCCGACAGGCGGATGTTGTCCGACTGGCAGTGGGTCGCCGCCCCGTCCTCGGGTCGGAACCGCACCGCGGTGACCGGCCCTCCCACCCGTTCGGCGAAGGCATCGAATTGGGCCATCGGCTCGTCCCCCTCCCGGTCGCCGATCATGGCCAGCACCGGGCAGACGATGGAGCCGGCCAGATCGTCCAGGCGGTAGCCGGCGATGGCATCCCTCCAGGCGTGGAAGGACGGGACGCCGAAGCGGGAGCAGATGGCGGCGATGCCCCACTGCATCTGACGGGGCATGAGGTCCTCGGGCACGCCGATCACGTCCTCGGGCCTCACATCACGCTTCATCCGGAACACCTCGCTCCCCACCCACGCCTCCATGTACCGGCTCATGTCGAGGACCGGTGGATCCGCCACCAGGGCCTTGACCCTCGGGTCGGTGGCCGCGCTCCGGGCGGCGAAGTAGGAGCCGAAGCTCTGGCCGGCCAGGGCCAGTCGGTCGGCGTCGACATCGGGGCGAGCGGCCAGATGGTCGAGCACGGCGCCGATGGGGACCTCGTAGTCGGGCCGGAAGGTCACGGTGGGGTCGCGCCGCATGGCCCCGGGCTGGCCGGGGCCGTCGAACACGAAGACGTTCCATCCCCGCTCGGCCCCCGGGGCGCCCAGGTGGAAGTAGAGCTCCTCGGCACTCGAGTCGAACCCCCCCACCCCCACCAGCGTGGGTGCCGGCCGATCGCTGCGGCCGGCACCGGGCGGGCGGACCAGGTAGCCGGGGAGCGCCCCACCCAGGAAGGGGACGTCGATGAGCTCGATGGGCGGGTCGAACAGCCCGGCGGCGTCGGCGAAGCAGGCCTGGCTCCGCTCCCCCATCCGGCGGGACCGGCCGCTGACCCCGTCGGCGTAGTACTCCGCGGTCCGGTAGTAGGTCGAGGCCCGGAGCAGGTGGTCACGGCCGCTCACCCTCCGTCTCCTGGCCAGGCACTCCCGGGCCCGCCCCTCCACACGCTCAGCCAGCCGCTCGAAGGCCTGGGCCCAGCTCTCGGTGTTGCCGTCGGCGATCTCGGCCACGACGGTCAGGCACTCGCCGACCGTCGAGCCGCCGTAGTCGGCCACGCCGAGAGCCCGGATGAGCTGGTAGTTGAACTCGTCGTCCCGGAATCCCTCCACCCGGATGGCACTGCGGACGACATCGGAGTCTTCGAAGGACACGGCACTACTTTCGATGGGGACGGGATCGGGCGGGATCGGTGGGGACAGAATCCGTTGGGGACAGCCTCGCTCGGACCGCCGCTGGTCATTGTGCCCGACGCGGTGCCTACCCTGTGTCATGCGAGTGGCCGCCATCCAGACGACGGCCGGCACCGATCGCGGGGAGAACCTGGAACGGGCCGGTCGGCTGGTCGAGGAGGCTGCCGCCGCCGGGGCCACGCTGGTGGTGCTCCCGGAGTACTTCTCGGTGGCCGGGAGCCCGGACCACCTGCGCCGTCACGCCGAATCACTGGCCGGACCCACGGTGACCTGGGCCGCCGCCCTGGCCCGCCGGTTGCAGATCCACATCCTGGCCGGGACCGTTCCCGAGCGGGTCGACGGGCCGGGTCCGGCCGGTACGGCACCGGAACGGATCTTCAACACCAGTTGCCTGGTGGATGCCACCGGGGCCATCCGGGCCGTCTACCGGAAGGTCCACCTCTTCGACGTGGCGCTGGGTGCGGTGTCGTTCCACGAGTCGGCCACGGTGACCGCCGGCGACCGGCTGTGCGTCGTGCCCCTGATCGGCGCCTCCGACGAGCCGGGGCCGCTCCTCGGGCTGTCCGTCTGCTACGACCTCCGCTTCCCCGAGATGTACCGCATCATGGCTTTGGACGGCGCCACCGTGGTCGCCGTGCCGTCGGCCTTCACCGCGGCCACCGGTCCGGCCCACTGGGAGCTCCTGCTCCGGGCCCGGGCGGTGGAGAACGAGGTGTTCATGATCGGGGCGGGCCAGGTGGGGGCCCTCCCCCGGGGGATGCCGGCCTGCCACGGCCACTCGATGGTCGTGGACCCCTGGGGCTCGGTGCTGGCCGAGCGGACCGAGCCCAGTCCGGGCGTGGTCCTCGCTGACCTGGACGAAGGGCTCCAGTCCCGGGTCCGCTCGGAGTTGCCGGTCCTGGCAAACCGCCGGCCGGACGCGTACCGTTGGCCCGGTGACGACACGAGGGGTGGGACCGGCTCCGGTCTCTGACACCGGCCCGGGTGGGCCCGTGGGCGCGGGCCCGAACGCAGGATCGGGTGGGACAGGATCGGGTCCCTTCGAGGTGGGCATGGTCGACTCGGCCGGGCTCCGCCTCTACTACGAGGTCCACGGCCACGGGCCCAAGGTCCTGGTTTTCATGCACGGCATCCTCATGGACTCGAATATGAACCGCCGCCTCGCCGTCGACCTGGCGGCACGGGGATTCCGGGTCATCCTCCTCGACCTCCCGGGGCACGGGCACTCCGACAAGCCCAAACGGGCCTCGTACCACCGCATGGACACCTACGCCCGCCACGTGGTGAACCTGCTCGACCACCTCGGGATCGACCGGGCCGTCGTCGGGGGCGTGTCCCTCGGGGGCAACGTCAGCCTGCTGGTGGCGGCCCAGGCCCCCGAGCGGGTGCAGGCGATGGTGATCGAGATGCCGGTCCTCGAGTGGGCGCTCCCCGCCGCCGCCCTCACCTTCACCCCCATGTTGCTGGCCGTGCACTTCGCCCGGCCGGTGGTCAGCCGGGTGGCCGGGCTGTTCCAGCGGCTGCCCCGGACCGGCAACGGGCCGCTCGACAGCATGATGAACACACTGGCCAACGACCCCACCGAGACGGCCGCCGTCCTGCACGGGATCCTGGCCGGGCCCATCGCCCCGACCGTCGGCCAGCGCGAAGCCATGCAGGTACCGGTGTTGGTGATCGGCCACCAGGTGGACCGCATCCATCCCTTCCACGACGCCGAGCAGCTGGCCCGACGGCTGCCCGATGGCCGCCTGCTGCAGGCCAACTCGGTCCTGGAGCTGCGGGTCAACCCGGGTCGCCTGACCGAGGAGATCGCCCGGTTCCTCGAGGACGCCTGGCAGGAACCGCCCCAGGCGGGCCGCCGGGTCAGCTGAGCCACCGCCCGACCACCGACCACCGTCACTCGTCGAGGTCGGGCCTCCGGTTCCGCTTGCGCTCGGACACCTGGCGCTTGGCCTGCAGCCGCCGCTCCTTGGCCCCGCGGGACGGCCGGGTCGGCCGCCGGGGGGTGTCCACGTGCAGGGCATCGGCCAGCCGCCGGCTGAAGCGCTCCACGGCCAGCTGCCGGTTCCGGAGCTGGGACCGCTCGTCGTCGGCCACCACCCGGACCTCGGGCCCCAACCGGTCCAGCAGGCGTGCCCGCTGGCGGGGGCCGAGCGAGGGCGACCCGGCCACGTCGAACCGGAGCTCCACCCGCGTGCTGACCTTGTTGGCGTTCTGGCCACCGGGCCCCCCGCTCGGCGAGAAGCGGAACTGCAGCTCGGCGAGGGGGACGGTCAGGGACGGGGTGATCCGGACGCCACCGACGTCACCCCCTACCATCGGTCGGGCAGCGTGGGTGGCGGTTCGTCCACCACCGGGTTGGTCAACTCGCCCACCCCCTCGACGGTGACCGTCACCACGTCGCCGGCCCGCAGCCACGGGGGCGGGTCCTGACCGGCCGCCACCCCGGCCGGCGTCCCGGTGGCGATCAGCATGCCCGGCTCCAGGGTGAACGCCGTCGACAGGTGCTCGATCATCTGGGCGCAGGTGAAGATCATGTCGGCGGTCGAGCCGTCCTGGCGCACCTGGCCGTTGACCGTGGTGCGCACCACCAGGTCCTGGGGGTCCCCCACCTCGTCGGTGGTGACGATCCACGGACCGGTGGGACCGTGGGTGTCGAAGCCCTTCCCCATCATCATGGTCGGCGACCGCCACTGCCAGTCCCGCACGCTGACGTCGTTCACCACCGTGAACCCGGCCACCACCTCGAGGGCCCGTTCGGCCGGCACGTGACGGCACCGCCGGCCCACCACCATGCCGAGCTCTCCCTCGTAGTCCACCGTCGACGAGACCAGCGGGACGCAGATGGGGACGCCCGGCCCGATCACGCAGGTGGGCTGCTTGGAGAACCAGGTCTGGTACTCGGGGCGCTCGTGCCCGAGCTCCCGCACGTGGGCGTCGTAGTTGCGGGCGATGGCCACGTAGGACGGCGGCACCGGGACTGGCGCCACGATCCCGGCACCGGCCAGGGGGAACCGGCGGGCCCTGGTCCCGGGTGCCCGCTCGAGGGCCGGGCGGGCGTCGTCACCGAGGGCGAGCAGCGCCACCATGGTGGTCGGCAACCCGACGGCCGGATCGGTCAGGTCGACGATCTCGTCGCCCACCACCAGTCCGGTGTGGGGTCCCTCCTCGGACAGGCTCACCAGTCGCACACAGAGAATGTAGGACACCCCCGGTCCTACACTCGATCCATGCCCGAGTTGCCCGACCCTGCCCCCGCGCCGGACCACGAGCCCTTCGCCGGACGGACCGTGCTCGTCACCGGCTCGTCCTCGGGCATCGGGGCCGCCACCGCCCGCCGGTTCGCCGCCCTCGGGGCCAGCGTCGTCATCAATTCGGCCACCTCGGTCGAGGCGGGCCGGGCCGTGGCGGCCGAGCTGGCCGACGCCAGCTACGTCCAGGCCGACGTGACGGCCGAGGACCAGGCGCAGGGCCTCATCGACCAGGTCATCGAGCGGCACGGCCGCCTCGACGTCCTGGTGAACAACGCCGGCACCACCCAGGTCATCCCGCACGTTGACCTCGAGGCCGCCACCCCCGACGTGTGGCGGCGCATCTTCGACGTCAACGTGATCGGCACGTGGCAGGTGACCGTGGCCGCCGTGCCCCACCTGCGCGCCTCGGGCCGGGGCCAGATCGTCAACGTGTCCTCGCTGGCGGGGGAACGCCCCACCGGCAGCTCGATCCCCTACGCCTGCTCGAAGGCTGCGCTCAGCCACATGACCCGGCTGCTGGCCAACACCCTGGGGCCCGACGTCCGGGTCAACGCGGTGGCACCGGGCCTGGTGGACACCCCGTGGACGGCGGACTGGGACTTCGTCCGTGAGTTCGTGACGGCCCAGGCGCCGCTCCAGCGCACCGCCACGCCGGACGACGTGGCGGAGATGATCATCGGGCTGGCCCGCTCCACCTATGTGACCGGCGAGGTGGTGGTCATCGACGGCGGGCTGAACCTGCGGTGAGGTCCGGCTCCGGCAGGGTCAGAGCGGACCGTCGGTGGCGCCGGCGGGGCGGCCCCGTCCGGACTCCTCCCACCGGGCCCGGCCCAGCTCCCACACGCCGTGGTCGGCACCGAAGTGGGAGACCACCCGGTCGGACCGTGTGAAGCCGAGGCGTCGGGCCACGGCCTGGGACCGCAGGTTGTCGGGGAGGATCACGCTGACCAGCTCGTCGGCGCCCATCACCTCGAAGGCGTAGGCCACTGAGGCCTCGCCGGCCTCCGTGGCGTAGCCCCGGCCCCAGAACCGGGGATGGAGGGCCCATCCCGCCTCGAGACCGGGCCAGTCCGGCAGCTCGGGGCGGTGCAGGCCGGCCCGCCCCACGAAGTGGCCGGTGGCCCGCTCCTCGACGGCGAAGTGCCCCGAGCCCCGGAGCTCCCACTGGCCCCGCCACAGGGCCAGGCTCCTCCAGGCGTCGGCCCGCCCGAAGTCCTCGGCCACCCGCAACGACCGGCGGACCAGTGGATCGGTGTAGAGCTCGAGGTAGGCGTCGAGGTCCGACTCCTCGAAAGGCCGCAGGATGAGCCGTGGCGTCACCAGGGTCGGACAGGCGGTCATGACAGGGTGGTGTCGACGACCAGCCCGGCGGCGAGGGTCCGCGTCACCGGCGTCCGCGTGGCGATCTCGGCCAGGCGGGCCTTCTGCTCCTCGGAGAGGTCACCGGACACCGAGATGGTCCGCACGATCCGTTCGACCTTGGTGGCGCCGTCGCCGGTGCGCAGGAGCTGGGCCCGCACCTTCACCTCGCCGAGGACCCATCCCTTGCGGTTGGCGTACATCCGGAGGGTGGCGGCCGTGCACTGGACCAGTGCGGCCAGCAGGAGCTGGTACGGGCTGAGACCCTCGTCGTCACCGCCCAGCTCCGGCCCCTCGTCGGTGACCAGCCGGTGCCGGCCGGCCCGGACCTCTCCCCGGTACCCGGTGGCGCTGGTCAGGGTGACCAGGGCGATGGGGTGCTCCCCCTCGACCGGCGCAGCCTTGTGGACCTTCACCATGCCCCCACCTCCACCACTCCCCCATGTCCCATATCGCCTTCGTAGCACCGAAACGGGCCGCCGAGCCGGGATTCGACGAGGGTGTAACAAAATCGTGAAATTTGCCGCTCAGCAGCGTAAAGAGGTGCATCGTGACTTTCCTCGGGCACCATGCCGTGTGACAGTGGGGCCATGGGAGCAGTGATCCGCCCCGAGGAGTGGCACCGGGAGGACGCGCCGGTACCCGGTCGACGGGCACGTCTCCGACCCGATACCTGGATCATGGCGGCGGCCGTGGCGGCGCCCCTGGCCGCCTCGGTGGCGCTGATCCCGGCGCGGGGGCACCTCGACAGCGCCGACAACGCCCTGATCCTGGTGGTGGTGATCGTGGCCG
>Ga0302319_10005722_pt1 | contig 24851 bp, 24 predicted proteins | sample Bog_T0_2_FD_203319 | JGI IMG/M metagenome (GOLD analysis project Ga0302319, IMG submission 203319) | Peat permafrost microbial communities from Stordalen Mire near Abisko, Sweden - Bog_T0_2 | ecosystem: Environmental > Terrestrial > Soil > Wetlands > Peat | place: Sweden: Abisko, Stordalen Mire...
AAAAGAAGGGGAATATAGTTTGTGACTGGAAATGGCGCCCGAAAACGGCCGCCACAGGAGGGGATGAAAACAGGCGACTGAGCGGTGTTACTGGGGAATGGGGGAGCGCAAAGAGGGTACATGCACGAGCACGTCCCCACTTTGCTTGAGGCGATCCCGGCGCTGAGGCATTGAGCAATCGGACTTACGCGGGATTGTTTTCCCAGGACGGGAAATGCGGTGGTGGTTGATGCGCCCTTCTCTGCTACGTTTGAAGCTGAAGCGAAACCCATCTATGACTGAAGGCGCAAAGCCGAGTCCCGCCTCAGCATTTTGGCGCGCCGTCAAAAAGATCGATAAAGGCAAGATCAACAACCGCTGGATGGCGTTGCGCAATTCGCTCGCGGTGGCGCTTCCGCTGGGAATCGGCATTGCCATCGGCAACCCGCTCGGGGCAGTGGCCGTCACCACGGGTGCTTTAAACGTCTCCTATTCCGATGGCCGCGACCCCTATTATCAGCGCGCGCGCCGCATGCTCGCCTGGAGCGTGTTGGGGGCGTTCGCCGTTTTCGTCGGCTCGCTCACCGGCAACTATGGCTGGGCGGCGGTGACGGTGGCCGCAGTGTGGGCTTTTCTGGCCGGACTGCTGATCGCCGTAGGACCGCATGCCGGCGATCTTGGCTTGAACACGCTGGTGGCGTTGATCGTGTACGCCGGACGGGGTGCGGCTGCCACGCCGCGCGCCGCATTGGAGACCGGTCTGCTCGTTCTGGCGGGCGGTTTGTTGCAGAGCGCCTTCTGCCTGGCTTTCTGGCCGCTGCGGCGTTGGGAGCCTGAAAGGCGCGCGGTGGGCCATGTCTATCTGGACCTAGCCAAGGAAGTTGATCCCGATACCGACTTCAGCGTCACGCCGCTCAGTCCGAAGACCGCCGATGAACAGGACACCATCGAGGCCTTGGGCCAGGACCATAGCGTGGAAGGCGAGCGCTTCCGGCTGCTGTTCGACCAAGCCGACCGGCTGCGGCTTTCCATCTATCTGGTGAGCCGGCTGCGGGATCAATTGGGCGAGCACGACAACCAGAAATCGGAAGCGGAAGGCGATGAAGCCGATCTGCTGGACGCGGTGCAGCGGGTGGCCGCGAAACTGCTCGAGGAGGCGGGCAGCCAATTGATCAGCCGTTCTGCCGGCGGCGGGTTCCCGGTTTTGCGCGAACAGTTGAACAGTCTATTGCAAGCAGCCCAGGGACACAAGCTCTCTCCGATGGGAAGGGACATTGCCGCCGCGGTGGATGTGCTTGCCGGCCAATTGCGTCTCGTCAGCCAGCTGGTGGAGCGAACCGCCGTGCTCGACGGCGTCGGGACCGTCACGGGTGTGCAGACACCCGATCTGCGCGCGCAGTTTTGGAATTGGGCGGCTATTTTACGCGCCAATCTCGATCTGCGCTCGGCCGTTTGCCGCCACGCTATTCGCCTGAGCCTGTCGATTGCCGCCGCCGACTGGTTCGAGCGCAGCTTGGGCTGGCAGCGCGCGTATTGGCTGCCGATGACCGTCGCCGTGGTCTTAAAGCCCGATTTCACATCCACCTTCAGCCGCGGCGTTCTGCGTCTGTTAGGCACGTTTGCGGGTTTGATTTTAGCAACTGTGCTTTTCCATTTGCTGCCTGTTTCGGCGTTGACGCAACTCTTGCTGGTGGGGAGCTTTACGTTCTGCCTGCGCTATTGGGGACCGGCGAACTATGGCTTGTTTACGCTTTCGGTGAGCGGGTTGGTGGTGTTTTTGCTGGCGGCTATCGGCAGTTCACCGGCGCAGACGATTGCGGCGCGCGCGGCGAACACGGTGGCGGGCGGGGTGCTGGCCGCGATAGCGTATGCGCTTTGGCCAACGTGGGAACGGACGCAAGTAGCTGATAGTTTTGCCGAAATGCTGGATGCGAGCCGGCTGTATTTGCAAGGCGTCTTCCGAAGGTTCGCGCCGGAGCTGGGCAAGAAAGAGGCAGGTCTTGAGGAGGAGCGGCGGGAATGGCGGCGGGCGCGCACCAATGTGGAGGCGTCGGTGGATCGGGTTATTTCAGAACCGGGCATCACGGCCGCGACGCGCGATACGCTGCTTTCGATGCTGGCCAGTTCCCGCGCCATCATGGTAGCGGTGTTCGGCTTGGAAGCAGGGGCCGGGCATAGCCAGCCGGCGACGCCGCCTGAAGCCCTGCGCACCTTCGCGCGCGATGTGGATTTTACTTTGTACCATCTCGCCGCCGCCTTGCGTGGGTCCAAAGCGGCGGGCGAATCGCTGCCGCAATTGCGGGAAGACCACCGCAAGCTGCTGGAGGCGCGGGATAGTTTTTCGCAAAGCGACGGGCATGTGATAGCGGAAACGGATAGACTGACGGTGAGCTTGAATACGTTGCGGGAGCAAGTGATGCGGTATGTGGGATCGGCCCGCTAGCGTGGGGAAGTCTCGACATGAGTGTCGAGACGGCAAACACGAGTGTTCGCGCCACGATGCGTCGGGACGGAGGTTTAGCGAGAATCGAAGCTAGCCAGCCAGCTTGTCAATCTGTTCGAAGAGCTCTTGCATGGGAAGAACTAACCCAGGCTCTGCGGCCAGCGAATCCGACAAAAACAGTTGCGCAGGCCGCGGCTCGGAGCGAGTCATGGAGTACGCTTTTCGCTGCTCCGGATCAATAATCCAGGCGGTCTGAATTCCCCAATCCAAATAGTGAGCGCACTTCTGAACAAGCCCCGTTAGATCGTCGTCTGGCGAAAGGATTTCCACGCACAAGGCAAATGGTTTGGTCGGGTAGGGAGATTCGATAGGCTTAGGATCGCCGACTAAATCGGGAAGCGGGTTTGCGAAGGAAGAGATCTTTAGTTTGACCTCGCAAGACGCCCTCCAGCCCCGCATGGTTAGCAGCATGAACAGAACGCCCTGAGTTACTCCGTGGAGCGATGTCGGCATGGATTTTTGAATGGCCTCGCCAAACCAATACTCGTAGTATGGCTTCTGGCCTTCATAAATCTGTTCGAATTGTTCAAGCGTGAGAAATGGGACGGCGCTGGCCACAGCCCTCCTTACTTGCCTGTTCTGCTCTGCGTGCGAAACTCATACTGCTGAATCTGCAGCGCCAGTTGTCCTTTATGGTGCCGCGTGACCCTGCCGCGCGCCACCAGATTGAGCAAAACCTTTTCATTCAACTGGGCCGGCCAACTGATCGAAACTTCTAAACGCGTCCCGACGGGAAGGTCGTGATCGGAGGTAAAAAGCACGCCCGTACTGCTGATATTGAGCGTTTTGCCCATTCCTGCCAGTATTTCGGCACGCTGGTTCAGTGTTTTATAACGTAACTCGCGCTCTATAGGAAACCGGCTGGACCGGCGTCGCTCCGAATTATTGATTTCCGGAGTCATGGTAGATGACGACACAGTATTTAACAACTCCGATCTCTAAAGCTTACACAATCGCGGTACATTGATCTGCTATTCCTCTGTTTTTCCAGACGCTTCATTTCCGGGGGATTTGCTATCCGCCGGTTGACTTTCAGCCCTACGTTTTCTTAGCCATTCCAAACGTTCCCCCAGTTTCTGCTCGAAACCCCGCTCGGTCGGCTGGTAAAAGACGGTACCAATTAGAGCCGGGGGCATGCATACCATATCGGTAAAGGCCGCCGAAAGTTTATGCGCGTGTTGATAGCCTTTTCCATACCCCATCTCTTTCATAAGGCGGGTAGGAGCATTTCGCAAGTGAAGTGGAACCGGTTCAGCAACGGTTGTTTCAATAATCGCATTCGCCTGATTTAAAGCTTGATAGGCAGCATCCGACTTTGGGGCTAGGGCTAAGTAAAGAGCGAATTGCGCCAGCGCTTGATCTCCTTCCGGAATGCCCAAAAAATGCACCGTCTGCATGCAAGCCATCCCTTGTTCAATGGCGCGCGGATCGGCCAGGCCAATATCCTCTATCGCCATGCGTACTAAGCGGCGCGCCAGATAAAGCCGGTCTTCGCCTGCTTTCATCATGCGCGCCAGCCAATAGAGGGCGGCGTCCGGATCGCTCGAGCGCACCGATTTGTGGAGCGCCGAAATGAGGTTGAAATGCTCTTCGCCCGACTTATCGTAAAGCAGGATCTTGCGCTGCAGCGCGTCCGCCAGCGCTTGCCGGTCTACTTTGCCGTCCACCGCCAAACCCGCCGCGATTTCGAGCGTATTCAGTGCCGCCCGCGCGTCGCCGCTGGACGAAACGGCGATTTCTTCCAATAGATCGTCGGCAATCGATAAATGCAACTCACCCAAACCCCGTTCCGGCGTCTCCACGGCCCGCCGGAGCAACGCGGTGAGTTGCGGCGTCTCCAATGCCCGCAGCGCATAGACCTTGGTGCGGGAAAGCAATGCCGAATTGATTTCAAACGAGGGGTTCTCGGTGGTGGCGCCAATCAGCACTACATCGCCGCGTTCCACATAGGGTAGAAAGGCGTCTTGCTGCGCTTTGTTGAAGCGGTGAATTTCGTCGATGAAAAGAATCGTCTTGCGCCCGATGCGGCGCGCCCGCTCGGCGTCGGTCATGACCGCTTTGATCTCTTTAATGCCGCTCATCACGGCGCTGAACGGAATGAAATCGGCTTTGGAGGCGCGCGCAATCAGCGCCGCCAGCGTGGTCTTTCCCGAACCCGGCGGACCCCAAAGAATGAGCGACGTCAAATGGCCGCTTTCCATTTGGCCGCGCAAAGGTTTGCCTGCACCTAATATGTGTTCCTGACCCACATATTCGGTTAGCTCACGTGGCCGCATGCGATCGGCCAACGGGCGGCCGCTCAGATCTTCTTCGGCTAAGCGCGGCGGAGTGCTATCGAATAAGCTCACACGCTTCCCCTTTGCCGCGCGGCTTCGAATAAGGCAATCGAGCACGCCACGCCGGCATTCAGCGACTCCACTCGATGGGTTGGAATGGAAAGAGCCTGCGCGCACGCCCGAAATTCGGGCGAAACACCGTGTGCTTCGCTGCCCACCGCAATGGCGCAGGGCGCAAGCAAGTTGGCCGCACCCAACCGCTCGCGGCTCCCTTCAGGCGATCCCGGCATCAACGCATAAAGCGTTCTTCGATTCGCCCGCAACTTGCTTACCACATCACCGCGCTCTTGATTTTCCAAATATGGCATGCGAAAAATCGAGCCCGCCGTCGCCCGCAAGAACTTGCCATTGGCCACATGTACGCTGCCTTCGAGAAAAATAACACTGCCCGCGCCGAACGCTTCCGCCGAACGCAAAATCGTTCCCGCGTTGCCCGGGTCTTGCAGGCCGTCCAGAATCACCATGACGCCCTCGCGCTTCAGGCACTCCGCCCAACTGGTTACGCTCGGCTTGACGAGAGCCATAATTTCTTGCGATGTCTGGGTGGCGCTGAGCGAAGCAAAAGCACGCGCAGGCAATTCCATCACGTCCACGCGCGCGAGCAGCCGCTGGTGCCGCTCGGCGCCATGCGCCGTTGTCAGAACCTGTTCCACTTGCCAGCCGCTGCCCAAGCATTCTTCGAGCAAATGAGGCCCTTCAATCACCATTCGCCCATCTTGCAGCGCACGCCCCGAGCCGACGGCGCGGCGGATTGTTTTGAGCAACGGATTCTGGGCGCTGGTGATGGGCATTTAAGATTCGATCAAACGGAAAAGCGCTTTCCGGCGTAGACTGGTTACAAGTTCACATACCTTCGGATGAAGCGACTCGCCATTTGGCTGTGTTTACCGCCCCTGATCTTTCTATTAGGCTACATGTTCTACGTTGCCGATAACATCGAGCGCCAGTCGTTGATCGACGAATCCCAACCGGCGGACGTGATACTGGTGATGGGCGCCGCCGAATACCGCGGCCGTCCCTCGCCGGTTTTGCAAGGCCGGCTGAATCATGCGCTGCTGCTTTATTTGAAGCATCTGTCTCCTTATATATTGACCACCGGCGGCGCGGGCGGCGATCCGGATTTTACCGAGGGCGAAGTAGGGCGCGCCTATCTGGTCACCCATGGCGTGCCGGCCGAAGCCATCATCACGCAAGCGGTAGGTTCCACGACTGTACAGAGTATTGACGCTGCGGTCGAGACCATGCGCCGCATGAGCTTGCATTCTTGCATTGTGGTGAGCGACGGCTATCACATCTACCGCGTCAAGCGCGTATTGGAAGCGGAGGGCATTAAAGTTTACGGCTCGCCGCGGCCGCCCGCCGGGAGCCTCACGTTAAAAGAACTGCGCTGGCTCTACCTCAGACAAGCGGTGGGCTTCATGTTGTGGCGCGTGGGGATTAACATCTGATGCGGCTAGACTCCTGTCCCTCGAGGATGGATTAAGTCAGAAAGACGGAATTAGAAAACTACTCGTAAGGAATTTCTACTTTCGTAAAGCTGCCGGAGGCCGCGCGTTGAAAGTGTTCTACCACGGCCTAGCGTTCTTTCAAAGCGGGCCTCAGCCATAGCAACCTATAAACTCCTGGGGGCTACAATAAACCATGCTCAAGCCGTTGCCGCGGCTGCAACCGAGCTACTACGAAACCTTCCGTTGTGTGGGCGCCGAATGCGAGGATACCTGCTGTCGAGGCTGGCGTATCCCGGTAGACAAAGACACTTTCGAGAAATATCAGGCTTGCTCGGACGCCGTGCTGGGTCCCAAACTTCGTGAGCTGGTGAACATCAACCCCAATCGCCACGGAGACGAGAGCTATGCGGAAATCAAGATGACGAGCGACTGCGCATTTTTTTCGGATGGTCTGTGCGATATTCACGCCACGCTGGGAGAAGAGTATCTGTGTAAGAATTGCGCCACTTATCCGCGCGTGATGTGTTCGGTGGAAGGTATCTTGGAACGGTCGCTCGACCTTTCTTGTCCCGAGGCCGCGCGTTTGGCGCTCACCAATCCCGAGCCGATGCGGTTTGTCGAAGCGAGCGGCGAGGGGGATGAAGCGCGCCTAGGCACCGTTGGTTTGATAGATACCGGAAACCTGCGCTGCCCCGATCGGCCCTATCGCTATCCCGGCGAGGTGCGGCGGGTGATTATTGAACTGCTCGAAAATCGCAAATATTCTTTGCGGCAGCGCATTCTTGCACTGGGCCGGTTGTGTGAAACGCTGGAGGCGGAGGGCGACGAAGAAGGTTGTGACAGCCTGCGCGAAATTGCGCTTCAATGCGGGCCGATTCGCGAGAGCTTGCCAATGTGCTCGACAGCACGTTTTGAGACAGCGGTTGAACTGATTTTGGCGCGCATTGGGTCGGATGCCACAGGACGGCGGTTTCTGGACTGTTACCGGGACTTTATGGGCGGCCTGCACTGGACTGGGGAGAGCAGCATAGAAGATTTGGCGGCGCGGCTGGATGCGGCTTATAGCGGACCCTACGCGCAGTTCCGGGCAGCGCACGGCTACATGCTCGAAAACTATTTGGTCGCCTATGTGTTTCGCACGCTCTTCCCGTTCGGCGCCGATTCGGTAAACAAAAAGATGACGGAGTTTGGATTTATACATTCCATTGCGCACCAATATCAGTTGATGGTTGTGAATTTCGTGGTGATCGATACTGTGCTGGCGGGTTTGTCGGCATTTCATGGCGCGAGTTTCGGCGTGCCGGAGGCGCTCAAATTGATGCAATCGGCATGCAAGACTTTTGAGCACAGCTTGACCTATCCCGGCAAAGCGCTGGAACTGTTAGCTGGGAAAGGTTTGCTTGATTGCAGTTCAATGGGGATGCTGCTGCGCGACTGAGCGGTTGCCCGGAGGTCTTCGCACAGGAGAAGGACAACTGTGATCCAAAGTACATTGCCAATGAGCAAGTGAACCAACTGCAGCCAAATCGGAGCGAGCAGATAAACGTTGGCGAAACCGGCCAGGACCTGAATCAACACTATGATGGCAACACGCGCGCCGGCCTTGCGCAGCGGGTCGTCTTCGGTGTGGTTTTGCATGGCATTGAAGGCGATCCAGAGCAGGTATACGGCGCTCAGGATAGCGATCGCCGGGTGCAACAAGCGCAGGCGCAGGAGCAGGCTGGAGCCTAGGGCGAAATCCTGGGCGACGCCATTGGCGAGCGAGGTGCTGGGAAACAAGGTATCGCCGAGGGCGGCAATTGCGCCGGTGATGCTGACGGCGAAGGCGGCGAGCACCGCTAGCTGCAGTTTGGACGGCATGTTGGAAAGGTTGATCGCCGTTTGTGCGCGCGAGGCGAGCCAAGCGGTAATCGTGTAAGCGCCCATCATGAGCATGGTGTTGGTTAAGTGAAGCGAAAGATACCAGGCGCGGCCAACGGACAGATCGTGCGCCACGTAGCGGAACATGACCAAGCCCGCGCCCAGCAGAGCTTCGATCAAGAGAAAGACAAACGCCAAAACCGCATAACGCCGGACCGCGTGCTTCTTCGGAAATGCCAGGAAGGCCCAAATGGCGAGCGCGATGGTGGCAATGGTATCGAGCGTCGTCATCATTCGATGAGTGAACTCGATCATCTTCGGTTTGGCCATTTCGGTGGGTAGAAACTGGCCTTGGCAGGTGGGCCAGTGAGCGCCGCAGCCGTCGCCTGAAAACGATGCGCGCACGTACGCGCCCCAAAGGATTACGGCTAAGTTGTATGCCAAGACTGCCCAGGCAAAGCGGGTAAAATTCTTTCTTGATTCGTCGCTTGCGAGTTCCATTTATGCCTTCGCTTGCCGCAGCAGGGCCACGTGCAAAATGGCGGCAATGCTGCACACTTCGGTAATTGTGCCGTCCATGGCCATTTTGACGGCTTCGTCAAACGGCTTCCAGACGATTGTTATATCTTCTTCCGGATCAAAATTTGTTTTGGTAGCCGAGAGTCCGGTAGCCAGGTAAAGACTTTGCACATCGTCGAGCACGCCGTTGCCGACGTCTACTTTGCCGAGCGGCTGCCAGTGCGCGGCGATCACGCCGGCTTCTTCGGCCAGTTCGCGTGCGGCGGCGCTTTGTATATCGGTCTCATCGGCACGCGAGCCGCCGCGCGGGATCTCCCAGGAATGCCGGTTGACGGTGTAGCGCCACTGTCCCACCAGCACAATTTCGTCGCGCTCGTTTAAGGCAACAATGCCAACGGAGGGTTTGATTTCAATGACGCCATAAATGCCGGGCTGGCCGTCGGGCCGGATTACCTGATCTTCGCGCACACGCAGCCAGGCGTTTTCATAAGCCGAACGGCTTGATAAAGTTTTCCAGGGATTTTGATGCACAGCTTTTTATGCCGCTTGGCAGATTTCGGCGAGAACGTCGAAATCGACATTGCCCCCTGACACTATGATGCCAGCCGAGCGAATGCCGCTGGGAACTTTCTTATGCAGCAAGGCGGCGGCGGGCACCGCGCCGCTTGGTTCAGCTAGTATTTTCAAGCGCGTTAACAGGAATCGAACGGCGGCTTTGATTTCTTCTTCAGAAACGAGAATGAGTCCGGCGGCGAGCGCGCTAACGATGGGAAAAGTGATCTCGCCCGGTATGGGCGTGCGCAAACCATCGGCGATAGTGTTGGGCGGCGGAATGCCGACGCGCTTGCCCGCTTTGAGCGATTGATCCCAATCGTTCGCCATTTCCGGCTCAACGCCGAAAACGCGAATGTGCGGGCTGTGCGCTTGCGCGGCGATCAACGTTCCGGCGAGCAGGCCGCCGCCGCCCACAGGCGTGAAAATCGCGTCGAGATCGGGCTTCTCGGCGAGCAGCTCGAGCGCCGCTGTCCCTTGGCCCGCGACGACCCAGGGATGATCGTAGGAAGGCAGAACGACGGCGTTGGTTTCAGCCGCGATTTTGCGGGCAATCTCTTCGCGATTCTCCTTCAGGCGGTCGTAGAGGATGATGCGCGGATTGTATAGCTTGGTGGATGCCAGCTTGGCCTTCGGCGTATCGGTAGGCATCACGATGGTGGCTGAAACGTTGAGATGCGAAGCTGCGATGGCGACGGCTTGCGCGTGATTGCCGGATGAAAATGTAACGACGCCGCGCTTGCGATCTTCGGGTGGCAGAGCCATTAGAAAATTCAACGCGCCGCGGATTTTGAACGCGCCGCCGCGCTGCAGGTTCTCACATTTGAAGTAGCATTCCAGGCCGGCTGCTTCGTCAAAAAGGCGGGAATGCAGAACGGGAGTATTTTTGGCGAGGGCTTGAATGCGTCCGGCGGCGGCGCGTAGGTCGTCGATCGTGACGCTCACTAGTAGCCAGCCTTCTTGTCGACGATGTTTTCGAGCGGCTCGCCTTTAGTGAAGCGCCAAAAATTTAAGACGAAGCACTGCATGCTGAGGTCGAGCCAATCGGGATTGATGGTTCGATCGGTGCAGTGCGGGGAGATTAAAACGTTTTCCATGGGCCATAGGGGGCTATCGGCGGGCAGCGGTTCTTCTTCGAAAACGTCTAATGCAGCGCCGGCGATTTGTTTATTTTGCAAGGCGCGAATGAGAGCGGATTCGTCCACCACCGGACCGCGGCCGACGTTCATGACAATGGCCGAAGGTTTCATGGCAGCGAAGGCGGCATCGCTGATCAGGTGATGAGATTCGGGCGTAAGCGGCGCGGCGGCGAGCAAAACATCTATCTCGCCGAGCATGTCGAACATTTTTTCCGCCGGAAAGATGCGATCAAGCAGCGGGTCGTTAGCGGAGCGGGCGGGATTGCGGCGGGTAGCGTAGATTTTGACGCCCAGCGGCTTGGCCAGAAGGGCGCATTCACGGCCAATTTCGCCGTAACCGATAATGCCCATCACTTTGTTGTTGATGAACTCGGTGCTGAAGTTGTCCCATTTGCCGGCACGTTGATTGTCAACGAGGCGGCGTACGCGCTTGGTGAAATACAGCATGCCCAAAACGGCAAATTCGGCGAGCGAGCGTTTGAAAACGCCGCGCGCGTTGGTGAGCGGCACGGGACTTTCGATGAGCGCCGGGAACATGAGTTTTTCAACGCCGGCGGATAAAGAATGAATCCACTTGAGCTGGGCGGCGGCGGCGAAGACCTCGGGAAAGTTGACGGTTTTGCCGGTTAGTCCGGAATAGAGAACGATGTCGGCGGTGCGGGCGAATTCCTTCGACTCCTCATCGTTGTTGTTAATGAAAATATTGGCGGCGTCTTTAATCGGTTCCAGATTTCGCAGCGCATAATGATCAGGGGGAGAAAGAACGAGAAGATTCGGCTTAGCCATGGAACTCTTAGTATCTTAAACGCTGATGGCGAAATCTGAACTAGCTGCGCTGCTGGCGGAACTCGAAGCGGCGGCGGATCCGGTGCGCGCGAAGTCTTCTGAGTGGTTCTTCAAGACGGGAAAAGGGCAATATGGCGAAGGAGACCTGTTTATTGGCATCAATGTCCCGGTGCAGCGGAAAATCGCGCTGCGGCATCGCGATCTATCGGAAGCCGGAATCAAGAAATTGCTGGCTTCGAAGATTCCTGAACACCGTTTTGTAGCGCTGGAAATACTGGTTGCGAAGTTTGAAGCCGGGACACCCGCGGAACAGGCAGCGGTGTATCGTTTTTATCTCGCGAACGCGGCGCGCGTAAACAATTGGGATTTGGTTGATACCTCTGCGCCATACATCGTCGGCGCATATTTGCTGAAGCGGAGGCGCGGTATTTTGCGCAAGCTTGCGAAGTCGCGTAATGTGTGGGAGCGGCGTATCGCGATTGTCGCAACCTTTGCGTTTATCCGCGCGCGGCAAACGGCGGATACGTTTGCGATTGCCGAAATGTTGCTGGGCGATGAGCACGAGTTGATACACAAAGCGGTTGGCTGGGCGTTGCGCGAAGCGGGCAAGCAATCGCCCGAAGAACTTCGAACGTTTCTGGGCGTTCGTTACGAAAGGCTGCCGAGGACCACATTGCGTTATGCCATTGAGCGCTTCGGGCGTGAGGAGCGCGAGCGATTTCTTAGCGGCAAGTTCCATGCTGCCGTATAGTGAGCACTGGAGCGACCATGCAACGTATAGTTACAGTTTTCATTCTTGCCGCCGCACTGGCATTGGCAGGCAAGCCACCGCAAGCCAGCCTGGCCAGCGCTTATGACAACGACGTGAGTTCCGCCGAGAAGGAAATCGTTTCGCTGGCGGAAGCGATGCCGGGAGATAAATATAATTTCGCGCCGTCGGGCGGCGCGTTCACGGGTGTGCGCACCTTTGGGCAGCAGATGCGTCACATCGCGGCCGTCAATTATGAGGTAGCAGCAGCCATTTTGGGCGAGAAGAACCCGGTGGACATGGGCAAGAGTGAAAACGGCCCGGATTCGCTGGATAGCAGAGACGCGATCGTCAAGTTCCTCAAAGATTCTTTCGCTTATGCGCACAGGGCGCTAAGAACGATCACCGAGAAAAACGTTCTGGGCGAGGTGAAATCTCCTTTCGGCGATGGCAATGCAGCCCGCGCATCGCTAGCCACGATATTCGCTTGGCACAGCTTCGATCATTACGGGCAAGCGGTGGTGTATGCGCGCATGAACGGCGTGATTCCACCGGCAAGCCGACGGTAGGTTCAATCGGAACGCAAGGTTTCGGCCGGCTCGAGATGGCTGATGCGCAACGTTGGCAGAGTAATGGCGATGCCGCCGATGACGGCAAGTAACAGCGGGACGGTTACCAGTGTAATCGGATCATAAACGTGAACGCCAAAGATCTGGTTTGACAACACACGCAAAGCGGCAAAGGAAAGGGCGATGCCCGCTGCCAGCCCGCCAAACATGGCGATTGCGCCTGAGGCGCCGATATCAATCATTGCCTGCCGCGTGGTGGAACCGAGAACGAGCCGAATGCCAATTTCGCGACGGCGTTGCACTACAGCATTGGAAACGAGAGCATAGATGCCGACGGCGGAAAGCAAAAGACCGAGACCCGCCAGGGTAGTGAGCAACAGAACTTCAATGCGCTGCTGTTGCAGTTGTTGGTTGAGGATTTGGTCCATGGAATAAAAGCCGGAGAACGGCAAATCGGGCGCAACCTTAGCCATGGCCACGCGCATGCGACGGATGGTGGCGGCTTGGTCGGAGGTGTGGGTGCGCACTATCCAACTCGGCTGGAACCAGATATGCGCGCCATTGGCGAGGCCTTGGGATATTTGGGTAGCCGGCAAATAGAAAACAGGTTCAGTGGAAATGGGCGCATTCGCATTCATGCCGGGGCGCTTGGTTACGTTGGCGACAACGCCGACAATCGTATAGCGGATATTGCCTTCGGCCAGTAGATGGCGGCCGAGGGGTGATGGCTCGGCCAGGAAGCGGCGGGCAAAAGCCAGGTTGACGATAGCCACTGGTTGCGATGCGGCGGTATCGTTTTCGGTAAACGGCCGCCCCGAGAGAAGCGGAATACGCAGAGTTGAAAAGTAGCCAGGAGTTACATAGGCTAGGCTGGAGCCATTCTCAGCGCCTGCTTGCTTGCCGTCGAGAATTTTGAAGCCGTCGTTCAAGCCGCGCTCATAGGGCAAGCTCAGGCCGACGGCGGCGTCTTCGATGCCAGGAGATTGCCGCATCAGGCCGACGCTTTTGGCAAGCAACATCTGAAAGGCAGGCGCTGCGTGATAGCGGGCGTCATCGAGCGACGCCTTGGCGGTCATGACGTTATGCGGATCAAAACCGGGCGGTTGTGTTTCGAGATGAATGAGGGTGCGCACCATCAGTCCGGCGGCGGCGAGCAGAACGACCGTCAACGCTACTTCCGCTGCGATGAGCCATTGGCGAAGGCGGCCCGATCCGCCGACGATGCCGCGGCTTCCGCTGACGATAGAGGAACGGAGATCTAATCGCCAAGCTTGCAGCGCGGGCAGCGCGCCGAACAGAGCGCTGGTGATCATCGCAACGGCGAAGGTGAAGGCGAGTGCACGCAGGTCGATGGCGAAGCCGCCGACCGGCTGCATCTCCAACGGCAGAAAGTTGGTGAGGCCATCAACGATGCCCAACGCCAGCGCCACGCCGACCGCCGCGCCCGACAAGGAAAGCAGCAGCGTTTCGATCCAGAGTTGGCGCAGCACTGCCCACTTGGAAGCACCCAGCGCGAGGCGGGTGGCAATCTCGGGCGTCCGGCGTGAGATGCGGACCAGCGAAAGGCTCGCGAGATTCGCGCAGGCGATGAGCAAAATGAAACTGACGGCAATCATCAAAACCAGCACTTGATCGTGCAGATCGCCGGCGAACTCCAAGTGCAAGGGCTTGGCGTAGACCCAGGAATTCCCGCCGCGCACCTTTTGGAAATCGTCCAAGCGCGGTAAGCGGACACGGCTGAGCTGCGAAGAGACCTGCGGCCAAGTTGCGCCCGGTTTCAAGCGAACCAGTATCCCGCAATTGTTGCCGCCACATTCACCTGAGGTCCAAGGCTGCAAGGGAGTGTAGAGATCGGCTTGGCTCGGCGTGACGGCATTGCCCGGCAAGACGCCGACGACGGAGAAGGGTTCACCCTTCAAAGAAATGGATTTGCCGACGATCCGCGGGTCGGCGCGAAACGTGGAGCGCCACAAGGTGTCGCTTAAAATAACGGCGGGCGGGCCATGCGGACGGTCTTCGTCCTGACTGAAGCCGCGGCCTAGCTTGATCGGAATGCCCAGCACCGAAAAGTAGTCCGCCGATACGCGGCTTTCGCGTACGTATTTTACGACGCCGCCCGCAGTGGAGTCGGCTTTTAGGTTTACACCGCTCGTGCCTCCCCAAGAAGCAAAGGTGACGGTATCAACAGTTTGGCGCAACGTTTGCCATTCGGAGCCTTCAAAGCTGTCATCATCGTCGACGGCGGTTTCGCCCGTCCGGGGACTGACGCCTTCCTGATGGACAACCAGCGCCGCGATACGTTCGGGCCGCGGATACGGAAGCTGGCGCAAGAGAAAGGCGTCGACCAGGCTGAAGACCGCGGTGTTGACGCCTATGCCGAGCGCCAGGGTGAGCACAACGGCGAGGCAGAAACCGGGGGCTACAAAGATCTGGCGCAATGCGAAGCGAAGGTCTTGGAGGAACATTAGAACCGCTTGTGCATCTCCGTGGCCTAAAGCGTGCTTCGCTTAAGTCATTGAGCTACAAAGCTTGCTGGCGCTAGGAACGAATGCCGACTGTCCCCGATTGAGCAGGCGATTCCCAGAAACGGACATCGCTGTTTCCTAACAGCGGGTTCTCATGCCCACGAGCACTCACGCGCTCAACGCCCGTGACTTGGCCATCCACAATCATGAGCGCCTCGTCAAAATTGTTAACGGATGGGCACACATGACGCGGCACCAAATAGAGGTTGTCGCCAATCGCCGGCAACTGGCCGACCGGACCTTCGATGGGCAGATGTTCTTCGCTCGGTTTCAGAGGGGTGAGTTCCGGATGGCCAATCACGGCACATGTCGGTACACCAGCATCCGCCGAAACGCTCTTATGTCCGGCATCGCAGGTGATTTTTTCGGTTAGCGGGTGGCTGATTACGGTGGTGAGCACCACGGCGGCAGGCTGATAACCGAAGCCGGCAAGCTGGTGGAGACTGGTGGTGTCGTTGTAAATCACCGTTCCGGGTGAAATGCGATGGACGAAATTCGCGTTCTGGAATCCTGGGTACAAATAGCCGTAAGGCGCCACGGGTGTGCCGGAGGTAATCACCTCGGCCACCGGGCAGCCTGCTGCTTGCACGGCTTTGACGATTTCCAGCAGGCGGTCATATCCGCGGTATGCAGCGGCGCGCCGTTCATCCGGTTCGCCGGTAGAAATGTGCCCGTCATACCAATGCAAACCGCGCAGAGCCGCGCCGCTTTCGACGCACAATTTCACAATCTCTTCGGCTCGATCGGGGCTCAAGCCGGTACGGTTCATGCCTGGATTCACATCCACGAAAATGCCGATTCCGGTATCGCGCCAAGCCGCCAGTTGCTGGGACGCTTCAATGAGCGCCGATATGCGTGTTTTTGGAAACTGTTTGGACAGTTCCAGCATGCGGCGGGCGTTTGCCCCATTCATGGCAAAGGCAACGAGGACATCATCAGCCCCTACCTGACAAGCCGTCAGCAATTCCAAGGTGGTGGCACATTTGAAATTCCGGATGCCGTGGCCCATCATTTGGCGGATCACGGCTCCCAGCTTGGCTGTTTTGATGTGCGGACGCCAGCGATTTGGATCGTTGCCCACCAGGCCGAGCGTGATGCGAATGTTCTGCTCCACAATCTTTGGATAAATCAGTAAAGCGGGTGTTACGATGCGCCCGGCGTCTGCCAGTGCGTAATTCTCAAGGAGGACATCCGTCATTGCGATCATTGTCCCACTGACATAATTAAGTGAGATGAGTTTCCTGGATAATCTAGAAAGTTCGCTAAAGAGTTTGGAATCGCAGGAAGAACGCGATCCGCGCGAACATCTGCGGCGGCAAGAGGAACGAAAGCGCGCTGTCGCAATCGGTCCCTGGGCGGAGCAATTGAAAACCAGCCCCTACACGCAAAAGTTGTTCGAGCAAGCAGCCTTAGAGGGTCATCGTCTCCGCACCAAAATTTACATGGCCTGGTTTGACGACATGCTGCGGCTGGAAGCAAAACAGCGGCGGCTCGAATTACGGCCGACGGCCGATGGGATTGTGGCGGCTCTGATCGAACCGGATGGCGAGACTACGACGCAAGCGGTGGATCTCGACGGTGACCCGGCAGAGCTGCTTCGGCAATGGCTAGGCTGATTTCTTCCAGTAGACCGCGCGCTTGTCGATCTTTTGTATCTCTTCGGAGATGTTTTCCTGCGTGCGGTACTCTTCTATCGCCTTTCGGCAATCCGGGAGATTTTGATAATCGTCGAAGATGGCGTAGCCGCCAGGGGAAAGCTTTGGGTAGAGGTTAGTCAGCACGTCGAGAGTGGATTGATAGAGATCCGCGTCAATGCGCAGGATGGATATTTTTGCAATGGGAGCTGCTGGAAGGGTTTGATCGAAGAAGCCTTTTAGGAATCGCACACGTTCGTCCAACAGCCCATAGCGGGCAAAGTTGCCTTTTACTTCCTCGAGCGAAGCAGCCATGTCTCCAGCATTCCAATCGAAGGTCTCGCGGCTTTTATCGATATCGGGCAGACCTTCGAATGAGTCGACTACCCAGACTTTCCGCGGTTCGCTTTGTGGAAAGTGATCTACGTAGGCTTTGAGGAGTGCGCGCATTAAGATTGTCATGCCTCCGCGCCAAACGCCGGCTTCCACTAAGTCGCCTGGAACATTGTTCGCTAGGACATCGACGACGCACGCCTGCATATTATCCAGTTGGCGAACGCCGAGCATGGTTTCAGCATCCTCAACGCGGCCTTCAGTTAGGTGACCGGATTCGAGATAGTCTTCCGGTCCGTTCGGGACCAGCCGAACGAGTTCCAAATTGGCGGTCTTCAGGAAGTCTTGGAGGCGGCTAATCAATTTACGCCGCAGGGGGACGGTTGGGACGAAACGGTGACGCTCGAGTGACCTAGCGACTAATGCGCGGGTGAGTACTTTCTTGAGCAGGTCAATATAGAGCTCAGCCGGAGTTTGGGGTACGGGAAGCGTCTCGACGAGCGCAGAAATAGGGACGTTTGAAATGTACGAAATCATCGGTAGACGCTTTTGAGCTTGGCGCGGCTGACGGCCCAGCTAGCGGGTGCCTATGAAGTTATGTTAGCGTGTGCGGCGAAGAGGCGTGCAGAACGTGCCCCCCATTTTCCGGCATGGAACGCGACCGCATTGGGAAATAACGCGCTGCGATCCCGGCCGGACCCAGATCCTCGATTTCAGTAAAACCGTGAGCAATCAGCTTATGGTGGAGTTCGGCGGTCTCGAAATAGCTCAGCCAAGCTTCGCCTATTGCGGAAACACGTTCCGCGCGGTTGTCGTGAAACGCGCGAGCCTCGGGCTCCAACGAATCCGGAAGGTTGGCATAATCAAAAACCACATGCGCGCCGTGCGGCATAGCTGCGATGAAGCCGAGTGTAGACCAGATGGCTTCCTGCGTAAGATAGGGCACGACGCCGAGCCAGGTGAAAAAGGCTGGCGCGTTATAGTCGAAAGCGGCAGCTGCCAGGCCTTCAGCCAAGGTGTGGTGTTCGAAATCCACGGGCGCAAATGTGAGCGATGCGGGGAGAGCGATACCAGCGTCGGCAAGGCGCTGCTGTTTCCAGGCTTGGGTGGCAGGATGGTCAACTTCAAAGACAGCTAGCCGGCCAGCAAACGGATTACGGTAGGCGAAGGTATCGAGTCCGGCCCCCAAAACTACAAGCTGACGCACTCCTCGTTCAACGGCGGCGGCCAAGGCATCCTCGGCGAAGCGCGTCCGAACGGCAATAAATATCCGCATGCGCTTGGAGTCTGGTTTTGATTCGGCGTCGCGGGCGAGGGTTGCGAGGTCTTCGCCGAGGATGCGCGCCGCCAGAGGATCGGAAAAAATGCGCCCTTGTTCGAGCACCTGATGAACCGCGCGATGTACCGCTGCCGCCCACGCGGTGCGGCTGGGTTTGTGAAGTTCCATTGCGCTGAGTAAATAAACACTATATGATCTTCCGTATATGCCGTCTCTCAACCATTCACTTAGCCGGCGGACAGTCCTCAAAGCCTGCGCCCTTGCCGCCCCCGCGCGGCTGGTTCAAGCTATCGAACGACCCGAACCACCGCTGCATTTTGTCGCCAAGACCTTGGATGGCGACAGATATACCAGCGAATCTTTGAAAGGCAAAGTTGTCCTCATTGAATTCTGGGCCACCTGGTGTAAGTTTTGCAAGAGCGATGAACGCGCCATTGAAAGTGTCAATAAGGATTTCGAGCCGAAGGGCCTGGTGGTGCTGGCGGTTGATATGGGCGAGCCGAAGCGGACGGTAAAACGCTACTTAGATGAAAATCCGCGCTCGCCCAAAATAGTGCTGGCCGAGGATACGACGCTGGCGGCAATTTGTGAAGCGAAAAGCTATCCGCTTTACGTCTTACTGGATCGGGAGGGCAACGTGGCCGGCAGGCAGCGTGGCGCAGCCGGGGAAGGCGCTTTGCGTAGACTTCTGAGCAAAGCGGGACTAGAGGGTGAGTAGTAGTAGCTGCTTTTAATAACTGTTTCGGTCAACTTTCGCTGTAGTGCAGCCGTTGTAGTTTATGTGAGGCATTTCACAAGTCCGAATTCGCGTCTGCGTACGGCAGTCTTGCTATTGCTGCTGTCTTCGGTGCCCCTGGTTTGGGCACGAGCGAAAAAGATCAAGCGCATTAAAGCCACCGATAACGCGGTGGACTATGTGGCCTTTAGCGAGAAACTTGATAAAGAGCAGCGGCTCCGTCAGGCCTTAGACCGCCTCACTTTCGGCCCCAGACCGGGTGATTTTGACCGCATTCAATCCACGGGGCTGAATAAGTGGCTGGATGCGGAGCTTCACCCGGAGAAGCATGCTGAATCGCCGCTGCTACAGGAACGCTTGGCTCCCTTCGATACTTTGCGGATGAGCATTCATGAAACCTGGGTGCACTATCCGTCGCCGCAGATGATTGCATCAGTGGCGCGCGGAAACGGAGCCCTACCGGATGATCCTGAACTGCGCGCGATTGTTGTTCGCTTGGCCGACCGCTATCTGGAGAAAAAGAATCTACTGCCGAATGTGACGCCCGACAAAACGGACGACGCGGATTTGAATTTAAGAGTGCAGCTTTCCGAGATTCTGAAGCCGGACCAGATTGAAGAATTGAAGAAAGGCAAAGCTGATGAAAAACGCGCTATTTTGCAAGCTATTCCGCCGGATAAGTTGGACGATTTTTCCTGGGCTTTGCCGCCACGTGAACGGCAGCAGTTGATTGCTTTGGCCCCCGTTCCGTTGCGCCGCCGGTTGATGTTGTCGGTGAATCCGCAGGAGGTGGTGAAGTCGGATCTTTGCGAAGCGAAAATTCTGCGCGCGGTCTACAGCGAACATCAGTTGCAGGAGCTGCTTGTCGATTTTTGGTTCAACCACTTTAACGTGTACATGGACAAAGGCGGCGACCGCTACATTCTCACCAGCTACGAGCGTGACGCCATAAGGCCGCACGTGTTCGGCAATTTCTACGATCTGTTGCTAGCCACGGCGAAAAGCCCGGCCATGCTGTTCTATCTGGACAACTGGCAATCGGTGACACCGGAGAAAACAGCGCAGCGTGCGCCGAAGAATAGTCCCAAGCGCGGCTTGAATGAGAACTACGGCCGTGAACTACTGGAGCTGCACACGTTGGGTGTGGATGGCGGCTACACCCAGCAAGACGTGATTGCCGTGGCGCGCTGCTTTACGGGCTGGACCATCGCCAATCCCAAGAAGGGCGGCGATTTCGAATACAACGATAAAGTTCACGATCACGGACAAAAGGTTGTGCTGGGCCAGGTGATTCCTGCCGGCGGGGGTATGGGTGATGGATTGAGAGTGCTGGAAATTCTGGCGCATCATCCCGCGACCGCGCACTTTGTATCGCTGCGTCTGGCGCAACGCTTCGTGGCCGACGCGCCGCCGCCGTCGCTGGTGAATCGCATGGCGGACACATTTCTCAAATCGGGCGGCGACTTGCGAAAGGTAATGGAAACGATGATTTATTCGGGCGAGTTCTTCTCTCCCGGCAGCTATCGCGCGAAAGTCAAAACGCCGTTTGAGATGGTGGTGAGCGCGGTGCGGGCGACGGATGCCGACGTCACCTCCGCATTTCTTTTGAACAACCAGATACAGCGCTTGGGCGAACCTCTTTACCGCAAAGTTGAGCCGAATGGATATCCCATTGCCAACGCCGATTGGGTTAGTTCCGCGAGTTTGCTTGATCGCCTGAACTTCGCATTGGCGTTAGCTCATAACAACGTTCCGGGCGTGAAGCTTGATTTAGCCGCTTGGCAGCAGGTTAGCCGGCGAGATCCAATGGAACTGGCGCGCAGCATTCTGGAGCAAGACCCCAGCGTGCAAACCAAAGCTGCCATTGAAAAAATGCTGGCAGGTAAAGATCTGCAACTTGAATTGGCGCAAAACGCCAAAGCGGGACCACCGCAAATACCGAGTCTGATTGCCGGGTTGAGCTTGGGCTCGCCTGAGTTTCAACGCCGTTAGGAAAGAATTGTGCCCACACGCCGCCTGTTTTTGAAGAGTTCCGCTTTGGCCATGTTTGGCGTGGGTTCCGCGCCATTGTGGCTCAAGCGCGCGGTGTACGCTAAAGACTCACCGCTGCGCCGCAAGATTCTAATTGCCGTGTTCCAGCGCGGCGCGGTGGATGGCCTGAACGTGGTTGTGCCGCACGGCGACGCCGCCTACTATGCGCTGCGGCCTTCCATCGCGCTGCCGCGGCCGAATCGTACCGAGTCGACCGCGATCGATCTCGATGGCCACTTTGGTTTGCATCCGGCGCTGCGATCGTTGAAGCCGCTCTGGGATCGCAAACAACTGGCGATTGTGGAAGCGGTGGGTTCGCCTGATCCCACGCGCTCGCATTTTGATGCGCAAGACTACATGGAATCGGGCACCCCAGGCATGAAAGCCACTTATGACGGTTGGTTGAACCGCGCATTATGCCCGGAGCCAAAGCCTTCGCCTGTGCGGGCGGTTAGCCTCGGGCCGGAAGTGGCACGCACGCTGCGCGGCAAAAATCAGGCGCTCGCTATTGGCAATCTCAGCGATTTTCAAGTGAAAGATCAACGCATGGCTTCCACGTTCGAGAGCTTGTACGGCGTTTCCGCGGACCAGGTACTGAATACCACGGCACGCGAAACCTTCGACGCCGTGCGCCTGGTGAAGTCCATCGCCGATAAGCCGTACACGCCGGCGAATTCCGCCAAATATCCAAATGGCCGTTTCGCGCAGAGCCTGCAACAAATTGCCCGCATTATTAAAGCGGATGTTGGGTTAGAGGTAGCGTTCACCGATATCGGCGGTTGGGACACGCACGTGAACGAAGTTGATTCGCAACCGCATCAGGGCAAGCTCGCGCAGTTGTTGCGCGAATTTGGCGATGGGTTAGCCGCCTTTGCCGGCGACATGGGAGACCGGATGGAGGATATTACCTTGGTGACGATGTCCGAGTTTGGACGAACCGCGCGCGAAAACGGCGACCGCGGTACGGATCACGGCCACGCCAATGTGATGTTCGCTTTGGGCGGCAACGTGCGCGGAGGTAAAGTTTATGGCGAATGGCCAGGCCTGCAGCCCGAGCAACTGTACGAAGGCCGCGATTTAAATGTCACTACGGATTTCCGCGCCGTATTGAGCGAACTGGTGGCGGGCCAACTGGGTAATCTGGATTCGCGGCACGTGTTTCCAGGGTTCGAAGGGGCCAGACCGGCGGGACTGATGGCGGTTTAGCCCGGCTAAGCTAGCGTCTCGCGGAAAAAAAATAGCGTCCGTGTCCAAAGCCTTGATCGGTGCAGATCTCAACAGCCGGATGTACTTCAATGCCGCGAAATCCCGCGAACTGTAGCGCTTGAATAATGTCTTGTTTTTCATAGCAGCGTTCTTCCACCACGCTCTGCCGACGCTGCCAGCAGCTTTCCGAACCTCGCTGGGTAAACCAGATCAGTTCGGTATGCGCGGTGTGCGTCACTGTGTCGTATAAGCCGCGCGCTAAACCTACCGCGTCGTGGCGAATATCGACAAGCCATTGATGTAAGTCGTGCGCATAGGCTTCTTCCAGGTTCATATCGAATAAGAAGAGGCCTCCCGCGATTAGTGCTCCGTAAACCGCCATGAAGACGGCGTGCAAATCCTCCAGCGTTAGCATGTGATTCAACGAATCAAAGGTGGAAATCGCTCCGTCGAAGGGGCCCGCGAGGTCCAGCCACCGCACGTCTTGAATATGAAATTGGACGAATGGCAGGCTCTGCCGGGCGATCTCAACCAGCGCCGCCGAGCTATCGACGCCCGTCACGCGGTAGCCGTGTTTCACCAGCTCGGAGGTGACATGCCCCGAGCCGCAGCACACGTCAAGCACGCGCGCATGCGGCTCCATCTTCGCGAAGAACAGTTTCTCCAGCGCCGGTAAAGCGGCCGGCAAATATGAATTGACCCACAGCGCGTGGTACATCGGAGCTATTTCGTCATAAGAGGATTCAGGCATTCTGGAAGGGCTTCTCCTATTTATGCACGGCCCGCAAGGCCCCTCGATAGAATAGGGCTCGCTGTTATGCACATAAAGGAATTGTTCGATCTTACTGGCCGCGTCGCCATTGTCACGGGTGGTTCGACCGGGTTGGGAAAGCAAATGGCAGAAGCGCTGGCGGAGGCAGGAGCAAAGTTGGTGCTTTGTGCTCGTAATAAAGAGCGCTGCGATTTGGCGGCCGCCGAGTTGTGCAAAGACGGGACAGAGGCGCTTTCTCTGGGCTGCGATGTCAAGAAACCGGAAACTATTCAGAGCGTGGTGGACGAAACCATATCCCGATTTGGCAGGATCGACGTGTTGATTAACAACGCAGGCACTTCCTGGGGCGCGCCCATTGAGGAGATGAAGCTCGAACAGTGGAATAAAGTGATGGACACCAATATGACGGGGGCATTTCTCTTTTGCCAGGCGGTGGGGAAAGTAATGGTTCCGCAGCAGCGCGGCAAGATCATCAACATTGCTTCCGTCGCGGGATTGCGCGGCTCGCCGCCGGAGTTTCAGGCGATCGGCTACCAGGCGAGCAAAGGCGCGTTGATAACTTTCACCAAAGACTTGGCGTGCAAATGGGCTATGCATAACATCCACGTGAACGCGATTGCTCCGGGATGGTTTCCGACCAATATGTCGGGCGCGGTAATTGAAAGGAACCAGGAAAACCTGCGCCGGCGAATTCCGCTCAACCGTTTTGGCGGCGAGCACGATCTGAAAGGAGCAGCCCTCTTTTTAGCTTCGGCGGCTTCCGACTTTGTAACCGGGCACACCCTCGTGGTGGACGGTGGCCAGACTGCTTGGTGACGATCAGTGCTAATCGATACCGACGCAGTGCGAAGCGGTGAAGAGCTTGATGTGGCAGCGCTTGCCAATTATCTACGCGGAAAAATTGAAAGCGCGGACGGTATTAGAGTGGCGCAGTTTCCCAAGGGCCACTCGAATTTAACGTATTTGGTTGAGGCGGGTGGGCGCGAATACGTTCTGCGACGCGGACCACTTGGCCCTGTGCCGCCCAAAGCTCACGATATGGCGCGCGAGTATCGGATTCTGGCGGCTATACATCCTCACTTCCCCGAGGCTCCGGGGGTGTTTCATCTGTGCGAGGACACTGCTCTCATGGGCGCCGTTTTTTTCTTAATGGAACGGCGGCGTGGTCTAGTGCTGCGCGACTCGATTCCCGGTGAAATTTTGCGGACGTCCGATTACCCGCAGCGTATCAGCGAAGCGTTTATCGGCTGCCTGGTACGTCTGCACAAGGTCGATGTGGTCAAAACCGGCTTGCTGGCTCTGGGTAAGCCGGAGGGTTTTCTGGAACGGCAGGTGGAAGGCTGGGCCGAGCGCTGGCTGCGCGCGAAAACATCCGAGATTCCCGCCATGGACGAAGTCATCGGCTGGCTGCGCGAACGCCGTCCCGCATCCGGCGCGCCCACCCTGGTGCATAACGATTACAAACTGGACAACTTGATGCTCCCGTTTGATAGTGTTGATCGCATCGAAGCGGTGCTGGATTGGGAGATGACCACGGTGGGCGATCCACTGGCTGATCTGGGCTTGACGCTATGTTATTGGCTGGTCGACGGGTTGAATGGCCCATCCGTTACCCAGCAACCGGGGTGGTACTCGCGCGAACAGTTGGTGAATCGCTACGCGGAGCTAAGCGGGAGGGATGTCTCGCAGATTGGGTACCACGAAGTCCTGGGGGTTTTCAAGCTAGCAGTGATTCTACAGCAGATATATTTTCGCTTTCGGCGGGGGCAGACGGCGGATAGAAGATTTGAGAAATTCGATGAGCAGGTGGAAGCACTGATACATAGGGCGGCCGAGTTGGCGGAGCACTGCGGACGAGGAGGCTAGTGCAGTCCGGTGGATTCAAGCAGACGGACG
>Ga0302319_10005724_pt1 | contig 24842 bp, 24 predicted proteins | sample Bog_T0_2_FD_203319 | JGI IMG/M metagenome (GOLD analysis project Ga0302319, IMG submission 203319) | Peat permafrost microbial communities from Stordalen Mire near Abisko, Sweden - Bog_T0_2 | ecosystem: Environmental > Terrestrial > Soil > Wetlands > Peat | place: Sweden: Abisko, Stordalen Mire...
CATAGGATTGTGGGGGCCGACCTCCCCGCAGCTCCGCTTTTCCTCGGCGAACCGGCGCCTGTTCGTCACGAGCGACGTCGAATGCCAAGGCTGTCATCATCGCGTTCCGCGGCTGCATTGGATCACCGGATGTCCGTACGACATCAAGTGCATGAAGAGCATCGGGGTCGAAGAGGTTCTGCGGGCCTGCTTGACGAGGCTGAAAGCGACGACGTAATTATTCTAGAATCTCGATCAGGCCGATGCCAATGACGTTGTAGAAGGAGACGGGGCGGCCACCGAAGAGCGGCGCGGGTTTGGGCGGCGAAACGCAGAGGGCGCGCAGGCCGGCTTTTTCCATTCCGGCGAGCGCGGCGGCGAGATCGTCGGTGACGTAGCAGACGTGATAGATGATGCCGGCGACGTGGCGCTGGAGCATACCGTCAAGCGGGCCTTTGGTGTCGCTGGGCCAGATGATCTCAACTTCGGGTTCGGTCTCGTGCGCGCACATCATGAGGTGGACGTTCTGCACGGGATCGAGAACGGATTCGCCTGTGCGATAACCCATGGCGGAGAGAAAAGCGATGGCTTCCTGCGGCCTCCGCACGGCGAGACCGAGATGATGAAAGCCGAGATGAAGGCCAGAAAGTGGAGAGGGCGACATGGGATTGGTTGGCTGGAGGCTGTCCGAAAAGTTTATCGCAGGGTCGATAGGATGTTAGCTATTTCCGGAAAGGTGTTGGCGAAGAAGATGAGACTGGAGGCACAGTAGCAAAAGGTGAGGACGACGGCCACGGCGTGAATCCAGGGGTTGGCGTTGTAGGCCTTGAAGCCGTCGCGACCGAGGCGTTTCTTGAGGAAGATGGTGTAGTAATGATTTGAGACGACGCCGAGGGCATGGACGGCCCCGTAAGCGGCGAAATTCCACCCGGCACCGTGCCAGATGCCGACGAGGAGAAAGACAATGGCGATGGTCAGGGCGATGGCGTGGTCGACGTTTTTGTGGCCCATGCGATGGGCGAGGAATTTTGAGAGCGGGCCGAAGACGACGTCGCGCATGTAGACGGAGAGCGTGATGTGCCAGCGGTTCCAGAAGTCCTTGACGTTGCGGGCGGCGAAGGGATTGTCGAAATTTTCCGGCACGGGGATGCCGATCATCCCGGCGCCGCCGATGGCCATGTCGCAGAAGCCGGAGAAATTGAGGTAGAGATAGAGGTAGAAAAAGAGGATGGCCACGGGCAGGTCGATCCAGTGGTGGGGATGGTCGTCCAGCAATAAACCGGAATAGGTGAGTTGGTTGCAGAGGGCGCTGAGGAATTCAAATTTGACGAAGCCGACGAGGACGCGAAGAGCGCTGGTGCCGAGAGCGAAGTCGGGAGGCAGGCCTTCAAAGCCGCGCCGAAAATTGGCGTAGCTGTTGATGGGACCGACGGGCATGGTGGGCAGGAAGAAGGAGAAGTTTAGGTATTCCCAGAAAATGGGCATTTTCACGGCGTCGTTGCGGACTTCGAGCACGAGGCGGCTGGTGCGAAATGCGAGGTAGGAGATGCCAACCATATCGGGAACGCCGCGCCAGTTGACGTGGAAGAGGCGGCCCAGCTCGATATAAAAGCCGCCGGGGATGTAGCGCACGACGATGAGGGCGGCAATGGGGGTGAAGAAGGCCAGCCACGGGAGCGAACCTTGTCTCTTCGCGAAAAGTCGGAGCATGGCGTACTGAAAAACGATCAGCAGGAGATACGTGCCGAATCTCTGGAGATAATGGCTTTTGTGGCCGTAGAAGAGGAAGGCGTACATTCCGGCAAGATTTATCGCGACGAAGGCGATCTCGCGGGTCATGCCGGTGAGACGCCTCATCGCCAGCCGGGCGGCAAGAACGTAGATGAAGAGCGCGATGATCAGCTGAGTCCAGTCCATGCCCTAGAATCCCTGATAGACGCTCTTATTGTTGGTGAAATCAGAAGGGGAAACGATCACCAGTGTCAGGATAATAAGCGACAAGAGAATGATCAGACCGTAGATGAGATATTCAATGAGGGACTTGGTCGACATAAAATTCCAATAGGCTGGGAGTCATGATGGCGGTGAAATAGGCTTGGCCATTTTTGTTCATGTGAAAATTATCGGCGTAGAGTTTTTTAACGTCTTCGTCCGTCATGCCGGAGAATAGCTTGGCGGGAGGAATTCCGACCATGCCGATGTCGGCCTGCAAGGTTTCCGGCCACAACTGCCGCTCGCGAATAACCGGCGCGGTCATTTCATCCACAGCCGGGACGTGCACCAGGACCATTTTGCATCCGTACTCGGCACCCAGAGCGGCGAACCGCCGGGCAAAGTGGAGCTGCCATGAGGGTAGCGCATGGCCGGTGAATTCCCACTGGTCCCTGGTGGCCGGCGAGTAGATGACGGCGTCGGACGCTCTGTTTTCCACGGGGGGCTCGTAGGGTTCGAAAGATCCCGGATTGTCGGAATCGGCCGAGAATCCCACGTGTTCCTTCAATGCGCCGAGGTTGGAAGAAATATTCTCGCCCCTGGCCGCGGGGAGATTTTCCCAGTAAGCCGTACTCGCAGAATGGAGGTCGGCCGGCAGGTTGGGTCGGAGCAGGTTCAGGAGATCTCGCGGCAGGCCGATGATGGCGGCAAAATAGTATTCGGCTTGAAGTCGAAGCGGCAGTCCCTGGAGCGCATCGGCATCGTCCCCGAAGCGAAACCAGCGCGACGCGAGCGGATTGGGCCGGTCCTGCGCATTGTAGGAATCGTAGAAGACCAGCATGCGGACTTTCCGATTTTGCAGGAGATCGTGCGCGATGAAGTAAAGCTCGTCGTACCCGGCGCCTCCCCATCCGATGGTGCGGACGGTGGCGGGGCGGCCAAGTTTGTCACTCAACTGTTGCTGCACGTAGGGCGTGTTGAACGCATTCCAGATGTGCGAGGAGCCGATGAAGGCGATGTCGATGTCGCCTTTTTCGGTGAAGATCTGCTGGTCGAGATAAGGAAAAGCTCCGTTTGCCCACCAAATGGAGGAGTAAATTTCCTCGCGTGGCGGCAGCGTCGATTTGCCGAGCAAGGCCGGCGCGACGAGCAAGACCAGGAGTAGCAGAGCGAAAGCCGCCGCCTGCGGCGTGGAGGAAAAGGCGGGCCGCATCAGCGCTCCTGTTGTCGCTTCAGGATGAGGTCGGCAAACTCGCCGATGTTTTTCGCGTTTTCGACTTCACCGACGCGAAAGCGAACATCGAAGGCCTTTTCCACCGAGACCATGAGGGAGATGTGCATGAGCGAATCCCATTCGGACACGTCTTTGGCGCTGATCGCCGGAGTCAGAACCACGGGTTCGAGGAAAACATCGTCAAAGATGGTCTGGAGTTTGGCAATGACGTCAGTTTGATTCATAAGCCCGGCGGGTGATTTTTATTTTGGTGAGGATCGGCGAATAGTTTTTCAGCGAGAGTTCAAATTCGCGACGATTTTCGTTTTCGGAGGTGAGAGTAAAACCCATGCGAGGATAGAAGTCGCGCACCATCTCGTTCTTGGCGGTGGGGAGATATACGCCGTGGAGGCTGGCGCAATTGTGCCGGGCGGCGAGGCGCGCGAGTTCGTTGAGGACTTCCTCCTCGACCTGGCGCTTGAGGACGCGGCAGCTCATGAGCCAGGTGTCGATTTGCATGACGGCGTCCCTCACCTGCCCGATGACGATGGCGATAAGACCGTGGTCGCCGAAGCGGTCGGCGAGACGCATGGAGAAGCCGACGCAGGCGGGATCGCGCATGAGGGCGAGGATGTCGGCTTCGGTGCGGCGGCGGGTGGTGAGGTTGAACTGGTTGCTTTTATTGATGAGCTGGGAGATGCGTGGGACGTCGACCGCGGTAAACTCGCTGAGCGCGCCCTTCATCTCGAGGGACTCGAGATAGGAATCCATGTCGGTGATGTTGGCCTGGAATTCCTTGCGGCGCGCCTCGGTCTGATATTGTTTGGTGCGCTCGAGGTCCTCTGCGGTAATAGTGCTGCGCTCGAACCAGCGGCAGTCCTGCAACTGGGCGACGTATTCGGAGGGGTCGGGACCGAGGAGGATGGTGGCGACTTCGGGCGCGAACTGGCGGACGATTTCGATTTCGGCGGGGTTGTCGTCGACGAAGACGAAGCTGTCGAGGCCGAGGTTGAGCTCGGCAGACATCTGGCGGATGTTGTCGGATTTGGGGTCCCAGTTGATTTTGAACGAAACCAGGTCATCGAGGCGGAGGACCATCTCGGGATGCTTTTCGAAGACTTCAGCGGCCTTGGCGTAATCGTTTTTGCTGGCAACGGCGAGGAGTACGCCGCGTTGCTTGAGCGAGGCAATGTATTTCTGGAAGGCCTTGAAGGCTTCGCCGCGCGGCGAGGTGTCGCCGAGCTCGATGCCTTCGAGTCCATCATCAGCAACAACGCCCCCCCAAAGGGTGTTGTCGAGGTCGAGAACGAGGACTTTTTTGGAGGCGCTGCGCAGCGAGGCGATGATATGGACGGCTTCGCGGGCCAGGGCGGTGAGGAGCGCGGGCGAGCCGGCCTGTTTGCTTTCGAACCAGGAGCGCTCGTCGCGCGAGGCGATGCCGCCAAGGCGGTGGGAAAGGAATTCGAGGTCGCAGATGCGGAGGGAGGGAGGCGCCTCGAGGCCAAGCTCGAGGTTGACGCGTTTGCGGAAGCTCCAGTCGGAGCCGGCGGAGCGCGAGCGATAGTCGCCAAGGTCGTATCGGGCCGGGAGCATGAAGTTGGTCATGATGACCTCGGCGCGGGTCTTTTCGTGGACCCTGGCGGCGAGTTCCAGGAGCGAGCGGACGACGTGGTTGGCCTCGGCGAGTTGCGCTTCACGGGGATCGGTGAAGGCACCGGTGTAGCGGCAACGATTTTCCGAGGGCATGACGAGGACGACCTGGGGCGCGAAGGCGTAGAGGCCGCTTGCTTCGTCCATAATTTCGGAGAGGTAGTTGTCGAAATCGCCGGTCCATAATTCGCAGGTGGTGCCTTCCATTTCACAGAGATGCTCGATCAACTCCTGGAGCGGATAGAGGCTGTAGCCGCCGACGATGGCGAGTCGGATTTTTTCCTGAACGCTGGGGAGATCGGGAAGATGGCGGGCCCGGGCTTTCTTGCGCAGGGAAGAAAGGAGAAAGAGTTCGTCGAAGGCCTGCGCGTCGCGGGTTTGCTGTTTCAGCAAAGCCCAGAAAGCAGGATCTCCATCGAGGAGCAGTTTCTTGAGGCGACCGGTGTCCATGTGAAAAACGGCTTGGCTTAAATCACGTCGGCAAAAGTCTTTTCGGTTTTGCGGAAATACCAGACACCGAGAATCGCAAATAAGACGATGACGGCGAGCGAAAGCGCGAAAGTCGGAAAAGCGGCGCCGCCCTTGCCGTCCAGCAGGGCCCAGCGGAAGCCGTCGATGACGCCGGCCATAGGGTTGAGATAATAAAAAAATCTCCACGATGGCGGGACGACGCTGCTGGGAAAACCGACAGGGGAAACAAAGGTGCCGATCTGGATGAGGAAGGGAATGATGTAACGGAAATCGCGGAACTTAACGTTGAGCGCGGTAAGGAGAAGGCCGGGTCCGAGCGCGGCAAGGAACGCCATGACAACGAGCGGGGGCAATAGGGCGAAACGCCACGTGGGAAGGAATTGAAACCATGCCATCAGGATAAACATCAGGCAGAAGGTGATGAGCATGTCGACGAGGGCGGTGATGACAGCGCCGGCCGGGATGATGAGGCGTGGGAAATAAACCTTGGAGATTAGGTTGGCATTGCTCACGAGGCTTTGGCTGGAACCGGTGAGCGAGGCCGAAAAGAATTGCCAGGGCAGCGTTCCGGCCATGACGAGGAGCGTATAGGGCACGCCATCGGCCGGCATTTTGGCGATTCTTCCAAAAAGGACGGTGAAGATGATGGTGGTGAGCAGCGGCTGAAGTACGGCCCAGATGATGCCGATCGCGGTTTGCTTGTAGCGGACGGAGAGGTCGCGCCAGGCGAGGACGTAGAAGAGTTCGCGGTAATGCCAGAGATCGCGCCAGTACTGGCGTTCGATCCGTCCTGGTTCAATGATGATGCGGGACATGGGAAACGCTGAGTGTAGGAACAAAGAGATGCGGTGGGAAGCCAACCTTGGTTAAAATAATATGGCGCCGGGGATGGCTCATGGCGCGGTATCGAGGGGGTAGCGGCGAAGGCCGGTCAATTGAAGAAAGATACGTCCGACGAAAATCGGGTTGTTTTTAAAGTAGCGTTTCCATAAGCGGCGCGGTTCCTGAAAGGTGCGGTAGAGCCACTCGAAGCCGCTGCGCTGTATCCAGCGTGGAGCCTGCCTGACCCGGCCGCTGAGGAGGTCGAAGGCGGCGCCGACGCCGACCATGAGCGTCGTGTCGAGCCAGGGAAGCGCCTCGGCCATGAAGGCTTCCTGCTTCGGCGTGCTGAGGCCCACCCAGATGACGTCGGGCTTGGTTTTGGTCACGAGGGCGCGGAGTTCGTCCCTTTCCCCGGCGTTCAAGGGACGGAATGGCGGGGTGTAGGTCCCGGCCACGGAGAGGGCGGGAAAACGGCGACGAAGCGAGGCGACTAGTTCCTCTGCCGCCCCGGGCGCGCCGCCGTAGAAAAAATGACGCCACTGGGTCTGTTCGGAGACGCGGCAGATTTCGAGCAGGAGGTCAGGACCGTAAACCCGTGTCATTTCGGAATGCCCCTTCAAGCGGCCCATCCAGACCATGGGCATGCCGTCGGGGGTGTTGAGAAAGGCGGCGTTGAGGATGGAGCGAAAGCCGGGGTTTTCCTGGGCCTCGGTGACGCCGTGGACGCCGGTAACGCAAATGTAGCCCTTGGTGCGATTGACGATGGCCTTTTGGAACGCCGCGACGGCCAGGGGCAGGTTCAATGGAGTGATGCCGACTCCGAGGACATTGATGCGCTCGCCCATAACGTGTTCGATCCTAGACTATAGGGAGGCTGTCGGAAAAAGAGGCGTGGGTCACGCTGAAAGAAGCTGCGCGGAAACGAGAACGTTGGATGAACGGGAAGTATTTTTGAAATTGGTGGACGAGTAGAACCTGAATGTAGAGCAATATTTTATGCTGACATCCTGGTGGCAGGTGCTTATCGTTCGAGTTTAGTTATCCCTTTCTCCAGTCGTAGCGTTAATAATTATGAAAGCCATTGTTATTGTACCGACTTACAAGGAACGCGATAATCTTCCAGAGTTGCTGGAATTGATTTGGAAGAATTCGCCGGAATTACACGTGCTCATTTCGGATGACCACTCGGGCGATGGCGCGCCGGAGTATCTCAAGGGCCGGCCAGAGTTTGGCACGCGGCTGTTTTTGTTGGAACGCCAAGCGAAGGTGGGGCTGGCGCGTGCCTATCTGGCGGGATTTGATTGGGCATTGCAGCAGTCTTACGACTATGTCCTGCAGATGGATGCCGATCTTTCCCATGACCCACTCGACTTGCCGAGGTTGCTGGAGCAGGCGGTAAAGGGAGATGGTCTTGTGCTGGCGAGCAGGTACTACCACGGCGTACGGGTGCTTAATTGGGAGATCAGCCGGCTGCTGATCAGCCTCGGCGCATCGTTTTACGTGCGCGTGCTGACACGTATGCCGTTCATGGATCCGACCGGCGGGTTCAAGTGTTACCATGCCGATTTGCTGCGGAAAATCGTGCGCAAGAAAATCCAGTCTCAAGGCTACGCGTTCCAAATCGAGACGCTCTTTTGGGCCTGGATTCTCGGCGGTAAAATTACGGAAGTGCCGATTATTTTTGGCCAACGCAAAAATGGAGCTTCGAAGATGTCGGGCGGGATTGCGGTCGAGGCTTCGTGGCAGGTGCTGCGCATTTCGCTGCTGCACCTTTGGCTGCGGGCGCGGATGGCGACGTCGCGCCAACCGGGAGACGCCTCGTCCCTCCAGGCCGTCTGAGGCCTTTTTTTGTCGCCGATATCCTTCTATTTTCCGGGGGTGTTGTCGTATTTTTCGAATGAACCAAAATAGCGGCCGAAGACGTGGGCGCTGCACCGGGTCCAGTTGCCCACGGGCATACCGCCCTTGAGGAAGCTTTTGGTGAGCGAGCCAAGTCCGAGGGCCAGGTCCCTGAGCGACTGGGGTTGATGCGGAACGGCGCGGGTGTCCGAGTGGCCCTTGAGGAACATGTAGCGCAGCGAGTATTGGTTTTTGTTGAGGGCGCGCGCGGCGGGAACGAGGCAGAAGGCGTAGTCCTGCTTGAGCATTTCCATCAGCCAGAGCCTGTCTTCCGAAGTGCGAATGGTTTCGTCGAAGGGGATTTCCTCCCAGATGCTGCGGCGGTAGAGGGTGTTGGCGTTGCTGCAACAGTAATAGGCCTCTTCGTAATTCTCCCGCGTGTAGTGGCTGACCTTATCGCCACCAGGAAAGCCACTGCCGTCGATGGTGCTGGAGCCGTAGGCCGCGACGACACGGGGCGGCAGGTCGCGGGCGACAGCGCGAAAAACCGCGAGCAAATCCGGCACCAATGGGATGGAGTGCGAACTGATGACGAGGACCCACGGATTGCGGGCGGCGCGGAATCCGAGGTTGAGAGACTTGCTGTAATTGAACGGGCCAGGAGCGGGAACAATCTGCGCGCCGTGCGCGGCCGCGATGGCGAGCGTGGAATCGGTCGAGCCGGAATCGACGGCGATGAATTCGTCGCCCTCCGCGAGCTTTAACTTGTCCATGACCTGCCCGAGCGTCCTTTGCGAATTGAACGTGCGGATGAGGACGGAAATGGCCCAGGGATTGGTCGTTTGCATCAGCAAAATAATGCGGCGAAAAAAAGTGGGTTACTTGAGCAAGCCGGTATAAAGGGCGTGAAACTGCCCGGCGACTTCATCCCAGGTCAGCGGCTTGAAGGAGGGCCTCTTCGACGGCGCGGTCTCAAAGAAAGCCTTCAGGATGGGTGCGAGCCTTGCGGGCGGCAGGGCGCCGTCGGCGTAAGTGGCTTCCGTGCCGAAGGCGGTCCTGGCCCAGGGGAGATCGCTGAGCAGGAGGGGACAGTGCGAAGCGGCGGCTTCCAGCGCGGAAAGACTGAGCGATTCCTGAGTGCTGAGGAGCACGAAGCCGCGCGCCTGCCGGTAGATTTTGGCCAGTTGCGCCCGATCGGAAACGGGCCCTTCATAGCGGATGATGTTGGGGTTACCTTGTTGGACTTTCAGAAAACGGAGGTAGTAGGGGTCCGTTTCCGAATAGGGCCGGCCGATGATCCAGACCGGGACTTTCGCGCAGGCCGCAGCTTCGGCCAGTTCCAGGAGGCGCTTACGGGGATGAATGGCTGCGGTGCAGACGAGGTAACCGGCTCCCGGCTCCCGTTTTTCCGTGGCGGGCGATTGAAAAAAAATGTCCTCAACGCCATTGGGGATGATATGAACCCTCGCCGGATCGGCGCGGAAAATGTCGTGCATGAGATGCCCTTCCCACTCGGTCAGCGAGACGAAGGCGTCGGCTTTTTGATAAGTGTCCCAGCCAAGCCTGCTCCAATAGACCTGCGGCAATGCGGCTTGCGTGAACTGCATGAGGGCTTTTTGCGCGAAGCGCGCGGTGGAGGAACGGGAACCGAGGCCCGTGAGCAATTCCGCGACCACAACCTTTATTCCCTTGTCGTGAGCAAACTCGATGTAGCCGCCGTCGGGGCGTCCAAAATAATGGATAATGGGCGCCTTCTGCTTCTCGTCCCACCATCGAATATACTCGACCTCGATTCCACGCCGTTCCAGCGCGGCCTTGGTTTGCTCGATCTGGGTTTGGTAGCCGCCATGCGCCAGAATAAAGGGCAAAGTGTGGTCGAAGAGAATTTTCATACGGCGTGGTGCAATCCTGAAGGGGACGCTGGCTGAGCAACAGAATAATTTTTTCAGGCGGGCGGGCGGGCCAAAACTTCTCGATAAATTTCGACGTGCTGCGCGGCAACGACCTGCGGATGATATAAAATCGCCATTTGTTTTGCTGCGCCAGTGGGCTTGGGGCTTCCACGCTCAATCCAAAAGCGTAAAGCGCGGGCAAGACCTGTCCAATCTTCCGTTTCGACAAGTTCCGCGCCGTCGACACCAGACGCGATGTCGCCGATGCCGCCGGTTTTCGCACCGATAAACTTGAGGTTGCGGGCCAGCGCCTCGGCCACGACGAGTCCAAATGCTTCCTCGGTTGGAAAATGGAGACAGGCGTCGGCTTGATCCAATGCGGCCACGAGCGCCGGCGCATCCTTGCTTCCGGAGTAAATGGCGTAGCCCTGGGGCTCTGCCGCCCGGATGCCTTCAAGAAATTTTTCCGCGTAGGCATTGCCGGGTTCGGCATGGCCCACGAACTCAAACTGAAATCGCAGACCTTCCTCGTGGAGTCGTTTGGCCATCGCCAGCAATTCGACCTGACGCTTCCATGTGCAAACGTGGCCGACGTTGATAATTCTGGGAACAGGGTTCGCGAGATGCAGAGCAGGCGGCTGCTCCAGGAAAATTGAGCGCAGTGGATTGGGCACGCGCCAGGTCCGCGGATTACAAGGTCGCACCTGCGCCTCGGTGTAGGCCGAGTTGCAGAGGACTCCGCCGGCTCGCGGCAGGGTGAAGGACTCAAGCCGGGCGTTAAGCCACTGGTATGAGAAAGGACGCGCGCCGCTGACCCGGGCAACCGCACGCATGTTGCCATGGATGGTGATGACGTTGGGAAAACCCGAAAAGACGGCGCTGATGGCGCAATCGCGCTCGGTCCCCTGCCCGTGGACGATGTCAGGTTTTATTTCCCGCATCTTGCGGCGAACGGCGCTAATGCAGCCCTGGTATCCAGTGCGCATCCAACCGATTTTGGGCACCACCAGGCTGTGGAAAAAAATATTCTCCGCCAATTTCGACGGAGATTTCATCGGTTGCTGGGCGCAGGAGACCACATGCACTTGGATTTCCGGCAACTGGGCAAATCCTTGCAGCAACGCATCCGGGGCCGTTCCGAAAGTAGGCGTCACCTCTTGATAGCGGCGGTAATAATCTCGCCCTTCAGTGGTTAGGATGGCAATTTTCACCGCGCGAACTTAACATTAAGTTTTATCCGATGAAACGGCTACTTCATTTCTTCCCGACCATCAGCCGTCTCGGAGGTGTGGAGGCGATTCTCAAACTGCATGCGCAGCGAGATGCCGAATATGGCTGGGAATCGGTGGTCCTTATCGGCTGCGAAAACGAAGCGAAAGCCCGCCAGTACGGCGCCACGGGCCTGGGGTTTCGAGCGTGGAAGAATATGACTTACCTGAAGAAGCGTTTTCGGGACTTCTATCAGGATTTCAAGCCGGACGTTTTCGTTTGTCACAACCTCTGGGCGGGGCGTCATCTGTTCCCCTACACGCCGGATTGCCTGAAACTTGCCATGATGCATACGGCTTCGAAGGAAAGCCGGACGGCGGTGGCGAATTGCGCGAACTATCTCGACGGCGCCCTCGCGGTCAGTCCGCAAATCGCCCGCGACGTAGACGAGCTCACCGGGAACCGATTCGAGACGGCAGTCGTGGATATCCCCATCAATGCGCCGCCTCCGCCGCAGCACAGCGAAATTCAAGGGCGTCCCTTTGTCGTCGGCTACTGTGGACGGCTTATTATTGAGCAAAAGCGGTGCGATCGGCTGGCCGACTTGATCGATGCCACGTTAAAAATGTCGCCTCAAATCGAATTCGAGTTGATGGGTGATGGCTCGTATGACATCCAGTTGCGGAAACGTTTCGGCGACAATGACCGGGTCAAGCTTTTGGGAAGAAAGAGCGGCGCGGATTATTGGAGCAGGATGCAAAGCTGGGACGCGATCGTCTTCACCAGCGATTACGAAGGGACGCCGATCGGCCTGCTGGAAGCGCTCAGCCAGGGCGTGATTCCCCTTTTCCCGCGGATCAACAGCGGCGGCGACCCCTATGCCGAGCAGGTCGACCCGAGTCTCGTTTACGAAAAAGAAAACCTGGGCCAGGCCGCTGCGAGACTTGTTGCCTTGTCTCAATCGGAGAATGCCGAGATCGATATGATGCGCGCCCGGGCGATTAAGCTTGCCCGCAGGCACAGCGCCGAGGACTACTTCAAATTGTTTTTTGGCGCGTTGGAAAAACTTGCTCCGCTGGCGGAAAAAACCGTACCGGCCCAGGATAAAATCCCCCGTCTTTCGACGGCTGATTTTTTGCCTTTGTATTTCATCGGGCGTCTGATTCCCGACTGGATTTATTGAATTATGAGCAAGTCCACCCTGCAATCGGTCTGGGAATACGCCCGTCTGCGCATGTCGCTGGAAGACAGGTTGAAGGATTTTCTCGCACCTGTCCCCTATGTTTGCCACTTCTACGAGCGGCACTATTTGCTACAGAGTCTGGTGAATGCCAGCTCCATGGTGCGACCCGGGCCGATGCTCGATGTCGGCTGCGGGATGAAGCCCTATCGTTCGCTTTTCGCCAAGACCGCGACGCCTCATTGGGGCATCGACTATCCCACCACCATTGGGGGTTCGTACGGAAAGTCCACCGCCGCCGATGTCTGGGGAACATCTCTCGATTTGCCCTTCGCCGACGGCTCCTTTGAGTCGGTGTTATGCACCCAGGTGCTGGAACATGTGCCTGATCCCGCAAAAACCATCAGCGAAATCGCGCGCGTCCTGCGACCGGGAGGAATTGTCATTCTGACGGCGCCGATGACATGGCCCACTCATGAAGTTCCCCACGATTATTATCGTTACACCGAATTTGGCCTGGCTGCGCTGTTTGCGCGGGTTGGACTGAAAGTCACCTACACCGAGTGTCGCGGAAGTTCCATCACATCGCTCTCCGGCGTTTTTGCGGATTTGTACCTGGCGCCCAAACGGGGACAAAAGGGACTTCTGAAGTACGCCAATCAGATGGCCAATGTGTGGTTTTTTTTGGCCACCGAGGCGGTGAATTTTTTCAGTACCTCACAGCGGCTGAATCTCGGCTGGACTTTCGTGGGACAAAAAAGCGAATAAAGAACCCCGGCGCGATGGCTTAATTTTTGGCCTGCGCGGGCATTTCGCTGATTTGGAACGTGGGCACGACCTGCTTCATGAAGTCGGTGAGCATGACTTCTGTCTGGGCTGAGGTAAGGCCACCCGGACGGAGCCCATCGGTGACGACGGAGAAAAAGCTGACGTAGGCCCAGCGATGAGCGCGATTGTGCACGGCGCGATCCCAACTGCTCAAGAGCAAGCGGGTAAAGTGGGATGGCGTGGTGATGTTCTGGCCGACGAAGTAATAGATGTAGAAAGCCCGAACGGTCAACCGTCCGCCTTCGGGCGTCGATTGCTGCCGTTCCAGGGTCAGGCACCGGGCAACCAGGGGGTGGCCGGACGGTAGCGTCATTGGCACGTTATCCTGGCCGATGATGGTCCACCCCTGCCCAACGAGGCAGCCCTCGGGGCGGTGAATGCTGCTGTCCGCGGCTCCGCTCAAGACGATGGTGCACTCAAGCTGGTGGCCGTGACCGTCGTCGTACTGGCGGCGGGCGAATTCGGTATCCGAGGGCAGATAGTCGTGCTCGGCCTCGGTAATCTCGCCTTGCTTGCCGAAATAATCGCCGATCAGCACCGGCAAATTCATGACGACTCCTGCCTGAGGTATAATGTCAGGTGGAGGATTCCACCAATAGGCGAGGAGAACCAGCACGCCCAATAGTAGGATGACGCCGGACCGCCAAAGCGGAGTTTCGCCCGAGCCGATGGGCGTCACCTGGCCGCGAACGTCCGCCGGATTCGAGCCGGCGAGCGGAATCCCGGACGAGGTCGAAGGTGGAGCTGACGTGGGCATAAGGAAAAGGGCGGGTTAGGCGAGGGCCTGTTGGGCTTGAGGCGGACCGGCCAACGGTCGTCTCTCGTTGCTGGTCAAAAGGGATGCGAGGGCATATTCCGAGCCCAGCGCCACAGCGTAAATGAGGTAACCGGCACCTTCATGGTACCAGGAGGGGTTGTCGTCCTTGCCAATGGCGAAGTCACTGCCGAACCAAATGCTGCCCAGAACGAGCAGGATGACGCGGACGAGGTTGCCGAAGATCGCGAGGGGAAATGCGCTGAGAAAAATGACCCATTGCTGCCAGAATTTGGGCAGGAAAAGATAGCCGAAGAGGGCCGAGAACATGAGGAGGGCGAAGAGGGAGCGCATGCCGCTGCAGGGATCGGCGATATCGATCTGGAAGCTATGGCCGAGAGGAATGTCGTGGAGGGCATCGGCCGGAGAAAGCAGGGCCGTTCCATTTTGGATGCACGGAACGCCGATGATGGGGAGAACATGAGCTGCCAGGGTGCTCATGATCATCCGCAGGGGAAACGCGATGATCGGATCGAGAAACGGCATGGGCCACGTGAAGAGGCAAAAGGCCCACGGAAAAAGAAGAATCCGGAACACGGCCCAGCCCCAAAGCCAGATAATCACGGCGGCGAGAAGGACCTGCGTCGCGGCGAAACCAAAATATTGGTTTCCGGCCCTCATGCCGAACCAGTAAATCAACATTCCCAAAATGAGCATCCCCAAGGCGAGGTTGCTTCCCTGCACTGGGGCCCGCGCGATTTCCTGATGGCGCAAATAAACGAGGTAGGCGAAGATAAACGGAACGAAAAGACAGTAGGTGGAATCGACCGTGCCTTTGACATCACTCATACCGTAGATGAGGGAGAAAAGACTCATCTTATGCACCCAATGGCTCGTGCTATAGGGCACGACAGCAGTGATGAGAACCAGAAAGGCCGTCGCACACGCCAGCGGAATCCACCATCGATGCAAGTTATTGGTAGTCAAGCGCTCCATCGTACCCAAGAGTACGCTTTTCCTTAACCCTTGGCAAGTTTCAAGGGTGCAATGTGACCGACCGAAAGCGCAGGAAAACTCCGTTGGCCCGGCCCAAATTCCCTGTTCTCGCCGCAACAGCGCCATCTTTATGCGGCAATCATTCAGCGTGACCCTCGCGTGCTTTTCCGACAGCCTCTAACTCGTCTCCTTATGAAAGTGCTGGTCTTTGCCCATATCCCGCCACCGCATCATGGGCAAAGCTACATGGTGAAGATGTTGCTGGAGAATCTGGGGAAAGCGGAACCGGGGACGGATGAACTCATCCTTTACCACGTCAACGCGCAGCTTTCCGAAACCATGGACGATGTGGGTTCATGGCGGTTGGGGAAGTTGTTTCTGCTTCTGCGCTACATTCTGCAGGCGTGGGCGCTGCGCTGGGAACACTCGCCGGACGCCCTGTATTATGTCCCTGCACCGGCGAAAAGAAGCGCTGTTTACCGGGACTGGCTCGTTCTGCTGCTGGTGGCACCCTTTTTCCGCGTTCGCATTTTTCACTGGCATTCGATTGGGTTGGGGCAGTGGGTTACTGAGAGCGCGACGCAAGGCTGGCGGCGGCGCCGGGAAGCGGCGATCACGCGCTGGCTTTTGTCGGAGAATGAGCTTTCGGTGGTTCTCGATGACTATGGCCGGCGCGATGTCGAAACCTTTTCGCCGCGACGCGTTGCCGTGGTGCCGAACGGGATTCCCGATCCGTGTCCCGATTTTGAGTCGTCACTCCTGCGGGAGCGGCTGCGGCGTCGGGGGGATCGCATGGAACCGCGCGCAGGGCAGCCACCGCCCTTTGAATTGCTTTACCTGGCCCACGCGACGCGGACCAAGGGACTTTTCGATACGGTGGATGCGGTCGCGGCGGCAAATGCGCGGCTGGCGGCGGAGAAAAGCCTGGAGCGGATTCGGCTGACGGTGGCGGGCGCTTTTGTCGACCGCGAGGAAGAGGCGGCCTTCCGGGAACGTTTGCAGCGGGATGATCTGGCGCTGGCGACGGAGGATGGGCCGGAGCGCGCCGTGGTCTATGCGGGGTATGTTGAGCCGAAGGAAAAGGACCGGTTGCTGAGAACGTGCGACGCGCTTTGTTTTGCCAGCCACTTTCCGAACGAAGGCCAGCCGGTTTCGATTATCGAAGCGCTCGCCTACGGAATGCCGGTGCTGTTGTCGCGCTGGCGGGGACTGCCGGGAATGGTCCCCTCACCGCTGGCCCATCTGGCGGAACCGCGCGATGCAGCCTCGGTGGCGCAGGCCCTGCCGCTGCTGTTCGATGAAGGGCGTTTCGCGGAGTTTCGGCAGGTGTTTCTCGATCGCTATTCGCTGGCGAGTCATTGCCGCGGGATGCGAGAGGCCATTCTGTCGGTCGACCCGCTCAAAGGGGGGGATTAGGCGCGCTGGACGGTCAGCGGGCGGCGGGTTTGGCTTCGGGAGGAATAACGGAATCGATTTGCGAAGGCAGGTCAAGGACATCAAAAGCGGTGATCAACACGCGACTGGGACCGGAGCCGAGGCATGTCAGCCGGGCTTTCATTTTTTCATTGTTGACGGGCCGGACTTCGAGTTCATGGACGCGATTGCTTTCGTCGCCAAAAATTTCGATGTAATAGCGCATGGCCTTGCCTTCCTGAATGTCGGTCATGAGGAAGTCGACGTAACGCAGGCCGGCGAGCTGGCTCGCCTTCCGGTTAAACATCTGCGCGAGCGCCTCGTTGGCGTAGGTGATGTAGCCGGTGGCGTCGGAGATGACAATCGGCGCGGGCAATTTGGCGAGGATATCCTGAACGTGGAGGAGGATGCGGCTGGTATTTGTCCGGTAATGGGCCAGGTAAATGGACAAGGCACAGACAACCAAAAAGCTGCCGATACGCAGGAGGATTGAGAAAACGGGATGTGAAACAGGGTGGACATAGACCTGAACATAATCCATGTGGTCGATCAGGGCGTAGGCCGTTAAAACGGTATACAAAGTTGAGGTGCCGATGACGAGCGCGACGCTTTGGCGCAGCGAAAGCGCCATGAGGATTATCGCCAAAAGGAAAGGAGTGCAGATCGTCGATTTATCGAGTGGATCGATGATTAACGCGACGACTATGCCGACAAGAAGCAACCCAAATAACTTGGCGTAAAAAGACAGATTCATGCGCATCTCTAACTATTTAAATAGAGACAATGCCATGATTGCATTCATTGTCACGACCTAGCCGTGACCGATTTACCGCTCGCCGGATCGAGGCCAGCGGAATCCCAGGTGGCGGGCATGAAGCAGCAGCCGACTTTCCGGGCTGGCAAGCGTATACACACTGGTCGATACGGCCCGGGGCCAGTAGGCCCCCCTGAAGAGCTTGGTCAGGCGATGCCGGATCACAAAATAGGGGCGCAGCCAGAGGCTCGTGGAGGAGGTCTCCTGTTGCCAGACTTCTGACTCATTAAAAGCGAGGCTCGTCTGCCCCAGGTTTTGGTCGGTGATGGTGAAGACCGATAGCGGTTCGTTCATGACCGCCATGGGTATGCGTGCCTTGAGCATATCGGCGACCCAGACGGCATCGGCAATCGCTTTCCAGCGCGTGTCGAGATCGAAACCGCGATCAAGAACGGAGCGGCGGACAAAAGTGGCGCACGAAAGCACGTTGAGGTGCGAGGCCTGGATGTGCCGCAGGTTGGGGAAAACGGTCCGGCGGTAGGAGAGGAGGTTGCCGCTGTTGCCGATGAGAAGGGCGTCGCCGAAGAGCGCATCGATATCGGGATGCGTTTCGAAAAAGCGGGCGACCTTGGCCAGGCTTCCGGGCAGGTACTGCTCGTCGCTGTTGAGCCAGCAGACGATGTCGCCGGTGGCGCGGGCAAAACCACGGTTGATGGCGTCGTACATACCGGTGTCGCATTCGACAAACAACCTGGCGTTGGATTTTTTCGTGACCCATTCTTCCAATTCAGGACCAGATTGAGCGTCCTGGATGATGTGCTCGACATTGACGCCCTGCTGGTCCGCAACGGAGGCGACGCAGAGCTTGAGCCAAGGGAGCTGTTTGTAGCTGGGGGTGACGACCGAGATCTTGAGGGAACTGCTGGCGCCATGATCACCTTGAACCTCGACATTGGCGGAGCTGGAGGGAGCGAAGGTCTTGCCGCGCCAGACGCGATAGCGTCGAAGCGCGCTCAAGGGGAAGAAGCCATAAATCAACGGCGTGAATTGCTCCGAAATCAAGCAGGCGACGCGATACTCAAAGCGGTCCGCAAGTACCTCGAGAAAACCGGGTTTCCCGCCATCGGCGCGCGGCCAGTAACGCACGGTTTGCAATTTATCTCCGAAAAGTCCCCGCCAACGGGCAAAGTAATGGGGCACTTTGTTCTGCATCGGATCGACCCGCATCGTGTCCTGCCGATCCGAACGCTCGAGATGGCCCGACTTCGCCTTGATGTGATGTTCTCCCACCGGGAACATGCTGCAGTCGGCGTGATCGAGTTGCAGCATCCCGGGGTCGAACGGTATTTCCAGAAATTCGCAGATTTGTTTGAGCCAGTTTTCCGGGTCTTCGACCAGGCTTTCGTAACAAAGATCGAAAACCGCCGCGCCCTTGGCGCGCAAGGCGAGGACATCGGACTGCATCTGCTCGAAACCGACGAGCGCGCGGAGCGGAAAAGTGGGGCTGCTGAAAAAATAATGTTTCTTGCCGGCGGCGATGATGCTGGAGATGACGTTGGTGGGATTTCTCCAGATCACGACGAACTTTGCGTCAGGAAACCTCCGGGCCATGGCGGGCAGACAGTTATAGTAAGTGGGCGATTTTTCGCCGATGTACTCCTTGTCGCCGCCGTACTCGCGGTAGAGGGTAAGGGCGGTTTCCTTCGTGCTGCGGATGTTCTTCCACGAGGGCTGGGGGACGAGATGATGCCGGCGACAGGCAGCATTAAGGAAGTCGAGGCGCTCCCACCATTTCTGGCCGGTGCGGATCGCGACCGCGACCATCGACTGACTGAGGAGATCGGCTTCGTAGAGCAGCTTGATTTTCGGATGCAGGTTGAGAAAGCTGTAGAGAAGCGAAGTTCCCGAGCGCGCAAACCCGACGATGAAAAGCTGGCGTTGGGAGGGCTGATTCATAGAACAGGGCGGGGGGAGATCGAAGGCCATTTCCAGCCCAGGGTCAACTGCGCAAAATCGCGGCGCACGGGAAAGGAGTCGGGAGTATACCATGCGGAGGCAAGCTGCTGCTCCTGATACGCGCCCTGCTGCCATTTATCCAGGAGGTGGCGCGCCAGCACGAGCGGTTTAGCGAGGCGAATCAGCGGGGAGAATCCCTCACGCCAGCGCCGGCGCTCGGCGTGGACGTTCTGGTGAAGGCTCAGGTTCGCCCCGGTCATGGCAAAGACGGCGACTGGTTCCTGCAATACGGCCATGCGATAGCCGCGGTCGAGAAGGGCAAGAATCCAGGCTTTGTCGCCGATGATTTTCCAGACCGGGTCAAAGAGCACGCCGTCATCGACGACTTTACGGCGAAAGAAAGTGCTGCAGGTGAGCACACCCAGGGGGCGCAGGAGGGTGTGCCAGCGTCGGGGCAGAACAACGCGCCGGTAGGCCAAGGGCATCAGCGACGGATCGGCGATAATGGAATCGCCAAAGAGGACGTCGACCTCAGGATGCACAGCGAAGTAGGCGGCCACGCGGCAGAGCGCGCCGGGAAGGTATTGCTCGTCGCAATTGAGGTAGGCGCAGACTCCGCCGGTCGAGTGCCGAAGGCCGCGGTTGATGGCATCGTACATGCCCTGGTCGGATTCGGTGATCAATCGGGCGCGGGGAGACCCGGCCACGACGGCCCGGACCGCCTCGCCGGAGCAGTTGTCCTGGATGATATGCTCCAGTTCACAGTCTACCTGTTGGTCCGCCACGGAAGCGAGACAGAGCCGAAGCCACTCGGGCTGCTTAAAACTGGGCGTGACGATGGAAAACTTCATAAACTGAACCGTAGCGGTCCCAGAAACGAACCCACCAGGCAAGAAATGAAGGGCAACGGTAATCGCCCCCGCTACCGGAGTCTATCCCATAATCGGCAACAGTCGGGTGACGAGGCCGTGAAACCAAACTATTTTATTGCTTAAAAAGGTCGGAGAAATACCCTCGCTACCATCATGAGCATCCAAAAGAAAATCGTCGTCTGCGGTGCAGGCGGATTCATCGGCGGGCATCTCGTCGCCGATCTTCGGCAGCAGGGCCACCAAATTCGCGCGGTTGATATCAAGCCTCTGGATGAGTGGTACCAGAAGTTTTCCGACGTTGAGAACCTGGTGCTCGACCTGAGCGGAAAGGAGGCGTGCGAAAAGGCTGTCGAAGGATGCGGGCAGGTTTACAGCCTCGCCGCCGACATGGGTGGAATGGGCTTCATCGAGAATAACCGGGCTCTCTGCATGCTCACCGTTTTGATCAACACGCATTTGCTCATGGCGGCGAAAAAATTTGGGGTGGAACGCTTTTTTTACTCCTCATCAGCCTGCGTTTACGCCGCCGGCAAGCAACGCGACCCGAATGTCACCGCGCTGAAGGAAGAAGACGCCTATCCCGCCGAGGCGGAGGACGGCTACGGTTGGGAAAAGTTGTTCAGCGAGCGGATGTGCCGCCATTTCACGGAGGACTTCGGCCTGATTACCCGCGTGGCCCGCTTTCATAATGTCTACGGTCCGCTCGGGACCTACGACGGTGGCCGGGAAAAAGCCCCGGCGGCGATCTGCCGGAAGGTGATCCAGTGCAAGCTGAGCGGCAAGCACGAGATCGAGATTTGGGGCGACGGGCACCAGACGCGCAGCTTCATGTACATCGACGATTGCGTGAAGGGCGTCCAGATGATCATGCACAGTGAAAACGTCACGATGCCGATCAATCTCGGCAGCAATGAAATGGTGACGATCAACCAGCTCGTCGATCTCGCCGAGGGATTCGCGGGATTGACCCTCAAGCGCAACTACAACCTGAAAGCGCCGAAGGGAGTCAACGGCCGCAACAGCGACAACACGCTGATCAAAAAGCTGCTCAGCTGGGAACCGTCGATCGCGCTGAAGGCCGGTCTGGAAAAGACCTATCGTTGGATCCACGACGACATGACGAACAAGGGCAAGGGCTTGTTCACCAAATAAGCCCGCGCCTTGTCGCTGCGCTGGTCGGAATGCCTGCCGTGGTGCGAAAGCACCGGGAAAGTCGATGCCATGCCGTTGGCGCAGGATCGCAACGTCACATACCGCCCGCGTAAATATCATCATAAGTTCTGCTACGCCATCGTGTTATTTTTTGTCTGAAAATGATCTCGATCACGCCGCGAAATTTCGGGAAAGTTTCCCCCGGTTTGGACGGTCGATAAGAAAACATCATGGACATTCACATCCTGCTGGACGGCGAACAGCTCGGGCCCTTTTCGGAAACGCAGGTACGGAAGTATCTGGGTGAAGGTCTCATTTCGCCTTCCGACCTCGCGAGTTATGAGGGCGCGCCGGACTGGCAGTCGCTCGACCGCATTCTCGCCAAACTTTCCCCGCCCGACCCCGAGGCAGAAGACGACGAGGCCTTGCCCGTGACGCCTGACGTGGCCCCAGCCGATGCGCCGCCTGCGTCGTCCGCCGCGGAAATACCCTTTAACATGCATAACGAAGCCCCCGAAACACTCGAACAGCCTCCGCCCGGTCTCACAGCCGGGCCCGCAGCCGAGACAGAACCACCACCGCCCCTGACCGCCACGCAGAAGACGAAACGCAAACTTGGCAAAATTGTCATCCAGCCGATTCTTCCGTTGGAACCCTCCCCGCTGGATACAGCCGCACCACTCGCGCGGAAAAAGCCAAAGACGGGGAAGACGCAACTGACGATGGAACCCTTGCGCCCGACGACGGCGCTGCCGCCAGTTGCATCGTTCGCCGCGCGCGAAAAGAAATCGGCCAGGCAGGGGACGGGACAACTCGCCTTTCGCGGATTTTCCGAGAAGCCAAGCTCACCGCCCACGCCCGTTTCGAATGACGCCTCGACAATGCCGGAACCTTCCGCCACGCCGACCGCTCCTGCGCCGCTCCTGCCGGCGAAAAAGAAACGTGCCGCCGCCAAGGCCTCATCGCGGCGGATGCCGCTCGGCCTTATTATCGGCGGCGCGGCGCTGGCGTTGTTCCTGATCGGTCTCGTGGTTGCCGTACTTTATTATTTCTACGCCTGGCAAGCGACGCCCCCGGCCAATCCGGTGAATGCGCCGCCACCCGTGATTCAGCCGCAAACGCAGAGTCCGGCGCCGGTCCCAACCGCGCCGACGACAGCTTCCGAATACACCGCCCGCGGAGTCACGCGCCAGTCCGCGGGCGATCTCGATGGGGCCCTCGCCGACTTTACGCAGGCCGTGGCCCTCGATCCGAAAAATACCGATGCCCTTTATCACCGCGGCGTCATCCTGGCGGCGAAGGGCGACCTCAATGGCGCCCTCGCCGACTACAATCAGGTTCTCGATCTCGACTCGAAATACGCCGATGCCTACAGCAACCGCGGATTTGTCAAACAGGCCAAGGGCGATCTCGACGGCGCCCTCGCCGATTACAGCCAGGCACTTCTTCTCAACCCAAAAATTTCCGCCGCCTATTACAATCAGGGATTGATCCAATATCAAAAAGGTTACTTCGACGCGGCCATCGCCGATTACGATCATGCGCTCGCAATCGATCCCAAAATGGCGCAGGCCTACTACAACCGCGGCAACGCGAAAAATGCCGAAGGCAATCTCGATGGGGCGATCGCTGACTATACCCAAGCCGTGACGCTGAACCCGAAGCTGGCCGCCGCCTACGTCAAACGGGGTTTTGCGCGGCAAACCAAGAACGACACGGATGGGGCGCTGGATGATTATGCCCAGGCCATCACGCTCAATCCCAACATGGCCGTCGCCTATTATAATCGCGCCGTGATCAAAGCGCAAAAGGGCGACCTTGAAGGGGCGATCGACGACAATACGCAGGCGGTCACGCTCGATCCGAAAAACGGGTCGCCCTACTATAACCGGGGCATGGCCCGGTTTGGCACAGGCGATCTCGCCGGCGCACAGACCGACCTGGCGAAGTTTTGCGAGCTAATGCCGAGGGATGCCGGGACGGATAATGCGCGCATTTATCTTTGGTTGGTTTCCACCCAGCAGGATCCGCAGGGCGATGCGGACGCGGTGCTATCGAGGGAGGTGCTGAACGACTGGAATAGTCCTCCGGAGGACCTCACTTCAAAAATCGCGGCGTTTCTCCTCGGCCATATCCGCGAAGGCGAATTGATCGCGAATGCGGCATCGCCCGACCCGAATCTCGACCCTCCGCAATTTTGCAAGATTTGGTACTTCACCGGGATGAAGCGGCTGCTCGCCGGCGACATGAAGACCGCGATCTCCTATTTCAACAAGTCGCTGGGAACGGGTCAGACCAGCCTGTGCGAATACGTCTTTGCCCAAGCCGAGTTGAAAGCGCTGGGACAGAAGGACGCCGCTTCCGCCCAGGTGCAGCCGAGTCAATAAAGAACCCCGCCGCAAGCAGTGGGGTATTGCGGAATTGGCAAAGACTAACGCCGCAAGCACGGGGCATTGATCCTTACTGCCCTCCGCAGGAATAAAAGCCCTGCTAGTTGAGGACGGCTTTCGCTTTGGGGGCGGCCTTGGGCTTGGGCGGCAGCTTCGTCTTTTCGGGCTTGGGCGCTTTCGCCGGGTCAAAGGCCTGGATCTCGATGACGATGTCCTTGTTGATCCAGACCGGATCAGGAGCGTCGTCCTTCAGCTCCTGAATTTGGAGGAAGCCCATCGCGTCCACGCCCGTCAGGCGGAAAAGATAGGGGACGCCGGGACTGAACTTGTCCTTGGCCGCCTCGTTGAATTTGATGGAGACACTCTGGTGAATGAGATGTAGTAAGCTCATGGCGAAGTAGAACTCTAAGGCTGGGCGCGGGTGGGGGAAAGTAAATTTGAGGGGCGCTAATGCACTTATAAGACTCCATGCTTCGAGGCGTACTCAGAGCTGGTTAAGCCTTCGTCCCAAATCACGAAGATTGCGGTAGGTCAGCGGCCCATGGGTGCCGGGCTCCCACGGAATTTCGAGGTGCGAAACGGTGTCCTTGAGCAAGTCGCGCAGACGCTGCCGGTGCTCTTCCATTTTTGCGATTGTTTTTGCCCGGATATAAGCAGCATCCGGCGCGCGGGCAATGAGATTGGCCACGCCCTTCCGAACCGCTTCGGGGTCGTCGTCAACGAACTCGGTGTATTCGGGATCGAAAAAGACGTCGCGTCCCCCTGCGTTGCGGGTGGTGACGACGGGCAGCCCGCAGAGCAGATACTCGATGCTGCCAAACATGGCGCCCTCTTTGGCGGAAAGGCAGAGGCCGACGCGGCTTTGGTTGTCGAAACGGGCCACATCGGAGGCGGAGCCTTTGTTGATGTCGCGGTGCGCGTCGACGAGCCACGCGGCGTGAGCAAGCGCGGCGCGAACCTGAAGTTCATATTCGCTCTGGTAAGTGCCACCGAAGCGATAGGTGATCAGGGCGAGTGATTCCACCTTCGACGCAAGCAGATGCCGTTTGTATGGCGCCATGACGGCGTTATAGATGGCGTCGTATTTTTTAGGAGCATTCGCATCGATGCTGAAGTAGTTCTCGTTCACAAAACAGTTGTGGTTGCAGAAAATGGCCTCCACGCCCTGGGCGCGGAAAAGATCGACGGTGAAGAGTTCGTTGCAAAGCATGACGATGCGATGCTTCGGATGGCGTTTGAGCGTTTTCCGGAAATGCCGCGACATCGTCACGATATCCTCCGGCTGAAGCGCCCAGGCAAAAAGATAGAGGAGAATAAGCGGGCGGCCCGCCATGACGTCATGGATCACGTAGCGATCGGGGCCGGGGCGGTTCGGCCCCCAAGTGACGTAAACGACGGCGGGCTTCGAGGAGAAGATGTGGGAGTGGGCGGACTCCCATTCCCGGCGCTCTCGCCAGGCACCCAGGATGTTTCTTGGAAGAAACGGCCGGAGCTTGTCCTTTAAGCGTTGGAGCATATATGCGGCGTGTGAGCGTGGTCA
>Ga0302319_10005725_pt1 | contig 24841 bp, 24 predicted proteins | sample Bog_T0_2_FD_203319 | JGI IMG/M metagenome (GOLD analysis project Ga0302319, IMG submission 203319) | Peat permafrost microbial communities from Stordalen Mire near Abisko, Sweden - Bog_T0_2 | ecosystem: Environmental > Terrestrial > Soil > Wetlands > Peat | place: Sweden: Abisko, Stordalen Mire...
AAATTTCTCTGGTCCCGCCGGAACCGCCTGGCACTTCTGGAACGGAAACAGTCGAGTGTTAGATAGGTCCCCTCGGTGATTGAGTAGACGTGAAGTACGGAACGTCGCCTGTCGATACCATCGGCATCATGCGCCGCACAGTTCTCGTTGCTGTCCTCGTCCTGGCCGTCGGGGGCGCCACGTGGGCCCTTTGGCCAGCCACTAGGTGGCCTCGGGCCTTCTATGCTCCTATCTCGCGAGTTGTGGGCGCTGACGCGACGGCGATCGTGGTCGAGGTGGAGCACAATGGTTGGCAACGACCAGTCGCTGCCGTACCTGGTGCTCAGGCGAAGGTGAACAGGCTTCGAGGAGACATCATTGGCGCCGAGGCGAGCGCTCCGACCTCGCCGCTCCGTGGCGAACTGGTGACTTACCTCTCGCAGCTCCGCCGCGGCAGTTCAATGCTTTCCGTGACCGACGGGATGGATCAGTTCGACGTCCAGGCGCGTAGGCAACTCGAAGCGTGCGGAATAAAGCCAGCGGGGCACTGAGGGTTCGCCACGCTAAACCACAGTCTCGAGGGACCTGATTTTCACGGACAATTCACTGGCGCATGTCCGCGCGTCCGGGTAGGCCTGGATTATCTTCCACCAAACCGATTTCCCAGGTATCGAGCACAAATGGGTGTAATAGGCCCACCTTGAATGGTCGCCCCGCATGTGCTCCATGAATCTCGCGACAAGTTACTGCGAAAACGTTACGTAATCACTCGGGGAAAGTTTCATGAAAGGTTTTGGGACTCCCGGAAACTTACGTAGTAATGGGGCGCTATGGAGTGACGACAATGGACTGCCATCTCGGGGGACTGACCTGTCACAGCCAGTGCCTCGCGCACTTTCGACGTGGGGTGCGGAATTGAGCGATTCGCGTTATCGACTCAACGATTTCCACTATCAACTTTCCGAGTTTTCGAGTGGCATCGAAGTCGACCAGCAACTACTAGGAGAGCTATTGGTGAGCTCCGAACTCGTCTACGCGAGTTCCAAGGGACTGGACCATCCGTTACTACGAGCAATTCCGCTTCACGTCCATCTGGCTAACTCAACATCGGCCAACGTGGGCCGAGCTCTGGTCGATCTTGAAATTGAATTGCGTCGTGTTGCTTCGTATCTGAGCAATGGTTCACTTCGGCCGTCGCGAGATAACCAGATGGTTGAGGTGCTCACGGCCAATCATGTCGCGTCGATCGACATAGTGGTGGCAGCCGCCATGCAAATCCATGAACTGCTTAAATCGCGACCGGTCGACTTCCTCTTACTCCTCGACTGGTTCTGGTCCCACCGACACAATCGCACAAAGGTTCGTCTTCCCTACGAGGAGACCGATCCTGCGGTGGCTTGGGCCGGCATCGTAGCGATGGCGAGGAGTTGTATCGCGGTGGGCAGACCTGTCGTAGTGACGGCAGCGGTCGAAACTGACGGTTCGACGCAATTCGGCTTTCAATCGCAATGATTCTCAGATCTCAAGTCAAGAAAGCAAGGAGAAAACGATGACGATGGTGCCAGCTTTCCACACTGATACGGATCCAGAGGACCTCGTGTACCACGATCAAGCCGAGTGTCCGTATGGCAACGAGGTCAAGCGCAACGGGAACAGCAAACCAGGTACGGCCGGAAGACATCTTTGTGGTTGGTGTACTAGCCACCGATAGATCGACGATTGAGACGGGCATGAGAAGAAACTTTCGAGAAAGGAGAAAATCGGAGACAATCCTTGGTCTCGAATGGTTCTTCGGAACCAAGTGCGAGCAATCGAGTCAATCCTGTTCTTGCTACGAAGTTGAAGTCAGGAATTGATGACGACTCGCAGTCTGTTTGGGAAGTTACTCACATCGGGCCGCAAGAGGTGTGGCCATTGAAGGGAAAATTTACAGTGGCTAGGAAAGATTCAAGGGTTGCCATTCCGGGGGTAATCCGATCTCGCATCGAACTCGAAAAACAGGGCATCAGTTTTCTTGGACCGGGATCAGTGGCGCCATCGGAGCTCCCTATTACGCCAAGAGGCACAACGTACAACATGGCTCAAGAAGTGACGTGGCTCGACAACCAGCACTTTGCCGTTGGTCGTTGGGATGGCTCACTCAGCATCTTTTCGTATATCGAATCTGCGACGCAAGGTCCCCTGATTACTACCGCGGTCAGCGATCCGGGTTCCGAAGGGGTCCAGATGATCGCGCTCATTGCTCCATGGACGTTTGTCACGTCGTGTGGTGGAACGCGGCTAAGTGTATGGACCGCGACAAATAACGATTGGCGGACTCTCCAAACTCAGAACATCGCCTACCCCCAACAGCTGGGTGCGGCGAACAGCGCCGCTGTTACGTCAGACAAAGGGACACCGATGCTGGCAGTCGGTCACGAGAGCGGCTTACTCAGTACCTGGGTGATTGGTGGACCAAAGATTTTGCACATTGTGGGCGTGATCAATCTGCAAAACCCTCACCCGGTGAATCCTTGGAATCTACACAACATTCGTGGTGTCGCGGTCATAGGTGGAACACTCGTTGTGACAGGTTCTGAAGATGGATTCATTTCTGTGGTCCAACTCCCATCGACGACGGTGTCACAGACGGTTTACAATCCGGCGGCACAGCGTGGCATTAATGACATCAGTCTTTCAAACGGAACTGATCTACTGGTCGCCAACTGTTCAGTGGGGGAGAGCGACTTCAATTTGTGGGCATTCCAGGTTGCACCTAATGGAAACGTAACGCCCACTGATCGTGTGAACCTAAGGGTCGATCCAACGGCTCCACAAGTGTTTAACTTCTGCACCGTCTGGTCTGATATTCCTGCAGGTCGCTGCTTCTTCTCTTCAACTGAGGAAGGCGCGCTCTGGGCCGGAACGCTAACCGGAGGGAAATTTGACATTCTCGGTTACCAAGAGGTGACCAGTTCCTTGAGTTCAGCGCTGGCGTATGACGCCGAAGGAAAGCTCGCGCTGGTTAGTTACGACCTTCACCAATTTGATACGGGGGGAAAAGATGCGAAAACTACTTGAACCAATTCTGATCGCCTGGAACCAATCCAAGCGGCTCATCCGTCGAGGAGACATCCGGGCGATTCAGAGATTCTCTTTACATCCGAACTCTTCTCTGCGTGAATTGCTCCACTTCGCCGTCTTCTCCGAGTGTAGGAATGGATGTGAAGGCCGACTTGTCGGGGCTGATTGGGGGTCGCGTTGAACTTCGAAGATGTCGACACAACAACACTTTGGACCATTTTCTCATACATTGGAACGACGTGGCCTCGAGCTACACCCTGTGACATGCCGAGCGATCAGTTTGCTGAAGTCATCAATAGGCAGGTCGGACTGGAATCCGATTACGCCAACTACTACGCGGACGCGGTCTCGCAATATCAGGTACTCCTGCAGAAGTACGGCCAACCGGGCCCAGCAATCGACGCGTTGTTTGCACAGAACTTGCCGCCACCCGGCGGCCCCGGGACTCCAGTGGGTCAGTACGTGCAGAATAGGGACGGGTTTGCGGGAGACTGTGACCTGTGCTGCTTGATGAAATAGCGAAGGACTGAATGGTCGAAGGATCGACATCCCTTCGCAGTTACGGGTTCATGTCCGCTGTTCGAGTCCCAGTACTCGAGAAAGGTAATCGTTTCGGAACTGACCGTCGGGATCGAGTTGGTGTGCGAGCGCGATGAATTCGGGTAGTTGGTCGTAAAGGGCGGCAATTTCTATCTCGTCCGCAGCGAACCATTTTCCCCAGTGAGGGCGCGCTTTGAAGGGCTTGAGTGCCTCTTCGATTTTCGGCAAGAGTTGGCGAATGGCTTTGGGTTGGTTCTTCCAAGTGAAATGTATGGTGAGCGAGTCGCGCTCGTAGGCGGGGCTAAGCCACAAGTTGTCGGCGGCGACGGTGCGCAACTCAGAAATCAAGAGGTGAGGCGCGAAGTCGCGCGCAAGTGGTTCGAGCGTGCGAAGAGCCGCGAGGCCGTCTTCGCGCGCGACGAAGTATTCGCTTTGGATCTCGTTGCCATTGCTCGGTGTCTCGTCGAAGCGGAAGTGCGGGAGACGTTCGTTCCAAGAACCAGGAATTCCGCCCTGAATGGTCGTGTTGTCGAGTTCGTCACTCGCTGGTGACATCACCTTGTTTGCCGCGGGCGTTGCCCCTTCACTCGGGCGAGCTGGTTCGGCGTTGTTGTCTCTCACGCGGGACTTCAGCCACACCTGGTCAACAATCCCGTTCCAGCGGGTGAAGAGGCTCACACTGTACGAGCTGTCCATGATCGAGTCGAGTTTGGCGAGATCAGACCAGGCCATGTCGGTGAAGACGTCCTGGCGCACCTGATACGTCGGCTCGATACGAAGAGTGATTTTCGTCGCGATGCCGAGCGCCCCGAGTGCCACGACACCGCCAGGAAACCGTGGATCGTCCTCCTCAAGAGTTAACTGCCCGCCGCGCCCCACGACGAGCTCGACCGCACAGACCGCAGCGGACAGGTTCTGACTGTGAGAACCCGAGCCGTGAGTACCAGTGGCGCACGCGCCACCGACTGAAATATGGGGGAGAGATCCAAGGTTGGCGAGGGCCCAACCGCGCTCTTCGAGAATTCGTCCCAAGTGACCGTAGGTCATTCCCGCCGGCACGGTGACGCGCTGGCGAGACTCATCGATAGTCGGTTCGAATCTCAGAGCGCCCAAGTCGATCAGCGTTCCCGAGGTATCAGCCAAGTCATTGAACGAGTGTCGCGTTCCAAGCGCCCGGACCTGCCCGCCTGCAGCGACGAGATTCGCGACCTCGTCGACAGAGTTCACGGTTACGACTTTGCGCGCGGCGTACCGGTAAGTCCCCGCCCAATTTTCCCCGACATCGTCCGGTTCAGAGCTCGTCGTCATAGTGGAGTCCTTGTTGCCTTCACGCCATTACCTTCTCGTCGGTGGCTCAGAATTCCTGGTGTACTGCGGGATCCTGGTTGGCGAGACGTCCGTCGGGGCGGGCCAGGGTGGCGATCTTTTCGACGTCTTCTGGCGTCAGGGAAAAGCCGAAGATATCAAGGTTCTCGTGCTGGCGTTCAACGGCGGTGGCTTTGGGTATCGGAATTGCCCCATTGTGCAAGTGCCACGCGAGGACCGTCTGGGCGGGGGTGACGTGGTGTTCGTTCGCGATGGCGGCGATGACAGGACTGGCGAGCAGATCGCTGCCCTTTCCCAAGGGACTCCAGGCTTCGGTGATTATTCCGTGGCCTCGGTGGAACTCCACCAGTTCAACTTGGGGCCAGTAAGGGTGCAGTTCGATCTGGTTGACCGCGGGCAGTTCGCCAGTTTCGACGCCCAGTCGCTCGAGGTGCTCGGGTAGAAAGTTGCTGACGCCGATGTAGCGGACCAATCCCCGGTTTCTCGCTTCGATGAGCGCACTCCACGCCTCGACGTAGTGATCTTCGAGTGGATTGGGCCAATGGATGAGGTAGAGGTCAATTGTGTCGAGTCCCATTCGAAAGACGCTCTCTTCGATTGATTTGATCGCGTCGTCAAAGTGGTGGTGGCGGCCAGGGAGCTTCGAAGTGATGAGTAGTTCCTCGCGGGCGACACCGCAGCGCCGTACGGCGGCGCCGACGGCTCCTTCGTTCTCGTAGTTAACGGCGGAGTCGATCAGTCGATACCCCAAACGAATCGCCTCAGCGATGGCGTTCGCCCCGTCGTCTCCGCAGAGGGGGTAGGTGCCGAAACCAATAGCGGGCAGCACCAGGCCCGAGTGACTCGTGAGTGAAGTGGGAGGGTTCATGAACTACAAATTACATGGCTGAGGATCGACCCGTATTTGGTGCCCGTAGCCATGCTTATAGTTGGCCTCGGTGTCCGGCGTTCGGTGACCACGGTGATTGCGGGCGAGTCACGGTATGCGGGTTTGGCCGCTCGTAGCGAGGAAGTGAGAGCGCACCTAGAACGATCTCGCGGTCAGGCTCACTTGACCTTGCGATGGGCTTTGGTTGTATCGAAGGAAAGGCGTGGAAATGAAGTGGGTGAACTATTGGCTCACCATCGCTCTGGCTTCGGCGCTCTCGGTCGTGGCGTGGAACACTGAGCCGTTGATGGCGTCAGTCTCGGTTCCTTACGCACAGAGCAAGACCTTGGGGCCTCGACCACAAACACAATCCGCGGCGAAGATCTTCGTAACCGTTTACGACTCGTTGGTCGTCGCAACCTTGAAGGCTGCGGTTAAGGAGAACTCGCTCAGTGTGCCCGTGGAACGCCAGGGAGTCGTTGCTGAATTCACTTCTCGCCGAGCATTCGATGCCAAGATGCTCTCACTGCCATTTCCGTCTTCGGTCCGGCGCGAAGTGTCGAAGATCGTGAAATGGGACCGACGGATTGAGATGGATCTCAGAGCCCTTAACGCCAAGGTGAAGGGGATTGTCAACAGTGATCCGCTCAACTTCTATCTCGCGGTCGCCGCGCTGGCGAAGGACCTGGGTCTCAAAACGAGGACCTGGCCGCCCGTGGCGCCAGCTGGTCCTACGGCTGGCGACTGAAGTCTTCGCGGGGGCTATACCCAGGCGGACGCTCTAGCCCTTTAAGTGGGCCGCCTGCCGGTATTCCGGAAGGAATCGCTCGAGGAATCTGCCTCAAGGAGACGGGCGATCGACTAGATCTCGTGCACGAAGACGTCGTACTCGCCGTCGTCGACCTCGTCGAAGGTAACCTCACCGCTCGCCACCTCTTTGGAGGGCGTGCGAAGGAACATCAGCGTGACAAGCAACCCTGACGTGGCACAAATAACGCCGGCGAAGAACGTCAGGTGGAAACCATCGACGAGCGCCTGGGACGGCGTCACCCCGGCACGTATACGTGATGAGGTCGTGCTGGCGGCCAGGGTGCCAAAGACGGCCAGTGCCGCCGAGGACGCAAGCCACATCGACACGTTGACGATGCCCGACGCGATGCCCGCGTCGGCCTTGGGCACGTCGGCCATTGCAATGGTGAGCAGCGGCACCGCCGAGATACTCATGCCGGCCCCGAGGAGGACGAAAGATGGGAGCACCGCGAACAGGTAATTCGAGTGGACCCCCGTACGCGTAAGCAGCAGCAGTCCCACAATGACGGCGAGGGTTCCCGGGACGAGTAGTCGAATGGGGCCATAGCGCATGAGCAGGCGACTCGTGAGACCAAGGGACATGAAGGCCATGATGAGGGTCATGGGCAGGAATGCCAATCCCGTGCGCAGAGGGGCGTAGCCGAGCACCTTCTCAAGGTATAAGGCGCCGAAGAAGAACACCGAGAACATCGAGGAGAAGCTGAGGCCACGCACGATGCTTGACGTCGTGAGACTACGGATCTTCAAGATGTGCACGGGCAGGATGGGCTTGGCGAGGCGTGACTCGTAGATCGCGAAGACTCCCATGAGAGAAAGCGCGAGTGCACCGGTAACAAACGTGTGGCCCGAGACCCATCCGTAGCTCGACGCTTTGACGATCGTGTAGATCCCCAACACCAGCGACCCGGTCATCATGAGCGAACCAGCGATGTCGAGGCCCTCAGAGATGCCGATGCCCGGGTTTTCTTTGATGAGGATCGAGCCGAGAAGAATCGTCAGCGCACCAATGGGGACGTTGATGACGAAGATCCAGTGCCAGTTGACGGCTTGGGTCAAAATGCCACCGACGAGTAGTCCGATTGACCCACCGCCGACGGCGACAAACATGTAAGCGCTCATTGCTTTGGCCCGCTCGGCCGCGCCAGGAAATTCGGTCACGATGATCGCAACGATCACTGAGGTGGAGACGGCGCCACCGAGTCCTTGCATGAACCGAGCGGCGATCAGCATGAGTTGGCTCGTGGCGAGCGAGCAGACGAGCGACGACAGCGTGAAGACACCGACACCGGCGAGAAAGACCCTCTTGCGCCCGAACAAGTCACCCAGGCGTCCCGCAAGCAGGAGAAAGCTGCCAAACGAGATGAGGTAGGCGTCAACGACCCAGGTCAAGTTGGCCTGGGAGAAGTGGAGGCTGCGCTGGATTGAGGGCAACGCCACGTTGACGATCGAAGAGTCGAGAGCGTTCATAAGCATGGCGAGGCAGACAACGACGAGTGCGATCCAACGCCGCCGGTTAGTATTTCCTAGTGCGATAGTAGAAAGTGCGGTCACGGAGTGTCCTTTTTTACTGGAGGTTGACGGCTCATCAATGAGATGTTATCGTCGTGAAGTGGATATAATCATGATATCATGAATGTCTCGGCTTCGCTACCATTACTGGCTATGGATGAAAATTCGTCCACTGGGCCCATTCTCTTGTTGACCCAGTTGGCACGTCTCGTGAGCAGGCGTAGCACGCCCGAACTTCTTGGGCAGACGTTAAAGGAGTTGGCTGTACTTTCGTACTTGCGCGATTACGACGAGACCACGCAACAATCGCTCACCGAAGGTCTCTGCATCGACGCGAACTATTGCGTGCTTTTGCTAAATGATCTTGAGACGTCGGACTACGTGGAGCGGCGACGCGATCCGAGTGATCGTCGACGCCACATTGTCACCATGACCGAGATGGGGCGAAGTGCACTGCACCGAGCCGAGGCGGCACAACAAACGTTGGAAGACGAGATTCTCGTCGGACTGAATCACGAAGAGAGAATTGCGTTGACGCACCTTTTGCGAAAGGCGCTCGACGGACACAGCGCGGCCAACGTGTCGGTTGAGCCACTTGACGTCACGTAAGTTAAAGGCGCTAAGCGCCAACCTGAATGGGTGGCACCTTCGCACGCCCCCGATTGGACTGATTGAGAGCACCGCAGGCGGTACTCGTTGACCCCGAGGTGTCGCTGGCGTGGGAAGCCGCTTCGCGGCGTCACACGCGTTGGGGCAATTGAGTGGAGCGGGCCTTCCGACCTCGACAACAGATCCAACGATTGGAAGGTCGTTCGGCAACTTTCTGCCAGGACACCCGCTTCTGCGGTTCTAACTACTTGCCTGATTGGCAGGTGGTTGAGGAATCGTGGGTTAGTTGAAATCACTTCCTTAGATTTGGAAGCCACGACATGGGCCATGTGCTACACTGTCGCACATGGAGATCGGTGTACGAGAACTTCGAAACCAGACCAGTCAAATCATCGACGCCGTTCGCGCGGGAGAGCGCGTTGTTCTCACCGTGCGCGGCGAAGCCGTCGCCGATATTGTGCCCCATGCGCAACGATCTCGCTGGGTGGCGGGAAGTAATCTGCGTCGTGGTTTGATTGAGCGGGCCGCTGATCCAGGGTTGAGCAATGATCTTGACGAAATGGCCGGCCAAACCCTGGACGAACTTTGAGTGAACCAGCGGGGCTACTTGACACGTCGGTATTCATTGCCCGTGAGGTACGTCGACCTCTGGGCGAGCTTCCTGACCGGGTCACAGTGTCCGTGGTGACCATCGGTGAGCTTGAACTGGGAGTCCTGAGCGCGACGGACACCACGGCGCGAGGGCGACGGGCTGAAACCCTGGCGTTGGCTCGTACGATAGATCCACTTCCCGTCAGCGAGTCAGTCATGAGCGCCTGGGCTCGACTCGTTGTCGACTGTCGTCGCGCCGGCATACAGCGCACCGTCAAACTCACCGATGCGCTCATCGCCGCCACCGCCATTGATCTCGGGTTGCCAGTGGTTACTCAGGACGATGATTACGATCAGATGGCCGAGGCTCATCGGCTGTTGCAGGTTCAAAAGGTGTAACTACCGAATTATCTGTCTTAAACGAAAACACTGAGAAGTGAAAACGTTCGCCATGGTTTGCGGATTGGCTTCCAAGCAAATATCGCGACGTACGGCGTGGCGCGCGCCTGGAGTGCGTTACGGACGAATTGCTGAGGATGAATCACTGACTCATTCGGTATCACGTCTGTGTGGCACGACTGCCACTTGCTTGACCAGCGACTCGCCCGTATCGCTCTCACGAGATAGCAGAGCCACCTTGCGCTCAATGCCCCAGCGATAGCCCGCGAGCGAGCCGTCCGATCGAATGACGCGGTGACAGGGAATCACGAGGGCGACCGGATTCGCAGCGCAGGCTCGGGCCACTGCACGCACCGCTGAAGGTTCATCGATTGCCCGCGCCACGTCCGAGTACGTGGACGTGGCGCCCGCGGGAATCGCTTGCAGTTCTCGCCACACGCGTGCCTGAAATGCGGTCGCGGCGATGTCGAGTGGCAAGGGAACGACGTCGTGTTCACCCAAGATTCGCCGAAGAACTTCCTTCGCCTTGCTTGCGAGAAGATCATCATCCTGAAGCAACTGGGCTTTTGGGAACTCCGCACGAACGTCCTTGATCAACCGTTCCCTCTCACCAAAGCGCACGGCCACCAGCCCTTTGTGGGTCGCCGCGATGATGACGTCGCCCAGATTGGTCGAAATGACACTGAAGGAGATTTGCTCGCCCTTTCCTCCGTCTCGCCAGCGCCGTGGCGTCATGCCGAGTTCGGACCCGGCGCGCTCGTAGGCCGCACTGCTTGAGTTAAAGCCAGAGTCGTAGATCGCGTCGGTCACGGTGTCTGCCTGACGCAGGCCTTCGCGGAGGCGATGCGACCGCAGAGCGACGGCGTACTGGCGCGGGCTGACACCAATCTCGCGGGTGAAGGTGCGCTGGACGTGCGACGCGCTCAGTCCCACCAAAGCCGCGAGCTGCGCCAGCGTGGGAATGTCGCGCGACTCCTCTAATCGGTGACAGATGATGTTCACCCATTGCGTGACGTCCTCAGCGGGCACGTCGGGTGAGCAACGCAAACACGCACGGTAACCGGCGGCCCTGGCGCTGCCCGGGTCGTCAAAGAACTCGACGTTCTCTCGATGGGGTCTGCGTGCGGGACACGACGGCAAGCAATAGATGCCGGTCGTTCGCACTGCAAAAATGAAACCACCGTTCTTTGGCACGGTCCGGCTCTGAACCGCGCGCCAGCGGTCCTCGTCCTGTCCGTCGTTGGTTGGTTTCACGTCGACGCCCATTAGAACACCTCGGCGAGACGTGACGGATGCACTTGCTCACCCAGTCCATAGAAGCTGAGAAAGTTCATGATGAGCGGCCTCCATCGGTCGGGGGAGATGTGGTGGCGAAACTCGGAATCGAGGAGCTCTTCAGCTACGTGAACACGCACTATCTTCACTTCGACGCACGCCGAGAAGTCGGTGGCGTCGCCGACCGAGTAGATAGCGCGAACGCTCGCCTCGAGTTGGATTGGGCATTCCAACGCTCGAGGGGGTCGGACCACTTCAGAGGCGACGGCGGTCAGTCCGGCTTCGCGGAACTTGTCGCGCACGTAGCGATAGCCCATTGCGGCTTTCCACGCCAAAACCGGGTTGGCGCCGGTCGTCAGGGCCAGGCGGTCCACCGCCGCGGCCAAGTCCACCGAGGGCAGATTCAAGACACACTCGCGTTCGCGGCGAAGGTTGGCGAAGGTGTAGCTTCGCGTGCCCAATCCGAGGACGCCGGTCAGGTCCAGCCACCACGCAGAGGACATTGGCGCGAGATTCGCGGATCCGTCCAGATTCAAGGTACTGATGAGGACGACGGGCGTTCCAAGATAGAGGATTTTGGGATCAATCACGGTGTGCATGGTTTTCAAGTTACAAAGGCCGTGCGTCAACGTCTACAAGAAACGTGTGCTCAAATTCGTGTCGAGTTCCCAATCGCCTCCGTTGGGAATTACGAACTCGAACCTTCAGAGTCCTGCTCGGCGGCTCAGGTTTCGATTCCGGCCCTGTGCGGTGGTCAAGCGGTGGGCCGCAGCCCCGCAATGATGATGTCGATCAGGTGGAATATTCCCGATTCGTCGTCACCACTCTGACCAGCGGCGTGACAAGTTCCCATTATTAGGTTCACTACGTCCTCGGTGCTCGCGTCGGCGCGGATCTCGTCGCGAAGCACGGCCTGTTGTCTCAGTCGATCGGTCTGTTCCATGATGACGGCAAGTTGATCGGCGTACTGGGCCTTGATGTCGATACCAGCCAGGGTCAGCGCGTCGAAAAGATCTCGCTTCTCGTTCACTTGCTGGGCGAACTCGCGCATGAATGAAAAGAAGGCATCGCCCGGGTCGGGATCATTCGTGTGACTGTCAAGAGCGGCTTGTATCTTTTGGAGCCGCGACACCACGATGGCTTCAAAGAGAGCCTCCTTGGTGGGAAAGTGCCGGTAGAGGGTGCCGACGCCCACGCCCGCCCGCTGGGCGACGACGTCGATAGGAACGGCGACTCCTTCGGAGGCGAAGGTCTCCTCGGCGGCTCGAAGAATTTTCTCGTGATTCTTTAGAGCATCGGCGCGCATGGCCCGGGGCGCGAGTTCGGTGGCGGCGCCTTTCTCTTGGAGAATGGAACCTTCGTCTGACCTGGTCTCGTTGCGTGGCCCTACTGGCGCTGTGGCCATGCGAACTCTCCCAACGGCACTGTTGACAAACGGAACGACCGTTACTATAGTGTTCGTTAAACGGAACGCTCGTTCCGAATACATCCCAACTACCCCCAGTTTACCAAGAAGGAGGCCTGGTTGAATCCAGGCCTCGGGCAAAGAGAGAAGGTCCTATGTCGATGAGAGAAATTGTTCGGGAACTGCCAACTGACCGGGACGGGGCGAATTCACGTCGCTCCTGGTCACTGGCGATTATTTGCATCGCCCAGCTGATGATCGTGCTCGACGCGTCGGTCGTGATCGTGGCCCTGCCCTCAGCCCAGCACGCCCTGCACATTTCGGTCGCGAACCGTCAGTGGGTCGTGAGTGCGTACACCTTGGTCTTTGGCAGTCTTCTCCTGCTCGGAGGTCGGGTGGCGGACTACGTGGGTCGTCGCAGGATGTTCGTCATTGGACTCATCGGATTCGGCCTCGCGTCGGCGCTCGGCGGGTTGGCCCAAAACCAAGCCATGTTGTTCTCGTCGCGTGCGCTCCAGGGCGGCTTCGCCGCCATAATGGCGCCCGCCGCTTTGTCGATTTTGACCGTTACCTTCACCGAGCCCCACGAGCGAGCTCGGGCCTTTGGTGTCTACGGAGCGATCGCCGGCAGTGGTGCCGCAATCGGGCTCATCCTCGGCGGCGTGCTCACGCAGTTCGCCTCGTGGCGCTGGACGCTGCTCATCAATACGCCCATCGCGATCGTGACCGCCGTGATGGCCCGGCGCGTCATCAGCGAAAGTCGCGCGGAGAAGCGACACAGTTACGACCTTCCCGGCGCCGTGACCTCAACGGTCGGGTTCTTTCTCCTGGTCTTTGGCTTTACTGAAGTGACGTCACACGGCTGGGGATCGCCCCTCACCGCGTCGCTGTTGGCGGGTGCCGCGGTGATGCTCGTTTCGTTTGTCGTGATCGAACTGCGCGCCAAGCACCCGTTGCTGCCCCTTCGCGTCGTGCTTGACCGCAATCGCGGTGGCGCGTACCTGGCGTCGCTGCTCGTTGGTTGCGCGCTGTTGGGGACGTTCCTCTTTCTTACGTACTTCTTGCAGGCGACCCTTCACTACAGCGCATTGCGCACTGGCTTCGCCTTCCTGCCGTTCTCTGCGGGCATCATCACTGGAGCGACGGTCTCGAGCCGTCTCTTGCCGCGTACCGGACCTCGCACGCTGATGGTCTCTGGGCTCACGCTCGCGACACTGGGACTGATCTGGTTCACGCGTCTGGGCGTCGACAGCACCTACGTCGCACACGTCTTGGGTGCCGAGATCTTGACGAGCATTGGCATGGGCCTCGCTTTCGTGCCAATGAGTAGTACCGCTCTGATCGGCGTGCACGAAGAGCACGCCGGCGTGGCGAGCGCACTCGTCAACGCCACCCAACAGATTGGCGGGGCACTCGGCACGGCGTTCCTCAATACCGTGGCGGCGTCAGCGGCGGCGGCGTTCATCGCTACGCGGATCAACTCCACTTCGGTGGTGCGAGCGGCCGCGGTACACGGCTACACCACGGCCTTTGAGATCAGCGCGCTGTTGTTGGCCTCGGCGGCGGTTGTGTCGGGCTTGATGATCGGATCAAAACGTAGTCACGCTCATCTCAATCTTCAAGCGAAGCTACCCGGCCTCAATCCCGCGCTCGCGATTGAATAAGGCCCGATAAATCGCTACGCATCAAGAAAATCTCGGCGGTCTCAAGAAATCGGTCGATCGGCTGGGTCAGATCAAGGGGCGGCTCGTCACGTTGGTTGCGCGGTGTTTCGCATCTCCAGGGGCGAGTGGGGCCGAAAACACCCGTTCACGAAATGACCCTTGCTTCGGCAGTTATGTCAAGGTACCTTTACATTATGCGAGAGCCGCTCGCAGCGCTGGTTAGTGGGGCGCTTATCCGGGTCGTTCTCGCGTACGTCCCAAGGAGGTGCCTCGATGCGAATCGCACACTCGCCAACGCTGGTACGGCTTTCAGTTCGCCGGGGTCCCCCGGCGTCCAGTCGTCGAATGGTCCTGGCCTTACTACTCGCGGCGCTCGTCGCGGCACCGACCCTCGGTCTTGGGCCCCTGCGGCCTGGCGAAGCGGGTGCGGCGAACAACTCGTCGACGAGCGGATCGTGGTCGTATCCGAACGCGGACCTCGCCAACAATCGTGACGCCATTGGTTCTGGAATCACCTCGGCGAACGTGTCGACGCTAAAGAAGGCCTGGTCGTTCACCTTGAAGGGGCCCGCGGCTACGAGCGTCAGTGGCGCGGGCACCGTCGCGGCGGGTCCCATTGTCGTAAACGGTGTTGTCTACATCCAGGACCTCCACTCGAACGTCTACGCGTTGTCCTTGGCGACGGGCAAACTCGAATGGCAGTACATCGTGAACAAGAAGGAACTCAGTGGGCCGGGACCCAACGGCGTGGCGCTCGCCAACGGCATGGTCTACGCGGCGTCGCCGACCACGGTCTTTGCCCTCAACGCCAAGAGCGGTCACGTGATCTGGACGGACAAGGACCTTTTGAAGAAAGGTCAAGGCACCTTCGGCATACAGCCACAAGCCGCCAACGGGCGGCTCTACCTGGCGAGCCAGTACGGTATCGCTTCCGGTGGGGGAATCCTGCTCGCCCTTGACGCAATGAATGGACATCGACTCTGGTCCTTTAAGACCGTACGCAAAATGAGTACGGGCGTGACGTCACTCGGTCTCGGGGCGGGCGGCGCATGGGAGACGCCGCTCGTGTCGAGCGACGGATCAGTGACCTACGGCACTGGCAACCCCTACCAGAGCATCGGGTCCGCGCTGTCGACGCCAGGCAAGTTGCTCTATACCGATAGCGTCGTCAAGCTCGACGCCGCCACCGGAAAACTTCGCTGGTACTACCAGGGCGTCGCCAATGACTTTAAGGACTACGACATGCAGGCTTCACCCATCTCGGCGATCGCCAACGGCGTGCCGGTGGTACTCGGTGGCGGCAAGATGGGCGTCGTCTACGAGATGAACGCCGCGACGGGCACGTTGCTCTGGAAGACGCCAGTGGGAACCCACAACGGCCACGACGACGATTCGCTCAAGGCCCTCGAGCACCAGAGCACGCTCAAGCTGCCCTACAATTTCGTTCCCGGAGCGCTAGGTGGGATCCTGACCAACATGGCGCTGGCCGGGAACACCGTCTACGTCGTGACCATCAATTTCCCTTTCCGCTTCAAGAACGACGGCCAAGTCGATGGGCTCAACGTCAATGACAAAGTCGCCGGTGACGTCGAAGCGCTCAACCTCTTGACCGGAAAGGTTGAATGGTCCACCGCGGTAGACGACTTGCCGCTCGGTGCGGCCACGGTGTCGAACAACCTGGTCTTCACGACGCTCGTTAAAGGTCAGATGATCGCTCTCGATCGGACGACGGGAAAGATCGTCTACACCACGCGACTGCCCGGGGCCACCAATGCGCCCATCGCCATCGCGGGCAACACCATCATCGTCCCCGACGGCGGACCGGTGGCCAAGAAGGACAAGAGTCTCTCCCAAATCGTCGCGTACCGGCTGGCGCCAAACTGACTAATCGCCATGCTCGATCGCGCGAAGGCGAGCGTTACCCGGGACTTGCCCCACCAGCGAGGAAACCCTGGTGAAGTACTTGGCTTGGTCGGGGCGTAGTCACCATGGTGAAATCACCATTACGGTGTGTAAAGGGGAGATTAGATATTTGATAGGGCTCAGGCACGTCTATTTGAGTGTCTGACTCACGATCTCCTGGCGGGAGGGACGACGGTGCGTACATCTCAAACGTCGTATTCCTGCGTCCCCTTTTCTTTCTGTCCCCATGGCGTTGGCGCCCTCGCACAGAGAACACGGGATTTTCTTGTCGCGCCACGCCTTTTCGGGCGCCGAGTACCGCCGAGCGCCCATGCCTGAAGTTTCACGTAGCCAACGAACCTTCTGGCTGGTCGTTGCGGCGGGCATGATCATCGTGGGCTCGCTCGCCACGATCTTTGGCGCCGACGTCATCACTCGTAACGACAACCAGTCGTCGCGTCAGACGTTCAACACCTCATCCCAGCAGATTGCCTCGTCGCTGGAAGTTTCAATTAAGAACGAGCAGAACCTCGTCGTGAATGCGGGTGCCTTCTTCATTGGCACGCCAGGTCCGACCTTCAACGGTACTCCCGGTCCGACCTTAAAAGGTACCGCCGTCGCGATCGCGAGCGGCACTCCCAATTCGACACAACCGGAGTTTCTCAAGTGGTTAGTCGCTACGCAGACTTTTGTGCGCTACCCCGAGCTCGAGGGCATCGCTGAGGTCGTGGTGGTGCCAGCGTCACAATTGTCAACTTTCGAGACCGAAGCCAAGGCGAACCCGGCCGGTACGCTCGGCCCTGGAAGGACCTTCCAGGTCACGCCTTCCGGGAATCGTTCGTACTATTGCTTCGCGAGGGTAGCTGAGTCACGCAATGGAACCTCAACGCAGTCGGCTGGCTTGGACTACTGCGACACGGTATTGGGTGCCCAATTCCTTAGGGCCGAAGACTCGGGAGAAGGTTCGTACGTCCCGTTCGGCTCGGGCGCGGGCGAGGAACTCGTTGTAGGAACTCCGATCTATTCAACCGGATTTGTGCCCAAGACCGAGCAAGCTAGAAAGGCGGCTTTTGTCGGTTGGATCGGCACCCAGGTCTACCCGAGGGTGATCTTGGCCAGTGCACTTGAGGACCATCCAAAGACGTCCGTGGCGTTCACGTACGCGCTGGGCGCGACCAAGGTGTCTTTTAAGTCAGGTGCCGTGCCACGCGGTGCGCAGTCGAAGACCATTCAGCTCCAGAAGGGCTGGCGCGTCGAGGTCTACGCGAAGCTCACGGGTGGCGGGGTGTTTGACAACACGAACGCCCTCACCTTGCTGATAACCGGCATCCTGCTCAGTCTGCTGCTCGGAATTTTGACTTTCGTCTTAGCGACCGGGCGATCGAGGGCCCTGGCGATGGTCCACGAGCGAACCGACCAGCTTCAGCACCAGGCGTTGCACGACTCACTGACCGGTCTTCCCAACCGGGCCCTGATTCTGGACCGAATTGACCAGATGCTCTCGCGTGCGCGACGCGACAACGTCGCCATAGCCGTATTATTCCTCGACCTCGACAACTTCAAGGACATCAACGACACCTTGGGACACGCCGCCGGTGATCAACTCTTGGTGAAGGTTGCCGCTCGACTCGCCAACGTGCTTCGCAAGGCCGACACGGTGGGTCGCCTCGGAGGCGACGAGTTCGTGATCCTCGCAGAAGGGGCCTCACTGGCCCCCGGGGCCGAGGCGGTCGCGGATCGCATTCTCGAGATGCTCAAGGCGCCCTTCGAGATCGAAGCGAGCGACGTTCTCTTGAACGTGACGTCGAGCATCGGCATCGCCGAGGGACTACGCGAGAAACCCGACGACATGCTGCGTGACGCCGATATTGCGTTGTACCAGGCCAAGAGTGCCGGAAAGCACTGTGCCGTGGTGTTCCAGCCCTCGATGCAGAAAGCCGTCGACGAACACCGATCCCTGACCCTAGACCTCTCGGTGGGCGTCGAGCTACACCAGTTCTTCTTGCTCTACGAACCGACCATCAATCTCGCGACCGGTGCGTTCACGGGCGTTGAAGCACAACTGCGATGGCGCCATCCCACGCGCGGCGTCGTGAAGCCCGATGGTTTCATGCCCTCACTCGAGGCGAGCGGGTTGGTGGTCCCGGTTGGTCTGTGGGCGTTACAGGAAGCGTGTCGCCAAGGCGCGAAGTGGCACAGTGAGGGTCACCGTTTTGCGGTCTCGGTCAACGTGACGCCCAAGCAACTCGTCCGGGACCGAATCATCGACGAGGTTCGAGACGCGTTGGCCGAGAGCGGCTTTGACGCTGAGAGTCTGATCCTCGAGATCGGCGAGACCTCGCTCATGTACGACGTGGACGCCACCATCACCCGTCTCGAGGCGCTGAAGGGTCTCGGAGTGCACTTGGCCGTGGACGACTTCGGGACCTGGTACTCGTCCTTGGCGTTCCTGCAACGCTTTCCGATCGACATCTTGAAGATCGACCGTAGTTTCGTTTCGGGGATCGGCGACACCAAAGAGGCGTCCGCCCTGGTGCACACGTTGGTTCAGCTCGGCATCGCCCTTGGTCTCGAGACGATCGCCGAAGGCGTCGAGAATCGTGAGCAGCGCCGACTGCTCCTCGCCGAGAACGTCGACTCCGGTCAGGGCTTCCTCTTCGCTCAGCCACTCGACGTGGGCGCCATCGATCAACTCTTGAATGATTGGGGCGGCGGCACCGACGAGGTTTAAGCATTGTTCGCCGCGTCGGCGCTGAGCAGAACCGGTTACGTCGCACCGGACCGTGCTAATTAGGACCGCAACTCTCTTTAATACGTGGTGCGCTGGTGGCCAATGGTCCCGGTGAGCCGGCGTACGTCACACCGATAGAAGGCTCCTCGCTTCCAATCGCCACGAGGCTGGGCGCAAGAACCTTGTCCTCGAGTGCCATCTCGAGGAAGGGGACCGTCGTCTTTACCACCAACCCAAATGCTGATGGGTCGGCGCCGTCGAAGGGCGGAAGATGATGAGCGCTGCGAAGTACGAGGAACCACTTGTTGGTTTGATGGATCGCGTTGTAGAACTGGACGCCGTGGCTGAAGGGATTGCACTGATCAGCGAGACTCTGGATCACCAGGAGATCTGGTTTACTGGCCTCGTCCGCGTTCGCCTGGTACGTGTCCAAGGCGCCCGAGAGGATCAGAACAGCTCGGTAGTCAAGGCCCGCACGCAGGCTCGCGAAGTTGTTGCCCTGGGGATCGAGCCCGTGATCGTAGGCGAGCATGCCCACCGCCTCGGCCCCATCGGAGTGGCCCGCGAGGGCGAGCTCGGAAGGATTGACCAGTCCGCTCAGCAGCGGACACGCGGTGGTCTCGTTCGCGGACGCCTGGATGACCGAGGTGGTGACGAAGGCGAGGTCACCTGGTTCGTTCACGATGTCGTCTTCGGTATTCGTACCTCCCTGAGCGGCGACCTCATTTGAGTTCTCGTCAGGAAAGACGGGTGCCACGACCACGAAGCCCGCCTCGACCCACGCGTCTAACAAGGCCGCGTACGTGTCGGGCGTCACGTCGTAGCCGTGCGCGAAGATCACTGTGGGATAGCCCCCGCTCTGGACGACGGGCGTCGCCCCAGGAATTTGAGCGGCTCCTCCCGTGCGCAGCGCGGTGGGATACCTGATCTCGCTGAGCAGGGTCCGGCTCTTCGAAATCAGACGATAAGGGGTCCTTTGGTAGTTGAGCAGTCCCCGCGAATGGTCGACGAATGTGCAACGGGTGATTCCCACGGAGTACAGGGGTGGCGGTATCGTCAGACGCGCAGTGACCCCTTGTGCGCCGAGCGGAGTGACCACGACCGCGGCCAGCGCCGCGATGCCCAAGAGAGCGACCACCAATCTGCTCGTGCCAACAGCGTGTCGCAGTTGTCTTCGCATGCGGCTTTGCCTTTTCACGTTCATTGTTGAAAGCCAGACCTCTTGAGTTCGGCGGCCGCGCCTCATCTTGCGCGAGAACCTCGATGGAGACATGACTCTAGTTTCCCTGGTTGGTCCTGGTTCCGGTCGAACGTGAAGTGTAGAAACGGGCCATGCGAAAACGTCAGCGGCAGCTCGCCATCTCGTCGGTCGCGCTAAGCGTGGTGCGCTGTTCTCGAATGCTGAGGCCGCGCCAGTACAGGACGTGACCACCACTTCGCCGGTGCTCTGGTATAGAAGAGCCCGCAGCTGGCTCAGGGTTGCTCTGCGTCGCCACCAACGCGGCACGCTACGACTTAGACCTTTCGAATTACGAGTTGTCCGATCCCGTTGTCGAAAGTGATCTCGTGGCGCCCTCGGTTCAGTAAGTGGACCCGGGCCGAGGCCCGGGTGGTGGCCCAGCCTCAGGTGGCATCATTCGTAAAGATCAGAAGAAGGACTTTAAACCTAATAATCAAGGTTAAAAGATACCTTTCTGTTCTTTCTAGAATTAGTGTTCCGTACCAGAAGTAATTAAAAGTCGCTATTATTGCTGTAAGGAGGTTCCATGGCGAGGCAACACGAGCTACTCGAGGTCGAGCTCGGTAACGCCATTCGCGCCCAACGGATCGAGCACCGCCTCACCCAGGACGAACTTGCCCAACGCGCGAACGTCTCGCTCGGGGCGCTGAAGAATCTGGAGAACGGTCGCGGATCGACGACGGGCACCCTGGTGAGGGTCGCGCACGCCTTGGGCCAGGCGCAGTGGGTTCGATCGCTGGCGCCCTCTTCCACGTTCAATCCGCTCGACCTGGTCGGCTCGCGACGCACGTCGAACTCGCGCGCGCGCCGCGTTCGGCGACGGTCCACGCCGTGACCTACCGCCAGACCCGCGTCGTCGAAGTCTGGGCCTGGGGCGCACGGGTCGGCGCCGTCGCGGCCGATCCCGCCACCGGTCGCTACGTCTTCGCTTACACGCCCGAGTGGGTCGCGTCGGGGATCGAACTCTCACCGTTGATGATGCCACTGCGTGAACGACCCTACGACAACAGCCAGTGGCCGTCCCTCGCACTCGACGCGTTCCACGGTCTCGTGCCCTTACTCGCTGACAGTCTGCCCGACGCTTTCGGCAATGCGCTCGTGAATGCCTGGATGGCCGAGCACGGCGTGGCGCTCGAACTCATCACGCCGCTTGATCGTCTCGCCTACGCGGCCGACCGGGCGCTCGGCGCGCTCGAGTTCCGTCCCCCCGCCGACGACGCGGACCGCGACCTGCCGAGCGCCGTGACCCTCGCCGATCTCGTCCTCGCGGCACGGCTCACGGTTCGTGGCGAACTCGCTCAGCCCCAGAGCGCGCACGCGGCGATTCAGCAGCTGATCCAGGTGGGTTCGAGCGCGGGTGGTGCACGGGCCAAGGCGGTCGTTGCCTTTCAACCTTCGACCTACCAAGTCGCGTCGGCGTTCGCGCCCCTCGCAGCGGGATTCGAGCAGTGGATCATCAAACTCGATGGCGTGAGCGACACGGGCATGGACGGCCACGGTAACGGCGGCCGCCTCGGCGAGGGCACGCCCTACGGTTGCGTCGAGTACGCCTACAGTCTGATGGCGCGCGCGGCGGGCGTGACGATGACGCGCTGTGAACTGCTCGCCGAAGGTCCCCGCCGCCACTTCATGACGCGCCGCTTCGACCGCGAGCCCGACGGCGCGCGCCGTCACGTACTCTCTCTCGCGGCGCTCGCGCACCTCGACCCCCGCCAGGTGGGTGCGAACAGTTACGACCAGTACCTCGGGGCCGTTCGCCAACTCGGACTGGGCCTCGACAGCGTGAGTCAGGCCTTTCGCCGCATGGTCTTTAACGTCGTCGCCGTCAACCGCGACGACCACGCCAAGAACTTTGCGTTCTTGCGCTCGCACGAAGGCGACTGGGAACTGGCACCCGCCTTCGACCTGACCCACGCCTACCAGCCCGCCAGTCAGTGGACGAGTCGCCACAACCTTCGAGTGAACGGTCGGATCGAAGGGATTACCCTCGAGGATCTTTACGCCGTGGGTGATCGCCACGACGTGCCCGACTTCAAGCGGGTGGTGCTCGAGGTGTCCCAGGGCGTTGCTCGTTGGCCCGAGTTCGCCGAGGAGGCGCACGTGGACGCCACGACGATGGAGGTAATAGGACTCGACCTCGAACGGTTCCGCCCTCGCTGAGAGTGGAGCGACCCTTTAGAACTCCAGGGTGATACTCACCGGGCAGTGGTCGCTTCCCATGTAGTCGGCGTGGATCTCGGCGGCCGTGAGGTTCGGGGCGAGGTCCGAGGACACGAGAAAGTAGTCAATGCGCCAGCCCGCGTTATTGGCGCGTGAGTTGTTGAAATTCGACCACCACGTGTAATGGCCGGGGCCCTGGGTGAAGACGCGAAACGAGTCGACGAAGCCAGCACCGAGGAGTGACTCGAATCCAGTTCTCTCTTCGGTGGTGAACCCGGCTTTACCCACGTTGCCCTTCGGATTGGAAAGGTCGTCGGTGGTGTGCGCGACGTTGAGGTCACCGCAGATCGCCACGGGCTTGGTGGCGTTGAGGTCTTTTACGTAGGCGAGGAACGCCGGATCCCACTGCTTATGGCGAAGCGCGAGACGTCCGAGGTCGCCCTTGGAGTTGGGGGTGTAGGCGGTGACGAGAAAGAAGTTCTCGAACTCCGCGGTCACGACGCGGCCTTCGTCGTTCGGGTTACCGAAGGGGTCGCTCGCGAACTTGTGCTTGGTGGCGAGTTTCTTGGGCAGTCCGGTCGTGACCGACAGTGGCGAGGTCTTCGAAAGGATCGCGGTACCCGAGTAGCCCTTCTTGCTCGCCGAGTGCCAGAACTGCTCGTAGCCGTCAAGATTGGCGTCGACTTCGTGCTGCTGGGCCTTGGTCTCTTGGAGGCACAGGATGTCGGGTTGGACCGTCGTGACGAACGGATCGAAGAGGCCCTTGCGTTGGACGGCTCGGATGCCGTTGACGTTCCACGAGGCGATGCGCATGCGACATGGTACCAACGTCGAATTTGGTCCGTCGCTGCTCGTTCGCGAGAGCGAGTAAATTGGCTGACGTGTCCGAGTTCAGCAACGAGAGCGTCATTGCGATTGAGAACACGCTCAACAACGTGGACCGTGCGCTCGAGCGCCTGCGCGTGGGGAACTACCGGACCTGTCAGGTGTGCGGCACCGAGATCGATCAGGCAGAACTACTGAAGAACCCCCTGCTGGCGAACTGCCCCGCGCACCCCGAACTCGCTTAACGATTCTCGCGTAGCCCCGGTGTCACCACCGGGGCATGGCGAAGGAATCTATTTCTTGGTCGCCCAGAAGATCTCGGCGATGTCGTCGATCTCGGCGAGGAGGCGGTCGGCGACGACGACGTCGTTGGTCTTCTTCGTCTCACCGGCGGACTTGGTCGCCATCCAGAACAGGTCGTGCAGGTTTGGGTACTCCTTGAGGTGCTCGACCTTGAAGTAGTCGGTCCACAGGACCCAGAGGTGGTGCTTGACGAGGTCGGCGCGCTCCTCTTTGATGATCGTGGCGCGAACCTTGAAGTCGGGGTCGCTCGAAGCGTTGTATTTCTCCATACAGGCCTTCACTGACTGGGCCTCGAGCTTGGCCTGCGCCGGGTCGTAGACGCCACAGGGCAAGTCACAGTGGGCGTGCACGACGAGCGGAGTGCTCGAGGAGTCCAGTACTGCGTTGATTCGTGAAAGAAGCGTCATGGCTTCGCCTTTCGATTGTCTGGGTCTAGGAGAGACCAGGTCTCCACCAGCAGGTTAGCCAGAGCGCTCCACTAGCGTTCACTTCGATGTCCCTGCTCACGCGCCTGTTCTTTCGCCGACTCCTCGTAGAGGGCCCGTCGATGCAGCCCACGTACCTGCCCGGTGAGCGCGTGACCGCCGTACGGCGCTGGCGACCGGTGCGCGTGGGCGACGTGGTTGTCGTGCGCGACCCTCGCGACCCTTCGCGCTGGTTGCTCAAGCGTTGCGCCGCGAAGTCGGGCGGGCGTCTCGTGCTTCGCGGTGACAACGTCGAGGCGTCGAGCGATTCGCGAGATTTCGGCGCGGTCGCCTCCCGTGGGGTCAAATGGTTGGTGCTTCGCCATCAGGGCCGGTGAGACGGCGTTTTTCGAGGGATTCACCGCGTGGGTAGCCCTATTTATTAAGCAATTCTCCCGGTAGGGTGGGCGCGTGGCTCGACTCTGTGTTCTCTCCTATCACACCTCGCCCCTCGCCCAACCCGGCACGGGCGACGGCGGGGGTATGAACGTCTACGTTCGCGAGCTCTCGAGCGCGCTCGCGAGGCTCGGTCACGAGGTCGACGTCTACACCCGGCGCGACAATCCCCACGTGCGCGAGGTCGAGGTCGTCGAACCTGGTTTTCGCGTCCACCACGTCACGGCCGGTCCCGCCACGCCGATTGAACGCAGCGAGCTCGCCGATCACGTGTGTGACTTCACCGACGCCGTCGCCGCGTCGTTTCGCTGCACGGGTCTACCCGACGCGATACACGCGAACTACTGGCTGAGCGGCCTCGTGGGTCACCGGTTAAAGCACGAGTTGAACATTCCGCTCATCATGACGTTCCACACCCTAGAGAGGGTCAAGGCCGACCACTTCGAGTCCGAATCCGAGGAGCGCGCCTTCCAGGAGGCAGCGATCTTCGCGTGCGCTGACGCAGTGCTCGCCAGTTGTGACGTCGAGGCGGAGCAGTTCGTCAAGTTCTATGAAGCGGACCGCGAGCGGGTGTACGTCGTACCACTCGGCGTGGAACACGCCTTCTTCGCTCCGGGCTACCGGCCCCAGGCGCGCCACGCGTTGGGTCTGGACGGCGTCGAAACTTTGTTGCTCTTCGTTGGTCGCCTCCAAGCCCTCAAGGGCGTCGACCTCGCCTTAGAGACGCTGATCGAACTGCGCGCCCGTGGTCGTGACGCGATGCTCGCGATCATCGGCGGACC
>Ga0302319_10005726_pt1 | contig 24834 bp, 21 predicted proteins | sample Bog_T0_2_FD_203319 | JGI IMG/M metagenome (GOLD analysis project Ga0302319, IMG submission 203319) | Peat permafrost microbial communities from Stordalen Mire near Abisko, Sweden - Bog_T0_2 | ecosystem: Environmental > Terrestrial > Soil > Wetlands > Peat | place: Sweden: Abisko, Stordalen Mire...
GGGCATGCCGCCCTTGAGTGCGCCGTTGCCAAGAATGCGGGAGGCGAGGACCATGTCGTAGACGCCGCTGGCGATCATGCCAGCCATGGCGGGTACGAGCAGGGGCGTGTACTGGTAGTCGGCATGGACCATGACCACGATGTCCGCGCCGGCGGCGAGGGCTTCGCGGTAGCAGGTCTGCTGATTGCGGCCGTAGCCATAGTTGTTGTCGTGCACAAAGGTCTGGACGCCGAGCCTTCTGGAAAGCTCCGCGGTCTGGTCTTTGGAGGAGTCGTCCACCAGGATCTTGATGTCGACGACGTCGGACAGCTCGCGAACGGTTTTTTCAAGGGTCTTTTCGGCGTTATAAGCCGGCATGACGACCGCAATCCGCTTTCCGTTGATCATGATCTTGGCTCCTGAATTGAATATCGGCACCGCTGAAGAGTTGCCCGAATCTAGTGCAGTTCAGCTGCCGATTCCTGGGGCAACGTATACGGCGAAACAGCCGCCGGAATCGAATCTGGCTCCACCAGCCACACCTTGCGGTAGGGATAGTAGTGCAACAACTCCAAATTATGGGCTGAACCCATGTCCCTTGCCCATACGACTTTGGAGGTATCGATCTCGGGTTCGTTGTAGACCCATTCATTCAGGGGATTGTGATGCGCGGTGTATCGAACAATGACAAGTTGCTGTCCGGGAAGGCTTTCCAGGCCCGTTTCAACACGGGCTCGCTCGGTGCCGTAGTGGTCGGGGCCATACCAGCGATCGGTCCAACTGGAGGCCGGCCACTCAGGCAATGCGAGATGCAGTGGGCCGGGAAAGAGGCGCAAGATGGCACCGATGAGGCAGATGGTGACGAGAAGACGGACAATTGTTGCGCCAGCCGGCTTGCCGCCCAGGCGCCAGACGCGCAGGTGGCGCATGGCTTGCAGGCCGATGGCGTAGAAGACCGCGGTGAATGGTGCGACATAGTGCGGGATGAGGAAGATCTCGATGACCATGCCAGCGGCGAGAATGAGAGCGCAGAGGATGAGGAAGCGCATCCGCTTGTCGAGCAAGACGCGGCGAACCATGAACAGGGGCGGAAGCAGGGCGATGCCTGCAAAGAACTCAAACGTTCGGATTACTTTGGCGAGGGTCTGAGGCAGAAAGCCTGCGACGCTGTGAATCTTGTTGAAGGCCTTGAGCTCGTTTTCCTTGTAGAAGTAACGCATGGACTCGTCGTGGTAGACGGGCTCGGGGCGCGCGGACTGCCACACATAATAAGGAGCGATGGCGTAGGTGGCGCGATTGATGGTGTAGGGCAGCGTGGTGGCTTTGCCGAAGGCGTGGTGGTCATAGTCGGCCATCCACGCGGCCCCGGCGAAGACCACGAGAAGCGGCAGGGCGCTCAAGCGCAGCAGAGCGGGTGGGGTTGGGCGATTCTTTCCGCGAATCAACCAATGGCCGATCCAGGCCATGCAGGGCAGGCAGAGCAGCAGGCCTTCGTAGGGGCGGGTGGTTGCAAGGATAACGATGCCAATGGCCAGGAGGACACCGTAGCGCAGGCGCGGGTTGCGGGTGAGGCGCGGCAGGGCTCCAAGGACGAGCGCACCGCCCAGCGCGGCGATGGAGCCGCCGATGGAGTAAGAGTTGACCCAGTAGCTGAAAAGCTCAATGCGCAGAATGGCCAGGAAGCCGCCAAGGAGCGCCCATGTGGGTGGGAGCCAGGCCTGGAGCATCCAGCAAAGGGAGGCGCACATGAGGGCGCCAACCAGAAGGGCGCCGAACCAGGGATTGCCGAGCAGCACTTTTCCCGCAGCGAGAACAACGCCCACCGAAGGAAAGTACATCGACATGTAAGTTGGCTGCATGGTGATGTGGATACTTTCAAAGTGCATCCACATGGCGGGGGTGGGGTTGGTGAAGCGGCCCAGGGCGAACGTGTTTGCGGCGAGGAGGAAGCTGAAGTCGTCTGGGATAAACGGGAGCGGGATGGGGCAGAAGGGGAGAATGGCGAGGCGCAGCAGCAGGGCAGCGAGACCTACGGCGGTAACGGCCAGGCCTGGGCGGCGGGCCAGGGTTGCAAAGGCGCGTTCGATGGGCGAATACAGGCCGGAGGCAAGGTTTGGGAGGGCGAAGGGGACGGCGAGGGCGATTACCGTAAGGCCGGCTTCGATCAGCATCAACGACACGTCATTTTGGGGTGCCGAAGAAAGCAGCATAGGGCGTGTGGGCGTTATCGAGCGCTGAATTTACCTTCGCAAGGAACGCTATCCAAGTCCAGAGCAAAGTGAAGGGAGGGACCCTTTGGCACAATGGGCCGGAGTAGCAGCAGTTCCGTCCGGAAAGGGAGAGACTGGCTAGTCAGGAAGTGCGGGGGATTTGGCTGAAGGGGAGTGGCAGCGCTATGAGACGTAGCTGCCGAGTTTTGTGCTGATGTTGCCAAAGGAGGTGTTGAGGGCACCGGAGAGAGCCTTCATGCCGGCAGTTGCGCCGAAGGCGATGAGAGCGACAACAAGGGCGTATTCGACCAGGTCCTGACCCTCTTCGTGTACCAGGAAGCAATGCAGCTTGAAGATCAGTTTTTGGATTACCGACGGCATGGTTTGAACCTTGAGGAAGCGATTTTTGGGGGCGTGAGAAACCATTCATGGGAGAGCCACCGGCCACCGGGTAAGGTGAGGGCGACTCTCCCGCGAAGGGGCGAAACTGCTGGGGTTGCGGTCTTGCCCTCGCGGGCAGGAACTAGCTGACGTAGGAGCCGAGTGTGGTGGAGATGTTGCCGAAGGCGGTGTTGAGGCCGGTGGCCAGAGCCTTCATGCCGGCGGTGGCGCCGAAAGCGATCAGAGCAACAACCAGGGCATATTCAACCAGATCCTGACCTTCCTCGCGGCTCGCCAGATCCTGGAACTTGACATACAGCTTGAGAAGCATCGCGTTCATCGTATTTCTCTCCATTTTGCGGTTGCGAGTTGAGGTTGGATCCCTTTGCAGGGGAGAGCGCGATTGGCACCTATTACGGTGTTGATAGCTCTGCCAAGGAGCGGAACTGCCGGCGGTTGTTGCAATGACCCTTGCGGGTCAGGAACTAGCTGACGTAAGAGCCGAGCGTGGTGGAGATGTTGCCGAAGGCGGTGTTGAGGCCTGTGGCCAGAGCCTTCATGCCGGCGGTGGCGCCGAACGCGATCAGAGCGACAACCAGGGCATATTCAACCAGATCCTGACCTTCCTCGCGGCTCGCCAGATCCTGGAACTTGACATAGAGCTTGAGAAGCATGGTGTTCATTGTTTTTCTCTCCATTTTCGGTTGCGAGTTAGGTGTGGATCCCTTTGCAGGGGAGAGTTCGAATGATGCCGTTTAAGGTATTCGTATCTCTCCCGCCAAGGAGCGGAACTGCTGCTGTTGGTTGTTTGGACTCTGACGTGCCAGCAACTAGCTGACGTAGGAACCGAGTGTGGTGGAGATGTTGCCGAAGGCGGTGTTGAGGCCGGTGGCCAGAGCCTTCATGCCGGCGGTGGCGCCGAAAGCGATCAGAGCGACAACCAGGGCGTATTCAACCAGATCCTGACCTTCTTCGCGGCTGGCCAGATCCTGGAACTTGACGTAAAGCTTGAGAAGCATGGTGTTCATTTTGTGTACTCTCCGTAGGAATTTATGTTTCCCAGCCTCAGCCGGGGCACCCTTTCTATAGCATCTTGGTTGCCAATCGCCGGTGCGGGCTTTATCCTATATAAATCAACAACTTAAAGAAATCTTTCGTAATGTGTGAAGAGGTAGCGGTGTAAACAGCCGTATACAGGGCCGGGGACGAAGACCGGCAGGGTATACATGGCCAAAAAGTTTGTTACTGACGGTGCATTCCCGTTGGGGTTATGACTCTACATCGTCATCCCCCGAAGGTGGGACGAAGGTGCAGGGAAGAAGATGCTGAAGGACTTATGCAATGCGCCGGGTAGAATAGCGCACATGGAACGCAGCACGGAACGGCCGGCAGGCAAGCCGGAATACGACATTGCCCAGATGTCGATTGCGCTGGTCAGCGGGCTTACGCTGGCGATCACAGCTTTATTCCTCTGCGTTGCGCCGCTGACCGGAAATATTGCCGGCGCGCGCGATTTTGTAGTGTACTGGGCCACGGGGCAGCAGCTTGTGCACGATGCGAACCCTTACGAAGTGGACGCGATGATGCGCATCGAGCGCGGGGCCGGATTGCCTACCGGATACGGTGTGCTGTTTATGCGCAACCCGCCATGGGCACTGGCTGTGACCTATCCACTGGGGCTGATCGGAGTAAGGCTGGGGGCCTTGCTGTGGTCGCTTGTGCTGCTGGCGTGCTTGTGGGGATCGGTACACATGGTGTGGCAGATGCACGGACGGCCCAGCAAACTGCTGAACTTCCTGGGCTACTCCTTTGCTCCGGCGCTGGTTTGCCTGATTGTGGGGCAGACTTCGCTTTTTGCGTTGCTGGGGCTGGTGCTTTTTCTGCGTCTTCATAAAGCACGACCGTTTCTGGCGGGCGCTTCTCTGTGGCTGTGCGCGCTGAAGCCGCACCTTTTTCTGGTGTTTGGCGTGGTGCTGGTGGCGTGGGTGATTGTGAGCCGCAGCTACAAAGTTCTGCTGGGTTCAGCGGCGGCGCTGGCGGTCAGTTGCGCGGTGAGCTGGTGGCTTGATCCGACGGCCTGGGCCGACTATAGCCACATGATGCGGACCTATGGAATCGAACGGGAGTTCATTCCATGCTGGAGCGTGGTACTGAGGTTGTGGGTGAGCCCGCAGACCATGGTTCTTCAATACGCGCTGCCATTGCTGGGCTGCATTTGGGCTTTGGTCTATTTCTGGAGGCGCCGCCATACCTGGGACTGGCTTGCAGATTCCAGCCCGCTGATGCTGGTTTCGATCCTTGCCGCGCCGTATTGCTGGGTATTCGACCAGGCCGTGGCGATACCGGCACTGCTGGATGGAGCGTATCGGACGCAGTCGCGGATCCTGCTGGCGTTGCTGGCGCTGGCCAGCCTGGGGATTGAGGTGGCGTTGATATGGGGAATCCGGCTGCCTTCGCCGTTTTTCCTTTGGACTGCGCCGGTGTGGCTGGTTTGGTATCTGGTGGGTGGACGGTTCAGAGAAGAGCCGCGGGGGTAGGGGTTGAGGTTTCCGGCTCATTCGCGATGAACCTGCGAAAAAAGGGTACGGGAAATCAAGCGCGAATGAGAGAAATGCGAATGCAGGTCCTTCGACTCACCACCCCAGGGTGAAGAACGCCTGGGGCCCCTTTCGCTCAGGATGACAGGTTGTTAGTTTGAGCTTGTCCCTGATGCGGCGTCAGTGTCGCTGGTGGCTGGGAGCAGTTCCAGAGTGTCTCCGCGCTGGGTTAACGTGCTGCGGATGGTGCCGGCGGGGAGTTCGAGGATGGAGTGAGCGGACAGGCATGCGGAGAGACGCCATGGGGCGACGCTGTGACGGACTTTCTTCACCTTATTCTTGCGATCGAGGTAGACCAGGTCGATGGGGAACTGCATGAAGAAGGTGTGGACGGACTCGCAGGGAACGATCCACAGGCCTTCGCCTTCGTCCAGACCCTTGCGGCCGAGCAGGCCCTTGTTGCGCGTGTGGCCGGAATCGGCGACTTCAAGGCGAGTGGCGAGGACGGTTCCCCGGGTGATGTTCGACACCTTCAATTGCGAGTCGGGCAAGCGGGAATCGGAAGGCGGCGGGGAGATGGAACTGGCTGGACTCATGTGGCTGGTGTTTGTCCTTTCGCTGCATTGAGAAGGCGACCAGGGAAGGCTTTTTGCCATTCCCAGGTCGCCCGGTGTGTATCCATTTTCGGTTGCCGCACTCGAACTACTGCGGTGGCGTTCCTGGGACTGAAGTTGGAGCGGAGCTTATGCCGCCGGATGCTGATCCGAATCCGCCTGCACCTTCAATGATCAGCGGTGCTTCCGGCTTCATGCTTTCAATCAGCTTCTCGACCGGGATGCTTGCCGGGGGCGTTGGCAGTGTGTTGCCCGGATTCTTTTCATCCGGCGTGTGCATCGCGATGCCGGAGTTGGTGGGCAGGAACGGTGTGGGGTATTTCAGCTCAGGCAGAGGGGAGCCGGCGCCGATGGGATTCACAATCTCCGGAGTCACGATGACGATGAGCTCGGTGTCGTTCTTGGTCCGGGTCATGGACTGGAAGAACTTGCCGAGGACCGGGATATCGCCGAGGAAGGGGATCTTCTGGAAGGTCTCATTCTCGGTTTTGTCGAGGAGGCCGCCAACTACGAAGCTCTGGCCGTCGGAGAGCTCGACTTCGGTCTTGACCTTGCGGGAGGTGATGGCCGGAACTTCGAATCCGGAGATCGTGACGGCATTGCTGAAGTCAAGGGCGCTGACCTCAGGAGCCACCTGGAGGCGGATGGAGCCGCGCGGCGTAATGGTGGGGATGAAGTTGAGGCGGATTCCATATTCCTTGAACTGGATGGTGATGGCCGCGGAACCGCCGGACGAAGCCTGCGCCACCGGGTAGGGGTACTCGCCGCCGGCCAGGAAGCTGGCTTCCTTGCCATTGACGGCCATGACATTGGGCTCAGCCAGTAACTCGACGACGCCCTTCGACTCCAGTGCCTGGATGGTTGCGCCGACGTTGAGGCCAGGGAAGAAGGCAAACAGGTTCAGTTCGTTGGAAACGCTTGCCGTGGCGGCGGCTCCGGCAGTCCCGGCAGTGATTGTGGGCGGGGAATACTGGCCGGTGGTGATGCCGGCGAGCGTGTTCCCCAGGCCTGAGCTGAAGACGTTGATGCCGAGTTGCTTCTCTTTGCTGCGGTCAACGCTGGCGAAGCGGACCTTGAGGAGAATCTGTGGATCGGCAGCAGGGACATTGACGTTGAGCAGGTTGACGACCTTGCCACCGGTGGAGGCAATCTGCACGGCGCGGGTGGAGGCACTGAGGTCCTTCACGGTGCCGCGAAGGAAGACCATGTTGTTTTCGGAGGTGACCTTGAGGCTGTTCCCGGGCAGCTCAAGAGCTAACTCACGGCGGATCCCGTCGACATTGTCAGTGGTGACAGCGGAACTGGGGCGCACGGTGATATTGAAGAACTGGCGTCCGCCGCGGATATCCCAGATGATCAGGCTGGTTTCACCGGGAGCCTTGCCATTGATCATGATTTCGGTGGGATTTACCGCAGAAGCCTCGGCTACGTCGCCCAGGCCGATGGAGACGCGCTTGATGGGGCGGGCGGTGTCAATGAGGACAGTCTTTCCCACGGCGACAGCAAGTTCATTGGTCGAGTCGGAGATCGGAACGCCGCCGGGGAGGGAGTCTGTGGTGGAAGTCTGAGCCTTGAGCCCCGACCCAGCGCAAAGGAAAACGGACAATGCGCAGAAGCATGCGATGGATAGGCCAGTTTTCGCTCTCACTGCTTTGCCTCGGGAGTGCCAAATTTTTCCTGACTATGCTTTGAACCGTTGATCACTTCGATCGAGAAGGGCGGCGGCGGGGCGGCCGACTTGGCGGGAGCCTTCACCACGGAGTGCGTTACCGGTTTGACCGCTGGGCTCTGGTCGGCAAATATGTCTCCCATTGCAGTGATCGGGACGTCCTGGGTTTTGGTGTCCAGCGGATTGCGGAGTACCAGCTGAATCTTGACTCCGTTGGTGGCGAGGCTCAGTGTTTCTGCCTGTTCCGGGGTAACCAGCAGGCCAACGACCTGGACTTGTTGCGCCTTGCCTTCGGCATCCTTTTGAATGTTGACGCCGGCGGAGGCGACTTGAATGTTCTGCAGGATGGTCTTTACCAGGGTTCCCAACTGGGCTTCGCGGGAGTTCTGCGAGAAGTTGGCGCCGGGGGGAGTACCGGAGACCAGCACATCGACGTGCATGCCAGGAGTGACAAAGCCGGCCACGCCGACCACGTCGTCCACTTTGACGGCGATTACGCGCATGCCTTCGGGGATGGTAGCAGCGAGGCCGCCACCTGAACCTACCGCGGCCAGGCGGCTTTCCAGGATCGGTTCGCCCTGGTAGATGTCCTCAATGACGCCTCGTCCGATTGCATTCTTGGGATCGAGAATGGCGCCCTTGGGGGGCGTGCCTGCGATTTCAATCGTGGTGAGGTTGGTCGCGGCCAGCAAGGTACCGATTTTGATGTCGCCCGCGGCGGCAACGACCTTCGTGGTGGAAGGACGTTCAGCTCCAAGTCGGCTGCCTACTACTCGATAGACCAGGAAGGCGCACCCGCCGGCAATGACGAAAGCGAGGAGTAGGATCGTAAGTAGTCTTTTGTTCATATTGAAGCCTGTTTGAACTGGCTACCCGGCCAGCTTCGCCTTTCTGTTCCGAGGGATTGTGTCCTCCCAGGAGACGACTTTCTGATTCACGCCGAACAGGGAGCGATGGAATACGGGCCAGACAAGTTCAAACGCGAGTTCAGTGTAGCCGTTGAATGGGGTATGTACAGCGAACGAACGGAAGCAGAAATCAATCGAGGTATCAAGAGTGCTATCAGGAAGATGGTGTCCCAAATTGAATTTCAGCTTCAACGTTAAGAAGGGCGGAAAGGGCGTTTAGCGCCTCAGTGTGAGGGCGATTTTGCCGCTTGCTTTTGCCGCAGGTTTGATCATGCGGAGCTCCTTTCCCTACTCGTGAAAGCCGGGCAAGATGGCTTTGGACGTTCGTTTCGGCATGGCGAAGCCGCCCTGGTCCCTTCCAAGTCCTGAGGGCTTCCAATCCCGCCCAGGATCAGCGCCCAGGAAGGTCCTGCTGGTTGAGTGATCGGCCCAGAGGGAAGAAGCGATAGGGGATTTCCCGCTAAACCAGCGTCAGGTTGTTGTAAGGAAAGTAATTCCGGGCACGGTGAATCATGGGGAAGATACAGGGCCAGTTTCAATAAAAGGTAGAATGAGTGCGAGAAGGGGTTTATGGGGCTTTCCGGGACGGGAGGCAAGTTGTGACGTATGCATGCCGGCGAGCGGGGCAAGGGTGGAGGCAGTGACGGTGGGATGGAAACGAGTGACCCGGAGATGAGTTCGATTCGAACGATCACTCTTTTTTCAGAGCGCCCGGCGCCGTCGCGCAAGGGGGCCCCGCTGCTTTACTCGATTATTTTCCATATCGTGGCAATCCCCGTGATTTCGATCGGCATCCTGTACCCGCCAAATATCGACGACAGGATCAAGCCCAAGCGGTACACGGTGCGGCATCTTGATCTGCACACACCCAAGTCGAAAGACCGCGAGTCGGCCGGCAAGGGGATATCGTATCCGGGCCCTGATTCAAAGGAGCGCAAGCCCGTGGCAGGAGAGCAGCCCGCGCAGGAACAGGCGGTGCTGCGCCTGACGGCGGATGCGCCGAAGGGGGCCCAGACATTGGTGCAGCCGGACCTGCCCGAGCCGGTGAAGGTTCCCGAGGTGACGCCGGTCCCGACGGTTGTGATCTGGTCGCCCAAGACTGATCAGGTAAAGAAGATCGTGGCGCCGCTGCCGGAGCAGGCAACGGCGGCGGACGTGAAGCCAAGTCCGATTGCGCCCAACCAGGAGATCAACCTGGGGGATCTGAGCGTGTCGTTGTCAAATACGCCGACGAGTGTGGTTCCGGTCTTCCCCACGACAACATCGCCGCTGGTCATTCACGGTCCCAAGGTGGTTCAGATGGCGCCGGTAACGGCCTCTCAGACGGCGCACCAACCCACGCCGACGGCAGTCATGTCCATCTCGGATCTTCGCATGCCGGAGGGAACGGCAACCCTGCCGCCGGTGAACCAGACGACCGATAAGAGTGAGTCTGGGCTTTTTTCGCCGGGCAAGACGTCTGCGGGTCACGCACAAGGCAGCGTGGGCGGCGAGGGGAAGGATGGCGGATCAGGAAAATCGGGCGAGCCGAGCACCGTGGCGGGGCTGCAAAGCGGCACCAAACCGGGTTCGGGTGCGGGCTCAGGAGACGATAGCGGCCTGACAACCGCGCATTTTGTTCTTCCCAAGGACGGCGAGTTTGGCGCGGTGATTGTGGGGGCCAGCCTGGAGGAGAAGTTTCCTGAGATGGCGGGAATCTGGAATAACCGGGTGGCGTACACGGTGTACCTGCATGTTGGGCTATCAAAGAGCTGGATTCTGCAATACTCGCTGCCGCGCGCGGACGAGGCTGCAGCAGGGGGAAACATGACGCGGCTGGAAGCGCCCTGGCCGTTCAACATTGTGCGCCCCAATATCCCGAGTGCGGCTTTCAACTCGGACGCGATCCTGGTGCATGGGTTTGTGAATCAGAGCGGGCGTTTTGAGTCGCTGAAGCTGGCCTTTCCGCCGGAGTTTCAGCAGGCCAGGTTTGTGCTGGACGCGCTGATGCAGTGGGAGTTCAGGCCGGCGGCGCGCAATGGGCAGACGCAAAAGGTGGAGGTCTTGCTGATCATTCCGGAAGAACCGGAGCCGGCGCTGGACCCGACGACGAATTAGCCGGGGCCTTACGGGCCATTTCATCCTCCTCGAATTCAATCAAGAACAAAAGCCGACGATCGTCTCTGCCCCTAAGGGAAGAGGCGATCGCCGGCTGTATGAGTGTCTCCAGCCAGGGGCTGGGGAGGGGTTGATTGGTTTAACTGGAGGGCCAGACGTTGTCCGGCAGCAATCGCACGGTGAGCAGATTCGTCGAGATCTCGGAGAAGATACCGCTGATGCTGGTGACGGGACTGCCGGTAGATTTGCAGGTGCTGCTCGATCCGCTCTGGTTGTAGTCGGAGTAGAAGTAAGTAGTTTTGCTGGTGTTGGGTGAGGCCATCTGCGACATGACCTGGCAGGGCGTGATGTTCGCCTGGGGGCCGGAGGAATCGGTTGTGCATCCCGAAGACTCCGATCCGTAGGCGATGGCGTAGACCTGGGTGCCCTGGGCCTTGGCGTAATTGGCTGCCGCCACGGCCTGCTGGCACTGATCGATGGCCGAAGGATAGTTGGTGATGCTCGACGTTGCACCGCCGCCGCCGGGCCACGGGGTGTTGAAGTTCACCGTAGTGCCGGCAACGGTTTTGGACGCCATCTTGCTTGAGTCTGCGTTGGCTTCTCCATCGGTGAGGATGATCATGATATTCAGGGGGGTCAGGTCGGGATTAGCAGATGTCTCGCTTGCCAACTGCTGCGTGAGTGCAGCCTGCGCGGCGTAGATGACGCCGGCATAGTAGGTGCCATCGCCTCCCGGTGCTCCCATTCCGGGGCAACTGGAGCCGCTGATCTTACCGGAGCCCGTCGTCAACACAGCATTGGAACTCGTTACCAGTGTCGTTCCGGCGTCGACGGACTTGAAGTCGCTCAGGAATGGGGTGATCTGGTAGGTTGCCGTGGATGATCCGGATGAGTAGCCACCGCTATATGTGGATGCGCCAATAGTCGGGAACGAATACACGGGAACGGTAGCGTTGGTACTGCTGCAGTCGTATTCCTTATTCACGGTCCCTTGTGTAATGTTGGGGAAGGTGAAGATGGCCACCTGGTCGAGCGGGTTCTGCGCGACGCCATTGGTCACGGTGCCGCAACCCAGAGCTGTGTTGCAGGGGGAAAGACTGGCGAGAAGGGTTGCTACGCCATTTTCTGCACACACGATTCTCTCCGCACCGCAGTTGCTATCAACTGTCGTCATGGACGCGGTTGTGTCAATGACGACGGCGATGTTGGTGGGCTGGTTTCTTGCGCCAACGATGGCCGAAGTGGAAACGGCGGAGACCGTCATCTGGTTGACTCCGAAGACCTGTGCGAAGAAGGTGGGGATGACCGCCTGCTCCTTGACCTGGATGGCGTTTGCGCTTTGAGGGCCGGTGCACGATGCCGGGGTGTAAGTGGACCCGAGGCATGCATACTTGGGATAGCCAGGGACCATGGAAACACTGTTTGCGCCATTGATGGCCAGACTTGGAGTGGTGTTATAGCCGGTGGATCCCGCTGCAAAGCTGGTGACAACCGAGCCGGGGCTGGTACCCCTCAGGTTCTGCGCTCCGGCTAATGCGGCGGCGTCTGTGGCAGCCTGCAGTTGGCGGAAACAGAAGTAGGCATGGCCGATGTCCAGAACGAACGCGCCCATGCCGAGGAAGATGATCATCATGAATGCAATCCAGGGAAGCACCTGACCGTGCTGTTCGCGGATCGCTCTGCCGATAAGTGAGTTTCTAAGTATTTTCATTGTACTAACTCCGTTGAGGTGGCTGAGAGTACGGCATTGTTCAGGTTGAACACCTTGCCGAAGACAGATAGATTCAGGGGATAGGTGGCGTTGACGGTCACATTGGTTCCCGAGGCCAGATTGCCTGCGGCCCCGGTGCTGACGCTGGTACTGTTGCAACTGGTCTGGTTGGGATAATTGATGCCGTTGAAGGTGAAGTTAAAAGTAAGATTTGCCGAGTTGAGCCCGGGAGCCGCAGCAATGATTGCATTGGAAGCAACCGCACACGGATCCTTGGTGAGCTGCGAGTAAGTGGAGACAGTTCGCGCGCCCATGCTTACGGCGTTGGTCAACTGCAGATAGTTGTTCATTGCCACGCCGAAGATCATGATGCCGGTGGTAATCAGGAGCAGCATGGGGAGGATGAGAGCAAACTCGACAAGCGCGCTCCCCTCGTCCTTGCCGCGCAACAGTGTGCGTACGCTCGTCGCCAAAGTCCGCGGCGTGCCACGCAAAGCTGTTCCAGCAGCCCGGTTCGAGGTGCGCTCGAGCGCTCCAGCCAGCCCGCACCGATCGGTTTGAATCATCATTATTTATCCTCCATGCATTGGTGAACGTGGGAAGCCGGTTCATCGATGCTCGTCACTTGAATTCTCTCGAAAACGCAACAAAGAATTTCAACTTCGCGAGTTCTACTTTCTGGTGCTACGCAGCCGCTGCAGGAACTTGTCCAAAGCCCTGCGATCCGCGGCAGCCATTGACGGATCCGTATGCTCACCTTGCAGGACAAATTGGAGTCCGACACCGTCCTTGCCCCAGCGTACGGCGCGGGAGTGAACACAGATGGTGCGCTCGGCAACCTCCGGGCCGAGGTCGGTGATCTGCAGGGTCATCAGGACCAGGGTGCCGGGGTACCAACGCTCCTCGGTTATGCAATACAATCCTGTTGAACTCAGGTCCTTGATCGGGTGGGCTTCCGGCGGTCCGCCTGTCCAGTAATACGCGGCGAGGCCGGGAGCTTGTTCGCGCGGCGCTTTTCTGGGGTCCGGCGACCACCAGCGCTCGAGCCAGCTGCGAGGAGGCCGGGCATCCTTCATCTCCGGCTGCACGAGGCCCATCAAGTGGGTCTGGCGCGTTTTGGGAGTCTCGACTTCGGGGGAGCGGTTTTCGAGTTCGAGCAATCCTGGGCCACCACTCCATAAGGGCTGTTCGCGGAGCAGAACGGCACTTTGCACAACGGCAGGCGCGGCACGCCTGGACGGCGCCGAGGCTGAGGCCGAACTGGAAGGCTCGACGACCAGTTTGGGCCGCGGAGGCACGGGTACGGGCCCGAGGGAAACCGGGGCATGAGTGCCGTTGGCCATTGAACTCAGTCCTGTGGACCGCTCCAGGCGCTCCTGCATCTCTTCGGCAACGCACAAGACCAACTGGTCGCCGAGCTGGGTCTGCGAAGAGTAGATGGAGTGCGTGGGTAACGCGAGAACAGTGGCCGGCCGTGGCGTTGCGGCATTGGCGCGAAACACCGGGTAAGACTCAACCACGTCGATGACTTTGCAGTCCTGGTCCAGGTACAGCAGATCGAGAGGGACGCGAATTCCCCATTCCGGCAACCCGCGAAACGGAGTGAGCCAGAGGCCTTCACCGGATTTCAGCGCCAGGGATGCGACCCGATCCTTCAGCTTCGCCAATGAAAGGTCGGCTCCATCGACTTCCAAGCCGAGAAAGCATTCGCGAGTCTGGTTATAAGCGCAAAGTTTCCCAGTATCCATGTTGCCTCCCGCCTTCGACGATGACCCGGCGGCCCCGTGTTCGTGCAAAGTCCCAGTTGATAATTCGAGTTCGTCCGATTGCTGCATGCCTGTTTGTCCTTTCGTTCCGGTTGCCGGGCGCAGAACTACCCGGCAAGGAGATGCACAGCCGCGGTCCGCAAAGGGGATCCGCGCAGGGTCAATCTCCTCCGTCCCCGCCTGGGAAAATGCGCAGAGAAAAGCTCAACACGCCATAGGCGAGGTCCCCGGCGAGCGGGACAAATCGAGTTGGCCTTGGAATTCGCCTGATAGTCCGCGATCCCAGGAGCCGAAGATTAAATGTCGTCCTACTTGATGCGAGTGCGGCGGCGCTGGATCAAGATCACGAGTACGATGACAAACAAGACGCCGGCAGCAATCCGGATAAGCGTGGTACTGTCCATTTGATATTCCCTTTCGTGCAACAGCTGGTTGAAGGTGACCTCAAGCTCACGGGAGTTCCCGGGGGGCAGTGGACGCCGAAGCGCCAATGCCCCTTTCGTCGTGTGCTGGGGCCGCTGCGACGGATTACGCGCAATTGCGAGTCCGCCTAATCGATTCCCCGGGTGAGTTAGCGGACCTTGGTGCGGCGGCGCTGCACGAGGATGCCGAGAACGATGACGAAGAGAACGCCTGCAACGATGCGAATCAAAGAAGTGCTGTCCATGGTGAGTGTCCTTTCTGAACACGACTGCGGTTGGGGTTTTTCCCGAAGCAGTTAACGGCCCTGATGCACCGGGTAAAACGGGTTGAGGTTTCCACGTCCTGGGGGCTGGTGGCCGGCCGGCGGGGCGCTTGCCGGGCCCCGCCAGAAGATCCGCACAGACACCGAACTAGCGAACGCGCGAGCGGCGGCGCTGAACCAGAATTCCGAGCACGATCACAAACAGCACGCCGGAAACAATTCTGACAATCGAGACACTGTCCATACGAATCCTCCTTTCTTAGGTGTGGAACAACGATTTGAATGAATCCATCATGATGATGACCGCTGGTCCTAATACAACCAGGAACAGTGATGGAAAGATGAAGAACACGAGGGGGAAGATCAGCTTGATGGTTGTTTTTGCAGCCTGCTCTTCCACCTGCTGGATGCGCTGCGTTCTGAGCGTGTCAGAGTGCGTGCGCAAAGTTTTGCCAATGCTGGTGCCGAACTGTTCGGCCTGAATCAGCATGGAGACGAGGTTGCGGACGCAGTCCACGTCGGTGCGATCGGCCAGGTGCTTCCATGTATCCTGGCGCGGCCGTCCGGCGCGCTGTTCCAGCACTACCACCCGCAGCTCGTCGCAAAGCTCGGGCTGCGCATGGGTAAGCTCTTCCGAAGTTCGCACCGTGCCCTGATCGAGGCTGAGACCGGCCTCGATGCAGATGACGAGAAGATCGAGAACATCGGGAAGGCCGCGGCGAATCTTGCTTTGCCGGGTCTTGATGCGGCGTCCGAGCCAGAAGTCCGGGCACAGGTAGCCGATGCCCAGGCACACGGCGTAGACGAAAAAGGGGCTCAGCGCTCCGAGGCCGGTAACCAGTGCGATGGCTGCGAGCGTAATCGGAATCACGAATTTGCATCCGTTGAAGATTCTTACGGTCGAATCCTTGCGATAGCCGGCGCGAATCAGGCGCTGTTTGACAACGGAGACTTCCTGCTGGCTTTTGGGCAGCACGCTGTCGAAGTGCGTTACGACGTTGCCGATGGAGAAGCCCGACTCCTGGAACTGGGTGAGCAGGGTCTTCGGCTTGGGGTTGGGGTTGATGACTTCTGAGATGCGCTGCAGCATGGCTTCGCGATAGAACAACAGAAGGCCGCCGCTGGCGATCAGCAGAAACAACACCGCAAATGTAGCAATCGTGAGTCCCATACTTCCCCTTTAAATGTCCAGGTTGACGATCTTGCGGATGATCAAACCACCGACCACAATCATTCCGGAAGCCGTGTAAAGCAGTTTGACGCCGATATCTCTCTTCCACAACAGGCTCATCATTTCGGGATTGACCAGGTAGAGGGCAAAGCCGAGAACAACTGGAAGCAGTGTGAGAACCCAGCCCGTCATACGTCCCTGCGCGGTGCGGGTTGACACTTCGCGCCTCAGGCGGAAGCGCTCACGAATTACGTGAGCAGTTTTGTCGAGCACTTCGGCCAGGTTGCCGCCGCTTTCTTTTTGAATCAGGATTGCGGTGCAGACAATGCGCAGATCCTGCAGCGGAACGCGGTGAATCAGGTTGTCGATGGCGATCTTGAGTTCGAGGCCGAAGTTCTGTTCTTCGAAGCAGGTTCTGAACTCGCCGCCCAGGGGATCGCTGCACTCGCGTGAGACCATGCCCATGGCCGCGATCAGGCTTTGTCCTGCGCGCAGTGCGCTGACCATCAGGTCACAGGCCGCGGGGAGCTCCTTTTCGAAGGCCTTGAAGCGGCTGCTGCGTTTAAACAGCACGATGATCAGGGGAATAAAGGCAAACACCAGGCCTCCCAGCAGGGAGAAGAGGAACGAACCCGTCCGCCAGTGCACAGCGAAGGCCGGGACCGCGAAGCAAATTCCGCACATGGACAGCAGGCTTCCCGCGGTCCACTTGAGATTGGCCTGGTGGATGAGGGTCTGCAATTGCGAGCCCAATTCGAGTTTGCTGAGCTGGGTGTTGATCCACGGCACCGCGCTGAACTGGTCGTTCTTGCGCAGGTTGACAATCTGGTCGCGCATCTCCTGACTCTCTGTAGCGAGAGCGGAGTCGAGCGTGGCCTGCACTTGTTTCGCCTTTTCGGAGGCCCCTGAACCGCTGGCATAGAGCAGCAGTGCCACTACCGCGAAGACTCCCACGAAAATCAGAACAATCATCGTTCCCATAACGGTTGACCTCCTTTCTTCTAGTAGTTGACGGGTGTTTCTTTTTCGAACAGGCTGGGCGGCAGCATGATGCCGGAGACGCGGAGCCGTTCGAGGAACTTGGGGCGAATGCGAGTCGGTTGGAATGCGCCAATCACCTTGCCATCCGGGCCGATGCCCTTCTTGTTGAAGGTGAAGATCTCCTGCATGCTGATGACGTTCTCTTCCATGCCGGTGATCTCAGCGATGCTGGTAACTTTTCTTGAGCCGTCGCTCATGCGAGTAGCCTGGACGACGATGGAGATGGCCGAGGAGATCTGCTGGCGAACTGATTTTTCCGGCAGATTCATGTTGCCCATGGCGACCATGGATTCGAGTCTGGAGATGGCGTCGCGCGGGGTGTTGGCGTGGATGGTGGTCATGGAGCCTTCGTGGCCGGTGTTCATGGCCTGGAGCATGTCGAAGGCTTCCTCGCCTCTAATTTCACCCATGATGATGCGGTCGGGGCGCATACGCAAGCAGTTGATGAGCAATTGACGCTGCTTGATGGCGCCGTTGCCTTCGATGTTCGGCGGACGGGTCTCCAGGCGCACGATGTTTTCCTGGGCGAGGCGAAGTTCGGCGGCGTCTTCGATGGTGACCAGGCGCTCGTTGTTGGGAATGTACTGGGAGAGGATATTGAGCAGCGTCGTTTTACCGGAGCCGGTTCCGCCGGAGATCACGATGCTGATGCGGGCCTTCACAGCGGAGGCGAGCATTTCCATCATCTCCGCGGAGATGCTCTTGAGCTCGACGAGCGAGTTGGCGGCCAGCGGACCGGTACCGAATCGGCGGATGGAGAGCGAAGGTCCATCGAGGGCCAGCGGAGGAATGATGGCGTTGACACGGGAGCCGTCAGGCAAGCGGGCATCGACCATGGGGGAAGACTCGTCCACGCGGCGGCCCACGCGGGAGACGATGCGGTCAATGATCTGGAGCAAATGGCGATCGTCGCGGAAGCTGGTGCTCACCCTCTGCAGCAGTCCGCCCTTTTCAACGAATACGTGGTCCTTGTCGTTGACCAGGATGTCTGAGATCTTGGGATCGCGCAGCAGCGGTTCCAGAGGGCCGAGGCCGAAGACCTCGTCCAGAAGGTCCGCTTGAATTTTCTCCTGCTCATCGAAATTCAACGGTACGCGCTGATCGGCGATGATCTCTTTCACGATTCCAGAGACGGCCTGGCGTGCCTGAGCGCTATTGACGCGCGACAGCTTCTCAAGGTCGAGCTTCGAGATCAGCGTGCGGTGAATCTCCGCTTTGTAGTTTTCCAGATTGAGCAGTTCCACGTTTCACCCTCCATTGGGATTCGGATGTTCCTTGGTTAAGGAGCGTCATCCGAACAGTCGGAAGCCTTTCTTTTTCGGTTGCGTTGCGCGCTGTCCGCAGATGGCGGTTGCCATTTGCTTGATGAGTCTTGAAATCGGGGAATCGCCCAGTGCCAGCGGCGTTGCGGTGTTCTGCATCTGGCGAACCGCGGCATAGTCGTTGGGGATCTTCCAGTTTGCCGGCCGAGTCAGCGCCTTGGTGATGGTCTCATCGGAGACGCCGAGGGCGCGCGGCTCGTAACGGTTGATTACGATTTCGAGCTTGGGGCTGCCTACGGTGAAGAACTGGCTGATGAGCCGGTTCGAATTGCGCAGCTCGGGAATGCCGGCCTGGGTGACCAGGTAGATGGCGAACGCATCCTTGAAGAGGGCTGTGTCGGTCAGGTCGAGCCGCGCGCCCACATCCACGATTACGTTGTCGAACTCCTGCCGCGCCACCGCCATCAGCTTGTCGATCGCCTCGTTGGTGGCGTGGAACTGGGGAAACTTGCCGGGCGCAGCCAGCACGGAAACTCCAGAACTGTGCTTGACGATCAGCTTATGCAGAAAGGCCGCATCCAGGCGGCCCGCGTCCTGCAACGCGTTGACCGTTGAATACTCGGTGACGATGCCGAGGTTCAGGGCTGCATCGCCCAGGGGCAGGTCGAGGTCGATAAGGAGCGTGCTCTGGCCGGACTCCTGCGCCAGGGCTACGGCGAAGTTGCAGGCGATTGTGGTGACGCCCGCGCCGCCTTTTGCGCCAAGGAACACCAGCAGACGTCCGCCGGTCTTACGCGGGGCGCGAACAACGGTGCGGCGAGACTGGGCGCGCACCAGGGCTTCGGCCATGGTTGCGTGCGCGAACGGCGGTGAAAGGAACTCGCGAGCGCCGGCGCGCATGCAGCGGACCAGCAGGTCAGGATCGGGCTTGGAGGAGTACACCATTACGGTTGCAGAGCCGTTGGCGCAGAGGCTCTCTACCAGTTCCAGAGCAAACTCGGGATTGCTGTCGAGGTCGATGATGATGGCGTCGTTGCGCTGCTCAAGGATGCGCGGCACTTCGTCCAGGCTGGCAGGATAGGCAGGATACTCGCGCACCTCGGTTCCGTCGCACAGCAGCAGAGCGTTCGCGGCTTCTTTGCGGCGCTGCTCGTCCGGACCGATGAGGGCAATCGACAGCACTTCCGATCCAATGGAATCGGGAGAAGACCCTTCGAGATATGTAGAGGTGTGTGCGCTCATCGTTGTACTGCTCCCTGCTGCGGGGCCCGCGCCCGATTGGGGTGACATGAATTGATAGGTTGTGTGCGTCTCAGCCATGGATCAATCCTTGTCCCTTAGTGTGCGAAAAATGAAATCAACGTTCCGATTGCGATTGCTGGTGCATAGGGCATCTTGTGTTTCTTTGGGTTGCTGAGGACCATCTCCTCGCGCACCTCCTTCTTTTTGAAACCGAAGGTCAGGTCGCTGGCCCCGGTAAACAGGTCTTTCAGAAAGCCGCGGCAAGCGGCCCAGCCTACCACCATCACTCCGCCGGCCATGGCAGTGACCACGAGGGCAAAGAACAACTGGTTCGGCCCGATCCAGGCGCCAATTGCGGCAGCCAGTTTCACGTCGCCGGCTCCCATGCCGCCCATCCAGAAGAGAAACCCGTAGATCAGCAGGCCGAGTCCCGCGCCGGCAAAGCTTTGTCCCAGCCCGTGCCAGCCGTTCAGCCACGCGGAAGCTACCAGACCGGCAAGGAGAAAAGGCAGCACCAGCCAGTTGGGGATCCGATGATTGCGCAGGTCCGTGAAGGTCGCCACGGCGAGAACAATCAAGGTGGGCCACCAAGCAAACTGATGCATGTCTGAAACTCCTCTTCCCCTGGGTTTTCAGGAAGCACCCTGGTTAGAGCAATTGCCCAACCAAACTTTGGCAGAGTCAAAGCTTTTAAAGTCAATTATTTAAATAGTAGGAAAAGGGAGGAGTGTACACGGCTGTATACGGGTTGCCAAAACCGGTGGCGCGGTGCGTATACACCCGTTCCGGCCAGCTAGCGACGGGCGGCAGGAGCGGCCTGAGGGAACAAAATCGGCAGATCGGCGATGGGCGCAGTGACAAACTGGTGCCCACCCAGGGAGACGCTGCGGAGGTCCTGTGAGGGCAGCATCTTCTCGATTTTGTCCATGTACTGGGCGTATTCAGCGTCGCCGGCGGGCAGCGGAAACAGCACAAACCGTGTGAATTGGCCGGTTGGGAGCTTGGTAAGCAGGAGGCTGTCCTGAAAGTGCATGGCGAAGATGCGCGGGCCTTCGAGCAGATTGGCCTCAGGGTATTCGATGGTCATGTAGTTGGGCAGGTAATAGCCGGCATGGCGATAGCCGAGGAAGTGATTGTCGAAGGAGACGATGAGCAGATCCTCCGGGCTGCCGACCTGGGGCACTGCAGCTTCGACGGAGTTCAACTCCGCCTCAAATTGGTGTACTGCCCCGTAGGTGCAATAAGCCGGAAACGCCAGGAAAATAAGGACATTTGCTGCTGCCCCTACGGCGAGGGTTGTGAGCTTGAGAGCCTTTGGCCAGCTGCCTTGCGCATACCATTCGGCAGTCCAGGCGCCCAGCCAGACGCAGGCTGGGGCTACCACAAGGAGAAGGTAACCACTGTTGACCAGCTTGAGAAAGATCAAGGTGAAGAAACAGAGAGCCGGGACGATCCAGACGGCGGTGAAAAGCTTCCTCCGTTTGTCGGCTTCGTTTGTGCTGAACATAGTCCAAATCGGAACCAGGGAGGCGGCTCCAAAGCACAGAAAGTAAATGTAGATGATGGTCAGTGCGCGAGCTACGGAGGTGATTGGCGAGGAGTTGAAGACAGTGCCTTTTGACGGGACCATTCGCCACAGCGACTGGAGTGCGCCGAAGTATGCCATGACGCCTCCGCTGGCCCAAAGCATGGGCAAGAACCAGGCTGCACCGGTGACCGCCAAAGCCGCCAAACCAAGCAGGATTCTCTTCAATGGGGCATGGCGCAGGGAGAAGAGAAACAGCGGGCCAAGGAACAAGATCGACGAGGGGCGCACGCCCGCGGTGATCCCCAGTGCGATGGCGGCGGGGACGATGAGGCTGGTTCTTCCGCGGTCAATGCGCCAGCAGAGCAGACCCATCAGCGCAGAGGCGGCGGCCTCCACGCTGTAGGTGAGGGCGGCGATGCCGTGGAACCAGGCCAGAGGGGAGAGCAGGAAGAGGAGTCCGGCGAAGAGTGCAGCACGCGGTCCAAACCACTCCAACGCAAGCAGATAGATGAGTGCGATGCAGGCGATGCTGGAGAGAATGCTGACCAGGACAAGCGCCAGGTTGGCATCGTGGACTGCGAGATTGATCAGGCGTCCGAGGCAGACGTAGAGGAAGTATCCGGGCGGATGCGGCTGATGCACGCGGGGGTCAAAGCGGGCCATGCCCAATGCGAAATTGACTGAATCCAGGTCGTACAAGTCGCGACTGCGAAAGGCGAAACGGCTGATTGCAACGGCGCCGGCCAGCAGGCACACCTCTAGTTTTTGACGGGAAGTCACATCCTAACCATAGCAATTGATGTGCCAGTTGCTTTTTTCGATGGCAAAGTACCCATTTCTGGGCGTTTTTTTGTCACCGGATAAATGGGCTTCTCCCACGAAAGTTGCAGGCCCGGAAGGGGTAGATTGACGGTCTTTCGAAGGGTTTTGGAGGGAAATTATCAGTTCTTACGAGAAAAACGACGCAAAATATTCAAAGGTATAGGGTTACCGTCATAATTGACGGCGTCGGGCAGAAAACCCGGCAAGGAGATGGCAGGAAGCGCCTTGCCTCAACTTCCCTGTCCGCAAGTGAGTCGTACATTGCGAAAAAGCTTGGTTTTTCTGTGATTTACGGGTTGGTCCGCAGCAAAACCGGCAGCCGGACTTCCGTCGCGAGGGATACCTCGGTTAGGCACGCCCGGTGCATCGGGAATGGTGCGTAAGTGCTTCGATTTTTGGCTCTTGCTATCCGGCACCGTTGGCGCAGTATTACCAAGGTTGCACCAAGGTGACGCAAAACAGGCATTTCCACCAAGATAGCCGATTAGGGATCATAAGAACACTTCGCAGCAGCACTTCAGTCGAACGTTTTATCAATCAGTGGGAAAGGTCGCCCATTTTTATGATCAGGATCGGACTTTACTCGGAAGATCGTACGCTTCACCCTCTCCTCTCCTCCGCACTTGGCAGAGAGTTCCAAATCCTGTTGCAGTCAGAACAGCAGGAGATGAGCGATCTCGTGTCGGCGGGTGGATGCGACGTAATGATTGTGGATCTTAATTCCAATCATGAATCGTTGCAGGAGCGGGTAGGTTTCTCACGGCAACTGATTGCATCCAACGTTCCCGCGGTGGTGATGGCCGACGATGGGCTTCGCTCCACAGCGTTTGAACTGGTGCGCACCGGCGCGTTTGGTTATTGCCGCCGCCCGCCATCGGTTCGCGATCTGAAGACGATGCTCAGCCGGGCCTATGAGAACTCGCTGCTGAAGCGGCAGCTGGAAACAGTGCATCAGCGCATGGAAGAGCCTGCGAACTGCGACCGCCTGATAGGCTCCGGCCGGCACATGCAGCGCGTATACCAGATGGTGCATCGCGTTACCAATCTCAACGCCGCCGTCCTGGTTACGGGAGAGAGCGGGACTGGCAAGGAACTGATCGCCCGGGCAATCCACAATATGGGTTCGAGGGCCAAGCGCCCCTTTGTTGCTGTTTCCTGCGGCGCAATCCCTGAGACCTTGATTGAAGCCGAACTCTTTGGCCATGAGAAGGGCGCCTTTACTGGAACCGTGGGAGCGCGCGAGGGCTACTTTGAGCAGGCTGGCGACGGTACGCTCTTCCTCGACGAAATCGGCGACCTGAGCCTCTTTACCCAGGTGAAATTGCTGCGCGTTCTGCAGCAGATGGAGTTCAACCGCCTGGGCAGCAACAAGCTGATTCCGCTCAGGGCGCGTCTTATCTTCGCGACGCACCGCGACCTGGCTCAATTGGTTGCCGAAGGGAAGTTCCGCCAGGATTTGTTCTACCGCATCAACGTGATGCGCATTGAATCTCCCGCGCTGCAGGAGCATCCGGAAGACATTCCGCAGATCGCCGACCATTTCCTGAACCACTACTCGCAGATCTTCCAAAAGCCAATGGATTCCATTGAACCGGATGCGATTCAGATGCTGCAGAATTATGCGTGGCCCGGCAATGTGCGCGAACTGGAAAATGTGATGCAGCGGGCGATCATTCTGGCGCCAGGCATGACGGTTCGCGTCGAGGATCTGAGTCTTTCTCTTCCTGAAGAGGAGGGCGTCGATAACGAAGATGTTGTCGATATTGCCGATTATCATCCGGCCGGCTCGTTCGAACGCCAGTTGCGCGATTACAAAGTCAAACTGGCGGTCACCGCGGTTCGCGAGAACAACGGCAACAAGACGCTGGCGGCACGCAGCTTGTCGATTTCGCGCGCTTACCTGCATCGGCTGATTCGCCTTGCCGAGCCCGATCCAATGTTTGACCACGACCTGCGTGAGACGGTGAACGCCTGAGGGCATCGCCGTTTCGCTGGGCTAAAGTACCATCGCCAGGCTGTATCCACTGCTTGAAGAATGGTCTAAGTGTGAGCGTTGTAAGCTGCCCCGCCTGCGGGCACAAGGGCGCTGCGCTGCTTGCCGTGGATGTACCAGGAGCACCAGGTCGACTCATGCCCATTTCTGTCCGCAGTCGTGATCAGGTCGCTGTAAGAGACCTTGCCTACCAGAAAGAGCCGCTGGTCCCAGCTCTCGATGCTCTTGAACATCTCCTCTGAGTCGCAAAAGCCCCGCGCATCTTCGCGGCTGAAGGTCTTGAGCGTTGCGCTCTCGCCTGGGAGCAGAATGATCGGCACAAAGCGCTTGCCCGACTCCAACGGCTTTAGCTCAGGAACTTCCGGCAGATGGGCTTCATCGGTTGCGAAGAGAACCTGGTCGAGTGCCGCAGTGATCCTGGCCGGAGAGCGGCCGCGGTTGGTTGCGGTGATCTGAAAGCTGCTTTCTGCCCCCTGTGTGGGCTCGGCGGTAACCAGGATCCAGGGGCGCTCGGCCTGAAGCATTGCCCGCGTTTGCAGCAGAGCAGCCCGTGCTGTATCCAAAGCTGCGCCAGCCCCCGCGGACGCAATTTCAGCGGTCGAGGCGGCAACTTTGGCGGTGGCTTCGACCGCTGCGATGCTGTCTTCAAAAGCTTCCGTGTGGCGCTCAATCTTTCTCAGGGTAGCAAGGGCCATCATGATGCCGGCATAGCCCAGGATTGCCAGCACAACGTCAGCGCCCCACAAGATCTTGTCGTGCAATGCCCAAGGCGTTGGCGGTGGCGGAGAAACGCTGACGATCATGTGCGGCTGCTGCTCTTCGCAGGGAATGCCATTGCAATCAGGCATGGGTGTTGACTGTGCAGGGGAGGGCAGGGTGGATTGAGTTGGTTGTGCGGGACTGGACGGGTGAGTTACCGGTTTTGACTGTGGTACCTGGGCCGTGGCAAGAAGCACGGCGGCCATCGCTAAACCCTTAACGATCATGGCGTCAATGTAACATACTGGGGGTGCACGCAAGTGGAGCCGGGGGATGACGAAAAAGGGACCGCTTGCGCGGCCCCTCGCACAGCTTCAAATGCAAAATGCCTGCTTAGAACGGTTTTGCGCGGTTTTCGGCGTGTTCACATTGCTAATCCATTGATATACAATAACTTACATCCGCGCACGTGGTTTAGGCTGTTCAGTTTGCTCTGTCTGCGCTGAGTGCTTTCTCGCT
>Ga0302319_10005728_pt1 | contig 24832 bp, 17 predicted proteins | sample Bog_T0_2_FD_203319 | JGI IMG/M metagenome (GOLD analysis project Ga0302319, IMG submission 203319) | Peat permafrost microbial communities from Stordalen Mire near Abisko, Sweden - Bog_T0_2 | ecosystem: Environmental > Terrestrial > Soil > Wetlands > Peat | place: Sweden: Abisko, Stordalen Mire...
ATTCTCTCCATCCGCGAGGGTGAAGACAGAATTCGGCTTACAGCCCTTCAAAACCAATTCAAGTCAGGGACTCGTATTACTCGTCCCTCCGACTTATTGTAAAATCGTCGCTCCTTTGCCACTGCGAACCGGCGCTGGCGGCAGACTTTTCTTGAGCGCGGCGGGCAAGCTCACATTTCCGACCCGGTCCACGGCGCGAACGGAGATGATTTCCGGCAGCGCATTTTCAAAAGTCCGCGCCGTCTGGTCCGCCGGCAGAATTTCCGTCGTCCAAACTTCGTCCGTTCCGCGAAATTGCAAAATCCATTTCCAAGACGGTTCCCCGGAGCTTTGCCATTTCACCGTCAATCGGGAATAAAAGGAGCGATTGCTTTGCTCGGCGGAAAGTTTCGGCGCCACCGGCGGCTTGACGGCCAGCCACGGTGATGCGGGCACCAGCGCGGATTCGGCGTATTGGGCGCGGATCATGGCGGCCAGCGCCGGATTGGCCGCAAGATTGCGCAGGTGATAAAAAATTTCTCCGCCCGCGCCCGGCCGCGCGCGGGTGATTTCGATTTGCCGCGCAATTTCATCCGGATTCCATTTCGCCCCGACACTGGCCGCGTTGAGTCCCGGCCAAAGGTTGCGGCCTTTCAGGTTTTGCGCCGACCACCAATTGAGCAGCGCGGGGAAACTCTGCTGCGGCGCGTCCACCGGCCAGTAAAGTTGCGGCGCAAGATAATCGAGCCAGCCGCTGGCGAACCACAGGCGCGAGTCGGCGTAGAGATTCGCGTAGGCATCGAGACCCATGATTGTGTTCGGGAAACCAGGACGCCAGATGCCAAACGGACTGATGCCAAATTTCACCCACGGTTTCGCGGCTTTGATGGATTGGTTGACTTGAAAAATGAATGAATTGATGTTCGCGCGCCGCCAGTCGTCGCGGGCCAAGCCACTCCGCAGGCCGTATTTCTGCCAGCTCGCGTCGTCGGGAAAATTCAACACGCGACCGGCCGCGTCCCTTTCCGGGTAAGGATAAAAATAATCGTCAAATTGAACGCCATCCACATCATAGCGCCGCACCACATCCATGACCACGCGCAGGACGTATTCGCGCGCGGCGGGTTCGCCGGGGTCGAGCCAGACCTGGTCGCCATATCGGCGGATGAGTTCCGGGTGCGTTTTTGAAATATGATTCAGCGCGACGAACGTTTTATCCTCCGGCAGCAGCGCGCGGAACGGATTGAACCACGCGTGCAGTTCCAATCCGCGCTTGTGCGCCTCGGCGACGGCAAACGCAAGCGGGTCGTAAAACGGCTGCGGCGGCTGGCCCATTTTGCCGGTGAGGTAGGTTGACCAGGGTTCGATGGGCGAGGCATAAATCGCGTCGCACGCCGGCCGCACCTGGAAAATGACGGCGTTTAATTTCAATTGCACCGCGCGGTCAAGCAGCGCAACCAGCTCGGCTTTTTGCTCCGCGGCGGGAAGGCCGGGTTTGGACGGCCAGTCTGGATTGGTCGCGACTTCCGTGATCCAGGCACCGCGAAATTCGCGCGGCGGCAGCGGCGGCGTGACGACGACTGGCTGGTAAATTTCGCCCGCTGCAAATAGCATTGCTGGCGTCAAAAAAACGAACAAGGATAAAATCTTGATTCGGGCTTTCATTGAATTGCACGCAGATTTAGACGCGGTTAAAGGGCGATTTGCAAACTTTTTCCAATACGGCGGCCTGTTTGTGGACGATTTGACAAAGCGTGGCTATTGTGTTTTACTCTCGCAATTGCAGCCTAAATCCGGCTTCCTTCCCGAAACCGGATGCGGGGAAACCAGTTCCGGGGCGTGAGCCGCGGATGGGGCGAACGAAGCCGGGCAACCGGTTTCATGGCCACTTTCAAGGCCCAGCCCGTCAGCTAACCTCGTCGGCATTTGGAAGGGCGATCCTCTGGACCGCGAAGTTCGCGGCCAACAAGTTCACCCAATGGAACGCAGGAAACTATGAATGTGTTTGGTTGGGTGAAAAACATGGTGATTGGACGCGCGCGGAATCTTTCCGACAAGTCCCTGTTTCACAACATATCGCTCGTCGCGCTGCTGGCGTGGGTCGGCCTTGGCGCGGACGGCTTGTCGTCGTCGTGTTACGGGCCGCAAGAAGCATTTCTCGCACTGGGCGGTCACACCTATTTGAGCCTGTTCGTGGCCGCGGCAACGGTGCTGACAATCATCATCATCTGCACAAGCTATTCGCAAATCATCGAGGCATTCCCCACCGGCGGCGGCGGCTATCTGGTCGCGAGCAAATTGCTTTCGCCCACCGTCGGCGTCGTGTCGGGCTGCGCGCTCATCGGCGATTACATTTTGACCATCGCCTTGAGCGTGGCGGCCGGCGCGGACGCGCTGTTCAGTTTGTTGCCGGAACAATTTCAACGCCAGGCGCCGGAACTTATTCAGCACCAAAAATCGGAATTTGCGCTGTGTGTCGTGGTTTTCCTCACGCTATTGAACCTGCGCGGCGCGAAGGAATCGGTCATGCTCTGGGTGCCAGTGTTTTTTGTTTTCGTCTTGAGCTACACGTTCGCCATCGTCTGGGCAATTTCCGCTCACTTCGGCGAATTGCCGGACATCGCCCATGGCGTGGTGGTTGACGTGAACGCTGGCGCGGCGGAAGTCGGCTGGTTCGGTCTGGTTGCCGTCGTGTTGCGCGCCTACAGCCTTGGCGCGGGCACTTACACCGGGATCGAGGCCGTCAGCAACGGCCTCAACACCCTGCGCGAACCCCGAGTGCAAACCGGCAAACGCACCATGATTTACATGGCGGCGTCGCTGTCGTTCGTCGTCGGCGGACTGCTGCTCGCGTATTTGCTGTATCACGTCACGCCGGAAACCGGCAAAACGCTGAACGCCGTGCTGTTTGAAAAAATCACCGCCGCCTGGCCGCCGTTCGCTTCCAGGGGATTTGTCATCGCCGCGATGGCCTCATCCGGCGCGCTGTTGTTCATCGCCGCGCAGACCGGATTTTTCGGCGGTCCGCGCGTGCTGGCCAACATGGCCGTGGACCGCTGGATGCCGACGCGTTTCGCCACGTTGAGCGACCGTCTGGTCACGCAAAACGGCGTGCTGCTCCTGGGCGGCGCGGCGTTCATGTTGCTGTTCTTCACGGCGGCGGCTGTCAATCTGCTGGTGGTGCTTTACAGCATCAACGTCTTCATCACCTTCAGCCTGTCGCAACTCGGCATGGTGCGGCATTGGTGGATGGACCGCGACAAGGAGCCGAAGTGGAAAAATAAACTGCTCATCAACGGCTTTGGCCTGCTGCTGACGGGCGGAATCCTGGTTTCACTGTGCGTGGTGAAATTTTTCCAGGGTGGCTGGGTGACGCTGCTCGTCACCGGCCTCCTCATCAGTGTCGCGTTCTGGGTGAAAGCCCACTACCGCCAAACCCAGAAGAAATTATTCCGTCTCAACGAACTGGTTGACGCCGCGCTTGCCGACGAACCAGTCGCCGCAGCCGAGGAACCGGCGGTCAAGTGCGACCCCAACGCGCGCACGGCGGTGTTCCTTGTCAACGGGTTCAACGGGCTTGGCCTGCACACACTGCTCGCCGTCGTGCGGATGTTCCCGAAGGTGTATCGCAATTTTATCTTCGTGCAGGTCGGCGTGCTGGATGCGGGAAACTTCAAGGGCGCTTCCGAGGTGGAAAATTTGCGCGAGCACTCACGGATCGAGGTGGAAAACTACGTGAACTACATGAGCAAGCGGGGATTCCACGCCGAGGCGCGGGTTGCGCTGGGCACGGACATCGTGGAAGAGGCGGCGAAGATGTGTGACGCTATCGCCGGTAAATTCCCGCAGGCACAGTTTTTCGCCGGACAGCTCGTCTTCAAGGATGAAAACCTGGTGACGCGCTGGCTGCACAACCACACGGTTTTCGAACTCCAACGCCGCCTTTACCAGAACGGCCGCCCGATGCTCATCCTGCCCATCCAAGTGTGATCAAAATTCCCGTGTCCCGCCGGGTTGCAGCAAATGCAAAGTCTTGCCGGCGGCTCTGAATTTTCCCTCCGCGGCGGCATGGTCAATCTGGATCGGCGGAAAGGTGTCGAAATGGACGCCGAGGATTTCGTTGCAACGGATGAATTCAGCGGCCTTCACCGCGTCGTCCGGGCCCATCGTGAAATTGTCGCCGACGCACAGCGCGGCGAATTTCAATTTCGTGGATTCACCGATTAGTTTCATATCCATTGTCAACGCGGTGTCGCCGGAGAAATAAAAATTGCCTTCAGCCGATTCGACGACGAAGCCGCCGGGGTTTCCACCGTTGGTTCCGTCAGGCAGCGTGCTGGAGTGAATGGCATTCACGAATTTGGCGCGGCCAAAATCGAACTGAAAACCGCCGCCATGGTTCAACGGATGCACGCGCGGCGCGCCTTGCTTGTTTAGCCAGGTGGCGACTTCGTAATTGGCGATCACCAGCGCGCCGGTGCGTCTGGCGATTTCCACTGCGTCGCCGACGTGATCCGAATGCCCATGCGAGACGAGGATGAAATCCGCCGACACATTTTTTACGTCAATGTTTTTGGCGAGCGGATTCCCGGTGATGAACGGGTCGAATAAAAGGACTTTGCCTCCGACCACGACGGAGAAGCATGCGTGACCGTAGTAAATGACCTTCATGTGCCCTCACCTCAAGCCGTCGTGGCGATTTCCGCCGGCTCCGGTGTGTCGAGGAAGCCCTGCAAATGTCGGACGCGCGTTGGATGCCGCAGCTTGCGGAGTGCCTTGGCCTCAATCTGGCGGATGCGTTCGCGGGTGACGTTATACATCTTGCCGATTTCCTCGAGCGTGCGTTCGTAGCCGTCGAGCAGGCCGAAACGCATTTCGAGAATTTTCCGCTCGCGGTCGGTCAGCGTCGTCAGCACATCGCTCAATTTTTCGCGGAGCAGGCTGTAGCTGGTGACTTCGGACGGATTTTCCGCCGATTTGTCCTCGATGAAATCACCGACGCTCACATCGCCGTCGTCGCCAACGGGCGCATGGAGGGAAACCGGTTGTTGTGCCATTTTCAGCAGCGCGTGGATGCGCGACACCGGCATGTGCATTTCATCGGCAATCTCCTCCGGCGTCGGCTCGCGGCCCAGCTCCTGCGTGAGCTGCTTTTGCGCGCGCCAGAGCTTGTTCATGATTTCAATCATGTGGACCGGGATGCGGATGGTGCGCGCCTGGTCGGCGATGGAGCGTGTGATGGCCTGCCGGATCCACCAGATGGCGTAGGTGGAGAACTTGTAGCCGCGGCGATATTCGAATTTCTCGACGCCCTTCATCAAACCGATGTTGCCTTCCTGGATCAAATCGAGGAACGACTGGCCGCGGTTGGTGTATTTTTTGGCGACGGACACGACAAGACGCAAATTGGCCTCGGCCATGTGGGTCTTGGCCTTCAAACCGCGTTCGGCAGCGGCCTTCAATTCCTTGAACACGTTGGAAAATTCTTCGCGCGGCATCCGCACGAACTGTTCGAGCGTCTGGATTTTGGCGCGTTCGGCGTCCAGCGTCGTGCGCCGTTCGGTGGTGGTGCGTTGAGCCTCCAGTTCCTGAATATGGCGCAGGCTCGCCTGGAATTTCTCGTGGACGTTGCCGGCCACAACAATCATTTCCTCGACCACCTTTTGCTTGTAATAAAATTTCAGAAAAAGTTCCTGCAGCTTCGCGCTCATTTTTTTTAATTCGCGCTGGAGCTTCTCCTTGCGGCCCTTTTGCAGGGCCTTTTGCCAGTTGGAATACTTCACGTCCACGTTCTGGTCAAGCGTGTGGACTTTTTTGATGAGTTTGCGCACGTCGCGCAGATGTCCTTCGCGGTTGGCAATCTTCTTGTCCACGATGACGCGGTCAAAGCGTTCCTTGGGCGGCTCGGACAGCAGTTTTTCCGCGATGGCGATGTGTTCCTTCGCCGTGAAACCGAGGCCATAGACGATGCGCTTCATCTCGATTTCCGCTTCCTCGATTTTTTTGCAAATCTCGACTTCCTGTTCGCGGGTCAGCAGCGGAACCTTGCCCATCTGGTTCATATACATGCGAACCGGGTCGTCCAGAATTTCCAAACGCGCATCCTCGTCGGCTTCCTCCGGCTGCGCCTGTTCCGGCTGCTTGGCGCGGTCGGCGCGTTCGGCCTCGGCCTGGTCCATGACGATTTCCACGTCCAACGCGCGCAGCTTGGTCAACAAAATGTCGAGGTCGTCAGGGCTTAAATTCTCCGGTAGAACGTCGTTGATGTCATCGTAGGTGACATAGCCGTGTTCCTGCGCGAGATGTAGCAGCGTCTTGACTGTCTCGGTCAAATCCACGGTGGATTGCGCCGCGGCGGGGGGCGCCGCGTTCGCGTGGCCGTTGGACGGCGATTTTCCCGCCGCGACAGAGATGGCGTGCGTTTTTGATTTTCCATTCGCATCCGTCGCCTTGGCCGCATTCCGCCGCGCGCTGCTGGTAATGACAAAGCGCCGCCGCACCGGGGCTGGTTTCGCCTTGGTGTGCTGGCCGCCGCCTGGCTGGCGGCTTCGTGCCGCGCTCGACGCGGGTGTTTTTCGATTCAACATAAATTATAAGACCCGAACAATCCGCTTTGGTTCAGAGAAATCCGTGGGCGATCTCCGTTTTGCGGACTGCGACGGTCTTGAATTATTCAGCCGGCCGCTCGCCCGTGAGTCATGAAGACCGACGCGGCTTGATGTTAGCCTATTTTGCCAGTAAATCAAGCATAATCGTCACATTATCGTCACTTTTTGGATTCATTCGGAAACCCACGGAATGCCGGGCTGATTTCAATCTAACAATCTAGAAATCAGAATGTTGTGAGTTAAATTCAGGCCCGTTCGCGCACGGCGGCGATGTCACGGGTGATTTGCGCCTGCAATTCAGCCGGTGAAGTAAATTTTCTTTCGTCCCGGAGTTTTTCGACGACTTCAATTTCTAATTCCACGCCATAAAGTCTGCCCCTGAAATCCACCAAATGCCCCTCGACGCGAAGCTCCGGGCTGGCCAAAACCATCGTTGGACGGAAGCCAATGTTCAATGCAACCCGGTAGATTTGTCCCTTCAGTTTTGTGAACCCTGAATAAACGCCGTTCGGCGGCAGAACCAGACCGGCCGCATCAAGATTCGCCGTCGGGAAACCAAGTTGGCGACCCAATTTGTCGCCCTCCACCACATGTCCGGCAATCGAATAAGGTCGTCCCAACATCTGACTCGCGGCATCGATTTTGCCCGCGCGAATTGCTTCGCGAATTCGCGTGCTGCTGACGACCCGGCCGTCCAGGGAAACCGCCGCCAGCCCGTGAACGGAAAAACCGATTTCACCGCCGAGCCTTTTCAGCAGCGCGACATCGCCGCTGCGCTTGTGCCCGAAAACAAAATCCGCGCCGACGCAGATGCTTTGAATTGAACCGAGGTCACGGGCCAGGCCACGCACAAAAGCTTCGCCGGACTGTTCGCTGAATTTTTTGTCAAAGCCGACCAGGAGCAGATTGTCCGCACCGAGCGATTCAATCGCGCGCAATTTCTGCGGAAGCGAATAAATCAGCGGCGGCACACGCCCGGGCGCGACGACCGAATTCGGATGCCGGTCAAACGTCAGCACCAGCGCGACGGCGTTGTGCTGGTGCGCGTCCGCGATGGTTTGTCGGATGATCTGCTGGTGGCCGAGATGCACGCCGTCGAAAAAGCCGATGGCCAGGCAGACCTTGCGACTGCCCGGCTTGAGCTCATTTGCGGCATGGATGATTTTCATGACAGCGACAGCTTCAAAAACGGAATCACTCTTTTTTCCAATTCGGCGGCCGTCAAATTCAAAACCGCGTCCAGCGGCATCGCATCCGCCACGTCAAACTTGCCGGAAACACTGCGTCGCAACGTCGCCAGATGCGCGCCGCAGCCGAGTTTCTGGCCAAGATCATGCGCGATGCTGCGGACATAAGTGCCCTTGGTGCAGGCGATTTTGAATGCGCCGAGCGGCAGTTCGTAGCTGGTGAAACGGAAATTGTAAATGTGAACCAGCCGCGGCTCACGCTCAATTTCAATTCCTTTGCGCGCCAGTTTGTAAAGCGGCACACCATTTTTCTTGATGGCCGAAACCATCGGCGGAATCTGCATCAGGTCGCCGACGAATTTCGCCGCTTCCTCGTTCAATTGGTCGAGCGTCATCGGCATCACCGGCAGCGAACCGGTCAGTTCGCCGTCGGCGTCGTAGCTGTCCGTCGTCTCGCCAAATTTGATGGCGCCCTCATAAACCTTGTCGTCGCCCATTAATTTTTCCGATAGCTTCGTGCCGCGGCCCAGCACGATGATGAGCAGGCCGGTCGCGTTCGGATCAAGCGTGCCGCAGTGTCCGACTTTCTTGATTTGAAAACGGCGGCGAATGGCGTCCACGACATCATGCGAGGTCGGGCCGGCCGGTTTGTCAATGAGGAGCGCGCCGTCGAGTGCGGAAAATTCTTGCATGAAAAATTACTTCGCGGCGTTTAACGCGCGTTTGATGGCGGCAATCACGCGGCGTTGCACAGAAAGCGGCTTGCCGGAAATTCTCGCGCCCGCCGCAGCCGGATGGCCGCCGCCGCCAAATTGCGCGGCGATTTCGTTCACGTTGACCTTGTCGCTCTTCGAGCGCAGGCTGATGCGGATCAAATCGGGTTCGATTTCCTCAAAGACACAGGCGACGACGACCGGCTCGATGTTGCGGATGTGGTCAATGAGTCCCTCGGTGTCCTCGCTTTCGACGCCAGTAAGTGAGAAATCGGCCTGCTTCAGCCAGAACCAGGCGATCTGGTCGTGATGCGCCAGGCGGAAGCGGCTGTAAATGTGTTTCAGCAGCCGTGCGCGCGAAACCGGATACGATTGGTAAACCTCATTGCAGATGGTGGCCAGGCTCGCGCCACGCCCGACGAGTTCGCCGGCGATATGAAATGTGCCGGGCCGCGTGCTCGGATAGCGAAATGAGCCGGTGTCGGTCGAAACGGCGGTGAACAGGCAATCGGCGATCGTCCGGGTGATGGGCCAGCGTGCAACCTTGAGCAGCCGGTAAATCAATTCGCCGCAGGAAGGTTCGCGGGCGGACACCCAGTTAATATCGGCGTAACGCGTGTTGCTTTCGTGATGGTCAATGTTGATGAACGTCTTCCGGTTCGCGATGCAATCGCCAGCTTTGCCGAGACGTTCGAAGCTGGCGCAATCGGTGGCGATGACGCAATCAAATTTCCGGCCGCGCTTCGGCTTTTGAAACAAACCGTCCGGATTCAGGAATTTGTATTTTTGCGGAACAACATCCTCGTTCCAGCAACAAATTTTCTTGCCTTCACTTCGCAACGCCAGCGCGAGGCCGAGTTGTGAGCCGATGCAATCGCCATCGGGTCGGACGTGGCCGACAATGCAAAAAGTTTTGCTCTCGCGAATGACCTCCAGAATCCGGTCAATGACTTTGGGATAGCTTTTCACTCTGGGTCGGTGGGCGCGGCTTTTTCCAGTTCCTCGATAATTTGCAGCACTTTGTTGCCGCGCACGATGGAATCGTCGAAGACAAACTTCAGCGTCGGCGTGAATTTCAATACAACGGACTTGCCGACCAGCCCCTGGATGCGGACGCGGTGTTCGTTGAGCGCCTGGATGCCGCGCTTCTGCTGGTCGGCGTTGCCGAAGATGCTGATGAAGACGACGGCGGACTTGAGGTCGCCGGCCACGTCCACGTCGTTGACGGAAATCAAGCCGCACTCGTTGACGTGGAACTCGCGGCGGACGGCCTCGCCGATTTCGCGCTTCAACAATTCGCGCACCCGTTCATGCCGCAGGTTGTTCATAAGTCGAAAGGATAATTGGATTATTGGATGCTTGGATTGTTGGGAGCGTTGAAAGTATCCATCAATCCACCGATCCAAAAATCCTCTTTCATAACTTCGCGGCCACCTTTTCAATCGCGTAACATTCGACGGCGTCGCCGACCTGGAAATCGCTGTAGCCTTCGATGCGGAGGCCGCATTCCATGCCGGCGCGGACTTCATTGACCTCGTCCTGGAACCGCCGCAGCGATTGCAGGATGCCCTCGTAAATCACGTCCTTGCGGCGGCGCACGCGCACCTTGCCCTTGACGATGCGGCCGCTGGAAACCATGCAGCCGGCGACCGGAACCCCTTTCGACAATTCAAAAATCTGGCGCACTTCCGCCGAACCGACGATCGTTTCCTTTAGATCCGGTTCGAGCAGACCGGCCATCGAGTCCTTCACCTGGTCAATCAACTCGTAGATGATCGCGTAAAGCTTGATTTGCACGCCCGCGTGCTTTGCTTTTTCGGCGGCGGTGCTGTCCAGCCGCGTGTGAAAACCGAGGATGACGGCGTGGGAGGCCGACGCCAAAGCCACGTCGTTTTCGGTGATGGTGCCGACGTCGCTGTGGATGATTTCGAGTGAAATTTTCTCCGACTCGATTTTCTTGAGCGCCTCGACGATGGCCTCGACCGAGCCTTGGGTGTCGGCTTTGACGACAACCTTGAGTCCCTTGCTTTGCGCGGCTTCGAGCGACGCGAACAGATTTTCGAGCGTGACTTTGGAGCGGTTTTCCAAGTCCTGGCTTTTCGCCGCCATCGCGCGCTGCTCGGCCAAGTCGCGCGCCGCTTTTTCGTCCTCGACCACGCTGAATTCCAGCCCGGCATCCGGCACGCCGTTCAGACCGAGCACCTTCACCGCGACCGACGGCCCGGCTTCCTTGAGCCGCTTGCCTTCCTCGCTGATGAGCGCGCGGACACGGCCATAAAATTCACCGCACAAAATGATGTCGCTGACGCGCAGCGTGCCTTTGCGGACCAGCACCGTCGCCGTCGGGCCGCCCGGCTCGACGCCGGATTCGATGACGTTGCCCTTCGCGCGGCGGTCGGGATTCGCCTTGAGTTCAAGCAATTCGGCCTGGAGCAAAATCATTTCGAGCAGCTTGTCCACGCCCAGTTTGGTGAGTGCGGAAACGTCCACGAAAATCGTGTCACCGCCCCAATCGTCCGGCACGAGCCCCTTGTCCTGCAATTGCTGGCGGACTTTCAGCGGGTTCGCGTTCGGATGATCCATCTTGTTGACGGCAACGAGAATGGGGACTTTCGCCGCCTTCGCGTGGTTCAACGCTTCGATGGTTTGAGGCATGACGCCATCATTCGCCGCGACGACCAGCACGACGATGTCGGTGACATTTGCGCCGCGGGCGCGCATGGAGCTGAACGCCGCGTGGCCGGGCGTGTCGAGGAATGTGATTTGCGCCAGCTCCTTTTTGCGTTCGGGATGCGGCACGGAAATCGTGTAGGCGCCGATGTGCTGCGTGATGCCGCCGGCCTCGCCCGCCGCGACATCCGATTTGCGGATGACGTCGAGCAGCGAAGTTTTGCCGTGGTCAACGTGGCCCATGATGGTCACGACCGGCGCGCGCGGCTTGAGATCTTCCGGCTTGTCGTCAACGTCGAGTTCGACTTTTTTCTCAACCGCGTGGACGATGCCTTCGCCCTTCGCCCGCTTTTCCACTTCAAACTTGAAGCCGTATTTCGCGCAAAGCTGCTGGGCGATTTTTTCATCAATTGCCTGATTGACGGTGGCGAACACACCCAACTTGATCAAATCGCCGATGATGATGAATGGCTTCTGCTTGAGCTGCTCGGCGAGTTCGCGGACGATAATCGGCGGCTTGATGACGATGACCTCGGCGGTGTCCGGCAAGCTGATCTTGGGGCCGGTCGGCGCGGCGGGTTTGGCCGGCTCACGCGAGGGCTGCGGCGCGGGACGGCCATCACGCGAGCGCTGAAATTGCCGGCGCGAGTCCGGTTTCTGCTGCGCCCCAGAGCGCGACGGCGGCTGTTTGGCGTCTCCGCCTCTTTCGCCGGGGCGCGCAGCCGGACGCGTTGGCAACTGGATGAATCCAACTTTGTCTCCGATTTTCGGGACGGCGGGTTTGGGCGGTGGCGGCGGTGCTGGCGGCGGAGTTGGCGCGGCGGGCTTCGGCACTTCAACCACGGGTGCCGGTGGTGGCGCGGTCGCCGTTATCGTTTCAACAACTGCCGGTTCGGGCTTGGGTTCGGGCGGTGGCGGCGGCGCGGTGATGAGGACGATCTTCTCCTCGACGGGCGCGGGCTTGGGCGGTTCGGGCGCGGGCTTGGGCGCAAGCCGGGCGGCAACTTCGGGGAAAATTTTTACCAGTTCGCCTTCGAGCCACTCGGCGGTGATTTTATCCAGCGAGCTGGAGGGGACTTTGGCGGCGGCAATGCCCATCGCCTTGGCCTGCGCGAGAATTTCCTTGTTCTCGAGGCCGAGCTTTTTCGAAATGTCGTATATCCGAACGGGCATAAATTTTTACCGCCGCCGACCGGAATGAGCAATGGGCCTTCATGGCTCAAAGCGCGCGAACAAAAGTTGTTCCGGTCCGCGTCATAAATCTCAACTGTTCACTCCGACTTGCGAGTCGGAGGTTACCGGCACTTCGCCGACTTTCAACGTGTGGCGCTCCGCCTCGGCGCGCGCCGCCTGCAAAATCTCCGCCGCCTTTTCGCCGATCTGCGGCACGCTGGCCAGGTCGCCTTCCTCCGCCGACAACAAATCCTCCAGCCGCGTCAGGCCGGCATGCACCAGCGCGTCCGCCTGCTCGCGTGAAATGCCTGGAATGGCCGCCAGATGTCCCACGGCTTCCGCGACCTTTTCCTCGAAACCCTTCGTGACGACCTGTTCGGCGTCAATGTCCACTTCCCAGCCAACCAGCTTGGAGGTCAGCCGCGCGTTCTGGCCGCGCTTGCCGATGGCCAACGAAAGCTGATCTTCGCTCACCAAAATTTTCAGGCGTTTGCCGGCCTCGTCCAACTCGATGCTTTTCAACTTGGCCGGCTCCAGCGCCTTGGTGACAAATTGCTTGATGTCGGACGACCACGGAATCACGTCCACCTTTTCGTTGTTCAATTCGCGGACAATATTTTTCACCCGCTGGCCGCGCATCCCGACGCATGCGCCGACGGGATCCACTTTCGGGTCGCGAGAATAAACCGCCATCTTGGTGCGGAAACCCGGCTCGCGCGCGATACCCTTGATCTCAATCGTGCCGTCGCTGATTTCGGAAACTTCGAGCTGGAACAGCTTGATGATAAACCGCGGGTCGGCGCGGGACAAAATGATTTCCGGCCCGCGTTCACCTTCCTGCACGGCCTTGACGTAACAGCGGATGCGCTCGCCAACTTGGTATTCCTCGGTGGGCACGCGCTCGCGGTTCGGCAGCAGCGCCTCGTATTTGCCGAGGTCCAAAATCACGTCCGACCGCTCGAACCGCCGCACCGAGCCGCTGACGATGTCGCCGACGCGGTCCTTGAATTCCGTGAAAATCAGCGCCTTTTCCGCCTGCCGGATCTTCATCATGAGCGCCTGCTTGGCGTATTGCGAGGCGATGCGGCCAAAGCCGGTGGGCGTGACTTCCTTTTCGAGTTCGTCGCCAACTTGCGCGTCGGGCTTGAGGCGCCGCGCGTCAAAAAGGGAAATCTGGTCGTGAATGGAAATGACCTTCTCGGAAACGATGAGCTTGGCGAACGCCTTGATGTCGCCGTTTTTCTGGTCAATGTCCACCCGCAGTTCGCGCGCCGGGCCGACGGCTTTTTTGGCGGCTGACAACAAGGCTTCCTGGACAGCGCCGATGAGGACATCACGGTTGATGCCCTTTTCGCGCTCCCAGAATTCCAGGACGGCCAAAAAATCAGCGTTCATAAGTCAAAACGGCGTCTGCGACCGGCTCCGGCGAATAAAAAAGCCGGAAGATGATTATCTCCGACTTTCGCGCGCTGGCCGAACCAGCAGACTTTACCATTCTTGAAGGGAAATAATAAGTTTTTTGCCGCAATGCGTCAAGCGCAAAACAAATGCAAATTAAAGGACAAGGGCTTTTTCCCGTCTGTCTGAATTTCCCGCGCCAAACAAGAAGCTTGCATCCCCGCAAGGCGGAATGAGTCCGCTCATTATTTCGATTGGATGTTGACTACAAATTAATTCCGTTTGAGATTTTATTGGGAAGTGATGGCATAGGCCACGCGGTTGGTATCGGCGACGCACCAGAAATTAAGCGGATCCACCGAAAATGGATACTTGATGAACCTTGCGCTCCCATCCGCCATGGCGTAGTTCGCGCCGCCAGACCCCTCGCCAGTTATGGCATCCGTCCCATGCGAGTTGTGCCGGCTCTGATTGAGAATGCCTCCGAAATCATTGCCCGTGGTGCCTTCATTGACATCCATATAGTAATCTTTATTGAAATCGGTCTTTTCGCCGAGGACAATTTGGTCCGTCGGATGGACGATGGCACTTTCCTTCATGCAGTCTCCTCCGTTTAAACCTAAAGGGTCACCCGCCGGATTTGCAGCTTCAAAATAATCGTTCCATCCGTCAATAATGTAGCTGCGCGGCGCAAAGTCAGCCCTGGCACTCTGGATCGAGTCGTTGGCGGTTTCGGGCGCATTGGTGGTTTCACTCGGGCAAAGCAGCACCTTCAAATTTCTGCCGTAATTGTCGAAAAACTTGTCCGGCCAGCGGCTGGTCACTTTCGAACCGTTCGAAAAATCAATGCGCGGCGGATAAGCGCCCTGGCTTTCGTTGACATACATTTGCGAGGCAAGGCTTAATTGCCGGAGATTGCTCAAGCATGAAATAGTCAAGGCCCTTTCCTTGGCGCGGGCCAGCGTCGGCAGCAGCATGGCCGCCAGAATCGCGATGATGGCGATGACCACCAGCAATTCAATCAGCGTGAAGGCCGCTGCCGCACCGGCCAACCGCTGGCGTATTTTTATTTTCCTAACCATTCGATCACTCCGAGCGTCTGAATAAATAATAATTGGTTTGACGGGCGAACCGCCCATGTCGTTCAATTTGTTTATGCGCAAAAGAAACTATAAAAATTTCATTCTCATCGGCTGCGTGTTTGCGCTGGCCGTGGTCTATGCCTTTTATTTTACCGACTGGTTCCAGCCAAAGACAATACATATTTCAGCCACCAGCCGTCCCGTCCGGTCAGTCCGGTCCTTCCGGGCCGCCCAGCCCGCCAGCCCGGAAACCACCGAGTTGTTTTTCCGCTTAAACGACGAATACGAACTCACCGAAATCAAGGTCGTCTCGCTCGCCGCGCTGAAAACCAACAAACTCGCCCAACCCGTCTGGCATCTCATCGGCGACCCCAGCTCCGACTCGATTGATCTTTTCGTTTACGGCCAAAAGATTGATGGCATGAATTCCGCCGTCGAAGGCACGCGAGCCGAACCACTCCAGCCCGGCGTCATGTATCGCATCTTCCTCGCCGCCGGAAAAATCAAAGGCCAGCTCGATTTCCACATCGGCCCGGCGCCGGCCAACACGGCCACCAACCGCTAATCGCTGCTGGTTAGACGCCTTTGGCTCACGGCGGGTTACGCGCCGCGTCAATCTTCTTTCCCGCAAAATGACACGAAGCCCAGTGGGTTTTCTGAACTTCCCGTGATTCCGGAAATTCCTCCTTGCATTTGGGAAGCTGCGCAATCGGACAGCGCGGATGAAATGGACAGCCGCCCGGCGGATGAATCGGCGACGGCACATCGCCCGGCAGAACGATGCGCTTCCGTTTCGTTTCCGGGTCCACCTCCGGCACGGCGGAAATCAGCGCCTGCGTGTAGGGATGCTGCGGATTGCGGATGATTTCTTTTGCGTCCGCCGTTTCCACAATTTTCCCCAGATACATCACCATCACGCGCCGGCTGATGTGCTCGACCACCGCGAGGTCGTGCGCGATGAACAAATAGGCGATGCCGTGTTCCTGTTGCAAATCGCGGAGCAAATTTATTATTTGCGCCTGCACCGAAACGTCCAGCGCGCTCACCGGCTCGTCGCAAATGATCAGCTCCGGCTCGACCGCCAGCGCGCGCGCGATGCCGATGCGCTGGCGCTGCCCGCCGGAAAATTCGTGCGGATAACGCTGCGCGTAAACCGGGTCGAGGCCGACGTCCTTGAGCAGTTCAAAAATTCTTTTTTGCCGCGCGGATTTGCTGGCGGTCAATTTGTGGATGTCCAGCGCCTCGCCGACAATCTGCTCCACCGTCATGCGCGGATTGAGCGAGCCGTAAGGGTCCTGGAAAATCATCTGGAACTTGCGCCGCCGCGCGCGCAATTCCGCGCCGCTCATTTTCAAAATGTCCTCGCCGTCGAGCGAGATTTCACCCGCCGTCGGCTCGACGAGCCGGACGATGGCGCGGCCGAGCGTCGTCTTCCCACAGCCGCTTTCGCCGACGAGGCCGAGCGTTTCACCCGGCGCGATGCTGAAGCTCACGTCGTCCACCGCCTTCACGGATTCGCGGACGCGGCTGAACATCCCGTGTTTCACCGGGAAATGCACTTTCAGATTTTTGACTTCAAGCAGCGCGCTCATACAATGCCCAGATTCAAAATGAAGCTCCGCGGGAGCGCAATCTTTATAGCCGCAAATCGTCAACATGACAAAGACTGATGGTTACGCCGTCCGGTCTTTCGCATTTCATTTTGAATTCATTTTGACGGGGATTGTCAAATGAGCTAACCTGAAAATTTGAAATGGGTTTCAGTATTGCAAAATTAACGCGGTGGCTGCTTCTCGCCGGCGTGGCGCTGGCGGCGGCCTATCCCGCCGAGGCTCAACACCAGAGGCAGGGACAACCCATTTTGTTTTCCTCGACGGACAATGACAATGTCAGTTCCAACGCGCCGTCGCTGGCCGCCAAGCCGCCGGGGATGATGGATCTGGCGAACGCAGTCCAGTCGCCAGACCTGAAATTTGACAATTCGTCCGACAATACCCAGCCGCCGATGCCGCCGCCGGCCATTTCGTCCGCCCAAGCCCAACAGATGCAGCGGCAACTCGACGAGCGGAACAACTGGGCGCTGTCAACCCCCGAGCAAATCCTTGGCCTGCCCACGAAAGAAAAAATCCTCGGCATCCCGGATCGCGACGCGGCCGGCCTGCCAAAGAACGAGACGATCGTGGAGCAATACTACAAAAGGCAGGACGAGTTGCGGATCCGCACGAACAGCGTCTATTTTGGCGCGGCGGATTCGGCGGCGCGTCCGGGCTTTTCGGGCGACCAGGAGCCGCCGGCGGTTTCGGGCGTTTTGTCCTCCGCCGGCAGCAGGTTGGACAATTCGGCGTTGGTAAATCAATTTTTGAACGGGACGCCGGGCAACCCCGCCGGTTCCGCCCATGGCCCGGAAAGCGGCTGGTCAACGCCCGCAACGCCGATTGGCCCCACGCCGGAGCAGCAAACCGCCGTGAACCAATTTTCACAGTTGTCCCAACTGCATTTGTTGTCCAGCGACACGGCGAAAACCCCTTCGTTTGGCAGCCCGATTATTCCTCCGGCATCCACCGCGCCGGCGGTGGCACAGCCGGCGGCGATTCCGATGGGCGCGTCCTACACGCCGTTGAGCAGCGGCATTGCGATGCCGGCGGGAGTGGCGCCGTTGCCGGGACTTCTTGGCCCAACCAACGTGGTGGCACCGCCGCTCGCACCGGAATGGACACCGCCGCCGCCGCCGTGGGTGTCGTCCGGGCCGCAGTTGGGCGTGATTCCGCAGCGCAAATTTTAATGCGCGGAAGTGATCAGGAGAATCTGTTCGAGAGTTGAAAAGCCATCGCGCGCGCGATCTAATCCCGCCATGCGGAGCGTGCGCATGCCTTCCTTGATGGCGACCTTGGCCATTTCGCGCGTGCTGGCGCGGGCAATGATGAGCTTCCGGATTTGATCGCTGATGGTCATGGCCTCGATGATGGCCATGCGCCCGGCGTAACCGGAATTTTTGCACCGCTCGCAGCCGCGTCCGCGGTAAAGCTGCACGCCCTGAAAAGTCGCCGGATCAATGCCAAGATCCTCGAACATTTTTGCCGGATAGGTCACCGACTCTTTGCAATGCGAACAGATGCGGCGCAGGAGGCGTTGCGCGCAGGAGAGAATGACCGAGGAGGAAATCAAAAATGGCGCGATGCCCATGTCGTCGAGGCGCGCGATGGCGCCGGGCGCGTCGTTGCAATGCATCGTGGACAGCACCTGGTGGCCGGTGAGCGCGGCTTCGATGGCGATCTCGGCGGTCTCGGTGTCGCGGATTTCGCCGATCATGATGATGTCCGGGTCCTGCCGCAAAATGGAGCGCAGCGCGTTGGCGAAGGTGAGGCCGATTTCCTTTTTGGTCGGCACCTGGTTGATGCCGGGAATCTGGAATTCCACCGGGTCTTCGACGGTGACGATGTTCCATTGCGGGCTGTTCAGCTCGTTGAGCGCGGAGTAAAGCGTCGTGGTTTTGCCGGAGCCGGTCGGGCCGGTGACGAGGATCAGTCCGTGCGGGGCGTCAATGGCAAATTTAAACTGCTTGAAGGTGTCGGGATCCAGGCCGAGTTTGTCGAGGCTGGCGGAGAGGTTCGATTTGTCGAGCACGCGGAGCACGATTTTTTCGCCATGCACCGTGGGCAGCACGGAAACGCGCAGGTCGTAGTCCTTGCCGCTGACCTTGACCCGCATGCGCCCGTCCTGCGGCAGCCGCCGTTCGGCGATGTCGAGGCTGCTCATGATTTTGAAGCGCGAGGCGAGCGCCAGTTGCATCTGCTTGGGCGGCGGCGTCGCGTCCAGGAGTTCGCCGTCCACACGGTAGCGCAGCCGCATGCTTTTCTCGAACGGTTCCAGATGAATGTCACTGGCGCGGTCTTTGATGGCCTGGACGATGATCAGGTTGGCGAGCTTGATGACGGGCGCCTCCTCGCTGGAGGCGGCGAGCTTGTCGAGGTTGACTTCCTCGATGGCTTCTTTGACGGCTTCGAGGGTGTCGCCCTCGGCCTCCTGTTTCGCCGCGTCCTGAATGATGTCTTCCATCGAACTGCCGCCTTTGGCGGTGTCAATGGCGGCCAGTTTGTCCGTGATGGCCTTTTCGGACGCGATCATCGGGGCGATTTCGAATTTGGTGATGCGCTTGACATCGTCGAGAGCGAGGACGTTGAGCGGGTCGGCCATCGCCAGAAACAGTTTGTTTTCCAGCAGGGCGACGGGGACCACTTTGTGGTTATATTCGGTTTCGCGCGGCAGCAGGTCGGCGATTTCCACCGGAATGTTGAGGCGTGCGAGGTTGACGGGCGGGACGTTGAGCACGCGGCCCATGCACACGGCCAGGTCCTGCTCGCTGACGTAGGCCTTGTCCACGATGAGCTTGACGAGGCGCGCGCCTTCCTTTTTTTGCTGTTCGAGCAATTCCTCCACCTGCCCGGCGCTCAACAGGCCGTCCTCGACGAGCGCGTCGGCGATGCGTTCTCCGAATGATTTGACTTTGGCCATGGCTCAACGGAAGGCTTTGCGGATTGTTGTGACCAGTTCCGCGGGCGATGTCAAATACCACAGCAGCCGGTGGGAGGTGGCCGCAGCCAGTTCCTTCGCCGCCTGCCGGTTGAACGGATTGGCCGTCGCCACCAAAATGGATTTGCTCATCCGGTCGAAGGGCGCCACGCACCAGCGCCGGCACACCTCCGCCGGGAAGCCGCGCAACAAATCCATGTCCGCGTCGTAACGGTCGAAGGGCAGGAAGGCCGTGCGCGATTTGTCGGTGAGCAGCCTGAGCGATTTGTCCAGCGGAAAAAGCCCCTTGTCACCCAGCACTTGGATGAATGGCTCGGCCACTTCGGGCTGTGCCCCGCCCAAGTCCGGTGTGTGCCAGCACAAATCAAAATCGCCGGCGCTGATGACCTTGCTCTCCACAAAAACCTTGCGCATCGTCTTGCGCCCGTCGTCAATTTCCTCCTCCTCGCGCGTCTTTTTGCGGAAGAGGCTCGTCTCAACCTGCGACGCCAGCGCCGCCGACTCGGACGATGCGGAGCGCGCCGCCGCGTTGCCGGCCTTGTCCTCGATCTTCTGGAGCGCTGTCTGCACATCGGTGTCGTTGGGCCGCCGTTGCAGCACGGTTTCGTATTCCAAAATCGCCGACGAAAGCTGTCCCATTTCCGTGTAAGCCTCGGCGATGCGTTTCGAGATCCGGATGACATCCGGTTCCCGGCCCAGCCGGGTGTAGGCCTCCTTGAGAATTTCCAGCGACTGGCAGTCGTTCGGTTGCGACTGGACAATGACTTCAAACATCTCAACTGTCTGCTTCAATTGAGCTTCTTCCGCCGGATTCAACGTCGCTATTGTCATGGTCGTTCTTCAAAGGGCATTTATAGCAATTTCCTTGCCAGAGTAAAACACCGTTTCCGTTAAAGCAACCCCAAGTAAATGGCGCTTTTGCTTTTCGCCCCGGCTGTTTTCGTGATAAGAAATCCCCGGTGGAACAACCGATGCCAGACATGACGCCGCCGCCCGGCGAACGCCTCCTGCGTTTCGTGGGCGACCGCGTCCGCTTCACACTTCGCGCCGGCGCGAAGCACAACGGCTGGCGCGCGTTGCTCCGCACCAATCTCGGGCGGGCCGCCGCCCGCCGCCGCGAAATCATCACCGCCCACGCCGGCGGTGCCGCCGCCGCCGGCGCCTCGTGGCGCGACGTGCCGATGCAAAAGAAAGGCGATGCGTGGGAAATCGAATTGCCGCTCGCCGAAACCGGCTGCTTCAAGGCCAAGGCTTATCTGCTCGATGAGAAAAACTGGCAGCACTGGCCGGACGGTTCGGACGCGGGCATTTCCGTCCACCCGAATTTCGCCCGCACCGCCAACACCATTTACTGCGCCTTCCCGCGGCTCTTCGGCTCCACAAAAAATCTGCCGTCCGCGCGCGATGAAAAACTGGAGGCGCAAATCAAGACACTCGACGGAAAAAATTTCACCGTCATCCCGCCGTCCGGCAAATTCCGGGACTTGACGCGCCAGTTGCCGCACATCATCCAGACGCTCGGCTGCCGCATTCTTCATTTGCTGCCCGTCCATCCAACGCCCACAACCTACGCGCGTTTCGGGCGCTTTGGCAGCCCTTACGCCGCGCTCGATTTGACCGCCGTGGATCCGGCGCTGGTTGAATTCGACAAGCGCGCCACCGGCATTGACCAGTTTTGCGAACTCACCCGCGCCGCGCACTCGCTCGACGCACGCGTCTTCATTGACATCGTCATCAACCATACCGGCTGGGGTTCCACCTTGCAGGAAAATCATCCCGAGTTTTTCCTGAAAAAACCCGACGGCGCATTCGCCAGCCCCGGCGCGTGGGGCACTGTTTGGGAAGATTTGGTGGAATTGGAACAACATGACGTCGCGCTCTGGGACATCATCGCCGACTCGCTGCTGGTCTGGTGCCGGCGTGGCGTGGACGGTTTCCGTTGCGACGCCGGTTACAAAATCCCCGTGCCCGCCTGGCAATACATCATCGCCCGCGTCCAGGACGAATTTCCCGAAACCATTTTCCTGCTCGAAGGCCTCGGCGGTTCCTGGGAAGCAACCGAAGCGTTGTTAACCGAAGGCGGAATGCAATGGGCCTACTCCGAGCTGTTCCAGAATTATTCCGGTCGTGATGTCGCGTGGTATCTCGATTACGCCAACCGTCAGAGCGAACGCGCCGGCAGCTATGTTCACTATTCCGAAACGCACGACAACGACCGCCTCGCCAAAAAAGGCCGCGCGTGGTCGCTGCTGCGGAACCGGCTCTGCGCGCTGACGAGTCCAAGCGGCGGCTTCGGCTTCACCTGCGGCGTCGAATGGCTGGCGACCGAAAAAATCCTTGTCCACGGCTGCACCGGACTGAACTGGGACAGCGCCGACAACATCGTTCCCGAACTCGCGCAACTCAACCGGCTCATCTCCGACCATCCGTGTTTTTTTGACGGCGCGAAACTCACGCGGTTGAGCGCGCCCGATTCGCCGGTCTACGCCCTGCTCCGCGAATCCGCCGAGGGCAAAGATTCCGTCCTCGTTCTCGTCAACACCGACATCGAAAAAGAAAATCCAATCACGCTTGCGCAATCCGCAATCCGCAATCCGCAATCCGCAATTGAATTGCTCGGCCAGCCGCCGCCAAAAATTTCCGCCGCCAAAGGCGAAACCACTTTTACCCTCGCGCCCGGCGCGGCCTTTTGCCTGGCACCGACCGAACAGCCCGCCGGCTTGAGCGGCGACGATTACCGCCGCACCCGCGCGCAAGCCGCCTGGGCGCTGGAGTCGCTGAACAAAATCATTCCCGCCGAAACCATTGACGGCCTCGATTGGCGCTGGCTGGCAGAACAAGCCGGCCGCTCGCCAAAATATTTCCTTGCCGCCGCCGCCGAATTTGCCGCGCGCGACGCCAAAACTCCGCTCGCCGATTTGCTGCCCGAAGTGGAAGCGGGAAAAATCCTTCCGCGCGTGGTTGAATGGACGCTGATTGACCGCCGCCGCGTTACGCTCGTTCCGCCGGGCCACTGGCTGCTGGTTCAAGACACCGCGCCGTTCCGCGCCACGCTGCAAATGCCGAGTGCGAAATGCGGAGTGCGGAACGAAAATCCGGACGCAATTCATGTCCAATCCATTCCGGCGGGAAATGTCCACGTCGCCTGCTTCGCGCCGAATGAAGCCTCCGATTTTCAGTTGTCTTTGGAACGATACGCAGCGACTTCGACAAATATCACCGCTGCAATCCGCTTTCTTCCAGCCATTCCGCATTCCGCATTCCGCATTCCGCATTCCGACAGCTTGGTTTTGCTCACCAACGGCCTCGGCGGCATGGCGCGCATCTGCGTGGATTTGGGCCGCGTCAATTCCAAATACGACTGCGTTCTCGGTGCCAATTTGAATCCGGACTTTCCGGTGGACCGCCACGTTTTCGTCAAACGCCTCCGCGTCTGGGTGAACGCTGACGGCTTCCTCTCGCCGCTGGATTTCAAAAGCCTCGCCTCGTTTGAAATCGGGCCGCCGGCCGTCTGGAATTTTGTCGCCAGCGCCGGCGACGGCCGCACGGTGGAAATCGAATTGCGCGCCGAAATGGTCGAGGGAGAAAACACGACGGTCTTTCAGTTCAGCCGCCCGACGGACGAGCGCGCGACCGGCAAGCAACTGCCCGCTGGCACCGACGTGCGCCTGACAGTGCGCTTTGACATTGAGGACCGGAATTTCCACTGGGAAACCAAGCGCACCGGCGGCGCGGATTTTCATTTTTCATCCGACACGCATCCGCTTGGAAAAAAAATCGGGTTTGAATTCAAGCCCGCGCCCGACCGCCAGCTCCGGGTTTTTTGCGATGCCGGCGCATATCATCCGCAGCCGGAATGGTCCGAAAACATTTCGCATCCGGTCGAACAGACGCGCGGCCAGACCGGCAGCGGCGACGCTTACAGCCCCGGCTGGTTTGAACTGCCACTGGCCAAAGGCGCCAACGTGACGCTGGTGGCAACGGCGGAAACGGAACGCCGATCTCCCGATCGGCGAGATGAACAGCCGGCGCAACTCAATTACGCCGAACAGGAGTTCGGCGTTCCGTTCGCCACGCAACTTTTGCGCGCCGCAAAACAATTCGTCGTCCGCCGCGGTGAGGGCAAAACGGTCATCGCTGGTTATCCGTGGTTTTTGGATTGGGGGCGCGACTCGCTGATTTGCGCGCGCGGGTTGCTGGCGGCGGGACTGGTTGACGAGGTGGGGCAGCTCCTGCTCACTTTCGCAAAATTTGAGAAGGACGGCACGCTGCCGAACACCATTCACGGCAGCGATGTTTCCAACCGCGACACCTCCGACGCGTCGCTGTGGTTTGCGGTCGCGTGCGAGGAATTGGCGGACAAAAGGTTTTTTGATACTCGCGTTGACTCCACCCGCACCCTCCGCGACGTGCTGGCGAGCATCGCGGAAAATTATTCCAAGGGCACGCCGAACGGCATCCGCATGGACGCGGATTCGGCGCTCATCTGGAGTCCAAGCCATTTCACCTGGATGGACACGAATTATCCCGCCGGCACGCCACGCGAGGGTTATCCGGTCGAAATTCAGGTTTTGTGGATTCGACTGTTGCGGCTGCTCGAAAAAATCAGCGGCAACTCCGACGAAAAAAAATGGCAAGAACTCGCCGGACACGCGACCGCTTCGTTCAATAAATTGTTCTGGCTCGAAGACAAAGGCTGGTTCGCCGACGTGCTGCTGGCCAAGCCGCGCGTCATCGCGCGCGACGCCACGCCCGACGATGCGCTCCGCAGCAATGGTTTGTTCGCCGTCAGCCTCGGCCTGGTCACCGGCGAACGCGCCAAACGCTGCGTCGAGGCCGCTGCAAAATATCTCGTCGTGCCCGGGGGGTTGCGGTCGCTCGCGCCGCTGCCGGTTTCCGTTCCGTTGCCGATTTATCGCGACGGCCAGTTGCTCAATAATCCCGTCGAACCGTATTGGCCGCGCTATGAAGGCGACGAGGACACGCGCCGCAAGCCCGCGTATCACAACGGCACGGCGTGGACGTGGACGTTGCCGGCGTTTTGCGAGGCGCTCGCCCGCGCATGGGAATTTTCGCCGGCAGCGGTCGCGGCGGCGAAAAGTTATCTCGGCAGCGCGGAAACATTGTTGAACGCCGGCTGCCTCGGCCAGATTCCGGAAATTCTGGACGGTGACGCGCCGCACTTGCAACGGGGCTGCGACGCGCAGGCCTGGGGAGTCACGGAAACGCTGCGGGTTTGGAAGCTGTTGTCGGCGGTGTGAATCATCTCGGAATCGCAACGAACCCGGTTCCGGTGAAAATCAGTTTGCCGTCCCGGACAGCGGTTCCAGAAAAAAGTTGCGGAACTCGACCAGCTTTCCTTCGGCCTGCAATCCGATCATGCCGGAACTCACCGAAGTCCCGGTGATTTCATTTTGCAAAACCCCGTTGACGCGGACGCTGATGGTGTTGCTGCGGCAAAGGATGTCGTAGGCATTCCATTCGCCGGCGGG
>Ga0302319_10005729_pt1 | contig 24828 bp, 18 predicted proteins | sample Bog_T0_2_FD_203319 | JGI IMG/M metagenome (GOLD analysis project Ga0302319, IMG submission 203319) | Peat permafrost microbial communities from Stordalen Mire near Abisko, Sweden - Bog_T0_2 | ecosystem: Environmental > Terrestrial > Soil > Wetlands > Peat | place: Sweden: Abisko, Stordalen Mire...
GGCCCATTGATTCGACGAATGAATCCGCCGTCAAGCTCAAAGTGGGGTCATCCAATCCAGTGCCCGCTCCGCGGGGCGCGCGCCGCATGGCCCAGGCGCGGGTGGAATGTGATTTTGTCAAACTAATCTACAGCTTCCTGAGCGCCACCCAGGGTGGCTGGACCATGCTGAGCAGCGAGGGCCGCTACATGGGGGCGGCCGCCTATGGCGAGCGCGACCGGCTGCGCAACCGCTATTACGGCCGGCTGCGCGAACTGGTGCGGCTGCTGCCCGGCGGCGCCATCCGGCTCGACCGCCGGCTGGCCAACTGGCCGCGGCGGCTGTTCGCCGAGCCCTATACGCCGGCGCTGGAGGGGGTGCTCGGCCCGCCGGTGTCGCTGCGGCGCCTGTGGAACCCGGACGCCATCCTGAGCGTCGATGACATAGCGCACGCACCGGCCACGCAGGACCGCGTTGACAAGGCGGCGGCGGTGCAGGCGCTGTTTGAGGACATGCTGGTCCACATCCTGGCCGATGCCATCGAGCGCACCGGCTGCGACCGGCTGGTGCTGACCGGCGGCACGGCGCTGAACGGCGTCGCCAACATGCTGTTGCTGGAAACCTTCGACGCCGCCTGGTACCGCCGCCGGCTGCAGCGCCAGGCCCGGCTGCAACTCTGGGTGCCGCCGGTGCCCGGGGATGCCGGCGTCACCATCGGCGCCGCATATGCCTTCGCGCGCCGGCTCGGCTGCCCGGCAGGGGCGCCGCTGGACCATGCCTTCCACTGCGGCGAGCCGCCGACGCGCGCGGCGATCGAGCAGGCATTGGCCGGACAGGCGGATATCGGCTGGTGCCGGCTCGACCTGCCGGCCGGGGCGGCGGCGACCGCGGCGCTGGCCGAGCTGATGGCCGGTATCACCGCGGCGGACGGCGTGCTGGCGCTGTTCCAGGGGGCGGCGGAGATGGGGCCGCGGGCGCTCGGCCACCGCTCCATCCTGGCCAATGCGACCAATCCGCAGACCCGCGCGATCCTCAATGCACGGGTCAAGTTCCGCGAGGCGATCCGGCCGCTGGCGCCGATGCTGACGCCGGCGGCGGCGCGGCAGCTGTTCGAGCTGTCCGACGGCGCCGCCGCGGCCGATCATGCCGCCTATAACTATATGGTGCTGACCGCACGCGCCCGGCCCGGCACGGCTTCGCTGCTGCCGGCGGTCGTGCATGTGGACGGGACCAGCCGCCTGCAGATCGTGCGCCAGCGCCACGATCCGCTGTGCTTTGCCTATCTTCAGGCGCTGGGACGGCGGCTCGGCGTCGAGGCCGCGGTCAACACCTCGTTCAATGTCGGCGGCCCGATCGTGCAGACGCCTGCCCAGGCACTGGTCACGCTGCGTCGGGCGCGCGGACTCGACGTGCTTATCATATGCGCCGATGACGGCACCGCCTTTGCCGCCTGGCATGCGGTGGAGGCAGGCGAGAAGGATGGCGGGCGGCGTTTCGGCCGCTGGCTGGCGGCCTGGCGGATGAATTATACGAATGGCTGGAACGGCTGACTGATCCGCGGCGCGGCCCAGGATCCCATCAGGGGCACCGCCCCTGGACCTTGCCAAGGGCGAAGCCCTTGGAGGCATTGACTTGCTGGCGACTCAACCATGCACCGAGGCGCCGCCGTCCACCGTGATGGTCTGGCCCTGGATGAGGTCACTCAGCGGGCTGGCGAGGAACAGCGCCACATCGGCAACATCGGTGAGCTCCAGCGTCCGCTCGCCGACCATGGTGCGCTGGCGCCAGGCCTGCTGCAGCTGCTCGAAGGCGGGCAGGCTGCGCGAGCTGTCGGTGTCGAGCAGCCCGGCCAGCAGGGCGTTGAAATTGATGCCGCGGCCGCCGAGCTCCAGGGCGAAGTGGCGCACCATGGCCTCCATCGCCGCCTTGGTGCTGCCGATCATCCCGTACATCGGCAGCGCCAGGTACGAGCCATGGCTCGACAGGGCGATCACCTTGGCCCGCCGCGCCCGCCCGGCCATCAGCGGCAGCGCCGACTGCACGAGGAACAGCAGCCCCCGCACGTTGGTGTTCATCGCCGCCTCGAAATTCAGCGCGGTGGTACCGGCCAGCGGGCGGAAACCGCCGGAGGCGGCATTGCTCACCAGAATGTCGAGGCCGCCGAACTGCTCGCCGACGAACTCCATCATGGCGGCGATGTCGTCCTGCCAGCTGACATCGGCGCGCACCACGGCGACGCGGCGGCCGAGCGCCTGGATCTCCTCGGCCACCTGCTCGGCGGCGGCCTGCGAGGTGACATAGTTCACCACCAGATCGGCGCCGGCTTCTGCCAGCCGCAGCGCGCAGCTGCGGCCGACCCCGCGCGAGCCGCCGGTCACCAATGCGACGCTGCCGTCCAACCGTATCATGTCGGTTGCTCCGGCACCGCGCTCAGCCTGGCGCCGGGCGCGGAATGGCGGAGTCATGGCCCGCGACGTCCAGCAGCGTCGTGCCGTCGGCGCCGAGCAGGCGGAAATCGTACACCGTGCCAGTTTCCACCATACCGGTCTCGTGCGCGGCCATCCGGCGCAGCTGTACCATCAGTTCCTCGCCCGCCGCCGGCAAGCGCGGCCCGATTACGATGCGGCGGAAGCCGACCGGCAGCTGGGCATGGCCGCGCGTCGCCGCCGCATGGGCGGCGCAGGCGACCAGGCAGGCATCGAATTCGGCGGCGGGCAGTAACCAGGGCCGGCCAGGCCGACCGCCGAGCGCGTCGGGCGGGCCGGCGACGATGCGGCCGCTGCCGGCATCACCGTCGATGCAGAGATGCGTCAGCCGACGGAAGGCGGGGCCGTGCTCGATCACCCCGGCGGCGCGCGCGGCAGGCGCATCGGGATAGTCGAACGGCGCGCCGGCGTCGGGCTTGCCCGCCGGCGGGTCCGGCCAGCCGGCGCCCGGCGGCGGCACCTGCAGCGCCGCTCCGGCCCGCAGATAGGTGCGCCGGTCGTCGACCAGCCCGCCGCTGCGGTTGCGGAACGGACCGCGCAGCAGGGCGCTCCAGCCATCGTCGCGCTCCTCCAGATCGATCTCCAGCCGCAACGCGGCCTCGCCGGCGAACCGGCAGGCGGTCAGGATGTCGACATCGCGCAGCAGCCGCGGCGTCCGGCCGGTTGCCAGCGCAACCGCCTCGGCGATCGCCTCGATACCGGCCACCGACGGCAGCAGCGCCACCCCCCGCAGCCGGTGCTGGTCAAGGAAGGCGTGGCGGCGCGGATCGGCCAGCTGCTCCAGGCGCGCACGCCCCGGCGCCGCCGCGACGACGCCTTGCAGCAACGCCACGCCACCCGCCCGCGCCTGGGCGAGGTCGGTCGCCTGCCGGGCCTCGGGATCGGGCATGATGCCGTCGAGGTCGATGCCGCGATCGTCGTCGAGGATCACCACTTCCGGCTCCGGTGCGCCGGCGCGCAGCTCGTCGAGCAGGTGCGCGGCCCCCTCGCGCGCCGGCATGAAGCTGAACCCCGCCGCATCGAGGACCACTCGCGTTTCCGGCCGCACCGACATGCCGGCCTCGTCCCAGGCCGGCCAGTCGATGGTGACGGCGCGCAGCCCCGGGCGCTCGAAGCGCAGTTGCGCCACCCGGCGCGCCAGCGCGTCCGAGGCCATGGCGTAGTCGGTCTGGCCCAGCCCGCCGAAGCGCCCGCTGATGCTGCCGAAAGCGATGAAGAAGGCGAGCGGGTCGTCGCGGGTCAGCTGCGCCAGCAGCTCGCAGCCGGCAAGCTTGGTGCGCAGCGTGGCCGCTACCAGCCTGGGGTGCTTGGCGGCGAAGCGGCTGGCCAGCTCGATGCCGGCGCCGTGCAGCACACCTTGCACCGGCCCGCTGGCGGCGCGCACCGCCGCCAGCGCCCCGGCCAGCGCGGCGGCGTCGGTGACGTCGCAGACATAGTAGCGCGCCCGGACGCCGGCCAGGGCGAAGGCGGCGATGCGGCGGCGCAGCTCGACCGCGGCCTGCAGGTCGCGCCACTCGGCAAGGCCGGTGGCCAGTTCGGCGCCGAGCTGGCCGCGTAACTCACCGGCGCGCCGGCGCAGCTCCTCGGCGGGCAGGTCGAGCCATTCCTCGCCGATCGCCATGACCGGAGGTGTGCGGCCGAGCAAGTGCAGATCGAGATCGAAGCGCCGCCCGAGTTCCAGCGCCGCCAGGGCGGTGATGCCGCGGGCGCCGCCGCTGACCACCCAGACGCTGCCGGGGGCAATGTCGAGGCCGGGCAGCGGTTCGGCCCGGCGCGGCACGGCGCGGATGCGCTGGCGCCTGGCGCCGCGCCGGGCGATCTCGATCTCGCGCGTTTCGGCCGCCAGTTCCTCCAGCACCTGGGCGGCCAGCGTGGCCGGCGCCTCATCGGCCGGCGCGTCCAGCAGGCGCAGCTGCAGCGCCGGCATTTCCCGGCGGATGGCCTTGAGCAGCCCCGCCATGCCGCCGCCCTCCCAGGCGCCAGCACCGCCTCCCGTCAGGCCGAGATCGCCGCCGAGCCCACTGGTGGCCAGCAGCGCCGCGCCGGCGGCGTGCCCGGCCGCCTCGACCAGCCCGGCCCAGCGCTGCGCCAGCCGGTAGGGCAGCAGCAGGCCGGCATCGATCCGTTCGGCCAGTCCGGCGCTGCCGTCGAGCAACGTCGGTGCGCGCGCATGGGTGAGTACGAGCAGCGTCGCCGGGCGGGCGTAAAAGGCGGCTTCCAGCGCATCGCAGGCGGCATCGGCGCAGTCCACCTCCGCGATGTCGTGGACATGGCAGCCACCGGCGCGCAGCCGTTCGCGTAGCTCCGCCGCCTCGGCGCCGCCGCCGAGCACGAAGGCGGCATCGTGCCGCCGGCCGGGCGCGGCGGGATGGGGCAACGGCGCGTCGGCCAGCCGCAGCACGAAGCGCGACATCAGCCGCCCCTCGGCCAGCGGTGCGGCGGGCGGCGCGGCGAGCAGCGCGTCGAGGTCGAGCCGGCAGAAGCGCGCCGCATTGCCGCGGGCGGCCGGCCCCGGTGTCACCCATGCATCGCCGCTGCCCGGCGCCATCACAAGGCTGATCTGGTTGTCGGCGCGCAGGACGGTCTGCATCGAGGGTGTGCCGGCGACGCGGCCGCGCGATGCATCGAAGCGGTCGCGCAGCGCCGCCTGCAGCAGCTCCACCGTCCAGCACGATGTTTCCGGGGCGGGCAGCAGCTCCTCGAGCCGCCGCCGCCGGCCGAGGCTGTCGGGCGGCGGCTCACCGGGGTCGAATTCGCTGTGGTTGGCGGTGCGCACGAGCGTCGCCTCGCGGCTGGCGAGGCGATGGCCGCGGTACTCGGCATGGACGATCCGGTCGGTCGGCGCGTGACTCAGGCACAGGCTCCACTGGCCGGTGAGCGGCGCCACGGCGAGCATCGCCAGCGCCTCGTCGATGTCGGCGGCGCCGGCGAGCAGGCGGGCCACCAGCACCGGGTGGAACAGGCCGGGCCCGTCCTCGGCGCTGGGGCAGTCGGCGAGGCTGGCGCTCGACACCGCGAGGCCGCGGGCATTGACGCCGTTGAGCCCGCCGAGCTGGCCAGGCACGCCGAACAGCAGGTGGGGGTGGCCGCTCTCCGGGCGGCGCAGCAGGGCCACCCGCGGCAGCGCGTTGCCGAGCCTGAGCGCCATCGGCCAGTCTTCGTTGGCGGCATGCAGCAACCGGCCGCCATTGCGAGCGGCGGTGACGGCGGCTTGCACGCATCCCACCTCGGCCAATCCGTCGCGCCTCAGCCCGTCGCTGTCGAGCTCGCTCCCCTCAAGCCCGGCGCGGTCGAGGTTGTGGCCGATGAGGGCGAGGTTGAACAGCATCAGCCGCTCGGCCGGCAGGCCGGCGGCTTCCGCCATGCCGCCGAGCTCGGCCAGCCCGTCGGTGCCGAACAGCGTGGCGGCGTCGTCCAGGCTGCGCAGGGGCGCCGGGCCGAGCGCCGCCAGCGCATGGTCGATGGTGGCGCGCAGCGTGGCACCGAAATGGCGCGCCTGCTGCCGGCCCAGCTCGGCCGGGTCGCCCTGGCAGCGCACGATCTCGACGGCGATGCGGCTCGTCGCCGCCCCCCCTCGGCGGCCCGCGCGGCCGCGGCGGCGGGTGCCGCGCCGGCGGTCGTGCGCAGGAAGGCGAGGATGTGGCCGAGCGTCGGGTAGTCGTTCAGCGCCAGCCGGCCGGTCGCTTCCACCTTGATGTCGAAGCGCTCGCGCAGCTCGCCGAACAGCTGCGCCTTGCGCAGGCTGTCGATGCCGAGATCGGCCTCCAGGTCGGCGTCCAGGCTGACGATCTCGCGCGGGTAGCCAGTCTGTTCGCAGATGAAATCGACCAGGAAGCGCTGCATCTCGTCCGCCGGCGCCGCAGCGACGTCGCTGCCGGCCGGCGCCGGCGCGGCGGCTTCGGCTTTCTCGCGCAGGCGCTGGCGCCGCCGGCCGGTGGCATCGAAGCGCAGGACCGGATGGCGGAAGGATGCCGCCGGGTTGGCGGCCCCTGGGTTCGCCGCCTTTTGGCCCGTCGCGGCGCCGCCTGCCGGGTCGGCCGCCGCCGGCTGCCAGCCGGCGCATTCCAGCGCCGCGCGCACACGGCTGAGCTGTTCCGTCCCGGGACGCTGCGGGTGGTCGGTGGCGACGCACACTGCCGCCTCCGGCAGCAGCCTGCGGTGCAGCCGGGTGAGCACCTGCTGCGGCCCGACTTCGACAAGGCAGGTCACGCCGTCGCGGCGCAGCCGGTCGACCAGTTCGACATAGTTCATCGGCCGCACCAGCTGGGCTTCCAGGTTGGCGCGGATCTCGTCGGGATCGGCGGTGTAGCGGGCAGTGACGCAGCTCAGCAGCGGCACGCGCGGCGGCAGCATCGGCAGCGCATCGAGCGCGGCGCGGAACGCGGTGCGCACCGGCTCCATCACGCTGGTGTGGAAGGGCCGCGGCACGTTGAGCACGCGGCAGCGGCTGCCCACCGCCTCCAGCCGCTGCTGCAGCGCGGCCACCGCGCCGGGCTCGCCGCCGACGACGATCTGGTCGGGCAGGTTGATGATGGCGATCTCGACGATGCCGGCGATGCCGGCGCGCTCGCGGGCGATCACCTCGGGCGATGCGCTGCAGGCCATCAGCGCGCCGCGCGTCTCCTCGGCGGCGGCGATCAGGCGGCAGCGCCGCACGGTGATGCCGATCGCCTCCTCCAGCGTCCAGGCGCCGGCTGCCAGCAGCGCCGCATACTCGCCGAAACTGTGGCCGGCGACGAGGTCGGGCCGCACGCCGATGCCCGCGAGCGCCGCCGCGGCGACCGTATCGCCGAGCAGCAGCGACAGTTGGGTACGCAACACGTCGTCGGCGAAGTCGGTGCCAGTGTCGCCGACCACGCTTAGAAAGTCGCCGAGGCCGCGCGCCTCCAACACCGCGTCGACTTCGGCGACGCGGCGCGACGCGGCCGGCGAGGCGACCGCGAGGTCGCGCAGCATGCCGCCATATTGCGAACCCTGGCCGGCGAACATGAAGGCGACCCGCGGCGGCACCGGCCCCGGCTCGCCGATGAAGATGCCCTGTTCCTCGAGCGCCGGCCGCGCCGCGCGGTGAGCGATGCCGATCGCCGCGCGGGCCAGCCGGGCGGCCAACTCGGCGGAGTCGCCGGCAACGATCGCGAGGCGCACGGTGTCGGCGGCGGTGAAGCCGGGCTGGCCGCCGGTCGCGAACAGCGCGGCCGCCTGCGGCCCGGCGTCGGCCAGCCGCGCGGCGAGCGCCGGCGCATCGGCCGCCGCCAGCCGGATGATGCGTTCCCGCGGCGCCGGCGGCGCCGCGACGGCAGCGGGCGTGGCGACGCGGGGCGCGAGGGCGGGCGGCGCTTCCAGCAGCAGCCGGTAGGTCTGGCCGGCATGGGCGGCGGCGCCGATCAGCAGCGCGCCGGCCGCGGCCTGCGGCGCCTGCACCGCCAGCGCGGCGGCGACCGTCGCGAGGCCTGCGGCGCCCAACGTGTGGCCGAGCCGGTCCTCGGCGGAGGGCATTGGCTGCACCGCCACCGCCGCGCCGCGCTCACGCCGTGCGCGAGCCTCGGCGGTGCCGGCGGCGGCATCGGCATCGGCGAAGCTGGTATGGCCGGCCAGCGCGGTGATCACCCCGAGGATGCGCTCGCCATGGCGCTCGGCATCGTCGAGCCGCCGCAGCACCAGCGCGGCGACGCCCTCGCCAAGCGGCCGGTCCTCGCCGCCGAGGCCGCGCAGGCGGTTCCACTCGTGGCTGTCGGGGCCGAGATATCGCTGCGCGCCGATGCAGATCACCGCGTCGCAGGCGCCGGCGGCGAGCTGCGCGCGCGCCGCCTCGACGGCGGCGAGGGAGGATGCTTCCGCCGCATCGAGCGTGAACGCGCCGCCCATCAGGTCGAAGGTCTTGCTGACCACCGAGGCCAGCGTGCTGCTGCTGAAGCCGCCGGTCTCGTCCTGCAGCGTGCGGTTGGCGCGCAGGAAGGCGACCTCGAAATCGGCCAGCACCTCGTGGCGCTCGTCGGCGTCGAGCGGCGTCGTGGCGAGACGGCGCGACAGCGCCTGGCGGATCTCGGGCAGCCGCAGCGCCAGGCTCAGGTCGCTAAAAAAGTCGTTGGCCAGGATGGTGCCGACCACGACGGCGGTGCGCGCCCGTTCGGCCGCCTCGATGCCGGCCTGCTGCCATGCCTGGTCGACCGCGTCGATGATCATAAAGCGCAGCGGGTCGGCGGTTTCCAGCTGCTTGGGCGGCAGTCTGTGGCGCCGCCAGTCATAGGCGAAGTCGTTGATGAAGCCGCCGCGCGGCGCCGCGCCGTCGGCGTCGCGCGCCGCCGCGGGCGCGTGCCGTGGATCCCAACGCGCCAGCGGCACCGGCACCAGCGCCGCCGCCCGGCCGGCGATCACCTCGGCGAGCGCCGCCATGCTGCGCGCGCCGGGAAACACCACGCCGGCGCCGGTGATCGCCAGCGCCGGTGGCCGGGCCACCGGCACGGCGACGCCGCGGGCGGGCAGGTGCTCCTCGATCACCAAATGGGCGTTCAGGCCGCCGATACCGAAACAATTCACCCCGAGCGTGCGCGGCCCGCCATCCGGCGGCGGTGCCAGCGCCATCGCCTCGGTGGGCACGAACAGCTTCACGTTCGGCCAGTCAACCTTCGTAGTGGGCTGCTCGAAATTCAGCGCCGGCGGGATGCGACCATGCTGCAGCACCAGCAACGCCTTGATCAGCCCGGCCATGCCGGCAGTTTCGCAGGTATGGCCGATATTCGCCTTGACGCTGGCGATCGGCACCTTGCGGCCCTGCGGCAGCAGCGGGCCGAGCACTGCGTTCATCGATTCGATCTCGGTGGCATCGCCGAGTTGCGTCGAGGTTCCGTGTGCCTCGATGTAGCCGAGCCGTTCCGGCCGCAACCCGTCGGCGTAGCTGCGCCGGAAGGCTTCTACCTGGCCTTCCTGGCGCGGCGCCCACAGGCTCTTGCCGCGGCCGTCGGTGGAGACGCCGATGCCGCGGATCACCGCCAGCACCCGCTCGCGCCGGGCATCGACATCGGCCAGCCGCTTCAGGATGACGGCGCCGTATCCGTCGGAACTGACGAAACCGTCGGCCCGCGCGTCGAACGGGAACGAGCCGGTGGCGCTCAGCGCCTGCGCCTGCGAAAACAGCACAAGGCTCTGCCAGCTGCTGTACGAGGCGGCACCGGCGATCGCCATGCCGATGCGGCCCTGATCGAGCGCGCTCACCGCGGCGGCCAGGGCGTAGAGCGCCGAGGCGCAGGCCGCGTCGATCGCCTGGTACGGCGCCTCCAGTGCGAAGCCGCGGGCAATCAGCCCGGCCACCGCGTTGGCGGTAACGTCGGGATTGCAGTGCGGCGTGCGCAGCGGGAAGGCGGCGTGCACATCGGCGATCAGGCCGTCGGCGACGGCGTCGCGCAGGTCGCGCGTCCAGTTGCCGAACGGCGCGATGGCGTGCAGGTGCTGCGCCACCTCGCGCACGCGGCTGCTGTAAATGAGGTCCGCAGCCAGCGTGCTGCCGCGCGCATGGCCGATGAACACGCCAACATCGCGCGACGGCAGGTCGAACGGTTCGAGCCCGGCATGGCGCAGCGCCGCGGCGGCGACTTCCAGCATGGCGAGGTGCGACGGGTCGGAGGCGGCGACCAGCGACTCGGCGATCGGATGGGCGGCGCGATCGAACGGACGTTCTGCGACCAGGCCGCTGAGCCGCGTCGACGCACGCCCCGGCACGCCGCGCTCGGCGGTGAAGTACAGCGCGGGATCGAGGCGCCGCGGCGGCACGCTGACGATTGCCGAGCGGCGCTCGCTGATGAGCCGCCAGTAGCTGTCGAGGTCATCGGCGCCGGGCAGGCGGCAGGCGGCGCCGATGATGGCGATCGGAGTCATGCCTGTGCCGGGCCGCCGCGCCGGCGGATGGTGGCGATCGCGGGCCAATGGGCGGGCATGCCGGACCCGCCGGAGGTGGACGCCGGGGCGGCCCTGCTGACATGCGCCGCGATGGTTGACATCCTGATGCTCCCCTGAAGCCCTGACACATCAAGGTCATGCGAAACCACCCGAAACTACGTAGCCGCTGGTCCCTGTCGCGTCAACCGTTCCGGCACGTCCAGGATTTCCAAACAAACGTGCGACGATTGCTGTTACGGTCTGATCTGCGGTCAAAGTGGCGTTCGTGGCTCGGCGCGGTCGGCTGAACACCGTCCAATCACGTCCGCTTGCACGGATGCCGAGTTCGCCCGTGGTGTTCTGCAACCAGTGCGATTCCGTAGCCTGGCGGACGAGCTTTGACAAACGCAGCGGACACGCATCCTCGAAGTCGTTGCGCCGATCCTTCAACTCGTCCTTCCACACTGACAGCCACAACGATGGCATCGCCCGGCCATGGCCGGTCACGAGATTGAGCGCGAGGGTGGCCTGGTCGTCGCCGTCGAAGCCGGTCCAGCCCATGGCAACGGCGATCCGCGCGCGTGCCGATCAGATGCGCCACCCAGCGGGCGAAGCTGTCCCAGACATCGATGCCCTTGTTGCTGAGCAACCGGTCGACTTGTTTGATCGCGTGCTTGGTCACGCGGCCACGTGCCTGCGCCAATGCCTGCCCGATCATCGCCACCGCCAGCGACGCCCCGGTCACGACGCCGCGTGTGGCCGCGGCCAATGAGTCCACCCGCCTGGCATGGAGGTCGTGGCCGTACAGGCCGTGAACAAACGCGCTTATGTCCTTCAGCCGTCCGCCATCGTGCAGGCCCGCCGTATCCATCTCCACACCGCCCATTCATGCAAGAACACTCCCGGAACTGGCAGGGAACCGGCGCGAATCGGCGCAAGATGTGGGATGGAAAAAATGAGGGGAGTCGTGAGCCCCCAGACGGTCTCATTCGTCAAATCCGGACGTTTCGTTGCTTCCGGCCTGCGGGACCACCAGCACTTGCTTGCAGCAGTACTGTTAACCATTTGACTTGAGTCAACGTCCGCGGTTCCCTTAAGTGCTAGGCAGGAAAACAATCTGAGATCTTTTTGAGGAGTACCTCAGTCGTGCCAACCGACCTGAGCCGCGGTCCTCTTGCTGGCAGGATCCCGACACGCGAAATCCTCCCCGTCGATGTGATGATCTTCGAGCCGCCCTCAGCCGAAGATGATGCCGGGTTCGACTTGTGCGGGAAATGCGGCACTTGCGGCCAGTGCGGCCAATGCTCGAAGAACTCCGGGGGAACGCGGCTCCCGGCAGAGCGGCTGGCGCAGATACGCCAGCGGATCGCTGAAAATCCCGGCATTCTGAGCGACCTCAGGCATCGCTGGGGAACCCGCCAGGATCAACCGTCACACACGGATCACGTGCCGATCTAGACGCACCGAAGATTATCCTCGCCGCGGCGATGCCACCGGCACCCTGGGATGCCGAGGCGTGCCGAACAACCGCAGGAGATACCCCGTGAACCACTTTCTGATCCATGTCGTCCCGAAGCCCGGCGCTGACCGACTGGCCATGTATAATAAGTTCGAGCACGAGCGGGCACAGGATAAAGAACTGAACGCCGCCGTTACGATCCAGAGTACGTACAAGCTGATCGGGCGCGATGAGGTCTACCTGATCGTCACAGCCGAAAATCTGCTGTTTCTGGAACAGATACTCTCCCATTTCGAGAAGGATGCGCAAATCACGGTGACCCCGCTGGTCGAGCTGACCTAAGGGAACTGTCCCGGGGACTCAGGTGGAACGGCGCAAGACCGATGAGCGTCCCATGGGAGGGGGCCTTGCTGGCCGCGATGCCCGCCCACCTTCCTGTCAATACCAGGCTGCCCGCCTTGTTGAACCTACGGGTGATCTCCCGCGCGTTTGGTGGCAAACCCCAGGTTCTGGCCGCCGGCGGCAACAGCCTGCCGGCCCTGCGCAGCAGGTTGGCGGCGGAGCGGTTCGGCGCCGTGGTCATGGAATTCAGCCCGGATAATCTGGACAGCCTGGCCGCGATCGACACTATTGCGGCAAGCGGGGCGGCGGGCCAGAAGTTCCTGGTCGCCGGGAGCGCGCTGAAGCACTGGACCGGGCATATCCGCGACCGGTGCCGGTACGTCACCCCCCTCGCGCCCGGCTCGTCGATCCTGGCGCTCGCCGGCCTCGATCTCGCGACGGCGCACCAGCATCTCGTCCCACCCGAATCGGAACTGGCAGCGCAACCGGTCTGGGAGAAACGGCGTCTGGCCGTTACGATCGGCTGCCCGCCCGGTTGTCGCCTTTGCCCGCGTCGCGACGATATCGGATCGGTCGCGCAGATCCGCGCGCCGGGCGATGTGATGGAAGAAATTCGCCGTAAGCTCGTGCATTTCGGCATCAGGGACGTCGAAATCGTCGGCGCGGCCTGGGCGAGCGACCCGGACTGGCCGACGCAATTCCTGGAAGCTCGCATCCGTAGCGAACTGGACATCCGTCTGCGACTGCTGGTCACCATCGACCAACTCTCCGATGATGTCGCCATGTTGCTGGTGCCGGGCGGATGCACCCACCTGCTTCTGCGCGCCGGTCCCGAGGCGGCCGAGATTTCGCCCACCGTCACCGCCGCGATGCGCCTGCTGGCGTCGCGCGGCAGCGTGAGCCTCGTCTGCCCCTCCGCACCGGGGGACGAGTCTGCCACCGATGCCGCAGCGCGGATTGCCGCGCTGACGCAGGCGCTGCATGCCCGGTTCGTCCATGTCCTGCTGCACACCGAACAAGACATGCCGCCGGCCTGTTGCGAACTCGTCGGTCTTGCAGCGCGCGGCCACCTGACCATCCATTTTGGCGTCACACAGCGCGCGGATGCACGCAGCCGGGCCTGGGCGGAAGCCTTTGGCCGTAGTTTCTACGCGAGCCTGTAAGCGCAGGGAGGACGAGATGAGCAGACCGATCCACGTCTGGATATATCCCACACGGTCCTGCAACTTCCGTTGCACCTATTGCTACGAAGAACATGAGCCCGCCTTCATGACGCCCGAGACCGCGGAACGAGCGGTAGAGTGGGCTTTCGACCAGGCCGCGCTTGCCGGTGCCACGGGCGTTTCGTTCAGCTTTTTCGGCGGTGAGCCGTTGTTGGGGATCGTCGCCTTCCGCACTGTCGTACTGCACGGCCGCGCCACCGCCTCTGCCCGTGGCATGACAGTATCTTTCCGGGCCAACACCAATGGCTCGCTGATTACGGATAAGCTGGCGGAGTTCCTGATCGAGCATGGTGTGGAACTCGACCTGAGCCTGGACGGCGACAGGGAAACGAACGACGCGTTCCGGAAAACCCGCTCGGGCGAAAGCGCCTATGACAGCGTCGGCGGCGTGGAACGCATCGCCGCTCTCCAGCAGCGCGGCCTCGGGATCGGCATCAACATGGTGGTGGGGCCCGATACCGTGCGCGCGCTCAGCCGCAACGTGAAGCTGTTTTGGGATCATGGTATCACGGCGATCCAGGCGCTACCTCTGTTTGACGGTGGCAGGTCCTGGACGGACGCGGACCTGGCGGCGCTCGATGACGAGTTGGCCCAGATCGCCGAGGCTCTGCTTCAAAAACTGACCGAGGGCGGCCAGGATGACATCCTGGACTTCAACCCTTTCGCCAAGGTCATCCGCCTCATCGTGGCGGCGCGCGACCCGGCACGGGCCCGGCGGATTCGGGGGGAGACCTATTGCGGCATCGGGCGGCAGCAATTCTCCGTCGATGTCGACGGCAATATCTATGCCTGTCCGCGCTTCGCCCATGAAAGCCGGCTCGATCGTACCGACACAAAGCTGGTCATCGGCAATGTCGTCTCGCGGGACTACAACCGGGAAGTGGTGGACCACTTCCGTGCCTGGAACCCCCGCCAGGCCGCACGCGGCCCCTGCGGGGCCTGCCGGCTGGCACTGGAATGCGTATACCAGTGCGTCGGCGAAAACCTGTCATGGAACGGCGACGAGTATGGCGTGGCGCCAACCGTCTGCCGGGTAAGCGCCATCGTTCACAAATACGCTTCCGGCTTTGCCGATCTCCTGTTTCCCGCTGCCGCCGCGGCATGAAGTGCCTTGTCTGCAGCGTTCCTTATCGCCTCCACCCCGCCCCGGCCGAGGCGCGCGAAAGCACGAGGCCCGCGGCGTCCTCGCCCGGCAGTTCGGCATACACGGCGTATGAATTGGCGCGGCTGCGCAGTCTGCTCGGCGGCGCGGGCCACGACGTCGCCGTGGCCGACATCGCCCCGGCGGGGCGCGCCAAGGTCGTGGAGCTGTTGCACCGTACCGCGCCGGATGTGGTGGTGGTGGATGCCAGCTCCTTTCAGGACCACTCCGAACGGCACTTTCTGCTCGACTTTTTTCACCTGGTGAAGTCCATTCTTCCCGGCGCCCGCACCGTCTGGGCCGGGCGCGATGCCCGAGCGCTGGCCGATTTCGCCCTGACCCACAGCACTGTGGTGGACGTGGTGCTGCGGGAGGAATCGGACAGCGTTTTGCCGGGACTACTGGCGCTGTGGGAAGTCCGCGGCCTCGACGCCCCACTCTGGGACATCCCCGGCGTTGCGTTCCCGTAACAAGGAGCGCCGGTGCGCACCCGCGATCTCGGCCATTCCGAACTCGTTGACCTGGATAACCTGCCGTTCCTGGACTACACAGGCCTCGGCGTGGCCGAAGGCGAATGGGCACTGGTGATGAGTTCCCGCGGCTGCCCCTATACCTGCAGCTATTGCTATCGCCAACATCGGGTCCGCCGCTGCCACTCCATGCGGTACTTTGTCGATCATCTGGAGTTTCTGCGAGACCGTTTCGGTCTGCGCGCTTTCCGCATTGACGACGAGGTGTTTACGCTGGACCGCGCGCGCTGCCTGGCGATTTGCGAGGAGATCCTTCGGCGCGGTCTCGATATCACCTTCGACTGCTACTCGCGGGTGAACCGGTTTGATCACGAACTGGCCGCCGCCCTCCGTCGGGCCGGCTGCCGGATGGTGTGGTTCGGCATCGAGTCCGGCGCGGATGAGCTCCTCGCCAGCATGAACAAGGGCCAGACCGCCGCCCTCGCCGCCCGAGCGGTCGCGGAAGCGAAGCGTGCCGGCCTGGCGGTGTGCTGCAACGTGCTCGTGGGCTATCCGGGCGAGACGCAGGAAACGATTCTCCGCACCCTTCTGTTCCTGGGCCAACTGCGGCCCGACCGGCTGTCGGTGCAACGCCTGCGCGTCATGCCTGGCACCGAGGTGTTCGAACATTGCCGGGAGCAGGGCGTGATGGATGACGAGGTGTGGCTCCTCGAGGACCGCGACTTCGCCTATGAGAAGGACTTTTCGCGCGCGGCGCTCGATGCGCTGGTCGGCCTCGTTCAACAGGCCGGCGATATCGCGCTCCCCGAGACCGACCCGGATCTCGCGCGGTATCTGATCCTCGAGGCAGGCCGGAAGATATGTCTCTGCCGCGACGTCAGCGAGCAGGAACTACGCCTGGCGGTGCGGGCCGGCGCCACCTCGCTGCCCGCCGTCCGGAAATTCACCGGGGCAACCGGCGGCTGCGGCGGCTGCGCGAAAATCGTGGCCACTCTGCTGCGGGTCTGGACGGCGGACACGGCAGCACCGTCGAGCGCCGGCCAGGCTGCCTCCTGACATGGAGCACGCACTCGATCAGAACGGCGGCACATGGGGCGACGTTACCATCCGGCATTTTCAGGAATGCGATGCCGGGGATCTGGCCCGATTCTGGGCGGAGCGCGAGTTCGATATTCCGGGCGGACTTTACCATAGTGTCGACAGCATCGATGCCGCCTTTGTGCAGCGAACCATGGCGGACAACGCCACCCTGTTTGGCTTAGTGGCACGCCGCGCGGGTCGGATTGTCGCCTATGGCGAATACCGCCGGTTGAACGAGGCCCTGCTGTCGGCCTGCTACGTCTATATCGCGCCGGAACTCCGAAGCCGCACGTTCAGCCTGGCTTTCCTGTTCTCCTTCATCCGCTATGCGGCCTCGCTGCCCAAGCATCCTCTCCAGCACGTGGTTGCGTTTTTCTGTCCCGGCAGCCGCCTCCCACGCGATATCTATCTCAGGCTCGGCCTGGTAGACACCGGGATCGGCCAGCTCGCACTTCTGTTACCCACCCTTATGACGGTGCCAACCTTTCGCCGGTATGCGACCCGGCACGGACTATTCAAGTCCCACCGGACCTATTTTCGGGCGGTTTCGCCGTGCCCAGACGCGACCGGTGTGCGATGCGTCGCGGATCCGGGTGGGTTCGACCGGTTCGAATGGGAAGGGACGCAGGTTTTGCCGCAACGCTTCTGCATTGACGGGGACTGGATCGAGGTCCTCATCGACGCGGAAAGCAGGGAGGTCTGCCGGGTGGCCTGCCCGGAATGGCGTATCGCGCTTTACCCCGGCCTGGATGCGAATGCGGTCGGTGCCGCCGTTGCGGCCACCAACACGGGCGCCGCTGCGATCACGCTCAGCGTGCAGGCGGACGGCGAACGGCACGTCCTTTCCCCCGGCCAGAGCGCCACGGTCGGTCTCCCGGAGCCAAGCAAGCGCACCCGTGCTTCGAGCATCTCGGCCGACTGCGCCATCGACGGGGACAGACTTGTTCTTGGCTCGGCGCGCGTTCCCGTGCTTCGGCCGACGGACGGACCGGGGCAGGGCGCCGCAACGGGCGCCTGTGTGCTGCGGCGGGCAGCCATGCGGGCCGTGATCAACGCGGCCGCGGGCGGCTGCGTACACAGCTTGACGGTCGGCGGCCGGGAATTGTTGCGGGCGTCGCCGGACCGGGTCGGCGCGCTGGGCTGGATCTATCCCTGGAAGGGCGGCCTGTTCGTTCAGTTGGAGGATTGGCCTAGCGATTTTTTGAGAGCGCCGTGGGGTCCGTTTCCTGAACAAGCAGGCTTCAACACCGCCCTTCTCCGCGTCACCGCGACGGAAAACACTGCCATCCGCGTCGGCCGCCGGGGCAACCTCTTGGAAACGGCGAGGTTTGCGCTCAAACCCGATTGTCTGGAAATGGCCATTCAAGTCGACAACCAAGGCGATCACCCCTGTACCGGCGCTTCGGCGCTGTTCGCTTTTCTACACGCCGCGGCACCGCCGAACGCTGTGCGGGCCCGTTCGGCGGAAGGGCAGATGCGGGCCTGGTCCCGCCGCTCCTTCACCCTTGACTCGCGACAGGAGATCGCGATTGCAACCGACGCAGGCGAACAGATGTCCTTGCGTGTGACGCAAGGCAAGGCGGTGGTCCGCGCGTTCAATCTCGGCGATGACGGGATGCACCTGATGATGACCGCACCATTTACCCTCGCGCCGGCGGAGGGCACGACGATTGGCACCACACTGCGACTGGAGCCGACAGGTGACTTCCTGCCACTGGTGGCCCGCGGTGCCTGATTGCTGGCGGGGATGGGGCCAAGAGCATGCCACTCTACCCTCGGCGCCCTACACCCGCACGGGCGGGGCCGCTGCAGGTGCTGGTTCTGGCCCGCGAGACAGCAGGTGATGCCGGGCAACGAGCAAGGCAGGCGCCAGGCCACAGTTCACCTTTCTCTGATTGAAGGGGGGATTGCGAAGCGGACGGCGAAAGCAAATACTGGAATTGAACATGTGTTCGATGCTCGTATGTTCGTCCGCTACTAAGCTCGACGACGGCCATTTCAGGCGGCATAGCAGGTTGTATTGTAAGGTTTGCGGTGAAGTCCTCTCCCGGTATGATCCCGCCTGTGGCGAAGGATGAGGACGCAGGGTGGGGGCTTTCAAGGAGCGGCATTTCACGGACAAGTTGATCCTCTGGGCGGTGCGCTGGTACCTGATGTTCCCGGGAGCTATCGCGACTTCGAACTGATGCTGGCGGACCGGGGCGTGAACGTTGATCACACCACCATTTTCCGCTGGATCCAGGCGCACGCGGGTGAACTGGAGAAGCGGTTGCAGCCGCATCTGCGCTTCTGCAACGGCTCGTGGCGGGTCGATGAAACCTACATCAAAGTGAAGGACCGCTGGACCTATCTGTATCGAGCGGTCGACGGTTGCGGCCAGACCATCGATTTCCTGCTTTCGGCCAGGCGGGACGCCACGGTGACGAACTGTGCCGGCGGACCCGGCTGCGGCAATGCAAGTACCTGAATAACATCCTCGAACAGGACCATTGCCGGATCAAGCGCCTGACGGAGCCGGGACTGGGTTTCGGCAGTTTCCGGACGGCACGACGGACCTTGGCGGGCCACGAGGCGATGGCGATGGTGAGGAAGGGACAGGTTCGGAAGGTCGGCGGCCGGGACATGAAGGCGCAGGCCACCTTCATTGCCGGTCCGTTCCAGACCGCCGCCTGAACTCTGGCTTCGCTACGAGGCGTTCAACCTACTTCCCTGGTTTGCAACAGAACCCGAAATACTGCCTTCCGCTTGAGATCGCGAGGAGCCATTGACCTTGCCATCCGACCCGCTCACAATCCACTTACGGCAACGTCAATCGGGTGAGATGCCGTTGCCTGGCGACAATATGAGGGGAATGCCGGGGTTCGCGTCGGCGTGGCCGGCCGCCAGGCATGGCGGGCGAGACAGTATTTTTGCGAGCCACTTGATCCGTTCCACCCGATCCATGAGGGTTACCGTGAGGCGGGCGCTTCTCGTCTATCCCGAGTTCCGGTCAGCGTCGTTCTGGAACTACCGTGACACCTGCCGGCTCATGGACGCGCGCTACCCGGCGGCGCCGCTCGGCCTGTGCACGGTCGCCGCCCTGCTGCCGCCCGACTGGGAGGTCCGGCTGGTCGACCGTAATGTTGAGCCCTGGGACGATGCGATGCTCGAGTGGGCGGACATCGTGATGACCGGCGGCATGCTGTCGCAGCAGCTCGACAGTCTGGAGATCATCCGCAAGGCGCGCGCCCGCGGCCGCTGCGTCGTTGCTGGCGGACCCGACCCGACGCTCAGCCCGCACCTCTACACGGAGGCCAGCCATCTGGTGCTCGGCGAGGGCGAGGTGACGCTGCCGATGTTTCTCGCCGACCTGCAGGCCGGCACGCCCGACAAAATCTACCGCAGCGACCGGCCGGCCGACATGCAGACCTCGCCCGTGCCGCGCTTTGACCTGCTGCGGTTCGACCGCTACCTGCACATTGGCGTGCAGTGGTGCCGTGGCTGCCCGTTCAACTGCGAGTTTTGTGACATCATCACGCTGTTCGGCCGCGTCCCGCGGGCAAAGACGCCGGCGCAGATGCTGCGCGAGTTGCAGCGGCTGCACGACCTCGGCTATCGCGGCCATGTTGACCTGGTCGACGACAATTTTATCGGCAACAAGAAGCTTGCCAAGCAGTTCCTGCCGGCGCTGCGCGACTGGCTTGAGGAGCGCGACTTTCCGTTCGAGTTCACCACCGAGGCGTCGATCAACCTCGCCGACGATGCCGAGTTGCTGCGGCTGATGCAGGCGGCGGGCTTCTATGCCGTGTTCATCGGCATCGAAAGCCCCGAGCACGCGACGCTGCTGGCCATGCAGAAGCGGCAGAACACGAAGCGCCCGATCGCCGATAGCGTGCAGCGCATCTACCGCCATGGCATGTTCGTCAATGCCGGTTTCATCCTCGGCTTCGACAGCGAGCAGGGCAGCGTCGCGGCGGGCATCACCGAGTGCATCGAACAGGCTGCGATCCCGGTGAACATGGTCGGCCTGCTGTTCGCCCTGCCCGGCACGCAGCTGACCGAGCGGCTGCGCAAGGCCGGCCGGCTCGCCGAAGGCTGGGATCAGGCACCGGAGGGCGAGGGCGACCAGTGCGGCTCGGGGCTCAATTTCGAAACCTGCCGGCCGCGCGCCGATATCCTGCGCGACTATCTGCACGTCGTCGAAACCGCCTATGCGCCGCGCGCCTATTTGGCCCGCGTGCGCCGGGTCGGCCGGTTGCTCGACTCCTCGCAACGGCGCTACCGGCCGACGGTTCGCTACCGGCTGAAAGCGCTGCGCGCGCTGTGGCGGCTGGCATGGCATTTCTCGCTGCGGCGCGACACGGTGTTTGCCTTCTGGTACACGTTCGCGGCGTGCCTGATCCGCAACCCGCGCTCCCTTCCCTATGCGCTGTCGCTGATCGCCCTCTACCTACATTTCGGTCCGTTCGCGACCTATATCGCCGGCAAGATCACCGGCGAGCTGGCGCGGTTGGAGCCGCCGACGCACCGTTTCGCGCCGCTCGGCGGCGAGGCCGAAGCGGCGGCAAGCCCCGCCTGCCAGCACGGCTGATCGCTCATGGCAGGGCGAGCAGCCGGCGCGCCCGCATGCGCAGCTGCGCCGCGACGACCGGCTCGAAGGCGAGCAGCAGCACCGGCAGGGCGAAGCCGATTTCCAGCCGGTCGGACTGCAGCACGACCGCCGCGTCGATCGTCCAGCCTAGCCAGGAGATGCGTACGACCAGCCGGTCGCCGGCCCAGTCGGCGCGGTCGAGCCGATACGGCGGCACGAACTGCGCCCGCAGCGCCACCTCCTGTTCGGTGATGCGCGCGCGCATCCCGTCGACGCCTAGTCGATGCTCCAGAACCACGACGGATCTCGGCAGCGGGCGCTCCTGCGGCAGTGTGGCCACAAAGTCTATCGGCAGGGAGGCGTCATGTATCATGATTTTTCCGCCGCCGTGCGCCACACGTGCCGGGATCCCGGACCTAAAAATCGTCAGTACTCCGTTGGTCCTGAAGAATCAGGGAGATAGTCTGTGTTTGCGACTCACCGACCATCACCAACGGGGTGCGAGATGCTGGCACAGGGCGTTCTGGGTTTCCAGTATGAAGCGGAGCCTTCAACCGCCGGCCTGACGTCGCTGGGCGGTCTGCCGCTGTATCTCGATCTGATCCACGGCTGTGGGCTGGCGGAGGCGATCCGCCAGCATGCGCAGGTTGCCGGCGCGCAGGGCTGGCTGGACCTGCAGATGGTGCTGGCGCTGATCTTACTGAATTTGGCAGGTGGCGACTGCGTGGAACAGCCGCGATCAGCTCCATCAGCGGTCCGGGGCAGAAGGTATTGCGCGCATCGACGGTTTTCCGGCGGTGTTGTGGTCGAGGTTGCGGCAGGCCCGTCCCACCGCGGCCGACAGCCAAAGCGGGTCAATGTAGTCGGGTCCCTTCTTGAAGGGCTGCACGTTGAGGCCGCGGGCGGCAAGTGCCGCGCACAGGCCGATCGAAACCGTCGTCTTGCCGGACGATTTATGCGCTGCCGAGACGAAAAGACGTGCTCCGCCAGTGCTCATGCCGCCTCCGCGAGCGGCGCGCGGGCGGTCCACATCGCCGCGGCCAGGGCCATGGCCTCGTCCTGCGTGGCGGCGCGACCCGTGGCCTTGAGCACGATGGCGGCGGTGCCGGTCACCGATGCCTCCGCGATGGGATCGCGAAGCGTGCCGTGCCACAGGGCGGGCAGACGGGCCATGTCCATATCGTCGGCGGCCGCGGTCCGCGGGTCTTCGGTCAGCATCGGCCAGGTCTCGTCGCCGCCGATGCCGACGACGTCGCAAGGTTTGTCCGGCCGCCGCTCGGCCTCGCCGCCTTCGCCCTTGAACACCGCGACCGCCGCCTGGCCGAGCAGTCCACCGCGACGAAAGGCGCGTCGCGTGGTGCGGCCAGCGTCGTCCGTGCCGCTTCGGCAAACCCCGCGAGTTCCTCGGCAGTCTCGGTCATCACCCGCACAAGGGTCAGAAAGGCGCCGAGTTGGACCGGACTGATCGCGTCCGCCATGACCATGCCGAACGCCGCGCGTGCCTCGGCCCGTGTGAGCGGACGCGCTGTTTTGGGTCCCTTGCCGAGGGCGCGGACAAAGCCGGCGAAAGGATGTTCCGCGGTCATGCCGGCACCCCGGCGCAGCGGTCCGGAAGGATGCGGAGCAGCCGGCAGCCGAGCAGTACCAACAGGAGGGCGATGGCGAATCCCGAAGCGCCCAGCAGGGCCTCCCGGCTTGTGGCAGCCCGAGCACACCGGCTTCGAGCCGCAGCGGAGGCGCACGGCGATCTCGACGGTCTGGCCGGCGGCGCAATGCCGCGCCTTCTCGTAGACGAAACCGGGAAAGTGCCGATACTGGTTCAGCAGGGAGATCAGCCTCATGGCACCACGACTCCAAAGAGTTACCGGGATCCGCCTGGCGCTTGTCTCCGCTGCGCTGGTTCTCCGGCTGAATGGGCAAGCTTGTGCCCAGTCGATCGACTATGGCGCGATGGAACAGTTGTTTGGCGAGCCGGTCACGCTTTCCGTCACCGGCAAGCCACAGCGCGCTACCGACGCGCCAGCCAACATCACGATCGTCACTCAGGACGACATCCGCCGCTCCGGAGCCACCGACATCCCCGGCGTGTTGCAGTTCGTCACCGGCCTTGACGTGCGCCGCAGTGGCTTTGCGAGCGCCGATGTCGGGGTGCGCGGCTACAACCAGCCCGACAGCCCGCGGCTGATGGTGCTGGTCGACGGCCGACAGGTCTACATGGTCGACTACGGCCGCATCGTGTGGGCCAGCATCCCGGTGCAGCTCGTTGAGATCCGCCAGATCGAGGTGATCCTCGGACCTAATTCGGCGCTGTACGGCTTCAACGCGGTCGGCGGCGTGATCAACATCGTCACCTACGATCCGTTGCTAGATCAAATCAATGTTGCCGTGCTGGGCGGCGGCACGCAAAACTACGCCGCCGGCTCGGCGGTCGCCACCGGTCGCATCGGCGAGACGGCCGGGCTGCGCCTGTCGCTCGGTGGCTTCCACGTCAGCGAATACCCGCCGGGGCCGCTGTCAGAATCCGACGCGTTGAGCCGCAGCAACCCGTTCACCGGCACCGTGAACGCCGACGGAAGCTGGCAGATCAGCCAAGGGATCGAGGCGTTCCTGACCGCCAGCGGCGGCGACACGCAACTCGCCGACCTCTCGCCGGCGGGCGCGTACGACACCGAGGCACTGCACACCAATTCCGTGCGCGTCGGCCTGAGCGCAGAGACCGGCATCGGCCTGCTGAGCTTCTCGGCCTATCGCAACGAGGCGCAGGTGTCGGTGTTCGCCCAGACCACTTCCTTCGACCCAATCCCTTCCATGGTTCCGTCCACATTCAATGAGCGAGAGATCACCACTGTGGTGCAGGCCAGCGACCTGGTAAAGCTTGGCCCCGATCACACGGTGCGGATCGCCCTTGAGCAACGCGAGAATGCAGTCAACTCGGCGCAGCTCAGCGGGCGCGCGTCCAACCTGATCTCTGCCGGCAGCCTGATGTGGGACTGGCAGGTGACGCCGACGCTCTCGGTCATCAACGCAGTTCGGCTCGACTACGTGCAACTGGACTACCATGGCACGCCGTTGCCGGGCGCCCCGTTCACCCAGGCGCAGTTCAATGCGACAACGCTGACCGAGCCAAGCTTCAACTCTGGCGTGGTTTGGAAGGTCAACGACCAGGACGCTTTGCGGCTCATCGGCGCACGCGGCATCCAGTTGCCGACGCTGATGGAACAGGCGCTGCAAATACCGTTCGGTCAGGTCGGACCCGCGGCCTATTTTGGCCGTCCTGACCTGCGTCCCTTGGTGGTCTGGAACACCGAGCTGGACTACGATCGGGCCTTGCCCGCGCTCGCCTCCACCATGCGCACCGCGGTGTTCTGGCAGCGCATCGATGACGTCATCGCCTGGCCGTTCGGCGGCCCGATGTCGATCGGTCCGTATGGCTTCCCATCGTTTACGTCGGGAAATGTCGGCTACAGTACGGCGGCCGGGCTGGAAATCGGCATCAACGGGCATGCCGGGTCCGGGTGGCGCTGGAATGCCAGCTACGCGCTGGCCACCACCACTGACCACACTACGCTGAACCAGGGCGGTCTGATCACCAGTGCTGTGGAATACGCGCAGAGCGCGCCGCGCAACGTGGTGATCGCCGGCATCGGTTACAGCCAGGGAAAGTGGGAAGCCGACCTGCAGGCGCGCTGGCAGTCCAGCTACCTGGATTTCCGTATGGGTGCCGGTCTCACCGGGCTGCAACCGGTGACGGTGCAGAACTACGTGACGGCAAACGGCCGCATTGCCTACCGGGTGCTGGAAAACGTGACCTTCGCGCTCATGCTGCAGCAGTTCAACCAGGCGCGGATCGCTGAAACCGCCGGCCCGCCGGTCGAACGCCGGGTCATCCTCAGCGCTACGGCACGGTTCTGACCGAGGCGCTGATACCAGTGGCCCTGAGAGTCCGTTGGGAAAGGGTCATTCCATAGTTATGGACTGAGGTGGACCCCGGATCCCGGACAGTCGGATAAGCTTATCCCGACCGGACAGGGAACGACGTGGCATGAGCGGGCAGCGGAAACGCTGCTCGGCGGATTTCAACGGTATCATGTAGCAGCCGCCACCAGAAGACGGTTCGATTACGGAAGAATGCCGTCTACCATCTCCTTCGTTGGCTTTCAGAAGGGGAGCGGGGATGGCCGAGATGCATGTGATCGGCGCGTTGCG